>Ga0134126_10010404_pt1 | contig 11727 bp, 8 predicted proteins | sample KB31752_FD_96881 | JGI IMG/M metagenome (GOLD analysis project Ga0134126, IMG submission 96881) | Terrestrial soil microbial communities with excess Nitrogen fertilizer from Kellogg Biological Station, Michigan, USA - KB3-175-2 | ecosystem: Environmental > Terrestrial > Soil > Unclassified ...
ATCAGAATGTGCCGCACCTTCACTTCTTCCGGCACCTGGAACTGCTGATGATGTTCGTTGTAATACTGCTGCACATCGGCGCCGCTTACTTGAGGCGCTCCACCCGGAACCTGATTTAACAGGAATGCAACGTATTGAATTTTGCGCGTCTCAGGAATCGCCGTGTGGTAACGAGCGGCGTTCTGCTGAAAGAACTTCTTCAGATCGGCATCCGTCGGCGTAATTTGCTTGCGCAATTCGGCGTCCGAAAGCACAGCGTACTGAAACTTCACCTTGGTCGCCTGCTTCAGATAGTCGGCACGAACCGCCGAGTTCGGCACCGTCAAGCCGCCGGTGATATATGCCTGCAGGCGGTTGATCAGGATTTCCTCCTTCAACTGCTTCTCAAAATCCGTGCGGGACATGTTGAAGTTGTTCTGGACAAAATCGTCATAGCGATCTTCGCCGATGAACTTGCCGCCCGGGAAAAGCGCGGGAGCAAACGGACCGTGCATCAACTCGTTCTGCACGTCGGAGTCGGTCACGTTCAAACCCATGCGGCCAGCTTCCTGCACCAGCACAGCCCGCTCGACCAGGGCCTGGCCCGCGCGCTGCATCAGAAACGGCAACACGAAATCCGGATAGTGATTCTGTTGCTGCATGCGCTGCGCGACTTGCTGAACCTGGGCCACATGCACCTCGGTCGAGTCGCCGAGCATCCGTTTGAAGACGCTGTCGCTATGGACAATGGCATACGTGTCGCCGCCGGAAGCGGCGTCCTGAAAAATGCCGGGGACTAGGGTAATCACCATCAATACGGCTGTGATGGAAATAAGCGCAATAAAAATGCCCTTGACCAGGCGGCTGTCTTGCTGAAGAAAACGAATCATGAGAGGGCAACGACCTTACACCCGGAGCAGGGCTCCGGACGGGATTGACTCAGCCCCTGAATTTCACCGGGGGACATGGTACTTCCAGTATAAATGCACCGCCGCCATGGAGGGGGCAGCCAGCATTGACACGAAGCCGACTCAATACGGGTAGCCTCCCGGAGGCCCGCCGGGCGGAGGCGGATAATAGGCCTGATGCGGCGGATAATATCCCGGCGGGGGCGGGTACCCTGGTCCATAGCCGGGCCGGCCGTATGCGTTTGGTGGAACATGCGACGCGAGTTGGCGAATCTCTCCGACCGTCGGCACTTGAACCGTAACCGGCGCGCTCAGATAGAACGTCAGCACCGACTCCGCAGGAACATAAAGCTGCGGACCGGAAGATAACGAGGAAAGTCCCGCGCCGCCCAGACCTCCGAGCAAGCCGCCCAGCAGTGCCGTGCCGCCACCGCCAACCGCGCCACCTACAATGGCTCCCACAGCCGCGCTGCCGCCAATATTCGCCGCGGATTGTCCGCCCTTCCCCGGTCCACCGCGAGCCCAGATCTGGCTGACGAGAGGGTACGACGTGCTGGACACGTTGACACCGGTCAACTGCAGCGCCAGGTGCGGCCTGCCCTTCAGCTTTCCGGGGCCGCGGGCGTCCACAACGGTTCCGCTAATGTCGGCTCCCCGCGGAATGGCAATCACTCCGTTATTCACCACCATGTCCTGCACCAGAATGCCGTGGAATGGCATTCCAATCTTCGTATGTTTACTGGTGATGGGCTGCATCACCATCACATACACAGGCGTTCCCGGCTCGACCGTCACGGTTCCGGCAGGTTGATGTGGCGCATAGTTCTCCGCCGACGGTGACTGAGGTGACGGAGGCGACGGCGGTGAGTCGGGTGATTGCGGAGACGGAGCATATTGCCCCGAAGGCGGCTCATTCTCGTTCTTCTCGTTCTCCTCGTACCCTCCAGCAGGTGGCGGCGGTCCCTGCGCATCTCCCGGATGAACAGTGTCTGAACCTTCATCATTATGGCCAGAGAATCCAGGTGCCGTGGCGGGCTCAGCCCCGATGGCGATCTTGTCCTCGACATTCTTCACGCCGGCGATAGATTTCACCATGCTCTCGGCTTCCGTGCGCAACTCCTGCGTCGGGACGGTGCCGGTCAAGGTGGCCGCGCCCCCATGTACCCAGATGCCCAAGCCCAGTGGACGCAGCGTGTTCGATGCCATCAGTTTCGCGTTGATGTCCTCGGCAATGGCGCTATCGGCGCGCTGGGAGGAGGAAGCGCTAGTTTGTGAGGAGTTTGGCGGGGGCGGCGGAGTCGCGTCCTGCGCCCGCAGTTGAACGCCGAACAAGCCCACGCCTGCAGCAACCACCGCGATCCCGAGATTGCGGCCCAGACGCGTCTTGCCGCGCCGGAAGGACGACAGAGAGCCAAAACAGGGGGAGGAACCCTTGATCGTCACAGAACTATCCTTCATTGGAGATATTTTCTCACTCTATGCAGACGCCAAAGCAGCCAAAAAGTTGCTTGGAAGCTGGGACTTCAGACGAAAGTCTGTTGTATCAATTCATCTCGGGAGAACGCCTTAAAACATAAGTAACTGAGTCCTGATTCACTGTCTTGAATCCCATCTGTTTGAGGGTGCTCAACAGTTCGCTCGTTTTTGGCTCGCCGATATATCGAGCATGCGTTTCCAGGATAATCGTGTCGGCTTTCCCCAATACCTCCGCTTCGTGGCGTACCAAATCGTACTCATAGCCTTCGATGTCGCAAATTAATGTAAACGCCTTGAAGTTCTTAGCCGAGATGACGTCTCGGAGCCGGAGCGTCTTCACTGTTACTGGATCACCACCATTTTTTTGTTCCAGAGAACTACCCCAGAAATCCATAGAGGGAACGAATGTAATTGAATCGCGATCATAGGCGATGGCTGCGTTCAAGATCTCGAACTCACAGCTATTTGCCACCCGGTTTTCATTTAAGTGAGGAAGGACGTTGGGATTTGCTTCGACTACTACGTGGTCCGCCGGATTGTTCAACAACTTGTTTGTGATACATGCGACCACACCGATACATGCGCCCAGTTCAATGACCGGGAGCTCCGGCCGAACATACTGAAGGACTGCCCGCCGCTCAAAGTCCTCGTACGTTTTGTTCAACAATGCGAGTTTGATAGGCAGATTGGGTAGATTACCCAAATCAAACGTGCATGTACCAATATCTACCGATTTTATGTTCCTGGATGCCGATAACTGCCGCGCAAGACGTGCTCGCTGCATTGTGGTTGAAAACAAGCCGCCAATACCGCCATCTCGAACGACGCATTTCGCGGTGACGAACATCCTTTGCAGGTCACGAAGTTTGAGCATGGGCCGAAAACCTCCGGTGTTCATCGCCTTTTAACAGTGCATTGCGAGTTGCTTCGAGGTATTGTCGGCCCCATCTTTGACATGGCTCCAGATGGCAAGCCTCGGCCCACTCATTCCAGGCGTTAATGAACACGATCTTGTCACCGTCGGAGTTCATTGGTGCACGGCTGATGACTTCTTGTAGCCAGTGCTCGTATAAGTCCGGAGTTGAGCCTTTCAACGTGAGGCCGCTGTTTGGCCGACGTGACGTATTGTCCCACGACGGACAGGCACCGGGATACCGAAGGTATGGGACAGGCAGCTCGGCTAAAGACTTCCTTACCAATTCCGAGTATGAATTTACCTGAAAGTTCTGTTTGTGTGGCAGCAGCTTTCCTCTCACCCGAGCAACCAGTGGCGCACGAAGCAAGCTAAGTTTCGGCTGAAACTCAACTGCAGCATCGAAGCCCAGATTTTTGGGATCGACCCGAGCTTCGCCATGAATATTTTCCACGTGACAGAGATACAGGTCTCCTAATCCAAGGCGCACCGCCTCCTCACGCCACCTGTCGGTCGTTCGCTTTGGGTTTGGAAGGCGCGCAGATCGATAAATCAAAAACAATGCTCGCCCGTCCACACGAATGTATCGGGAATCCGCAAACGCATTGGCGAGCCAGCGGATGTGGTCGATGTCGTCTTCATCGCTATACTCCTGCCCGATGAGCAGGTGCTTATCGCGACCATCCCAGGCCCTTGTCCAATTCTCATTCGCCCAGCAGAGGCAAAATGGGAAATCGGGAGTTCCCAACCTGAGAATCTCGTCCACCGGGCGTTCCAGCAGCATCTTTCCGTTGAACCAATAGTGGTAGTAGCAAAACCCGTAGATGCCGTACTCCAACGCAAGCGCCGCTTGAGCGTCTCGCGCCTCGGGAAGGCGAAGATCGTAGAAACCGAGGTCAGCGGGTAAATGCGGCTGGTAGTGCCCTCGAAAACGCGGGCGCGCCTTCGTAACGTTGGTCCATTCCGTGAAGCCCTTTCCCCACCATTCATCGTTATAGGGTGTGGGATAGAACTGCGGAAGATGGAACGCTATGAGCTTGGTCGTGCCAGCCTGCGGGTCGATCATTTCACTCATAGCTGCCGTTTCCTGCTTTCGCTATACAAATACCAGTACAATATCTCTCACCAGACATTTCCATCCAAGTTCATAGCGATAATAATTAGATGTATTTCGCAGTATCCAGCTTATCCGCTCAAAGTGGCTGGCATAGGGCATCCCGCGTTGCTGGAAGAATTCAATTTTGTGTCGAATGCAAAGAGCGATTGAAGCTTTCCGGTCCCGGCTATCCTCTAGTCTTTGTTCCAGTTCCCTCATTTCGCCCGCAATAGTCAAATACCGGTTAGGCTCCTCTCGTTTCGCAACTCTCAGCCGTTCCGAAAAAGTCGGCTGGTTTGTTCGGTTGAAATTTTCAATTCCCGCCTGCTGATTCGCGTGAATCCTGTACCAAATCAGCGAATCCTCAATGAAGTCCAACTTCGAGTACAGCACCAGCATCCACGCGATCCAGCCATCGTGGTACCAGGACTTTGGGATCGGCGAAAATACCGTCCTCAGTTCTGCGCGGAACATTAAAGTCGCGCCAGTGACGATATTGCGGTTGAGCAGTACTTTGTCGGCTTTCCCCGCGCGGAACCTCTTTTGTTTGCGCAAAGTAAAAAGCATCATCGGCCACAATCGTCTTCCCAGCATTTGAGAGCGATCATCGATCAGTTCCGCATCGGTGAACAGCCCGCCTAGCGCGACGACACTTTCCATCACCTCAGCTTGGCGGGCGAGTTTATGCGGCAGCCAAATATCATCCTGATCGCTTAGAGCGATGAGATCGCCTGTACATAGGCCGATCGCCTTCTCAAAATTTTTTGTCGAGCCAAGGTTTTGGATGTTGAGGATAAGTCGAACCGGAAACGGCGCCGTACGCGCAAACTCCTCGATGATTTCAGCGGTGCCGTCGGACGAGCCGTCGTCGCAGATGACAAGCTCATCCGGAAGGCGGCTCTGCGCAGCGATGCTGGCGAGCTGCTCCGGCAGGAAGCGGCTCCCGTTGTATGTGCACATCGCGACGGAGATGCACGAGGATTGGGAACTGGCGGACATCACTTTCTGGCTAGCGCTCGTCGGAAGAATCGGACAGTGCCCACAAGAAACTTCTCAACTGGCTTTGGGCAATTCAACAACAGAAACCGAACCACAGTCTGATTTAGAGGGATCCCATTAACTAAGTGGTCGACGACATACATTTGCTTCGTGGAGTTCTTCCCTGTGGAGACGCCAGTCATGTCGAACAGCGCTATTGGCTCGTCGGCCTTTCGAAAATTTTGTTTGTCAATGATGCTGAAAAATAGGTAGTCAGAGATCGTCATCCCCTTGGCGACAATATAAAGTCCGTATTCTTTGTGAAGGCTCTTCTGATACACCGATCCCTGGTGATGAATGATGGGTATCTGGTGATCGCAGGCATGTATACCCACTTCCCCTTGACCAAAGGGACCATTCCTCAGCAAGACATCCGAATAGATGAACCGACTTGCGCCATTTAGGTATCGGTTCGCTAGAGTCTGGATAGTATTGCTGTTCAGGAGCACATCTTTCGCATTCATGAAGTTTAACCACTGCCCGGTGGACGCTCTGACGCCTTTGTTGATGGCGTCGTAAATACCGCGATCCGGTTCGCTGATCCAGTAGTCGATGGCATGGTCATATTTTCTGATAACTTCCACGGTGCCATCGGTTGAACCGCCGTCAATCACGAGGTACTCGACATTCGAATACGTCTGATTCAAAACGCTGAGCATCGTTTCTTCTATCGAAGATGCACAGTTGTACACAATGGTGATGACGGAGACGATGGGTTCCGGACCCTCAGCTTTGTAGAAGCCTCGCGTCCGCAGACCGCCGGCGATTTTTGGAGTGGGAGTGGAGGGCAACTGGAGGCACGGGTCCGGTTCCAGCGGAGTCTTCGTGACTCTGCGCGTGGTGCTGAACCGGTCGTCGATGCACTCGAAATCCATCACGGTCCTCTTTTCGCCTAGTTGTACCAGCACTTCGGCAACGAGATATCCGTTCTCGGGACATTCGGCGCATTCATAGGCACATTGGCGGAGTCCAGAGGATGGGGGAAATGTGTTTGCAGTTTGACTGGGCGGCCGCGCCGCCTGTTGAGAAACGTAAACTCCATGACCCTCGGAACTTCGACGTCTGCATGACGCACGCTGCCGCAGCAGTTGTTCGGGTGCAAATGCACGACACAAAACGACTGCAACAGCTTGTCGAAGCACGCAGAGAGGATTGGAAAGCCAAACGGGTCGAAGAGCCTATCCAGGGAATGGAACTCGATCACGAGGATGCGAAACTGATCGAGTAAAGCGTCCGGCGTGTTCAGGATTACGGGATATTCTCCGCCTTCGATGTCCATCTGCAGCAGCAAATCGCCGGAATAATCCTTGAGGTATCTCTCCTTCCACGTGGTTAACGTGAAGAATTGCTCATCGTCTGTCGCTCCCAAGAATTTCTTATCAAAGGTGAACTCCGTCCGCGAGATGGGCGTCCCGTCCACGGAATAGTCGGCGAGAAAGGACTTGATACCGCGATCCGCAAGTTCATTTTCAAAATTGGCGACGGTGTTGACTCCGGGCGAGAAGCAATACTCAATGCCGTCGAGATCGTCCGGGACAAGATAGCCCCCATCGCCCTTGCCGCCAATGCGAATCAAATCCTTGCCGCAGTCCATGGGTCGCAGCGTCCGTATCAGGTCGCGAACGACGGCGGGCTGCTTCCTGCGAGTCAGGTCCATCCCAATCAGGCTGGCAGCAGAGATGAGATGAGGCTCGACGACCCCTCCAATTTTCCCGAGTACTGACAATCAAAGTCCCCCTGTTTCTGAATGGGTTTGCTTGCATTGTATCTTTGTTCCAAACCCGCGAAGTTGTTAGCAGCTTGCGCGTTCGCAGATTGCATCAGGCGCGCATTGCCAACCGGAGCCGCCAATAGTGAAGCGCCTCACTGAAGATGGTCCGATCCGACGGGGTAAGGCCGACCGTCCAAAGCAAGGTGGCCGTGACCAGTATGATCAGGGCTGGCGGCAGATAGCCGTAGGCTTCGGGAGTCCCGCGACAGACGAAAAAAAGTGCGAGAAGTGGAATCGAGCACGCCAATGGCTTGGCCAGGCCGTGCAAGATAAATTCGCGGCGTCCAATAGGAATTTCATTGCGCGTACGGCGAATAGCATAAAGAGTATGTACCGCGACGCCGACGATGCCTCCTACCAGAGTTCCGACGGCAACGCCAACCGCGCCAAAGCGATAGGCGAGCGCGATGCTGACGGTTAAATTGACTGCGGCCTCCGTAAGTGCGCCTGCGAATCCGTAGCGTTGCAGTCCATCCCCGACAAGAATGACCGCATAGGGAAGCATGCATTGTCGGACCATGTTGGCGATGGTGAGGATTTCAAGGAACAAGATGCTATTGCGGGCATAATCGGCCCCAACCCAGAGCGACAGGATGGGCTCCCCGTAGAGCAGCAGTGGCAGGCCGGTAAGGACCAGCAGGACGGCGCAGAAACGGGTGGAGCGCAGGGTGAGCGAGGCCACTCCGGCGCGGTCGCCGACAGCGGCAAGCTGGGAGGCGGCGGGGAGCAGCGGGCCGAAGATGGCTCCGGCGGTGAGAATAACAAAGTTGGTTAAGGAAGCGGCCACAGCATAGAAGCCGGTCTGCTTAAAGTCGAAGTGGCCGACGATCACGGTGTCGAGGCCGCTGATCAACAGCATGGCAAATGTCCAGACACTCATCGATGCGCAGTAGGCGAGAATGGTGCGAGTCATCCGGCGGGTGACGCCGGAGACAGTAATCCGGATGTGGGCGAGATATTTTTGCCAGGCGACGATCTGAACCAGTCCGGCAGCCAGCGTGATGACGGCGACACATGCTCCCATGACGATGAGGCTGCCGTGGCGGAAGACGGCGACGATAATGGCGAGGGTGGAGAGCGCCTGCGAGCCTCCGCCGATGATCATCGGCACGTTGTAGCGCTGCACGCCCTGAAAACTGCTGGCCAGCGCCGTCGTCGGCAAAGCCAGCGCCGTAGCGCCGCCAATCAGCAATATGCCGAGCCTTACCTCATGCACCAGCGCCGGGGTCAGTTGCCCGAAGAGATCGGGTACTTGCCAGACGAGCACACCCACCGCAGCCAGGGCGAGCGCGGCGCTGCCGGTGAGCAGAGCGGTGGCGGTGCTGACGACGCTGCTGGTACCGGCGTGATCTTCTGTGGCGTGGTGTTGCGCGACAAACTTGCTGATGGCGGTCTGCAGGCCGAGCTCGAAAATGGCGGCGTATGCGCTGAGTTGCAGGATGAGCACCCACGCGGCATACATATCGTGGGAGAGCCGACGAGTAAGGAAGGGCGGCAGCACGGCGGCAGCCAGCACACTGACGGCGAAACGCAGCAGGTTCGCGACGGAGTTCTTCGCTATCGTTATTGCGCCCTGAGATTTCATCGCTGACTTGTGTGCATCTTCATGCTGCGCCGTCGTGGGATGACGGACAGGAGTATTCGCAGAGAATGGTCATAGTCTACGGGAGCGGATTTACTCGCGGTAGTTCGCGGGTGTAAGCGTGATATCTGAAAGCTTCTTGAAGTCTTCGTCGGGTAGCTTGAGCGCGGCGGCGGCAACGTTTTCCTCCAGATGCGCTACCGAAGAAGTTCCTGGAATGGGAGCGATGACGGGAGAACGGCGCAAGAGCCACGCGAGCGCCACCTGGAGCGGAGTTGCGGCCAACTTCTTCGCGACTTCTTGCAGGATTTGATTGGCCTGGCGGTTCTGCCCCAGCGGAGCCCACGGGACGAACGTAATTCCCTGCTGCTCGCAATGGTCGAGCAGATAATCCCATTCGCGGTCGGCAAAGCCATAGCGGTTTTGCACGGCGACAATCGGGACAATCTTTTGGGCGCGCTGCAAGTGCTCTAAAGTAACGTTGGACAGCGCGACGTGGCGAATTTTGCCTTGCTTCCTGAGTTCCGCAAGCGCGCCGACCGAGGCATCGAACGAAACTGCCGCGTCTGGAATATGCAGATAATACACGTCTATGTGGTCGAGACGCAGGCGTTCCAAACTGCCTTCGACAGCCTCTTTCAAATGCTTTGGACCGGCATTATGGATCCATTGCGCTGGTCCGACACGTTCCCATCCGCCTTTTGTGGCGACCACTACACCCTTCGGATATGGAGATAAAGCCTCTGCAATCAATTCCTCAGAGATTCCGGGGCCATAGGAGTCGGCGGTGTCGATAAAATTGACGCCCAGCTCGACGGCACGGCGAAGGGTCGCCAGCGCGGCATTGCGGTCCGCGGGGGGTCCCCAGATCCCTTTGCCGGTCAATCGCATAGCGCCGAACCCCAGGCGGTGGACCGAAAGATCCCCTAATTGAACGCTTCCCGCGGCGGCGGCTGAAATGCTTGCTATGTTTTGCGTCATGCGATGCGAACTCCTTTGTCTGATTGACACTATGCCGCGAACTGCTATACTCAACGAACCTTTTAACTTAACCCGAACTCTTGTTCAACGGACCTTCAAATCCCCCATGCGAAGCCGTACGATCGAGTTATCTCTTGTCGCGCTTGTTTTGATGCCGTTTCTGCTTGTGTCCCCTGCCTGGGCTACACAAAAGCAACGGACCATCATTATTGCACTCGACCAATCTGGCAGCATGCTGCAAAGCGACCCTGCCAGGCTGCGAGTGGAAGCCGCCGGCCTGTTGGCCGCCACCGAAAATCCAAACGACCAGGTCGGCGTGATTGCGTTCGGCGACACTGCTCGCTGGCTGCAAAAGCCCATCGCGCGCAACCGGTTCGACTTTTCCCTGCTGGATAAAATTGGTTCCTCAGATGCTCACACTTCCTTCGCACCGGTTCTTAGCTCGGTGGAAGACTACATGGTGGGGCAGCCTGCCTCGTACTTTCAGGATAACGACATTTCGCTGGTGTTGCTTACGGATGGTCGCAGCGATCCAGCCAATCGCCTTGCCAATGAGGATCGTTCACAAGCATTGTCGATCGCGAGCCAGAATGCATGGCGGCTGAAGGTCTACACCATTGGCCTGGGAAATGATCTTGACCTGGACTTTCTTGATCGCCTGGCACGCACGTCGAGTGGATTTTTCATCCAGGCTGCGTCGGCGTCTGATCTTCCAGAAGCATTTCTCCGTGTCGCGGCGCGGACTGCGGCACTGCCGGTCTACATTCGCACTTCGTCCGCGCAGAATTTGACGTGGACGGGATCTCCGGACCGAGTTGTGGCGGTGTTCACGGGCGAGCATGCAGATTCGCTGCAAATGCCGGGCCACATGCTCTTTCGCTCGCCACATGTAGTTGTGGCGGAAGAAGACGCTGCTGCCGGGAACACAAAAGTTTCGTGGTCCGGTCACGGGCTGGCTTTTCTCTGCGTTCAGGAACCGCTGCGGTTGTCCCCGGATGGCGAATTCCCTTCCGCGTTGTTAACCGATGCGCCGCGCCCAATCACGTTGTCGCTCACCAGTTCTCTTGGCCCGGTAAAGAGTGCCTTCTTTTTGCAGAGTGCAAGCGCTCATTTGGAACTCGCTGGCCGCGACAGTCAAATTGTGCCGCTGAACCAGCAGGCGGATCCCAGCCGATTCGGCGGGGAATTGCAGGCTCGCAGTGCCGGAGCGTTCCGCGCGCGAGCGTATCTGGATTCTCCGTATGGCGAGGTGGAAACTTACCTCGGCGACATAACGGCGGTTATCATGCCGGTCGCAATTCCGCAGCAGATTTCGGCTGGAGTCTTCGATCCATTGCCGCGAGATTGGTTTCGGAAGAAGCTCACGATTCAATCTCTGTTGCCCGTGGGTGCGGTGCATCTTCATTTCACCCAGCCAAAATCGGCGGATGGTCCCGCGGATCGCATGCCAGACAATCTGCAAGTTTCGGCAGAACAAACTTCTAAATTCAACATAATGCTGGAAGGCGACCCGGGCCAGGTGCATGTGATTGACTACACCGCAACCTGGAATGACGGCAAGACAGAAATCACGCGCCGCGGCGCGTTGCGTGTGGTGCCGCAGCAGATGACGGTCGGCCAATTGTTGCTGAATAAATGGCCGTGGGCAGCGGCGGTGCTGTTATTCCTATGTGGCGTGGGTACCGCTGTGTGGAGCTTTTGGCCGCGTCCGTTGCAGGCGGATTTAATTGTGCGTCAGAATGGCACCCAGGTTTTACGGTTGCGGTTGCCGGCGCAATTGCGCACGCGCATGCTGCATGTTTCCGAAGGGCAGACAGGCAACAGCGCCGAATCAAGCCGCGCTGTCATCGCCGGCCCTCAATCACGAGAACTGCTTTCGTTACAAAGTACGCGTAGGCGCGGTAGATGGACGATCATAGCTCGTCCCCGTGCAGCCCATGCTCCTGCGCCCCAGGTCCAAAAGTCGACAGAGATCGACCTGAG
>Ga0134126_10010405_pt1 | contig 11727 bp, 4 predicted proteins | sample KB31752_FD_96881 | JGI IMG/M metagenome (GOLD analysis project Ga0134126, IMG submission 96881) | Terrestrial soil microbial communities with excess Nitrogen fertilizer from Kellogg Biological Station, Michigan, USA - KB3-175-2 | ecosystem: Environmental > Terrestrial > Soil > Unclassified ...
CGTTCAGGCAGCTCTTCTCCGATTTGCGATTTAAGGACGCGGCACAGTGGATCACGGAGTCCGTCGAGCGAACCAGTGCGGCGTAATCCGCCTGGCCAAGCCCGAAAAGCGGAAGGGTAATATCGCCGAGAAACAGATGAATTTTCGACGCGAGGGATTCCTCGAAGCGCGAAAAATCCATATGCAGTTGCAGCGAACGCCACAGCCGCAGGCGCGCCTCCGAAAGATCCTGGGCGCGGACCAGCAGGTTCAGCGGCTCGGCGGTATCCGCTAGCAGGTTTGCGGCGATGTGGGCGCCGATATAGCCGGTGGACCCGGTCAGGAAGATGGCCACGATGTCTGGATGTCAGGGCGTCCTTGGCGCCGCGCCTGCGGCGTCCGCGGCGCCTCGTTGGTAGTCCGCGGCCAGCGGCACGTTGCGACGCGGCGGAATCTCCGGCTGACGCCCTTCGATGAGAGGATAACACCACTTTCGCAGCGCCGGAATGTGGACGTTGATCCAGTAGTCCCACCAATCCACCGACCGGGCCTCATACGAGAATTGTTCGCGATCTTCGGCCGGCAGTGCCGCGCTCAGCCGCTCGATATTCACGGCCTCGAACACGTGATCGTTGTGCAGGATAAAGGGCTCGAAGAGCGAGACGAGCTTGATCACCTTTTCCAGGTCGCGCTCCTGCCGCGCCAGCGGAGGCCGCACGAAACGAAGCGGTTCGACGCTGCGATTGATCGCCTGCACAATCGCCTTCTGCGCCGGCGCGGAAAGCTTCTCGTAGCGGGCCTTCGAGACGGGAATCGCGTCGAATTTCAGCCGCAGCCGATGATGCAATCCATTCTGCGCGCGATAAAACCGCCGATGCCCCAGGCCCGTCAGTTCGATGGACCGGCGCGTGTCGCAAGGATTGGTGACGGAAGTAGCCAGATGGTAGACGCGCGCGTGGCGCCGGGTGACGAGCGCCGCCCCCACCAGCGTCATCCCACGCGCGACTACGTCCACCGGCACCAGGTCCAGGCACTTGGTTTCGCGCGTCGGAAGCTGGCGGAAGAAAGTTCCCAGCAGATAGGAAAGCGAGGCCGAGGTGTTGATCCCCTCGTTCCAGCCCAGAAAAGGTTCTTGCACCGATGATTCCACAATGGCCGGCCGCACCACGGCAATCGCCGCCTCGGGATGCTGATCCAGGTGCTCGCGAATCAGCGATTCGGTGAGGCTCTTCGTAAAGGTGTAGGTGTTTGGCCAGCCGAGTTCATTGGCGCGCGCCGTGCCGGCATCGGTCAAATACTGGCGTAGCCAGCGCAGGCGATTCTTGCGGATTTGATTTTCCAGCGCCGCCCCTTGCAGGTCCCTCGCGGCGTGTTGCTTGCTGACCGCCTGCCGGCGCCATTCGTCCGCCATTTCGGGGGAGTTCGCGCGAGCTTCGGCGTCGCGCACAGTCTGTTCGAGAGATTCCCATTCCTCGCGCGCCTCGAAGTCCGGGATGCCGCGCGGCGTGTAATTCCGCGGCAACTCTTCCTGCACGCGCCCGTCCCGCCGCCCCACCACGTAGCAAGTGGAAAGGTGCATCAAGGACGCATGGCGGCATTCGCGAAGAAAATCGAGCAGGTGCGTCGTTGCGCGAATATTGGTAGCGAGCGCATCGCGCAGGTCGGGATTGAAATCCGTGAGCCCGGAGCTATTCACGATCAGATCGGCGGATTGCGCGAGCCGTTCCCTGATTTCCGCGGCGAGGCCCAAGTCCGGCTGTGTCACGTCCGCTTCGATCGCCTCCACGCGGTCGCGCAGGAACGCGGCGAGGCGTTCGCCGTGCCGCTGCGCCAGCCGCTCGAAAATCGGCGACTCCTCCACCATGCGCTGGAATCGTTCGAGCGGCGTCGCCGAGCGGGTCCGCCGAATCAGCAGCGATATGCGGCCCACCTCCGGCACGTTGCTGAGGAGATTTTCGAACCACACCTTGCCGATGAAGCCCGTCGAGCCGAGCAGCACGATGTGCTTGCCGCGCAGCGCATGCTGCGGGCGCAGCCGCTGCGACTCTGGAACTCCGAAGCGCACCACCGGCAGATGCGTCAGGGGCCCGGGCCGTTCCGTCGGCTGAATGGCCTGATCGAGCAGATCGGGCGTGCGAGCAAGCCCCAGGTCGCGCAGCAGGCGCTCGCGCGGTAAGCGCCCGTCCGGCTGGTGCGCGCGCAGCCGGGCAAAAATCCCCCGCGGCCGGATCACGGGTTCCAGCAGGCGTCCGGTGGCTCGCGTGCCCTGAAAATCCAGCCGATTGCAAATGATGCGCCGCACGCCCAGGTGCTTCGCCAGCGGACGCATCACATGATCCAAGCCCTGGCTCACCAGCACCACGTCCGCTCCCGCCGCCATCGCTTCCGCCAGGCTTTCCAGCCCTTGCCGCTTCAGCCGCGGCTTCCATTCGTACTGAAAATATTCCTCGCCGAGCAGATCGAGCCGGTCGCGGCTCACGCCGCGCAGCACGGTATGAAGCAGGCGCGTAGCCATCACCCGATGCGTCACATAGAGCAGCGGTCGCGCCACGGCCAGCACCGCCATTGCCCCGCGACGCGTCCACCGGCCCAGGAAGCTCTGCGCGTTCCACGCGAAGAACGCCACCGGCCGCACTGCCGTCAGGTTCAGCAGGCTGCCCTCGACGCGCCAGAAGACGGGCTCCCCCGACGAATGCAGGGTCGCGGGCGCGCCCGAGGTTTCCGAGTTCGAGCTGATGGATGCCAAGGAAAAAGCGATTCCGTGCAAGGAAACTGCCGTAAAACGCCGAAGGTAACATGCGGCACGCAGCCCAATCAAGCGCCGATCCGACTACGATCGGCGTCCTGCCCACCCTGACGGAGGAAGGGAGGCAAACGGTGTTGGCGCCGAAGGACCCTTCCCGGTCAGCTGACCGGCGTCAGCGCGGATCGAGAGCCTTCAGTGGCCCCCGTCCTTGTAATTGAAAAGGTAACTCGATCCCGCCGGTCCGGCCACGCCTCGCGTGTTGTAATCGAGCAGATAATTCAAATGCTGCTCGTCCACAGGATACCCGATTCCCGCCGGGTACGGATAGGGAACCGTGGTGTGAAACGGCAAGGGAGAGACGGTATCGCCGTGCGCTGCGTAAAAATCCATATCCTTCGCGAATCCGTCCGCGTAGAAGAAATAGTCGCGCGTCCACCCGGGGGGCAGCGCCGGCATGTGCGCTGCGTCGAAATCCACGGCGACCTCATCGCCCGATCCGAAAATCACGTATTCGTTATCGGACGAACCCACCAGCGCCTTCACATCGCCGTAGCGCGTGTAATTCCCGGTCTGCCGGGTGTACGGCCCCGTGGCGCTCACGTCCTCGTAGATATACGTCAGGTCGTTCTTCGGATTATGCTCCACCACGCGCGGATACCCGCGGAAGTGCAGGTCCGCGCTGGCGAGCGGGATTTCGCTCACGCGGAATGGCAGGTTCGCCGGCGAATTATCCACGCGAATTCGGTCCCAATACACTTTCAGGTTCGTGGTAATGCGGATGCGCCGCGTGCCTGCGGGCAGCTTGCCGGTCAAGTCGGCGATCATCGTCCGCGCCAGGCCCGCCGGGAAGCCCATATCGTCCACCACGCGCACCCATTTGCCCGCGGCATTCTGCGCCTCCACAAACGGCGGCACCGGCTGAATTCCCGCCTGCCATGCCGCATACATCGAATTCGCGCTGAAATAATCCGTGAAGCCATCCAAGATCAGCCGCAGCGGCCGCGCCGGATCCCACGCGCCGATATCCAGCGTCAGCGAATGCATGTCCGCGAAGCCCTGATACGGCTCCCCCGGAAAATCCGCCACGTAATTGCGATCCTTTTCCACCAGCAGCGGCAGGACGCTGCGTCCGCGCCCGTCCCAGGCGCCCTCCGGCGGATGCGCGCCCTCGCTCGCAATCACCTTGAATTTCGGAAAGGGCGGATTGCTCGCGAATCGCTCGTTGGGCCACACTTCCACGCCCGCCGGATGATCCACCGCCAGCAATCGGGCTTGATCCAGATAATCGAGCTCCTCCATCGGCTCGATCATCCGAAACCGTATCCGCCCATTGAGCGCCTGCACCTGCGAGCCCGCCACCTTGAAGTACTCGTCCGGATCGGGCGTGTCGCGTTCTTTCGGTGCGATCCAGTGCCCAACAATTCCCGGCCCGATCATGTCCGCCAAAAATTCGAATTTCTTGCCGTCCCACACGAACACGATCGGGCACGAACTGCCGCGCCGGTCAATCTCCCCGATTTGCTCGCGCTTTCCCGCCGGAACGTCCAGCTCGTCCTGCAGCACGCCGGTGGGCCACAGCAGCCGCACCACGTCCGCCTTCGTATCCGCGCCAAGCCCGGCCAGGATTTCCCCAGAGCTTTGCCCCAGATATCCCGACGCGCCGGCAACCTCCCATTTCTGCTGCTGTGCGCCGTGGAACACGTTCACCTTCGTGCCGATTCCGCTCTTGTTGTCGTGCGCCCCGGAAAAGGTAAGCGGCACCGAATGGTTTTTGCTTCCGCCCACGTTTCGCAGCAGCACGGGCCGCAGCCCGTTCTGCGTGATCAGCAGGTCCGTCGCGCCATCCGCATCGTAATCCAGCGCCACGATACCCCGCGGATTACGCAGCACGACCTTATCGAGCCCCGTTTCGTGCGTCACGTCGCGAAACCCGTGCGAGCCTTCATTCCGCAGCAGCAGCACGCGCCCTTCGCCCGATTCCGTTTCGCCCACCGCCGCCAGGTCCATCCAGCCATCGTTGTCGTAATCGAGCGCCGCCACGCCCCACCCGCGCCTCCAGGCGGGATCGGGAATCTCGACGCGCGCGAACGATTTCCCGGCGTCGTTGCGCCACAAGCTCAGCCCCGGCGCCGCCCAGTGTGTGAACGCCAAATCCATCCAGCCATCCTTATTGAAATCGAGCGCCACGCCCCCGGCCGTCGGCCCTGGCATCGCGCTAGCCCAGGGATGTATCTCGCGGAAAGCGCCCTCGCGCGGATTCAGCAGCACCGTGGGATCCTTCTGCCACCCGGTGACGACAAAATCTATCGCGCGATCATTGTTCACGTCGCTCCCAATCGCGCCCACCGAAGGCCCATTCCCTCCCAGCCCCGCGGCCTTGGTCCATTCCGTGAACGTGCCGTTCCCATTGTTGCGCCACAGAATGTTGCCCGGCCCGCTGGCCTCGGCGGGAAACGCAAACGGCCGCGCCGCATCGCCCAGCGGAAACTGGCGAAATCGCGTGACGTAAAGATCCAGGTCGCCGTCGTGATCGTAATCAATGAAGGTCAATCCCAGCGCGAGCGGCGCGCCGGGCGCTGGTGTGTCGTACGCCGGCCCGGGAAAGGTCGCCGGCGTCGAGCCTTCCGGTGCATCGTGCGGGACCGGGCCAGCGCTCGCCGCCGAATCCGCGCGAATGCCGGTCTTTTCGGTCGCATCGGCAAACGTGCCGTTCGCCTCGTTGTGATACAGAGCGATTCCGCCCGGCGAGCTGATGGCCAAATCCGGATGGCCATCGTTATCGTAATCGCCCACGGCGCAGCCCAGCGCGCCCTTCACGCTGAGCTTCGCCTGGCGCGTCGCGTCGCTGAATTTCCCCGCGCCGAGGTTCCGATAGAGCGCGGCATCGCCCTTCCCGTCCGCATCCCCCACGAAGATGTCCGGCTTCCCATCGCCGTTATAGTCCAGCACGCAAGCCCCGCTCCCCAGAAAATCAGCCAGGCTCCGCGCCGAATTTGGCTGCGTTTTGCTCGTCGAAGGCGCGCCCGCCGCCGCGGCCGCACCGAGCCTTGGCCGCGCGCGGCGGCTCGTATTTCGCGGCCGCGCAGGAATTGCTGGCGACCCGGCCAGCCCCGCGCTGCGCGTCGTTTCCACGAATCGCACCGCAATCGCCGCAGGCACTTGCCCCGGCGAAGGTGGCAACCCCTCCGCCAGCGAATATTTTCCTTCCTCGCCGTAGACGAAGCTGATCGGCGTGCCCAGCTTCGCCGCGGTGATGTGCTGGAATTTGTCCAGGTGCACCTGCGCGGCGGCCGAATTGCCGGAGCGCTGCTCCGCCTGCGCCAGGCTGTATTCCGCCGACGCGTGGAAAGGGCTCAACTTCAGCGCGTTCTGGTAGGCGGCAATCGCCTGCGGATACTTCTGCTGCTGTGAATAGAGCAGCCCCAGGAAATATTGCGTGTCCGCATCGCCCGGGTCTATCGCGGCCACTTTCTTGAAATCTTCAATCGCGGCTTCGGGTTTGCCTTGCGATTTTTCCAGCAGCCCCAGGTTGTACCATCCGCGCGGATTCCCCGGATCGCGCTCGGTGGACTTGCTCAGCGCGTTTCGCGCCTGGTCATAGTGCTGCGCATTCAGCAGCGCAATGCCCATATTCAGGCAGCCCGCGTCCGATTCCAGGTCGAGCACGCACACGCGCTGAAAATGTCCCAGCGCCGCGTCGAACTGCTGCCGATTCATCAGCGCCACGCCCAGATTATTCTCTCGCGCGATTTCGGCCTGCGCGCGCGATTCGGCTGTGGCTGCCGCGGATTGAGCCGCCGCGGGCTTCTTCGGCGTCGTTGCCCGCGCCCGGCGGTGCTGTTGCGCGGCGCGCGGCAGTCCTGCAAGCGCAATCACGGCGACGGCTGCTATCGCAAACCGATTGGCGGAAGTCATCGGAGTCTGGCGGGATTTTCCCGAGGCATTTTACCGCTTTGCGAACTTCTGCGCAGCTTCGATGCCGCGGCCTTCTTTCACCGTAATCGTCTGCCCGGCGGCCACGTCCTTCAGGGTGTCCATCTGCCCGCTGGGCCAGTGGATCTCAATCGCGTCCGCCTTCGCATGCCGCGCGAGTCCAAACGTCAGCACCAGTTCGCTCGACGATAAATAGCTCGATCCGCTGCACAACATCTTCTTCTGCGTATCCGACCCGGCCTTCACCATCACCTCGGCTCCCAGCCCGTCGCGGTTCGATTTCGTGCCGTCCAGCTTGATTCGCAGGCTGTTGTTGCTCGCGCCCCCGTTGCGAGAATCGTCGCGAAACTCGTTGCGGAAGAGGACCGCCGGCCCGTCGTTGGTCGAAATCAGCACGTCCAGCGCGCCATCATTATTGATATCGCCGTACGCCGCGCCGCGCTCCACCCTCGGCGCGGCAAACGCAGCCCCTGCCGAATTCGTCGCATCCGCGAATTTTCCATCCCCGAGGTTCCGGAATAGATGCGGCGGCTCGGCATAACGCACCCGCGGCTGCACCCGCTCAATCGTATCCTCGATGTGCCCATCGGCGATGTAGATGTCCGGCCAGCCGTCCAGGTTGTAATCGAAGAAGAAGCAGCCAAAGCCCAGCGTCAGCAGCGTCGAATGCCCCACTTCCGATTGCGGCGCCTCGTCCACGAAGAGCCCGTTTCGCTCGTTGTGATAGAGCGCCACCATCTGATTCGAAAAGTTCGTGATCAGCAGGCTCGGATACCCCGAGCGGTCGTAGTCCGCCGCGCCTACCCCCATCCCCGCGCGCGCCACGCCGTCTTCGCTGTAAGCGATCCCCGCCGCCACGCCGTTTTCCCGAAACGTTCCATTTTTATTGTTCAAGTAAAGTTTGTTCGGCTGAGTGTCGTTGCTGATCAGCAGGTCCGGCCAGCCGTCCTGGTTCGCGTCGAACACGGTGATTCCCAGGCTCTTCGAGGTTGGATCGAAAAGCCCGGCCTTTTGCGTCGCATTCTCGAAGGTGCCGTTGCCCCGATTGCGCCACAGCCTCACCGATTCGCCCTTGTACGATTCCGGCGTGCAGTAGGACTTTGTCTTCCCATCCAGCGTGCAGTAGATATCGTTCTGCGGCGACCACTGCACATAATTCGCCACCAGCAGGTCGAGATGTCCGTCGTGGTCGTAATCCACCCAGGCCGCGCTGGTGCTGAACTCGTTTGGCCCCCACAGCCCGGCTTTTTTGGTCACGTCGGTAAACGTTCCATCGCCATTGTTGTGGAAAAGCCGGCTTTGCCCCACGGCCGTGATGAACACGTCGTCATGCCCGTCGTTATCGTAATCGCCCACGGCCACGCCCATCCCATACATCTCCACCGCCAGCCCCGCCTGCCGCGTCACGTCCGTGAACGTGCCATTGCGATTGTTCCTGTAAAGGGCCAGCGTCGTGTGGCGGCTGCCGTGCCCCGCAAAATCCGTGCCGTTCACCAGCAGGATGTCCTGCCATCCATCATTGTTGTAGTCCAGGAACGCGACGCCCGGCCCCATCGTCTCCGGCAGCCATTTCTTCCCGAATGCCCCGCTGTTGTGGACAAAATGTATCCCCGCCGCCCGCGTCACGTCCTCGAATCGCACGCTCCCGGCCGCGCCAGGCGCACCCGCTTTCGCACCCGTCGCTACCAATTTCGCACCACCCGCGCCGAAGCACGCCGCCGCCAGCAACGCTCCAGCCGATAGCGCCACGGCGGCAGCCGCCCTGCCGCTCGTCATTCGGATCACCGATTCCCCCCGTATACCGGAGAGCGCCTTTTATTGGGCGATCCACCCCGCTGCGCAATACCGCTCTGTAGGGGCACAGCCCTGCCCTGAGGAGACTCGAAGGGACGCTGTGCCCGCTTCCCGCGTTGCGCGGATTCCGAAATCTTCTGCGCCTTTTGCGCGCCTCCCGCCAGAAAATCCGCAATGCGCCCCGAATCGTGTTCGTGGATCCGCTGCCGCTCCAGATTATCGTCGGGGTGCTTCCGCCGGTACGCCCCTGTAATCGTCTGCGAGGCTTCATCCGCCTTGAACCGCAGATAGCGCACTTCATACTGATGCGCGCGATCCGTTTGCCCCAACCCGGTGTAGCACAGCATCAAGCTGTAATTCGCCTCCAGGTCCTCGGGATCAATCGAAATCGTTTGGTCGAATCGCTGCACCGCCTCGCTGTACTTCCGCTGCAGGAAGAAGATGCGCCCTAAATCGTTCTGCACCACGCGATCCTGCGGATACTGCGTCACCACCGTCTGCAAATGCGCGAGCGCCCCGTCGTAGTCGCCCTGCGCCCGCAGCACCCGTGCGTAGAAATAGTTTGCCTTCGCCAGATTCGGCGCGATCTGCAACGCCCGCTCCAGCACGCTTCGCGCCCCTGCGATGTCGCCCTCTTGCAATCGCGCCCGCCCCACGTTCACCCATCCCTCCGGGTTTGTGGGCTCCTTTTTGGTGATTTCCTCAAACGCTGATTCGGCCCCCTTCAAGTCCCCTTGCAGCAGCAGCCCGATTCCATAATCGTTCCACCTCTGCCATTCCTTCGCCGCGAATTGTGTCGTCGCCTTCGGCCGCGGCGCCGTCGCCGGCAGCACCGTCAGCTCCGCCGTGTCGCTCGCCATGGTCACGATCGGCAGGTTCGGTATTTCTTTCTTTTTCGCGGAGACGTCCGCCGTGCTCCCGTCATACGTCATCGGCCGGTCGTCATAGCTCGGCGACACCTGTCCCGGCTTCGTCTGGTGCAGCACGCCCGCGAACGCGAATTGCGTGTTCACCCACATGAATTTCCGGTAGTTCAGTTCCGCCTGCAAATGAATGTGTCCCTTTGCGTCCTTCGGAATGTGCAGCCGGAAATGAACCGTATCCGCCGCCCCTGGCGGAATCAAATGTGCGTAGACGGCCGCCCGTGCAGACCACGCATTCCGCCGTGTGATCGGGTTTCCGTGCGCATCAATCAGCAGCGCCCGGTAAAATTCCGCCCCCGGATCCACCGGCCCCTTTCCTCCGTCCTCCACTCCCCCGCTCCAGAAAATGATTCGCCCCTGATCGTCCGTCGCCTTCAGCGCCAGCCAGCAATCGAAGGCATCCACCGTCCCGCCCGGGAAAAAATGCCCCACCGTCAGCGTCCGCACCACCACGTCCACGCGCACCGTATCCCCCGCGCGAACCTGCGGATTCACCCGGTTGAGCGGCGCCGTCACCGGCAAGGGCGCCACCGTCGGCACCGGAGAAGATGGAATCGGCGTCTCCGCTTCTTCCCCCACCGCGAATTCCGTCTCAATGGCGGGTTGCTGCGGCTGCCCCGCCACCTGATTGATCGGCGCTGCGCGGTCCGGCGAAATCGCGAAGATATCCACGCGCACCTTGCCGTCCTTCAGGAACTTTTCTTCATCCGCCAGTTGTGCCTTGTCTCCCGTGGCGTAGGGGACCGCCGTATTCGCCGCCACGAACCGGTGCGAGTCCACGAATCCGTGAACGTTCGCCGCGTCCTGCGACGCGACCTTCGGCATGTGGCAATCCGAGCACGTCTGCGGCTTCGGCGGATAGTAGAACGACCGCGCCCCATGTCCCGATACCCCGCTCGCCTGCCAGTTGTCGTAATCGTCGAATCCGCGCGACCATCGGTAATCGTTCACCGGCACGTCCAGATGCACCTTGTGGCACGCCGAGCAATACTCCGCCGTCTGCTTCCGCATGAAGGGCTTCAGGAACGTTCGCCGGTGCGGTTCCGGGTCTTCCTCGATCATGAAGTCAATCAGCCGCCGCATCAGCGGGTTTTTCGTCGCCACCAGCTTGCTCAGCGCCGGATATTTCAGCACGTAGTCGCCGTTGCCCATCGTGCTTTTGATCTTCACCAGCGAATGGCACACCATGCACCCGATTCCGGCCTGCGCCGGCGGCGTGTGAACCCGCGGTGCGATCGGCGTGTTGAAATTGCCGGGAAAGAAAAGCGCCGCGTCGTGGCATCCCGCGCACCATTTCGAAGGCTTCACCCCAATCGTGCCCTGCATATACACAATCGCCTGCCGGTACCACTGATTGTTGAACGACGAAAAATGGTGCATCGAGCTGAACCATTGGTGGTAAATGTCCGAATGGCATCGCTCGCACGATTGCGAATCCATGAAAAAATCCTGCGGCACAATCGTTCCCGTCGCCGTTTCCCCCGAACTCGGGAAAAATGGACTGTTCGGCCCCGCGCCCTCCCCATCCATGCTCGCCGGCGCGATCTTCGGATTCTGGATCACGTACGCGCGTTCCCACGGCACCGTCCGCACCCACCACGCCCCGGCCGAAATCGCCGCCAGCGCCGCGATTGCGCCAATCGTCCTCAATGCGCCTTTCGCGTTCCCGCCGCTGAACCATCCCCGGCTCCCCGCCCACGCCGAAAGCAGCAGCGCGCACCCCACGATGCTCACCAGAATGTGCGAGTAGAGAACGTTCCATTCCTGCCGCCGCGCCCCGGTATAAATAATCGCCGCGCCAATCAGCCCGCCCGCCAGCACCACCAGCCAGCCAATCCGCGCCGTCAGCGTTCCGCGCCGCCCCAGCCGCCACGCCGCAGGCAACGCCAGCAGCAGAAAAAACACGCCCAGAATCAGGTGCAGCGCAACGATGCTTTCGTAAACGATCGTCGGCGCTGGCCATGCGTAGAGCACCAGCGCCGTAAGCGCCAGTCCCACCACGCACGCCGGCAGCAGCCGGCTCAGCACCTTCCTAAGCATCTTCATCCCTCGAAAATCTCAGCGCGCCACATTGAAAACACAAGGCTTACGCACACAAACACTCGGTCATTCTCCCCGCCCCTCCAACCCCCGTCAATAATACTTTCCTATTACCCTCGCATAGGCTTCTGTAGCGGTGTAGCGGCTTCGCTACTACAGCTTCCAGGCGCTTTTACGATTTTGCTTTGGCGCGTGGTGTTATGGTCATGGTCACAAAGGGGTGCCAATGAGGAAAAGCCTGCCGGCTCCTTCAAGGTGCGCTGTGATCGAGCGGACGTATCATGTGCCAACGACCGGCAGACCTCCCATTTC
>Ga0134126_10010406_pt1 | contig 11726 bp, 2 predicted proteins | sample KB31752_FD_96881 | JGI IMG/M metagenome (GOLD analysis project Ga0134126, IMG submission 96881) | Terrestrial soil microbial communities with excess Nitrogen fertilizer from Kellogg Biological Station, Michigan, USA - KB3-175-2 | ecosystem: Environmental > Terrestrial > Soil > Unclassified ...
AAGGGCGCGAAATGCAAGCCAAAAGGGATAAGAACGAGATGCTCGAAGACTTTATCGCCGCCTTCGAATACCTAAAACAACAACCCGACGTCAACGGCAAAATAGGAGTCGTAGGCTTTTGCTTCGGCGGCTGGATTACTAACATGATGGCCGTCCGCCTGCCCGATCTCGCCGCCGCAGTCCCGTTCTATGGTACCCAGCCACCGCTCGACCAGGTGCCACAGATAAAAGCACCGCTCCTGATCCACTACGCAGGTCTCGATACCCGTGTCAATGAAGGCTGGCCGGCCTACGAGGCCGCACTCAAGGAAAATCACAAGGAATATACCGCCTACACCTACCCGAATGTCAACCACGGTTTTCACAACGACACAACCCCGCGCTACGACAAAGAAGCGGCGGAACTGGCCTGGAAAAGAACCATCGATTTCTTCAGGGAAAAACTAAGTTGAACATATAACTGTTTTTAGTTATTTTGTAGAAAGGTCCGACCTCGCCCGCTTTTTCAGAAACAAGCAGGAAAGCGACAACCGCTCCGAGATCGACTATATCTCCTATGGTTTAAAAGACCAGCGAGCAGACCCGGCAGAAGACGCCCGTGGATGTTGCCGCCCTCCTACAGCAAACCGTCCTGCTGCTGGCCTATCGCGCGGGCGAAAAGCAACAACGCCTGATCGCCACGAACGCCGACCTGCCTAGCATCCAGGCGGACGGGGAAAAGCTGGCACGTGTCCTGGACAACCTCGTCGTCAACGCCATTAAGTTCAGCCCCGAAAAGGTCACCATCGAGCTCTGCGCGGAAGCCCGGCCAAAAGATCGGCCTCGGTCTTTATATCTGCCGCCAGATCGTCGAAGCCCACAACGGGCGTATCTGGTTCGAAAGCGAACCCGGCAAAGGCTCCGTATTCTTTATTTCCCTGCCGATTGCCTAACTTCCGGAAATGAAACAATTCCTGCTGTTCTGCCTCTGCTTCGGATTCCTCCTGGCAAACGGTCAGCCCATCGATAGCTCCCATCACGTCCCGCTCGATAAGAACCTTTCAGCGGAATGGCGCACCGCCTTATACAGTGACAACCGCGAACCCTACAAAGGCAAAGATCTATATACCATCGGCATGCCCTGTGGCGGCATCGGCGCGGGCCAGCTCTACGTCCGGGGCGATGGCAGCCTCGCTAATTGGTGGATCTGCAACAATGCCTACAACACCGGCTACGGCGTCGATTCCCTCACCCATTTCAATACCGCCCTCGGCCCCTGGACCGTCTGCTACAACACCTTCCGCCCGGCCAGCTATATCGACCAGGGTTTTGCCATCACCGTCGCACAGGGCAATAGCCGCCAGACCCGCCAGCTAAACAACAAGGGTTTCGACGATATCTCCTTCACCGGCGAATATCCCATTGCAAAGATCGTCTATAACGACAGCAAAAAGCCCCTGCCCGTCTCCGTTTCAACCGAAGTGTATTCACCCTTCATCCCGCTGAATGCCAAAGAATCGGCTACCCCGGCAACCATCCTCGCCTACACCGTCACCAATACTTCCACGCAAAGCGTTGACGCTGCCATCACCGGCTGGCTGCAGAACCTGGTCTGCCTGGATATAGCCGGAGATATCAACGCCCTGAGCCGCAATAGGATCATTAAAAGCCCCGGCATGACCTCGGTGCTCATGGATATTGTCCCCGGGCCGCCCATTCCACCTTCGCCAAAACCCGTGATAAAATTATATGATGATTTCGAGTCGGGCTACCGCCAATGGAGCATCACCGGAACCGCCTTTGGCTCCGCCCCCGCCGAAGGCAGCTTCGGCGGCGACCAGGATAAATTGCTGAACATGGGCGGCCATGGAGTAGTCAACTCCTGGTTGCATGGCGACACATCAGAAGGAAAAATGGCCTCCCGGGATTTTATCATCCCCGACGACTATATCATTTTTATGATCGGCGGCGGAAAACATCCGGGCCTCACCTGTTTCAATCTCGTTGTGAACAACAAAGTCGTCTGCACCGCCACGGGAAAGAACACCGAAGGGCTCGATCCGGCTTATTGGAACGTCAAAGATTGGAAGGGCAAAAAAGCACATTTCGAGATCGTCGATGCCTCCCGCGGCGACTGGGGTCACATCAACCTCGACGATATTGCCTTCAGCGATAAAGCGCCGGTAAAAGATAAATATTTTCCCGCCGGCCATCCCTACAATGGCAATCTTGCGCTAAGTGTTCTCAGCGACCAGGGCTTTGGCGACGCGGCATTCACCGGTCTCACGGACACATCCCCGGCAGCTCAGCTCACCCGCCCTACCGGCATTCCGGCCACCGGGGCCGTGGGCACCGCCATCACCCTGCAACCGGGTGAAACCAAAACCGTCACCTTTCTGCTCACCTGGTTCTTCCCAAACCGGCCTTCGTATTACACCGGCACCGACGTAACGGCAGTGATCCCTAACGACTGGAATACGGCCCTTCCTACAACCGGCGCCACCATCCTCGGCAATATGTATGCGAATTGGTACGGAAGCTCGCTCGACGTCGCCCACTATCTTCAGAAAAATTACGAACGTCTCGCCGGCCAGACCCATTTGTTCCATCATACCTACTACGACAACTCTTCCCTGCCCTATTGGTTGACAAACCGGCTGCTGATGCCGCTCAGCACCCTGGCAACCGAAACCTGCCAATGGTGGGCCAACGATAAATTCTGGGCCTGGGAAGGCGTGGGTTCCTGCGTCGGCACCTGTACCCATGTTTGGAACTATGAACAGGCACTCGCTCATTTCTTCCCCTCACTGGAAAGGAACGTCCGGGAAAAGACCGATTTCGGCACTTCCTTTCAACCGGACGGCGGCATCCAGGCCCGCAACGGCTGGGGCGGCGTCCTCATCGATGGCCACGCCGGCGCCATCCTGAAAGCCTATCGCGAATACCTCGACAGCCACGACGACCTCTTCCTGACCCGCAACTGGGACTTTATCAAACGCGCAACAGATTACCTGATTAAAATGGATGCCAACAGGGACGGCCTCATCGAACAAGTCCAGCCCAACACCTTTGACATCGCTTTCTATGGCGCCAATACCTATGTAGGCGGACTCTATCTCGCCAGCCTCAAAGCCGCCGCCGCCATGGCCGCAGCCATGCAGGATACAGGACTCGAAAAACAGTACGATTCCATTGCCACCGCAGGCTCCGCCAATAGCGTACGCCGCCTGTGGAACGGAAGCTATTTTATTCAGGATGTCGATCTCAAAAAACACCCCTCTTACCAATATGCGCAAGGCTGCCTCAGCGACCAGCTGTTCGGCCAAACCTGGGCCTGGCTCGATCATGTCGGCAATATCTATCCGAAAGACAACATCGATAAGACCCTGCGATCTATCTGGAAATACAACTGGGCGCCCGACGTAGCCGCTCAAAACAGAGTACACCCACCCGAAAGAACCTACGCAAGCCCCGGGGAACCCGGTCTCCTCGTTTGTACCTGGCCTTTCTCTCCGCATATGGGTGAAAAAGGCGTTCGCTACCGCGACGAGGTGTGGACCGGCAGCGAATACCAGGTAGCAACCGGCATGATCTACGACAATATGCTCGAAGAAGGACTCTCGGTGGTAAAAGGGATCAACAACAGATATAGCCCCGCCAAACACAATCCCTGGAACGAGATCGAATGCGGCGACCACTACGCCCGGGCCATGGCTTCCTGGGGCGTCATGCTGGCGTTGGAAGACTACTATTACAATGGACCAAAAAAGATCATGGGCTTCGCACCAAAGCTCCATCCCGAAAAATTCCGCGGCTTTTTTACCTCCGCAGACGCCTGGGGCAATATCAGCCAGGAGAGAACGGCTAATACACAGATCAATAAGATCGAAATAGCCTATGGCTCGCTGAGCCTGTCACAGCTAAACCTGATCACAACCGGTACGCCCACACATGTTACACTAACCCACAACCACACACCTGTCGCCTGCCATTTCAGCACGAGCAAGGATGGACAGTTGGTGGTGCAATTCGAGCCCGTGGAACTAACACCCGGAGAAACCCTCGCGGCTATTGCGGAGTAAGGGGATAATCGACACCTTTTCGGGCGGACCACTCCACCACCCAGCTATCGCCCTCTTTTCGTGCCCGTCTTCCAGCAACGCCCAATGGAACGGCGCTTCGCACCCGGCATATTCCATCGACGCGCGGGTGAACAGCCGCATGCACGACCTTGCCATCCTGCCAGGTAGCATCCACCACGTATCCGCCCCGCGCAACCAACCCTTTAAAGCTGCCATTCGCCCAGGCGGCCGGTAACGCCGGCAACAGCGACACGATCCCACCCTGACTCTGTAACAGCATCTCCGCGACACCCGCCGTCCCGCCAAAATTTCCATCGATTTGAAAGGGCGGGCACGCGTCGAGCAAATTGGGATAACAGCCACCCGCGGATGCCGTATCATCCTCACGCGTCAGCCGCATCAAAGTCCGGTAAAGCCTGTAGCAGTGATCCCCATCCCGCAGCCGCCCCCAGAGACATACCCGCCACGCCATCCCCCAACCCGTCGCCTCGTCGCCCCGCAATTCGAGGGAACGCTTCGCCGCCGCGGCAAGCGCCGGCGTCTTATCCAGCGAGATCTCATCCGCGGGATACAACGAATACAAATGCGAGACATGCCGGTGATGCGGATCCGGCGATGGATAATCCTTATACCATTCCTGCAGCTGTCCCTGCGCTCCGATCTTATACGGATACAGCTTCGCCCGCGCAGCCCTGACCCGCGCAGCAAAGGCTACATCTTCGCCCAGGATCGAATCCGCCGCCAGGATATGATCGAACAGATCCCGCATGATGCCCATATCCATGGTCGTGGCGATCGAAACATCGGCGACCTTGTCCTTCCCGTAAATAAAATCATTCTCCGGCGACATCGAAGGCGCCGTTACCAGGTAAGCAGTCCCCGGCTTCGGTATCAACCAATCCAACGCAAACACCGCCGCCCCCTTCATCAGCGGATAAGCAGTATCCCGCAAAAAACGTTTGTCTCGCGTATACAGATAATGCTCCCAAAGATGACGCACCAGCCAGGTTCCGCCCATCGGCCAGTTGGCCCATTTGGGCTCCCCTTTGCCAAAGCCGCCCACCGGAGTCGCCAGCCCCCAGATATCGCTGTTGTGATGCACCACCCAGCCATCACAGTTATAATATTCCCTCGCCGCCCGCTTCCCCGTGGTCGCCATCTCAGCGATCAACCCGAATAAAGGCTCGGTCATCTCGGACAAATTACAGACCTCAGCCGGCCAGTAATTCATCTCCACATTGATATTGGTAGTATAGTTGCTGCTCCACGGCGCTTGCAGCTCTGAATTCCAAAGCCCCTGAAGATTGGCCGGCACTCCGGGTGTCCTGGAACTGCTCAGAAGCAAATACCGGCCATATTGGAAATACAACGTTTCCAACCCCGGATCATGCCCGCCCCGGGTATAGGCCGCCAACCGCTCATCCGTAGGCAAGGTACCGGCATCCGAATGCCCCAGTTCCAAACTTACCCTGTCCATATAATGATGCATGTCGTCCAGATGCGCCGTCCATAAAGCAGCGGAAGACTTCGCCGCCGCCCGCTTCAAATAATCCAGCGCCCGCTCCTGCGCCGGCCCGTCGGGACAACGCAACCCGCCATTAAAACCTGTTGCCATCGAAATATACAATTCCACATCAGAAGCCCCGCTCACCTCGATACCACTACTATCCGTCTTCACGATGCCGTCGGGGCTCACCGCCTTCATCACCAGCGACCAGGGCATGCCGTGACAACTATCCCCATCCGCATAGACCACCGGATCTTTGCTATCCACATAATTCGGTTCTACATGGGCTGGCGCCTTTCCACCCATCGACCAGACGCCGTTACCCAAATCACGCCGCGAATAATGCAGCAGACTCACCGCATCGATCTTCAGCTGCAAGGCAGCACCGGACTCGGCCGCCCAATGCACCACGATCACATGGTCCGGCGCCGACGCATACACCTCCCGGACATAGCTTTTACCACCGATGGTATATTGGGTCCGGGAAACACCATCCCGGATATTCAACGAACGCTGATAATTATGCATACTTTCTTCACCATCCTGGTGTATCCGCAGGTCTCCCAACGGCAGATAGCTCTCCGACCACTTTCCCTGCATCTTCCGGGATAACTTCTCCGCTTCATCATAGTCTTCGGCAAATAACGCCTTCCGCAAGGCCGGCAGATACTGGCTCGCTCCCGGATTGATATGCGCCGGCTCCGGCCCACCCGACCACAACGACGCCTCATTCAACGCAATCCGCTCCTTGGCAATTCCGCCAAAATCCACGGCCCCCAGCCGGCCATTGCCTACCAGCAAAGCCTCCGTCCATACCTTCGCCGGCTGCTTGTACCATAACTGGTAGTCACCCTGTGCAAAAAGCCCGGTCCCTATAAGGATCGATCCCATCATCAAAAAAATATATTTCATCGCTGCGCTTTTTCTTGTTCATAGATCCCGCCGATCACATCGGCCGGCAAAGCTTCCTGGTAGATCCTCGGCCGGTCCACCCGGCCTTCAAATATCCGCTCGCCGGGAAATTCTTCATTCCGCCCCAACATCCACGTATTGCCGCCACCAAATAAATGTACGACTTTCTCCAGCTTCGTTTCTCCGCGTAGCTGCCCATCGATGTAAAGCCGCAAACCGCCTTCATCACACACCCCCGTGAGTAAATGCCAATGATGTAGCCAGTCCGCCGGCAGATCCACCGTGCAATCTCCACGCCCCCATCCCCCGGCAAAAAAGGTCAGCGTACGCCCTCCACCAATTTGCAGGACATGCGTATCTCCATTCGTAAAGATATCCACCAGGCCGTTCTTCGATGCTTCCGGGAATACCCAAACGCACATCGTCAACCGCTCGCCAAGATCATCCAGCGACCGGCTCGGGCTAAGCCACAAATACCGGGGCCGCCCTGCTAAATGGAACATATTTGCCCATCCACTCCTGTCAACCATCACCGTATCTCCAACCCAAACACCATCCAAAACCACCGCCTCCCCGGGGGACTCGTATACCCGGCATCGCTCCGCTAACCCACCAACCCGCCACACATGCCAACCCGCTACCGAAGCCTTCCACACCCGCGACCGCTCCCGCTCCTCCCCCGGCTCCAACGTCATCGTATCTACACCCACCACCGTTGAATCCACAAACAACGGCACGCGATACTCCATATCCTCCCATCCTGTATTCTTCAACACATAACGCACCACCACACTATCACCCCTACGCACCACCGCACGCAGATCCAATCCCACCGCAAGCGGCTCCACCGGCAGCGGCCGGTCAGGCTTCACAATAGCCACCCCGATCCCGGCATCACCCATCCGCAGCATGATCCGCCCAAGCCGGTACACACGAAACGCCAAAGAATCCCGTACCTCCGCCCCCGCCGGCACCAATTTATTTTTTGCAGCCAGCAGCTTCCCATCCGCATACAAACAAACCCGCATCACACCCGTATCACCGCTATTCCGCAAAGTAAAATGCACCATCCCCCATTCCCCCGACACCAGCTCCGCTTCCGAACTGGCCGGCCGAACGCCATCTACCCTCGACACGGCAAACCCCGCAACCGCAATCCGTGAACCCATCGACCGTGAACCCATCGACCGCGAACCATCCGGCGACGCCTCCATCTCAAAATCCAACCGCCCGCCCCGCGCAATCATCGCATGCGACACTGTGCCCTTCCGCCAGATTTCCCCGTTAAACCGCACCGCAGAAACATACTTTCCCTCCCCGCCATTGATCACCAATGTCCGCCCATGAGCCAAATGCAGCACAGCGCGCCGAAACACCGGCGCCCCAAGCGCATAAACAGGATCACCGGGACACACCGGATAAAATCCCAATGCACCAAAGACATACCAACTGGACATAGCACCAAGATCATCATTGCCCGGCAATCCACCCGGCTGATCACTATAGCGTTCATCCATGATCTTCCGCACCCAATATTGTGTAAGATCGGCACGCCCCGCAAAAGAGAACAAATAGGGAACATGCTCCACCGTCTCATTGTCGAACACGATACGTCCATCCCGTAAAGCCGAATCAAGCCGCGAAGAAAAATACGTGGGACCACCCAGCCGGTCGATCAACCCCGCTATATCCTGCGGCGCAAAATAGGTATACACCCAGGCGTCACCTTCCTTATAACCCGAATTACCCGGCCGCACCCGCACCGAATCCCCATCCCGTGGAAGCAACAACAAAGAAGGCACATATAAAAGCCGCCGGTAAGCCGTTGCAAGCCGCATCAAGCGCCGATACATAGCCGTATCCCCCATCAGCGTCCGCGCATATTGCGCAAGCGCCCAATCATCATAGGCGTATTCTACCGTTCTCGTCACCGACTCCGGATAGGTAAAGGGAATATATCCGCTGTCCAGGAAAACGTGCATGTCCCGCTGCAAAAAAGGTCCGCGGACAAGCGACTTTAACATGGCCGCATACACTTCAGCCCGATCACCGGCCCGAATCCCCTTAAGCCAGGAATCCACCAGTATGGGTATACTATGATTACCTGTCATGGACTCAGTAGGCAGATAACCATGCCGTTGAAAATCGCCAAGCAACGACCGCAACACGCCTGCCTGCTTATCCGGATATAATAATGTCAGCAAAGGATGTAACGACCGATAGGTATCCCAAGGAGAGAACCCGCCATACCGGCCGGTGGCATCGACAACCCATGGCAAAAGCAGCTGATGATACAACGCCGTATAGAACACCGTCTTCCGCCGCGCATCATCATCGGCAACCTCCACTACACCCAACGCCCGCTCCCAGGACCGCCGCACAGACCGCCGCACCGAATCAAAATCGAGCCGCCGTCCAACCCAGACTTCCACGCTGGGTCCGGCAAACGAATAAACCCTCCCGCCGTCCACCGCCTGGCTCCCGATAGCCGTTTCACTAAATCCCAAACGCTCCCCCGCCGTATCGCCCACAAAGACGGCACGCCGCCCGGCCCCAAACGAGACCCGGAACACCCCGCCTTCCGGCGCCGCCGTCGCTTCGACCACCGTCCCATCATCGGTTAACCGGACCCGGTAATACCCCGGCTCCGCCACCTCATCAGCATGCGAGAACGGCCTGGGCCGCAACGCTACTCCGTCCGGCCCTTCTGCCGAACCGCTGCCACCTACGGGCATTATAAAAAGCCGTCCCCCCGATCCGCCGGGATACCCACTATGATGGTCTTTGCAACTAAAGAAAGCAATCGAGCTGTCACCGTAGTCATAACCTCCCCGCCGCGTCTCCGGCGTGAGCTGCCAATAACCCGATACCGCCACCGCTCCGGGATATGTCCCACCCTCATTTCCCCAACGCGTATACACATCGCTGATAGCAGTCCCAATAAAAGGATCCACAAATCCATATTCCCGCGAAGGTGTCAAAACCGAAACCTGCCGCGATGCGCCTTCCTCCGCCTCCACCGTCACCTGCCGCGCATCCAGCCCGTCTTCGTCGTATATCGACAAGTCATTCTGCCCGCGATGCAGCCAGCACTCGGGGATATATAATCCGTTCACCGGTATCTTCTCGGGATACCTACCGAGGTTATGTCCATTGACCCATATCGACCCATGACCAAGATTGGTAGGGATAACCCTCCATACCGGCCGAAACCCGCTATCCGCCGGGACGACAAAGGAAGCCCGCCACCAGCACGGCCCCGCCGTGTCAAGCCCCGGCCGCAAAACCCCAGCCGTAAAACCCGCCGCACCGGCCCCAAAAGTCCCCCCACGCATCTTCCACCCACGAACAGCGACCGGGTCCACCCACGGCGAGAACCTTACGGGCTGATCGATCCCTCCCTCATTGGAATAATTCTCCACAAACACCGTGAGCACCACCGGTCGCGCAAGCGTATCGATCCGGTCGACGAGTACATTAAAAGGCGCATTCCATCCGGCATGATAAGCCAACCGCCGCCCATTGACATACACGGTCGCATTTTCATCGACACTCGCAAAACGCAATTCCGCCTGCCTTGCGCCCACCGGCAAAGCAGGCAGCTCCACCCGGAACCACGCATGCCCCGGCTTCTTGTCAAAGACATCATCGCCTATCGTATAAGGTTTCCAGTCGGAAATAGAATCCTTACTCACCTTCCATCCATTCAACACCGTCACCGCCGGCGCCCCGCGAACCAACAACGCGGGCCCATACAACCCCTTTCGCGCAACAGGATCCAGCGGTCCCAAATACGCTGCCAAATCCTCCCGCCCGTCATGCGCGGTAAATACCGCCAGCAGATGCCGGCCCCGCGACAAATGCAAGGGGATCACGCCGTCTTTAATCGCTGCCGGCCCCAACGGCACGCCATCTAAAAAGACCCGCGCCCGGTCGCCGCCCTCTACCAGCAACGTATAATCGCCGGTACTGTCCACCGTCAACGGCACCCGGTACCATGCATCCGCCGTCGTATCGCCATCCGAGCCCATCTGCAAGGGCCACTCGCCCGGCTTCCAACGGGAATCATCATACCCCGGCTTAGCCGGCGAAGACGCCGACACCCTCACCCAACCACGCACATCCCCCTTCGTCTCCATCCGTCGCAACGACGCATCCCCAACCCACTTCACTACATCATCCGCGGTAAACACCAGCGCATCCCCATCCCCTTCCGTCTCCATCCTCCCCGCCGTGAAAGCACCCACGTACCGAGGCCCACAAATAATTTTATCATCGACCACCCAGGTGCGGTCCGCCATCTCCCGATCCATCACCAGCACACGCAAACCGCCCACCCGGTAGGTTCCCACCGTAGGTCCTACCGTCACGGACAGATCGCCAGCAGAAAAATGCAATCGCCCATGCTCACCCGCTTCCCCGTACACGATCAATGTATTTCCAACGATCCCAAATAGTCGCAGCGTATTCCCTCTCAACGATCCAAATTTTCGTACGTAAGGGAATATCTCCCCGGGCATCAATTGCACGGTGTCCTTATCGATCACCACGTTTTTCGAAGCCGCCGAAGCATTGTCCAAAAAGACGATCTCCCCCGCCGGCCCCCGCCGCTCATTCACCCGCACAGAGTCACCGGCGGCCAGCCCACGCACCGTATCTCCCACACTATTCTCGAGCAGCGAAGCAAAACTTCGCGCAAAATAGGCCGCCCGTTTGAACACATAATAGATCGGCCGTAGATCCCCGCCCTGCCCCACCGCCGCGCCATAATCATAGGACGCTGCGTCATTGTCGCTATTCTTATAACCAAAATTGCTCCCCCCATGCGCCATATAATAGTTATAGCCATTCCCGCCACGCGCAATGACCTTCCAGGTCCGGCGCTCAAACAACGCCGCCTCGGCGGGCCCCGACCCATACCCATTGTACCAGACACTCCAGAACTCCGTGGTCATCCAGGGATTCGGCCGCGAAACATCGTCAAAATTCAGTGCATCACCTGCAGGGTCGCTACTATGATGCAACCCGCTAAAAAAATACGGCACCTCGATCCCATGCGCGAGAGCCACACGCTGCAGCCAGGTAAAATACGCATTCGGCATCTCCGTCCCCCAACCGGATGGATGCTCGTTCTCCAATTGCACCAGGATCACGGCGCCGCCATGGTTGATCTGGTTCGCCGCCACAATGGGCAACAACCGGTCAAAGAAACGCCCCACCGCCGATTCAAAAACAGCATTCGGCTC
>Ga0134126_10010407_pt1 | contig 11726 bp, 8 predicted proteins | sample KB31752_FD_96881 | JGI IMG/M metagenome (GOLD analysis project Ga0134126, IMG submission 96881) | Terrestrial soil microbial communities with excess Nitrogen fertilizer from Kellogg Biological Station, Michigan, USA - KB3-175-2 | ecosystem: Environmental > Terrestrial > Soil > Unclassified ...
CAAAGGGCACGGCGCCATAGTGGTCACCGACAACACTTTCGCCACGCCGATCAACCAGCTGCCCGCCGCGCTCGGCAGCGACCTGGTCGTCTATAGCGCCACCAAATTTCTCGCCGGCCACTCCGACGTGCTCGGCGGTCTCGTATCGGGGCGTGCCGACTTGATGAAAAAAGTGCATCATTTTCGGGAGATCACCGGCGGCACCCTGCATGCAGAGGCTGCATACTCGATTCTTCGCGGCATGAAGACCTTGGCGCTCAGAATGGCGCGCCACAATTCAAACGCGCAGACCATAGCCGAGCATTTGGCGCGCCATCCCAACGTGTCGAACGTGTATTACCCGGGCCTCACCGATCATCCCGGGCATGATATCGCGCGGCATCAGATGAAGGGTTTCGGCGGCGTGCTCTCTTTCGTGCCGCGCGGCGGATTCGAGAATCTACGCAGAGTTCTCGACGGCCTCAAGCTCGCGCAGCGGGCCGCACACCTCGGCGGTGTCGCCACAACCGCAGGGCCGCCGTCGGTCACCAGCCACGTGGAATTGACGGCCGAAGAACGCGCCCGCGCGGGAATTCCTGAAAACCTGATCCGGTATTCGGTGGGCATCGAGGATGCCGCGGATTTGATTGCCGACCTAGATCATGCCTTGGCCGCCATTTAGCCGCCGACATCGCGGCCGCGGCGCCCTACCCCTCGCTTCGCGACCGAACGCGAGGCGAGGCATTCTCCGGAAAATCAGTATGGCGGCGCCTTACTGGCGCGCTGGTTTCTCGCCGCTTCCGTCCACCACGCGAGGTCGTCGGCGAAACGCGGAAACGCATTCTGTAGCCGCGATCCGTCCTCGCCGATCGGAAGTCCATCGGCATTCAATGTCCGATCGATGGGCCCAACGGCAAGCGTGCTCGAAATCACCACCATTCCCATCTCGGACAGCGTTCCGTGCCAAAGCGTATTCGCGCGCGCACCGGACAGCCGCCCCGCCGAGTAGCTGGCGACCGCAGCCGGGCGCCAAAACCATTCCTCGAGAAAGTGATCGGTGAGGTTCTTCAAGCCGGGCTGCATGCCCCAGTTGTATTCGCCCGTGACGAACACGAAAGCATCGGCGGAGCGGATCTTTTCCGCCATAGCCTGCATGGCGGGCGGCGCGGTGCCGGCTGCATATTCCTTGTACATTCGATCCAGCATCGGCAAGTTGACCGCCTTCGCATCGATGAGTTCAGGCAGGTCGCCGCGCGCGGCGAGTCCCGCCAGAATGAATTTCGCCAGGCGGATGCCCTTGCGATCAGCGCGATAGGAGCCGTATAAGACGAGTATTCGGTCGGACATCGACTACCTCGGGCGTCGACACTCAGGAACTGCGATTCCACCACCAGCCGGCGGCGAACAGCGCCACCATGGTCACGGAGGAGACCAACTTGATCAGGGTACCGAAAATCAAGCCGGCCCAGGCGCTCATGCCCACTTGCGTCGAGCGCAGGATGCTGTTGCCGGAGGCAAGTTCCCCGATCATCGCGCCGACAAAAGGCCCGAGCAACAGGCCGGGCAACCCCAGGAACAGCCCTATCACCGTACCCAGCAGAGCGCCCCACACCGCACGCGGGCTGGCTCCTACACGCTTCGCGCCCAATGCTCCCGCGAGCAGGTCCAAGGTCAGGCCGGCGGCGCCGACCAAGCCGATACCCAGCAGCCACCCGAGGCTGATGTGGCGGTAATGATCCACGCCGGCGATCAACCAGATGCCGCCGAAGATCAGCGGAATGCCCGGAAGCACGGGCACAATCGCGCCGATCAGACCCGCCACGATCAATGCGGCGCCGATGGCGGACAATAGAAGTTCCATTCGCAATGGTACCGCTGCGTCGTCGGTGGCACCATTTTGCCCGAGGAGCTGCAGTTGATGATGCCCCGGCTAGTGCGGATGCCGATGATGCGCATCCGGGAAATGCGCGTGCCTGTGAGTGAGCGGCGCGTGGCGATGCCAATGCGTGTGAGTCGTTCCAGGCGTCACGGGCGGCTCATGCAGATGTTGATGGTGGGCATCGTGCGTATGTTCGTGCTCGTGTTCGAGCGGTTCGTGCACGTGCTGGTGATCGTGGCGTTCGGTGATGTGCAATCCAATCCCCGCCACCATCAAAAGACCCGCTATGACCAGCGACATTGACCACGGATCGCCCCATAGCAGCGCCAGCAGCGCTCCCGCAAAGGGCGCGGTCGAAAAGTATGCCCCGGTGCGTCCGGTACCGAGGTTGCGCAACGCGAGCACGAACAAAACCAGACTCGCGCCGTAGGCGAACAACCCCACAATCAGGGATATGGCGATGATCGATGGGCTCGGCGGATGCGCCCCCAAGGCGAACGCCAGGGCTATATTCACTGTGCCCGCAACCAGTCCCTTCGCAGCGGCGATATAGCCGGCATCCGTCAGTGACACTTTTCGCGTGAGATTATTGTCGATCCCCCAGGCAAAGCAGGCGCCGAGCACCGCCAGGGCAGGCCAAGCTCCGGCGAAGCGCGCGTGGTCGGGCCAGCTGATCACAAGCGCGCCAAGAGCAATCGAGCCCATGCCAGCCGCGATTCGCACGCTCACATGTTCTTTGAATGCGAACCATGCCAGCAGCGCGGTAAACACTCCCTCGGCATTCAGCAGCAGCGAAGCACCGGAGGCCGGCATGCGCGTCAAACCCAGCATCAGCAGGACCGGGGCGACGATGCCGCCGACCGCGATCGCGCCGATCAGCCAGGGCACATCGGTTCGGGACAAATGAACGGCGGGGGCCCGCGCGATCCGGCGGTACAGACTCAGTCCAATTCCGGATCCCAGATAGAACAGCCCCGCGAGTTGCCAGGGATCCACCGATTGCAGAAGTCGCTTCGCCAAGGGTGTGGCCGCGCCGAATAGCAAGGCCGCGCCCAGGGCCTGTTGTACGCCGCGCTCGCGCAGTCCTTGGGGCACTCTCATTGCCGAATATTACACCGTGAGCACATCAGGGTCCTTGCGAAGGCACAACCTCGTCGGCCTCTACTGGACCCATCCGCGGCTTTGAGCTAGCGTAGCCAGCTATCGTGCTGCATAAACTGACATGGATGGGGGTTCTGTGCGTTGGCTTAGGGTTGGCCAGTGTGCCGGCGGCCGCCTGTTGCAGCCCAACGGCGCCGGTTCCCGACTGCTGCCCGCACAGGCCCCAGGCGCCGGAGCAGGCGAATCGGTCGCCGCTCGGATCGATCGTTGTTGCCGAGAATTGTTGCGCTGCCGGCGCAACGAATACCGCGGCGATTACCGCTGCGGCCGGAATCATCGAGGTCCGGCAGCGCCCGCACCGCGCCCACCCGCCGGCACCGATGGTTTCACAGCCACTGTCTGCCTCCGCATTCTCGCGGTCGGTGCACAAGCAACGCTTGACGGCCACAGGCTATTCTCCATCCGGCGCCACACTCTATCTCCACACTGGGCGCCTGCGCCTTTAGACCCGCCTCGGGCCCCTCCCCGGCCCCTATCCGACAATTGATTTGATCATTTTTGGTTGCGCCGGCGCGTGTACGACGCCGCACGCGCCCCTTTCGCATCGAGGCATTCATGGAGAACCTGAGATTTTCGCCATGGGGCACATCGGTCCCCGCGTCCAGCGTATTATTGATTCTCGCGGCCGCCTTGGCGACACCGCTGTGGGCCGCCGATGGGTCGGCGCCGGCCGTCGGCGCAGGTCTCCCAAGCGTCGCCGCGGAGACACAACCCCTGTTGACCATGGAAGAGGCCGCGCGTCTTGCATTGGTCGACCAGCCCTTGCTGACCGGGCGCGAGGCGAAGATTCGAGCAGAGGAACAGCAGGCCGTCGCCGCGGCTCAATTACCGGACCCGAGGCTGACCAGCGGCCTCAAAGAGCTGCCAATCGATTCTTCCGAAGCATTCAGCACCCGCCGCGATGACTTTACGGAATTTACCATCGGTTTGAGTCAGGAATTTCCGCGCAGCGAAAAGCGTCGCCTCCAAGGTGCTCGCGGGCAACTGGACGCCGATTCGGATCGTGCTGCATTGGACAACGAGCGGCGCATCATACGCCGTGACGCATCGCTGGCATGGTTGGACGTGTATGAGTCACAGCGCGGGCTGGATCTCACCCGGCGCCTGGCCGATGAGATGGCGTTGCAAGTGCAATCGTCGGGCAACGACTACCGCAACGGCAGGGCATCACAGGCGGACTGGCTCGCGGCGAAGGTCGATGCCGGCCTGGCCGCGGATAAGGCGCACGACTGGGTACACCATGTGCTGCGTACACGCGCCGGTCTTGCGCGCTGGATCGGCGACGATGCACGCCGGCCGCTGGCCGAGTCGCTGGCCATGCCCGGAATATTGAGCCCGTTGCCGAGCTTGATGGCGCGCACCGACCATCATCCCGTGATCGGCAGTTTGGATAAGCAGATCGAAGCCTCGGCGACGGACGTTGCCCTCGCGCGCCAATCCTACAAACCGGATTATTCGGTCGAAGTGTATTACGCCTATCGGCGCGACTTCCCGGACTTCGTCGGCGTCCAATTCACCGTCGCCCTGCCGTATTTCACCAAGAATCGCCAGGACCGCGGGCTGGCCGCCGCGCTCGAGCGGACGCATGCCGGCGAAGACCGCAAGCGCGATCTGCTGCGCGAATTGCACGCCCAGGTCAACCAGGACTACCTGGATCGACGGCACTTCAACGAACGCGTCGCCGACTTCGATGCGTCCATCGTCCCCGACGCGCAGCATCGCGTCGAGGCGGCGCGAGGCGCCTACCAGGCCGGCCGCGGCAATTTCGATGCCGTGCTGCTCGCGCGCCGCAGCCTGCTCGACGTCCAACTGCAGCGGCTCGCACTCGCCGTTGAATCGGCGCGCGCGCAAGTCCGTCTCGACTATTGGAGCGCCTCGCAAGCACCTTCCGGAGAATCGCCATGAAGGGCCGCTACAAGTGGGCGCTGCTCGCCGGATCGGCGGTGCTGATTGCGGTCCTGGGCGCCTTGTTCATTCGCCAACACCCGGGCGCGCGGCTCACGCCCGGCGCCGCCAAGGGCGCGCCCAGTTACTGGTACGACCCGATGCACCCCAACGAGCACTTCGACAAACCCGGCAAATCGCCGTTCATGGACATGCAATTGCTGCCGAAGTACGCCGACGGCGCACCGAACATCGGGAGCACCCCCGCCTCAGCCTCAGCCTCAGCCGCTGCCGGCGCGCGGCCCGGTACCATATCGGTCGATTCACGCCTGGTTCAGACCTTGGGGCTTCGGCTCGAGAAGGTCGAACGGGGCAGTTTTAGCCGCGTGCTCGACACCGTCGGCTCAGTCGGTGTGGACGAACACCGTATCGAAGCCATTCAGGTGCGCGAACCGGGTTGGGTCGAACGGCTCGAGGTGCGTGCGGCCGGCGATACGGTGCGCCGCGGCCAGTTGCTCGCGGGCATTTATTCTCCGGATCTGCTGGCCACGCAGCAAGAGCTGTTGATCGCGCGCAGCGCCGGCGATCCCAAGTTGATCGAGGCTGCGCGACACCGGCTCGCGTTGTTCGGGGTGTCGGCAGGTCAAATCACCCGCGTCGAAAAATCCGATCGGGTCGAACGTCGGGTTGATTACTACGCGCCCTTCGACGGCTACGTCATAGAGTTGGGGGTCCGTCAGGGCGCGGCCGTACAACCCGGTACGACGCTGTTCCAACTCGCCGATTTGACCAGCGTATGGGTCCTCGCGGAGATACCGGAATCGCAGGCCGCCTGGCTCGAGCCCGGCGATCCGGCCGACCTCGACCTGCCGGCACGCCCCGGCGAACGCTTCCGGGGCCGGGTTGACTATGTGTATCCCGAGCTCACGCAGGCCACACGGACGCTCAAAGCGCGGATCGTCGTCGGCAATCCGAGCAAGCACCTTCGGCCCGGCATGTTCGCGGCAGTACATATTCACGGCGCCGGGCAACGCCGGATGCTGACCCTATCCAGTGAGGCGGTCATCAGGACCGGCACGCGCAGCGTCGTCATAGTCGCCGACGACGGCACGCATTTTCGCCCCGTCCTGGTGCGCGTCGGGGCCGAATACGACGGCCGTTCAGAGATATTGGAAGGACTCACCGCGGGGCAGAATGTCGTCGCATCAGGCCAGTTCCTGATCGACTCGGAAGCGAATCTGCGCGGCGCCTTCGACCATCTCACCGGCCCGACCGGACACTGACATGCTCGCCTCCCTCATCCGCTGGTCCATCCAGAATCGCTTCCTGGTGCTGATGGCCACCGTTCTGCTCTCTGCCTGGGGTGTGCACGCCGCGCTCTCCACGCCACTCGATGCGCTGCCCGATCTGTCGGACACGCAGGTGATCATCCGCACCGAATTTCCCGGGCAGGCGCCGCAGGTGGTCGAGGATCAGGTGACCTACCCGCTCACCACCACCATGCTGTCGGTGCCCGGTGCGCGCACCGTGCGCGGCTATTCATTTTTCGGCGATTCCTACGTTTACGTCATTTTCGACGACAAGACCGACCTGTACTGGGCGCGGTCACGGGTGCTCGAGTACTTGAGCCAAGTAACCGGCCGGCTGCCGCCCTCGGCCAAGCCGACGCTCGGTCCGGACGGCACGGGCGTCGGTTGGATTTACGAGTACGCATTGGTCGACCACGGCGGCACCCACGATATCTCGCAGCTGCGCGCGCTGCAGGACTGGTTCCTGAAGTACGAACTCAAGAGCGTGCCGAATGTCGCCGAAGTGGCCAGCATCGGCGGTTTCGTCAAGCAGTATCAAGTCGTGCTCGATCCGGATCGGATGCGCGCCCTGGGGGTATCCATCGCGCGGGTCAAGCAAGCCTTGCGCGATTCCAACAACGAGGTCGGCGGCTCCGTGCTGGAACTCGGCGAAGCCGAGTATGCGGTACGTGCGACCGGGTACCTCGAGAGCCTCGGAGACTTCCGCAATATTCCGGTGGGACTGGGTGCGGGCGGCACACCCATCCTCTTGGGCGATGTGGCCCGTATCCAGATCGGCCCGGCAATCCGCCGCGGCATTGCCGAGTTGGACGGCAAAGGCGAGGTGGCCGGCGGCATCATCGTCATGCGCGCCGGCAAAAATGCGCTCACGACCATTGATGCGGTGAAGGCGAAGATCGCGGGCCTGCAACGGGGTCTGCCGAAAGGAGTCGAGATCGTCCCGACCTATGATCGCTCTGAACTGATCCACCAATCCGTGGCGACCCTGCGCGACCGTCTGATCGAAGAGTTCATCGTCGTTGCACTGATCTGTGCGTTGTTTCTGTTTCACTTGCGCTCGGCGTTCGTCGCGATCGTCTGCCTGCCGCTCGGCATTTTGGCCGCGTTCTCGGTGATGTACGCGCAGGGCGTCAACGCCAATATCATGTCCCTGGGCGGCATTGCCATTGCCATCGGCGCCATGGTCGATGCGGCGGTGGTGATGATTGAAAACGCTCATAAACATATTGAAGCTTGGGGTCAGCAGAACCCAGGGCGGCGACGCAGTGCCGCGGAACAAGCCGGGTTGATTGCCGACGCCGCCGCCGAAGTCGGGCCGGCATTGTTCTTCAGCCTGCTGATCATCACCCTGAGTTTCCTGCCGGTATTCACCCTCGAAGCCCAGGAGGGCAAGCTGTTCGGGCCGTTGGCGTTCACGAAGACGTACTCCATGGCGGCCGCCGCCGGGCTTTCGGTGACCCTAGTCCCGGTGCTGATGTACTACTTTGTCCGCGGCCGGATTCCAAACGAGCGCAGCAACCCGCTCAGCCGGTTTCTGATCTTCTCGTACCGGCCGCTGCTTGGGTTGGTGCTCCGGTATCCGAAGACCATGCTGGCCGCCTCGGCACTGTTGACGCTCGCAACCATCGTACCGCTGACGCGTCTCGGCAGCGAATTCATGCCGCCGCTGATCGAAGGCGATCTGCTGTACATGCCCTCCGCGCTGCCCGGTCTGTCGGCGGACAAGGCCTCGCAACTGTTGCAGCAGACCGACAAGGTGCTCATGCAGTTTCCCGAAGTAGAGCGGGTATTCGGCAAGGTCGGCCGGACCGACACCGCGACCGATCCCGCCGGGCTCGAAATGTTCGAGACCACGATTCACTTCAAGCCGCACTCGCAATGGCCCACGGCCAAGAGCCAAGACCAGCTGATAGACGAGATGAACGCAGCGTTGCAAATACCGGGGCTGTCGAATCTCTGGGTGCAGCCGATCCGTAACCGTATCGACATGCTGTCCACGGGCATCAAGAGTCCGATCGGAATCAAGATCGCCGGACCGGATTTGCGGGTGATCGAGCAGTTGGGACTCGAGGTCGAGGCGGCGGTCAAGACGCTGCCCGGCACCAGGTCGGCCTACGCCGAACGAGTCCAGGGCGGACGCTACATCGAAGTGCGGATTGACCGCATGCGCGCAGCCCGTTTTGGCCTGAGCCTCGCCGCGGTGCAGCAGGTGGTGGCGCTCGCCATCGGTGGTGAGAATGTCGGTGAGACGGTGGAAGGACGGCAACGTTTCCCGATAAACATCCGCTATCCGCGTGAGCTGCGCGATTCGCTCGAAAAGCTGCGCGTGCTGCCCATCGTCACCGATGCGGGCGCGACCACGACACTCGGCGCCGTCGCCGATCTCGCCATCACCGATGGGCCGGCGCAGATTCGCAGCGAGAATGCCAGGCTCAACGGCTGGATCTACGTCGACATCAGCGGGCGCGATCTGGGCTCCTATGTGGCGCAAGCGCAGAAACGGGTTGCCGAACGCGTCGCGCTGCCTCCGGGGTACTCGATCGCCTGGTCCGGCCAATTCGAGTATCTGGAACGCGCGACGCAGAAGCTCGAGCTGGTCGTGCCCTTCACGTTGGCCATCGTCTGGGTGCTGCTATACCTGACGTTCCGCAGCTTCGCTGCAGCGGCGCTGATCATGGGTACGCTGCCGTTCGCGCTCATCGGCGGATTCTGGCTGTTGTTCCTGCTCGGCTATAATTTATCGATTGCCTCAGCCATAGGGTTCATCGCGTTGGCCGGCGTGTCTGCGGAATTCGGCGTCGTGATGCTGATTTATCTCGACCATGCCATAGCCAAGCGACGCCAAGCCGGCCGCTTCAACACGGAAGGCGATCTGATCTGTGCGATTGAGGAAGGCGCCCTGCTTCGGGTGCGTCCGAAGGCAATGACGGTTGCGGTGATCGTCGCCGGGCTCCTGCCCATCATGTTCGGCGGTGGTGCCGGGTCGGAAGTCATGCGCCGAATTGCCGCACCGATGATCGGCGGCATGATCAGCGCGCCCATATTGTCGATGTTGGTGCTGCCGGCGGTCTACTTGCTGCTTCACCGGCGCGAATTGCGGCGATTGCCCGCCGGAGGGAAACCCTGATTGCCTGATACCGGGTTCCCATGACCTGTCGGTTGTAACCGACATATGGGGCAATCATGGGGGGTAGTGCGATGATTGCGCCGTGAGGTGCGAGAAAGGTATCGAAGATTCAGATGGACACAGGCAAAGGGACTTAGCGCATATGAATGAACCCGAAGTTCGTTTTCCGGTGAACTGCCCCTTATGCGCGCGCGAGCTGTTGACCCGGTTGCCGGCCGCCGAAATTGCGCGGGCCCTCACAGTGGGGTCGGCCATCCGTCTGCGCGCCGAATGCCATGACATCTATTGGGATGCCAGCGCATTGGAGGTTGAGCAGATACGCGAATATTTCTTTGCCGTGGTGCCCGCCGGCCATCGTTGAGGAGCGCGGCAGGCGCATCGCCGGGCGGGCCTCACCTAACACGAACATTGTCCCGCCGCCCTGCCCAACTGAATCGGTGGACAGGCCACGGTTCCGTACGAACAGAACACGCAGCAATCGCCGGGTTTGGGGCGAAGCAGCACCTTGCAGTGTGAGCACTCATAGTAAAACTGACAGGCATCCGTGGGCATCTGTTCGGCTTTTTCGAACCCACAAGCCGGGCATTTCAGAATCGATTCCAAAACCACGTTGATTTCAGGCGTACTCATATCCGGCCACCCCCAATCGGCGCCGCCCCGCTAAAATTGCAGCACCTTCACATATCGCACGTGCGGCAGGGCACGCAGCTTCTGTTGAATGGCGTCGGGCACGACCTGATCCACGCCGACGATGGCGATGGCATCCTGTCCGGCCGCCTGACGTCCGAGATGGAAGGTGGCGATATTGATGTTCGCCTCCCCCAGCATGCTGCCCAGAGCGCCGATGAACCCGGGCTTGTCCAGATTGTTGATGAGCAGCATCACGGGATGAAAGTCCGCTTCCAGCGGCATGCCCTTGACCTCGACGATTTTCGCCGTTCCGGCATTGACCACGCCGGCGACCGTGCGCCAACGTCCGCCGGTGAGCACCTTGATGCGGATCAACGATCCATAGATGGGTGAGGTCTCACGCCGGGATTCAGTCAACGGCGCGCCCTTTTGCTTCAGCACCGCCGGTGCCGACACCACGTTCACATCGGGCATCAGCGGCCGCATGATGGACGCCAACGCAATCGCGGTCAGGGGCTGCGTATTGAGGTGTGCGACCTCACCCTCGTACTCGATATCGACCGCCTCGATGCCGTCGTCGGCAATTTGACCGGCAAACGCACCGAGCTTGTCGATGAGCCCGGTGTAGGGCTTCAAACGCGACGCCTCCTCCGCGCTGATGGAGGCCATGTTGAGCGCGTTGGTCACGGCGCCGGCCAGCAGATAATCCGAAATTTGCTCGGCAACCTGCAGCGCGACATTCTCCTGGGCCTCGTTGGTGCTCGCGCCTAAGTGGGGAGTGGCCACGAAATTCGGCGCGCCGAACAGCGCGCTCTGTTTCGCGGGCTCCGTGGTGAACACGTCGAAACCGGCGGCGCCGACCTGTCCGGTTTCCAGAGCCGCGCGCAGGCCCGCTTCGTCGACCAGGCCGCCCCGTGCGGCATTCACGATGATGACGCCTCGCTTGGTCTTGGCGAGCGCTTCAGTCGACAAAATATTCCTGGTCTTGTCGGTCAACGGCGTGTGCAGCGAAATCACGTCGGCGCGCGACAATAAATCACCCAGTTCGACCTTTTCCACCCCGAGCTTGACCGCGCGCTCCGGCGACAGGAAGGGATCGTAGGCGATCACTTTCATCTTCAGAGCCAGCGCCCGCTCGGCCACCAGCGCGCCGATATTTCCGCAACCTATCAGCCCCAAGGTCTTGGCATAGAGCTCCACCCCCATGAACCGGCTTTTCTCCCACTTCCCCGCCTGGGTGGAGCTGTCCGCCGCGGCGATCTGGCGAGCCGCGGCAAACAACAGAGCAATGGCGTGTTCGGCCGTGGTGATGGAATTGCCGAACGGCGTGTTCATGACCACGATGCCGCGGGCGGTGGCCGACGCGATGTCGATATTGTCGACCCCGATGCCGGCACGGCCGATCACTTTGAGTTTCTTCGCCGCGGCAATGACCTCCTTGTCCGCCTTGGTCGCGGAACGCACCGCCAGACCATCGTAGTCGCCGACGATCTTCAGCAAATCGGGTTTCTTGAGCCCCACGCGCACGTCCACTTCCACGCCGCGGCTGCGAAAAATATCCAGAGCCCGCGGGCTCAACTCATCGGCAATCAAAACTTTGGGCATGTTGGGAATCTCATCCGGCAATGTTGAGCTGCGCGAGGCAGGTGGCAAAACCCCAGTCGAGCCACGGGGTAAGGGACTCAAGATCGCTTCGTTCGATCGTGGCTCCGCACCAGATGCGCAAACCGGGCGGCGCGGAGCGGTACGATGCGGC
>Ga0134126_10010408_pt1 | contig 11726 bp, 10 predicted proteins | sample KB31752_FD_96881 | JGI IMG/M metagenome (GOLD analysis project Ga0134126, IMG submission 96881) | Terrestrial soil microbial communities with excess Nitrogen fertilizer from Kellogg Biological Station, Michigan, USA - KB3-175-2 | ecosystem: Environmental > Terrestrial > Soil > Unclassified ...
CCACATCTTCATCCGCGTCCGGCTGCCCGACGCGGATCCCTACATCTTCCCGCTGGCCGCCCTCCTGGCCGCGTTCGGCCTGGTGATGATCTACCGGATCGATCCGACCTTCGCGATCAAGCAGGCCGGCTGGTTCGTCTTCGGTGAGCTGCTGTTCTGCGCGACGATCGTGTTCCTGCGCGACTACCGCGTGCTCGAGCGCTACCGCTACACGATCGCGGCGGTGAGCATCGGGTTGCTGCTGCTCCCGCGGGTGCCGGGCATCGGAGTGAACTCGAACGGCGCGTACCTCGCGATCCACTTCGGCTCGCTCCAGTTCCAGCCGGCCGAGTTCGCCAAGATCGGCATCGTCATCTTCCTGGCGAGCTACCTGCGCGAGACGCGCGACGTGCTCGTCCGCGGCCGGCTGCCGCGCATCAGCCTGAAGCACTTCGGCCCGCTGCTGCTGGTCTGGGGGCTGGCGATGGTCATGCTCGTGCTGATCCGCGACCTGGGCAGCTCGCTGATGTTCTTCGGCGCGTTCCTGGCGATGCTCTACGTGGCCACGTCGCGGATCTCGTTCGTGGCGGCGGGGCTCGGGCTGTTCGCCGGCGGGGCGGTCTACTTCGCCAACCACGTGCAGCACGTGCACGACCGCGTGACGATCTGGCTGCATCCGTTCCGGCCCGACCTGGTGAACGACCGCGCCTACCAGATCGCCCAGGGGCTCTTCGCGCAGGCGGACGGCGGGCTGTTCGGGCAGGGGTTGGGCCAGTCGCTCCTCACCGTGACCGGCGCGAACGGTCAGCAGGTCACGATCCTGCCCGCCGCCAAGACCGACCTGATCTACGCGGTGATCACGAACGAGCTCGGGCTGTTCGGCGCGGTCGGCGTGATCCTGATCTACCTGCTGCTGGTGCAGCGCGGCTTCAAGACCGCGCTGATCTCGCACGACGGCTTCTCGAAGCTCTTGGCGGTCGGCCTCTCGGCGGTCGTGGCGATCCAGGTGTTCGTGATCGTCGGCGGCGTCACGCGCGTGATCCCGCTGACCGGCGTCACGCTGCCGTTCATCTCCTACGGCGGCAGCTCGATCGTGGCGAACTTCGTGGTGCTCGCGCTGCTGCTGATCCTGTCGGATGCCGCGCGCAGGCCGCCGGCGGAACGCGGGGGCGTGGTTTGAACAGGCAGATCGCGCATCTGTTCGCTCTCGTGCTGGTGCTGTTCGGCCTGCTCGTGGTGTTCACGTCGCGCTGGACGATCTTCGAGGCGAAGGGCCTCCAGCACCAGACCGCGAACCGGCGGCCGCTGCTCGAGGAGCAGCGCGTGCCGCGCGGCTACATCTACGCGGACGACGGCACGATCCTCGCCCGGGACGTGCGCAAGGGCCGCGGGTCGACCCTGCGTTACGTGCGCACGTATCCGCAGAACGGCCTGTTCGCGCACGCCGTCGGCTACTCGTTCCTCACGCAGGGCAGCGCGGGGCTCGAGCGCCAGGAGAACGACGCGCTGGCCGGCCGGCACAACGAGTTCACGTCGATCGTCGACGAGCTGGCGGGCAACAAGCAGGAGGGCGACGACCTGCGGACCACGCTCGACCCCGAGGCGCAGCGGACGGCCCTGGCCGGGCTGGCGGGACGGCCGGGCTCGGTGGTGGCCCTCGACCCCGCGACCGGGAAGGTGCGCGTGCTGGCGAACGTCCCGAGCTACGACCCCAACCAGATCGGGGCGGGACGGAAGCCGACCGGCTCCTCGCTGCTCAGCCGCGCCACGCAGGGCCAGTACCCGCCGGGCTCGACGATGAAGGTGGTGACGGCGACCGCCGCGATCGACAGCGGCCGCTACACACCCGACTCGGTGGTGTCCGGCAAGTCGCCGAAACTCGTCGGCGGCGTCCTGCTCAGCAACTGCTGCACCGAGGGCAGTGGCAGCTTCGGGCCACTCACCCTCACCCAGGCACTAACGGATTCGGTGAACACCGTGTGGGGTGAAGTCGGTGAGAAGCTCGGCAACGACCTCATGTTCAAGTACATGAACCGCTTCGGCTTCGACAAGAAGCCGCCGATCGAGCTGCCCGGGGACGAGCTCACGGCGAGCGGGGTGCGCGGCAAGGGCGGAAGGCTGCTGGGCCCGAACGACGACATCGACATCGGCCGCGTGGCGATCGGCCAGGAGCGCCTTTCGGTCACGCCGCTGCAGATGGCGCTGGTCGCCGCCACCGTGGCGAACCACGGCAAGCTGATGAAGGCGCAGCTCGTGGACAAGATCGTGTCACCCGACGGCCGCGTGCGCGACACCGTGCAGCCGGCCGAGGTCGACCAGGTGATGAAGCCGGAGACCGCGGACAAGGTCACGGCGATGATGGAGAGCGTCGTGAAGCAGGGCACGGGCACGGCCGCCCAGATCCCCGGCATCACGGTGGCGGGCAAGACCGGCACCGCCGAGGTGGCGAACGGCACCTCGAACCAGGCCTGGTTCATCGCGTTTGCGCCAGTACCCAACCCGAAGGTGGCCATCGCGGTTACCGTCGAGAGGACGCAGGGCGAAGGCGGGACCGTGGCCGCCCCTATCGCCAAGCAGGTGATGCAGGTCCTTCTGCGAGAGAACCGATGACCGAGGTCGCCGACAACACCCTGGTCGACGGGCGCTACCGGATCCTGAACCGGATCGGATCGGGCGGAATGGCCGACGTCTACTGCGCCGAGGACACGCACCTCGGGCGGCAGGTGGCGCTGAAGGTCCTGCACCGCCGCTTCGCCCAGGACCAGGAGTTCGTGGAGCGCTTCCGGCGCGAGGCGTCAGCGGCCGCGGGGCTGCAGCACCCGAACGTCGTGAACGTGTACGACCGGGGCAGCCACGACCCCACCTACTACATCGCGATGGAGCTGCTGGCCGGGCGCACGCTCAAGGACCTGATCAAGAGCGAGGCGCCGCTCGACCAGGAGCGCGCGATCGACATCGGCGTGCAGATCCTGCGGGCCGCCGGCTTCGCCCACAAGCGCGGCGTGATCCACAGGGACTTCAAGCCGCACAACGTGATGATCGGCGCCGCCGACAACGTGAAGGTCACGGACTTCGGCATCGCGCGGGCCGGTGCGTCCGAGATGACCGAGACCGGCTCGATCATGGGCACGGCGCAGTACCTCTCGCCGGAGCAGGCGCAGGGCCACGGCGTGACCGCCGCGTCGGACATCTACTCGATCGGCGTGATCCTCTACGAGATGCTGGGCGGCCGGGTGCCCTTCGAGGGCGAGAGCGCCGTGTCGATCGCGCTCAAGCACCTCAGCGAGCCGCCGCAGCGGCTGGCGCTCGTGCGGCCGGACATCCATCCGGCGCTGGAGGCGGCGGTCATGCGTGCGCTCGCGAAGAACCCCGCCGACCGCTACGCGAGCGCCGACGAGTTCATCGCAGCGCTGGAGGGCGCCAAACAGGCGATCGCGTCGGGCGGCAACGGCGCCAGCGGCCAGGACACGGCCGCGTGGGCGCCCGGCACGTTCATCCAGCCGCCGCTGCCGCCGCTCCAGCAAGAGACCCGTACCCGCCGCCCGCGCCGCTGGCCCTGGATCGCCGCGCTCGTCGCGCTGCTCCTCGTGGCGGCCGGCATCGGCGCCTACGAGCTGATCTCGCATGCACGCGTGACGGTGCCGAATCAGGTTGGCAAGCAGGAGTCGCCCGCCACGACGGACCTCGACTCGCGCGGCTTCAACGTCGTCGTGCAGCGGGTGGAGAGCGGCGAGCCGGTCGGCGTGGTGATCGCCCAGACGCCCGAGGCGGGCACCAAGGTCGACAAGCACTCCACGGTGACGCTGCGCGTGTCCAAGGGGCCCGGCCAGGTGCAGGTGCCGCAGGTCGAGGGGCTATCGCTGCAAAAGGCGAGCTCGGCGCTGCAGCGGGCGGGTCTGTTCGCCGACTCGAGCTCCCAGACATCGGACACCGTGCCCAAGGGCCAGGTCATCTCGGCCGATCCCGCCGAGGGCTCGCTCGTGCAGAAGGGATCGCACGTGCGGCTCGAGGTGAGCAGCGGGCCGGAGCAGGTGGAGATTCCGAACGTGGTGGGCAAGGACGCCTCCGCCGCGCACTCGGACCTCCAGCAGGCTGGTCTCAAGTTCAACGACACCCAGGACTTCTCCGACTCCGTGCCCGAGGGCGACGTGATCTCACAGTCGCCGGTCGCGGGTGGCGAGGTCGACAAGGGCAGCGAGGTGGAGCTGACGATCTCGAAGGGCCCCGACCTCTCCAGCGTCCCGGACGTGACCGGCCTCACCCAGGCGGAGGCCACGGGTCAGATCCAGGCGGAGGGGCTCAAGGTGCAGGCCAAGGCGCTGACGGTGACCGACCAGGCGCAGAACGGCCTCGTGGTGCGCCAGCGGCCGCAGGCGGGCACGCAGCTCAAGAAGGGCCGCACCGTGGTGATCTACATCGGCAACTTCCAGGCCCCGAGCAGCACGACGCCGGGTACGCCGTAGATGCGGGTCGTGGTGCTCGCCGGCGGGCGCTCCAGTGAGCACGACGTGTCGCTCGCGTCCGGCGCCGCCGTGCGCGACGCGCTGGAGCGCGCCGGGCACGAGACCGTCTTCGTGGAGATCGGCCGCGACGGCCGCTGGAGCCGTGATGGCTCGCCGGTCGAGCTGACGCCCGGCGGCGGTGTGCTGGGGGCGGACGTGGTGTTCCCCGTGCTGCACGGCCCGTTCGGGGAGGACGGCACGGTCCAGGGTCTGCTCGAGACGATCGGGGTTCCCTACGCGGGCGCGGGCGTTCTCTGCTCGGCGCTGTGCATGGACAAGGCGCTGTTCAAGGAGCTGATGGCGAGCCGCGGGCTGCCGCAGGTCGGCTACGCCACGCTGCGTCGCGACGCGTCGGTGGACTCGCTGGTGGAGCGGCTCGGCCTGCCGCTGTTCGTGAAGCCGGCGCGGCTCGGGTCGTCGGTGGGGATCTCGAAGGTGGAGACCGCGGAGCAGCTGCCCACGGCGCTCGGCGTGTCGTTCGAGCACGACCCGGTGGCGCTCGTCGAGCAGATGTCCGCGGGCATGGAGGTGGAGTGCTCGGTGATCGGCAACGACGAGCTGACCGTGTCGCAGCCGGGCGAGATCGTGCTGCACGCCGACTGGTACGACTACGAGGCCAAGTACACGCCGGGCGGCATGGAGCTGGTGATGCCGGCGCGGCTCGAGCCGGACGTGATCGAGCGGGTGCGCGAGCTGGCGGCCGAGGTGTACCGCAGCGTGGGCTGTGCCGGCTTCGCACGGGTGGACTTCTTCGTGGAGGACGGCGAGCGGGTGCTCGTGAACGAGCTCAACACGATCCCCGGCTTCACCGAGACGAGCGGCTTCCCGAAGATGTTCGAGGCCTCGGGTATCCCGTTCCCTGAGCTGGTGGACCGCCTGCTGCAGCTTGCGCTTGACCGCCACCGGGACGAGAGCGTCTACAGGTACTGACGCGGCTCTAGCGCGAGAGCTTGAGGTCGGCGATGCCGGCCTTGCCGCCCGGCGGGAGCTTCGTGATCCACACCAGGTAGTACTGGAACTGCTGGCCCTTCGTGTCGATCACGATGGCATCCTTCGACCCGACGGTGATCAGGCTGGACACCGACGTCCAGCCGTTGAGGGTCGCGGGCGGCGCGCCGGACGGTGCGGCCCAGACGCGGGCCTCGAATTCGCCCGGGTTGGCGGTGATGTCGAGGCGGCGGGCCACGACGCCGCTGCCGGCGTCCACGTAGAGGCCGACGCCCGGCTTGTTGCCGAGGCCGGCGCTGTAGGTCTCGGTGGTCCAGGCGGTGCTCGGGTCGCCGTCCACCGCCTTGGGCACATCTGCCGTGTGCTCGGCCCCGTCACCCGGGGGCGGGTCGAAGTCGTGGGCCGCCGCGATCGGCACGTCGATCGGCGCCCGCGCGCCCTTCTCCTGCTGCTGGGCGGCCGCGGCGGGCGGCGCCTTCGGCGGCGAGCGGTGCGTGCCGGCGGCCAGCAGGATCACCACCACCGCGATCGTGAACGCCACCAGCGCGGTGAGCACCATCGCGCGGCGCGGGTTGCGGAGCCGCCAGGGAACGTATGTGGTGGAGGGGAGGGCGCGCAGCACGGTGGTGGCCTCGGCGCCCACCTGGCCGGCACGCGACGCCTCGACGGCGAGCGCCTGCTCCAGGTCGGCGCGCATCTCGGCGACGGTGCGGTAGCGGTTCTTCGTCTCCTTGGCGGTGGCGCGGTCGATGACCGAGGCGGTGACGGCCGACACCTCGCGGCGCGCCCGGCGCACGTCGGGCATCGGCTCCTGGACGTGCTTCATGGCCACGGCCACCGGGGCGTCGGCCTTGTAGGGCACCTCGCCGGTGAGCATCTCGTAGAGCACGATGCCGAGCGAGTAGACGTCGGACTGCTGGGTGACCTCCTGCCCCAGCGCCTGCTCGGGGGCGACGTAATCCGTGGTGCCGAGCACACGGCCGGCGAGGGTCAGCCCCTCGCCCTCCAGCGAGCGGGCGATGCCGAAGTCCGTGACCTTCGCGCGGCCCTCGTTGTCGAGCAGGACGTTCTGCGGCTTCACGTCGCGGTGCACGAGCAGCTCGCCGTGCGCGGCCTCGAGCGCCCGGGCGATCTCGATCGCGTAGGCCAGCGCGTCGGTGATCGGCAGCCGCGGCCCCATGCGCCGGATGCGGTCCTTCAGCGTCTCGCCCGCGATGTACTCGAACACGATGTAGGGCGCGCCGTCGTCCTCGCCGGCGTCGATCACGGTCACCACGTGGGGATGGTTCAGGCGCGCGACCGCGCGGGCCTCACGCCGAAAGCGCTCGATCGCGTCGTCGTCGCCCCGGATGTCGGCCTGCAGCAGCTTGATGGCCACCCACCGTTCGAGCGTTTCGTCGAACGCCCGGTACACGGTGGACATGCCGCCTGATCCGACTCGCTCCTCCAGCCGGAAGCGCCCGTTGAGCAGGGTGCCGATCATCAGCTCCTCTATTTTGGGCAACGCTGTGGCTGTACGCGTACGGTATTTCACCGATCCGGCCTGCTCCTGGTCCTGGAACACCGAGCCAAAGGTTCGGCGTCTGATGGTGGAGTTCGCCGATTCACTGTTCTGGACCTACGTCATGGGCGGGCTCGCCCGGGATTACACGCAGGACGGCGGACGCATGCACGAGCAGCTCCTGCTCGAGTGGCTCGACGCGGCCGACGACGGCGGGATGCCGCTCGATCCGCGGCTCTGGACGGAGGGTCCGATCGGCTCGACCTACCCGGCCTGCATGGCGGTGAAGGCGGCTGCCGAGCAGTCGGGCGACGGCGGTGGGGCGTACCTGCGCGCGCTGCGCGAGGGGCTGTTCTGCTTCCGGCGCAAGCTGGATACGACCGAGGCGCTCGTGGAGGAGGCGCGGCGCGTGCGGCTCGACGTGGAGCGGTTCCGGATCGACCTCGGCTCGCACGCGATCGTGGAGGCGTTCGGCAACGACCTGGAGCTGACCCGGACGATCCCGGAGGACGCGCGCGCCCTCGATGGCGTCGCCGACGGCGGCGGCGGCGTGGAGCGGCTCACGTTCCCCACGCTCGTGTTCGAGGGCGAGGACGGCTCGCGCCATCCGGTGTACGGGGTGCGGCCGTACGAGGACTACCAGGCGGCGGCCGTGGCGGCGGGCGCCGTCTCGAACCCTCTACGCCCGGGCGTGCTGGAGGCTGTGCGCCGCTTCGGCCGGATCGCCACGCGCGAGGTGGAGGAGGTCTGCGGGCTGCCGACACCGGTGGCGTCCGCCCAGCTGTGGCAGCTCGCCGCGGAGTGGAAGCTGAAGCCGGTCCGGGTGCTCACGGGGGATCTCTGGGAGGCGGCGTAGACCCCTCGAAGCGCGGCATCGTGGCGTGGTCGTCCGCGCTCACGCCGCGGCGGGTCAGCACGTTCGCCACGCTCTGCACCAGCAGCTTCGCGTCGAGCCAGAGGGACCAGTTGTCCACGTACCAGACGTCCCAGGCGAACTTCTCGTCCCAGGTCAGCGCGTTGCGGCCCTTTGCCAGCACCGGGCCGGCTATTCCGGGCGGCAGATCGTGGCGGCGGAGCTGCTCGGCCGAATAGAGCTCGCGGTACTCCGGCAGGAGCGGGCGAGGCCCGACGATCGAGAGGTCGCCGCGCAGCACGTTCACCAGCTCGGGCAGCTCGTCCAGGCTGAGCTGGCGCAGGATGCGGCCAACGCGGGTGATGCGCCGCTGGTCGTCGAGGGGCTGGTCGAAGCCCGGCGGGCGGCCCTTCATCGTGCGGAACTTGAGCAGCGTGAACTCCTCGCCGTGCAGGCCGAGGCGGCGCTGCCTGAACAGCACGGGCGGCCCCATCGTGAGGAGCACGAGCAGCCCCACCAGCACCATCAGCGGGGAGGTGACGATCAACGCCGCCGTGGCCACCACGACGTCGAAGGCGCGCTTCACGGCGAGCTGGATGCGGCGGGGGGTGGCCTCCATCTGCGCAGTCGAGCAGAGTACCGGCCGTGAACGTGCTCTTCACCAGCGTTGGGCGCCGCGTGGAGCTCGTGCGCGCGTTCCGGCGTGCCTACGCGGAGCTGGAGCTGGACGGGCGCATCGTCGGCGTGGACGTCGACCCGCTCGCGCCGGCGCTGCGCGAGTGCGACGAGTTCTTCATGGTGCCGCGCTGCGACGAGCCGGGCTACGTCCAGGCGATCGCCGAGGTCTGCGAGCGGGCGGCGATCGCGCTGCTGTTCCCGCTGATCGATCCGGAGATCCCGGTGCTCGCCCGCGCCCGCGACGGGCTCGGGACACGCGCGATGGTGCTGCCGCCGGAGGCCGCCGAGATCACCGCGGACAAGCTGGCCAGCGCCGAGCTGTTCGAGCGGATCGGAGTGCCCACGCCGCGGCGCGATCCCGGCGAGTTCCCCGTCTTCGTCAAGCCGCGCTTCGGCAGCGCGGGCGCGCACACGTACAGGGCGGCAGGCGAGGAGGAGCTGAGCTTCTTCCTCCAGCGCGTCCCGGACCCGATCGTGGAGGAGTTCCTGCCGGGGCCGGAGATCACCACCGACGTGCTCTGCCTCGATGACGGCGAGGTCGCGGCGGTGTGCTCGCGGAGGCGGCTCGAGGTGCGCTCGGGCGAGGTCTCGAAGGGTGTGACCGTCCACGACGAGGCGATAGCGGGCCACTGCGTGAAGATCGGCGAGGCGCTGAACGCGCGCGGGCCGATCACGGTCCAGTGCCTGCTGGACGCGGCCGGCGAGCCGCGCTTCACCGAGGTGAACGCCCGCTTCGCCGGCGGCGCGCCGCTGGGATTCGCGGCCGGTGTGGAGTCGCCCCGCTGGCTGCTGGCCCACGCGGCCGGTCTGGCGTTCGACCTTCCGCCGCTCGGCTCCTACCGGCTCGGCCTCCACATGACCCGCTACGACGAGTCGTTCTTCATCGGCGAGGAGGAGCGTGCCGCGGACGCGAGCCGTCGTCTTTGACCTCGACGACACGCTCTACCCCGAGTCCGCCTATGTCCGCTCGGGCTTCCGGGCGGTGGCGGCGGAGGCGGCGCGCAGGTACGGCGTGGCCGCGGACGAGGCGTACGCGGAGCTGGAGCGCATGTTCGAGGAGGGCGTGCGCGGCGACACCTTCGACCGCTGGCTGAAGTCACGGGGGATCGACGGCGACGTCGCCGACCTGGTGGCGGCATACCGGGCCCACGAGCCGACCATCGAGCCGTTTCCCGAGGCGCCCTCGCTGCTGGAGCGACTCCGCGCGCAGGGCTACCTGCTCGGCCTCCTGAGCGACGGCGAGCCGGAGATCCAGTACGGAAAGCTGAACGCCATCGGCCTGCGCGACGCCTTCGACGCGATGCTGGTCAGCGGCGAGCTGGGCCGCGACGCCTGGAAGCCGAGCCCGCGCGGCCTGCTGGCACTGGCGGAGCGGCTCGGCGTGGAGCCGAGCGAGGCGGTCTACGTCTCCGACAACCCGGCGAAGGACTTCAAGGCCGCCCGCGACGCGGGCATGAGGTCGATCCGGGTGCGCCGCGAGGGCGGCGTCTACAGCCACCTGGAGCCGGAGTGCGCGGACTACGCGCCGGACATTGAGGCGGAGAGCCTGGCGGCGGCGGCCGAAGCTCTAGGGACTAGGGACTAGGGACTAGGGACCGGGCCAGCCAAGCGCGCGCTGAGTCGCCTTCGGCAACTTCGAGACGATCAGGTCATACGAATCTTCAACCATCTGCTCGACCATCGAGTCGGGCAGCTCCCCGTCCAGGTGCACGGTGTTCCAGTGCCGCTTGTTCAGGTGGTAGCCGGGGATGATCTCCGGGTGCGCGGCTCGCAGTCCCTCGGCCAGCGCGGGCTCGCACTTGAGGCTCACCCGCAGCGGCTTCCCGCCGAGGCGCGAGATGGCGAAGATCTTGCCGCCGACCTTGAACACCGAGTTCTCGGCATCGAAGGGAAACGTCTCCTCGGCGCCCGCGAGCGCCAGGCAGACCCTGCGCAGCCTGGCCGGCGTCACGAGAAGCTGAGCCCGAGCCGCGGCAGCTCGACCACGCCGGCGTCGGCGGTGACCGTGCCGATCCGGGCGGCGCCCGGGTGGTGCCGTGCGAGCAGCTCGACGGCCGCCTCCGCCTCGCCGGCGGGCACGACGCAGCAGAACCCGCAGCCCATGTTGAACGTGAGCCACATGTCCTCGGCGGCCACCTCGGCGCGCTCGGCGATCGCGTCGAAGACCGGCAGGACCGGCAGGGGCGAGTCGATGGAGAAGCCGACGGCGGCGTTGAGGCGAAGCAGGTTGAGCAGGCCGTCGCCCGTGATGTGCGCGAGCCCGCGCACGTCGAGCGAGCGGATCAGCTCCAGCGCGGCGCGCACGTAGATGACCGTCGGCACGAGCAGCTCGTCGCCCACCGTGTGGTCGCCGAACGGCTCGCCGAGGTCGGGCAGCGCCCGCCGCGCCAGCGTGTAGCCGTTCGAGTGCAGGCCGCTCGCCGGCAGGCCGATCACGGCGTCGCCGGCGGCGATCCTGTCCCCGGTGATCATCGAATCGAGCCGCACGACCCCGAACGCCGACGCGGCGAGGTCGAACCCGCGCGGCGACGGATGGCCGCGGATGAGCTCGGGGAGCTGCGCCACCTCGCCGCCGGGGATCTCGATCCCGGCCTGCTCGGCGCCCGCCTTCAAACCGACCGCGATCTGCCGCAACACCTCCGGATCGGCATCCTCGAGCGCGATGTAGTCGAGCAGCGCGAGCGGCTCGGCCCCCACGCACACGAGGTCGTTCACGTTCATCGCGATGCAGTCGATGCCGACCGTGTCGTAGCGCTCGAGCTGCTCGGCGACGATCACCTTCGAGCCGACGCCGTCCGTGGAGAGGGCGATCCCCGTGTGATCGTCCAGGGCGATCACCGCCGCGTAGTGGCCCGACCCCACGACCGAGCGCGACGGCCGCCCCGGGTCGATCGTGTGCAGCACCTCGACAAGCCCGGATATGGCTTTCCCGGCCCGATCCGTGTCCACGCCGGCGCGCGCATATGCGTTGTCGGCCACGGCGCTATTGAAGCGGATGCGGCCGGACGCCACGCACGGCGGGTCCCCACGGGTAAAGACCGGCGCCTCCTCGCCGATGTTCATGTCAGATGTCCAATCCTGCCCAGACCGCCGAGCGCGAGCTCGCGCGCACGAAGGACCTTCTGGCGTCACACGCGCGGATGCACGAGCTGATCGCCCGCGCCGCGCCGCTCGAGGACGTGCTCACCGAGCTGGTGACCGGCATCGAGCGCTACGACGGCTCGGTGATGCCGTGCGCCGTGCTGCTCGACCCGGAGTCGAACAC
>Ga0134126_10010409_pt1 | contig 11726 bp, 7 predicted proteins | sample KB31752_FD_96881 | JGI IMG/M metagenome (GOLD analysis project Ga0134126, IMG submission 96881) | Terrestrial soil microbial communities with excess Nitrogen fertilizer from Kellogg Biological Station, Michigan, USA - KB3-175-2 | ecosystem: Environmental > Terrestrial > Soil > Unclassified ...
ACAAAACAATTGGTTCCCCGGAATGGTTCCACAATCTGCATGGTATTCTTTGTTAGAAAAAACAGAAGATATTATGGAAATTGTGTAATTTAGTTCCATGAGTCATGATCTATATGCTTCGTGGGCAACAGCTGAATTAACGCGCCATCTAAAGACAACACCAATTGATTGTTTTCAAGGTCAGGTTAATGCTACACAACTTTCAATGTATGCTAATAGAGAAAGTGGTCGAGTTTGGCCAATTCCCGACGGAAGAATAAGTGCAGAAATACAAAATGCGAAATTTGAAATTGCAGTAGAATTAAAGAGAACTAATGAAGGTGTCCATGGAATTTTAACAGCTATCGGGCAATCACAGGCATATTTACATAAGGGTTATACGGGTTCGATAATAATTATTCCAGAACGCTATGATTCACATTCAGCTCCTGGTAATTACATCAGAGATGTTATTAACGCAACAAGAACAGATTTACCTATAGGAGTTTTTTCTTATCAGGCACCTGATACCACCAACGCTTCACCTTTTGCCGGCAAACTTACATGCCACAAAAGAATTGGAATGCCTTTAACAAAAACCGTAACAACTGGTAACCCTTTGCTCGTTCAGAAATCAAACACTCAATGGGCACACCTACGCGAAGGAAGTAGTGAAGCGCATGCTTTCTTTAAATATTTGCAATTGGCGAAGCAGATGGGCGTTACAGGCTTAACGGAACCATCACTTGATTTACCCGCTGGATTGATTGCTGCTTGTAATAGGCTACGTGGAAACCATACCATTGAGAAATATTTATCAAACTCTGTTGGTGATACGTTTCATGATTTCATTTGGAGACATTTTTGGTTTGGGAATATCATCACATCTAATGTTGCAAATATTTGGTCTTCAAGAATACCGTATGTTATCAATAATGCAGCCACGGAGCTTTTGAAACCTGATGGAACTGGTTCGAAAGTTTTTTTTAGCGGCAAGGCGGATTCAATAAAGAATAAACTAATCGCACAACTTAATGCCGGGACGATAAACGAAAATGAAGCGTGGGATCTGTTTGTAACCAATATCCGTAATCGAGCTCACAGTTATCGGGAAGATATAGATTCAGGATTAGCCCACTTAGGTTTTATTGAAAATGATGGCAAACCCAGTGACGTTGGATACAAATTTGTTGACGCTTGTGAAAGAACTAATGATTGCCATAGCGGAAGACCCATGTTAATTCTTGGCGCCGCAATATTAAAGAATGGAAGTATTGGAGCACTCTTACATTATTTTTATAAACTTTCCGAGCAGGCTTTCTCCACCAACCCTTTACGTTTTACACAGCGTGTAACCGGAAAGGGGCTGAAGTTTCAGCAATTAGATTATTTGAATTGGATAAAAGAAGAGCTTGCAAACAATTTGAAAGTAATGAATACTGCTTCATTAAGAGGTGGTTCTGACAGAAGACCCTTTCAAGGTGAGTTTGCTGTTTTACGAAAATTTAATTTGGTAGGAAGTTTTAGAATTGGTGTTGGTCTTGAAATAAACTGGCCATTAGTTCAAGAATATTTGGAATTTGAATTATAATTAAAAAATATGACTCCTCAACAAAAACAAGAAAAGCTTAATGAGTTTGTTAATCAGTGGCCTGTAGAAAGAGTCGCTGAGATGGGAGTGGATGAATATTGTATTGGTAGGAAAAATTCAGATTGTTTTACTTATTGGTTGGATAGGGGAACTGAAGACTTAGGAGATATTGGTGGTATGGGAGGTGGTGGTGCATTTAAGTATGGAATATATTTTAAGAAGGAAATCCGGAATTACTACGTCAAAACTACATACAGAACCAATGGCATTTTTGGATGGGATTCTATTTATGGGAATACACCAGAAATTGCTTTTCACACTATAAAGGCAAGGATAATACAAATAATAAATTTTGCGCAGCAAGGTAATTTTGCTGCCATCGATTCAGTCGAGCTACATACGCTACCTAAATGGAAAATAGCTTTCTTGTATTCTGACAATCGACTTCTTCCTATTTTTGACACAAAAGTTTTACATTCAATAGCGGAAAACTATGAAATTCCAGACAATGCAGATCTTCCAGTATCTTCATTAATGCTTTCTATTTTAGAGAAGAAGCCAGCAGGGATGGACATTTTTAGTTTCGCATTCCAACTTTATGATGAGTTCGGAAAGAATGCCGTTGGGCATTACGTCATTGGTTCGAAATATAGAGACCCTCAAGAGAAATACATTGATGTATTTCCTAAAATGTATGAGAAAAATGTTGTCGCCGTTGGTTTTGCTGAAGATCATGACTTGGAGGAATTATTTGGTGCGTCACATGCTGATATTTCTAAATTCCTATATGAAAACGGCGAAAGCCAATCAAGCGTGATGGCTTTGAAGCAGTTTTTGTCCATGAAGCCCGGAGATTTAATTGCCGTTAAGCATCATGGGCGTTTTAGTAATCTGCGAATAAGAGCGTATGCTAAAGTTATAAAAGATGATAACGGAAAAGTTTATCGTTACGACCCTGATGACCTTGGACATTTAATCAATGTCGAATATTTAGAAACAGACCTTGATCTGCAATTTGACCTTAACAAGGGTCATACCATTCACAAAATTACTGAGCCAAGTGAAATAAAATTATTGTTTGGGGGATATGCTTGGGTTAATAGCAACACAACAAATAAAAGCAGTAGAAGAGGTAGGAAGGCCACTGACAAAAAAAACACAGACACACAAACCAGAACTTTTAATCGAACTGTCGAAGTCCAAATGATTCATGATAAAATGCAACAAGCGTTTTATGACAGATTGAAGGCAGAAAAAACACCACTCGGTTGTTCGGTAGAAATGGAAGCAGACCATGTTGATGTAAAAGTAACTGGCAAAAACGAAGTAATTTATTATGAAATTAAGCCGTATCATTCAGCAATGAGATGTATAAGAGAAGGCCTCGGTCAAATTCTTTCTTATGCATCAAGAGATAATCATGGAAAAAGAAAGAAAATTATAATTGTTGGGCCAGCAATCTTAAATGAAGAAGATAAAATATTTTATAATTTTGTAAGGGAAAAGCTTGACATAGATTTCGAATATGAAACTTTTGTTTTTGATTAGCTTTATGTAAAAATCAATAAAGATTCAAAAAATTATTTTTTTGGTATCAAGCTGCTTTTTTCGGCATTTCATCATACGTTTTACCATCTAATATCCTTCCGGTTGTACTTTTTCTAACACCCCCCCATTGCTTAAAAAAGAAGGATACTTTTGCTTTTTTACATTGATTCTTAATATCTATAACCCACTCTTTTTGCATGGCTCTTGATTTTGGGCCAGATTCTCCGCCAACAATAACCCAGTCTATTTTTGTTAAATTCAAATTAGGTAATGCACTTAACAATGGCTCTAAAGAAAGAAATTTAATATGGGCATGAGTGGTACGCAAATAATCAATACGGTCTTTTACCAATTCATTTTCAACGGATACACCCATCCATATATTAGGAGTCCAATTTAAGTGTTTGTCGTATTTGGCTAATAAATCTCCCCTCTTAGTTAACACTTGGTACGTATGTTGGGGTGTTTCATTCATCACTTTAAATACTTTTTTAATGTAAGCCAAAGGCACGTCTTTATGAAACAAGTCGCTCATAGAATTTACAAAAACCACTTTTGGTTTTTTCCATGAGTATGGTATTGCCAAAGTTTCCGGGTGTATAGAAAGTTTAAAATTATCTTTATATTTTTCTATACCCATTGCGTGAAGCCGTTTTGACATAACCTCTGCATAACAAAATTTACACCCTGCTGTAAGTTTGTTGCAGCCCGTTGTTGGGTTCCAAGTCATTTCTGTCCATTCAATACTTGATTGTGCCATTTTAAAATAGTGTTAGTTTCATTGAATAAAATATTTTCTCTGGATCACTTTTACATTCTTTATAGTTTAAATAGAATGCTCCTTTTCTACCAGGAGTTCCATTTGCATCTACTACATCTACTGAGTTTGAATTTTGCCAGTCTCTCAAAAGTTCATTTGCATGCTTTGGTAAGAAGCCTTCGTGCAAAATAAATTTATAGACTTCTAAGTTGCTTTTTTTAGTAACACTAATAAACTCTTTTAATCTATCTGGAAAATTAAGTACTTCAGTGCCAGAAAACATTGCACCTGTCTGCTCATATCGGAAAGCTCTTCCTTGTTCTGTGTCTATTTCCCACTTTGTTTCAAGCATTTTTTCAAAACCATAAATATGGCCTGTAAAGAAAAATAAAGCAAAAAATTGCCCCGGCTCTCTCTCTAACATAAACGTATCTACGTAATACTCCGGTAAAATGTTTTTTAAACCTTCTTTTATTTTATGTATGTAATCAGGTTGGGAATCAAACGCTGGAATTCCTTCGGGAAATATTTCATCCATAAATTTATATAATGGCTCATGGCTCGCACTAATATTTGCAGAATCCATATTTGCAAAACGATACATATCTCTAATAGGAAGAAATACCAATACTTCAGATTTACCAACAGTAAGAAATGCCTTTATATCAGATATACTTATTTCTTTATAGCCTTTTGGGTCTAAGAAAACAATAGCTTTTTCACTTTTAAATGCAGCTATTTCAGAACTTACCTGACCAACTAAATCCAAATAATTATTATTGAGTATTCGAACTGTACAATTTGTTGGAATTTGAGTAGAATCGATAGTGGCTTTTAACTTAGTAATAACATCAGGCTTAATATCATTAAATGTAATATTTAGCTTGGGCATGTTGTTATTTGAAGTATAACATGAGTTTATTTTGTCTATGGCAATTAACGGGCTTCCTTTCTCACCATCTTCATAAATCCCTTCTCCTGAAAACAAATCATACAAATGAATATTAGTCGTATGCTTATCCTGAGAGATTATAGGTAAATACTTGGCCAAGTAGCTGCCGTAAAGTTTTACTTTAGCCTGAGAATGATCAAGCATTAATTTATGAGTGTCTTGGCTCATACTTTTTTCCTCTTCAATTCTTTAATAATTTCGACGACTTCGGCATTTAATCAAAAATAGGGAAGCGCTTATTGCTTCCTGCAAAGAGAAAGCATAGTTTTCAATATAAGATTGTTAGTAGGCTAAATTTGACAGCATCATTAAATACAATATTTATGGATTTTAGCATTTTAGCCACTTTGTTTCAGCTGTGAAACATTTAGCGGCAACTGTGAAACATTAGTGAAACAATTTTGAGCGGAAACGAGCAGAAAAGGACAGAAATGAGCACTTCAGAGGGTGTTTTAATGTAAAAAGCTCAATAGAATGCATCTATTGAGCTTTTAGTGAGGTCCCGGGCGGATTCGAACCGCCGTAGCAGCTTTTGCAGAGCTGAGCCTAGCCACTCGGCCACAGGACCATTTTAATAAGCGGTAAAGATACTAATTAAAAATAAATTGTAAAATATTATTTAAAAAGGGCATATTTTAGCTTTAATAACAACTATAATTTGTATCCTATCTTTTCAAAAACATTGCATTGGGTTTATGAATAGTTATTTATTCTTTCATATTTTATCTCTTCAATTGCTTGCTCGCATTTTTTAATCAGTAATTGATTTAGTGTTTTAATTTCATTTATTCCTTTACCTAGCTTTCCAAAGTTCTCCATCTCATTTAAAATACTTAATAAATCTGAAAGTCCAAATGCAGAAACAGTAGATTTCATGTTATGAGCCTGACTCTTAATTGTAATATAATCTATTGTATTTATTGCCTCATTAATAAGTCTTAAATTTTCGGGCACTTGCTTTAAAAAAATATCTATAATACTTCGCATTAAATCTTTATTTCCTCGCATAGACTTAATAAGGAAATCGAGATTAATTATTTTACCTACTTCTTCTCTTTTATTCGTCAAATTTATTTTAGAGATAGTAGCATTATATATTTTTTCAAATAACAAATCAGCTCGAACAGGTTTAGAAATAAAATCTGTCATACCCACCTCTAAACACTTCTCTTTTTCACCCAAAATAGCATTAGCCGTCATTGCAATAATAGGGACCTCGTTTTTTAATTCATTTCTTATTATGGCAGTTGCCTCGTATCCGTTTATTTCAGGCATTTCAATATCCATTAATACCACATCATACTTGTGTGTTTTTATTTTTTCGATTACCTGTCTTCCATTTTCTGCAACATCAATGTTTTTTATATTATATTCTGAAAACAAGTTTAAAACAAACTTAATATTTACCGGATTGTCTTCTGCTAATAAAATATCTAATTGTTCGATTTCATGAATACTAAATTCTTTATTTATTTTTCGTTGACTAACAAGGGTTTCTGTCGTTTTTTTAAACGGAAGTGTAACTACAAATTCAGAACCAAACCCTAATCTACTATTTACCCTTATTTGCCCCCCTTGCAATTCCACTAACTGCTTGGCAATACTCAAACCTAAGCCTGTGCCGCCATACTTTCTTGTTGTACTCGATTCTGCTTGTCTAAATCTTTCAAAAATATGTTGCAATTCATCTTCTTGAATTCCTATGCCCGTATCTTTTATTGAAAACTCAAATTGGTAAGAATCTTTTTCTTCTTTCAACTTTTTAGCAATAACCTCTACACTACCTTTTTTAGTGAATTTAATAGCGTTATTAATTAAATTAAGTAATATTTGTGCGATACGAGTTTGGTCACCTAGTACTACATCAGGAAAAGGAGTTTCAAATTTAAAAGACAGGTATATATTATTATCCTTTGCTTTATTTAAAACCATGTTATTAAGCGAGGCAAATATTTCCTTTATACTAATGGGATGAGATTCGAATATTATTATCCCCGATTCGATTTTTGAATAATCTAAGATATCATTTACTATTCTTAATAAATTTTCGCTCGAATTCTTAATAACCTCCACATACTCATACTCATCCTTAGGTAAATTTTTATTAAGCAACAAATCAGTATAGCCAACTATTGCATTCATGGGTGTACGAATTTCGTGACTCATATTTGCAAGAAATGTATCCTTTAAAAGATTAGCTTGTTCGGCAGCTTCTTTTGCCTTTAATACGGAGTCTCTTATTTTTTTACTCTCAGTAATATTTTTAGATACCCCCAAATAAGCCACTACATTATTTTCTCCATCTTTTAATGCAGACATAGATAGTTCAACACTGATTATAGATCCGTCTTTATGAATACAATTCCACTCGTGTATATCAACAGTATTTGTAATTCTTGTTTTAACACGAAGAACATCGGGCCCAGGTTCTATTTTAATTTGCAATTCATGAGATAATTCTTTGGCACGAGTTTGCAGTTCGGTTTTATCAAATAAAACTGAAGGGTTCATAATTCCAACTACCTCTTCTGCCTTATAACCAAACATATTTTCGGCACCTTTATTAAAACTAGTTATTACTCCATCACTAGCCCGAGTGGTAACAATAGCATAATCCGTACCATTTAAAATAATGTTTTGAAATTCGAGGAGTTGAGTAATTTGATCTTTTTGTTCTATTAATTTTTTTTCTTCAGCCTTTTTTTCAGTAATGTCTTCTGATATTCCTAATAAATAAATGGGGTTATTATTATCATCTGTTATGGTTATCTTTTTTGTATGAAGCGTTCGTTTGCCCTTTTTAGTTTCAATAAATTCTTCCGGAATATCAATAATCACTTTATTAGATAATGTTTTTCTATCCTTATCAATGAAATAATCAGCTTGTTCTTTAGGAAAGAAATCATAATCATTTTTACCAATTAAATCAAGTTGTGAATAACCCAGTAATTCTTCGCCTGCTCTATTAAAAAGCACAAACCGTAAATCTTTGGCATCTTTTACAAATACCATATTGGGTATATTTTCAAGCACCGACTCGAGAAATCTATTTGTATTTAAAGATAACAGACGCTTTTTTTCTTGTATTGTAATGTCATAAAAATTTGTAACAACAAATTTTTCCTTTTTACCTTCTAATATTTGAGTAGTTGTGAGAGCCCAACATAATTCACCACTTTTTTTTCGCACTAACAGCCTTGTATCTTTTACTACGCCCTGTTTTTTAAGTTTAGTAAAAATCCGTTCGCGAGCAGAAGGGTCTATTATATTTAACTCAATTGATGTTTTGTTAATTATTTCTTCTTTTGTGTATCCAAAAAATTCAACAAAAGCATTATTTACGTACTGAAATCTTCCAGTTTCTGCATTGGAAATAATCATCCCAGTGGGGTTGTTTTCAAATGCTTGAAAAAATAATTCGTTAACGTCTCTCATGATTTTTCTCTACCTACTTATTTATCAACCGGTTTAAGCTATTCTCAATATATTTTTCGGATGTAATTAATACTCTTTGAATTCGTAGCGCATAATAAATACTATCCATTACTTCTTTATTTTTTTCGTGCAACATCGCATAGGCTTCATCCACTCTTTGTTTTTGTTTTTCAATAATGTTTTTTTGTCGGTTAGTTACGCGAAAACGCTTGTATAAAAACAAAGAAAAAACAATTACAACTATTAAAACCCCTGCAACAGATGCAATTATTACTTGTTGTCTTTTATTCTCTTCAGATGCAATGGCTTTCAGCTTTTCTTGTTCAGTTTCAGACTTAATTTTTAATTCAGCCTCCTTTTTTTCAACCTCAAATTTGGTTTTCATATCGCCCAATTGCTTGCTGTTATCTGCATTAAAAATACTATCGGTTAGTGTTTTAAACTTTATATGGCTTTCATATGCCTCTTTATACTTGCCTGTTTTGCTATATGCTAAGGCAAGGTTTTCATATGCTAAACTCGCATTATCAATATCATCCGTTTGTTTAGTAATTTGCAAGGCAGAATCACCATAACATATAGCTTGTTTATAGTTTGCTAATTTGTTGTATAAATCACTTAAATTAACGTAGCAAGTTCCTACACCTTGTTGATCATCAATTTCTTTAGATAATTGTAGCGCATTTAAATAATAGGTTAATGCTTCAGGATAATTAAATTGTTCCACATATATAATTCCAATATTACTATAACAAGTTTCTATTAAGCCTTTATCATTTACTTCTTTTGCTAGTTTTAAAGATTTTAAATGATAATCTAATGCTGTTAAAAGACTATTTTGCTCAGAGTATATAAGTCCAATGTTACCATAACACCTTGCTATGCCCCTTTTATCGTTAAGTTCTTCTGCAATTTTTAAATTTTTTAATCCATACTCTAATGCTTTGGCATAATCAGATTGGTTTTTGTAAACAATGCCAATGCTGCCATAACAAGCTCCCATACCTTTTTTATTACCAGTTTCTTCGCAAACTTTTAGTGCTTTTAAAAAAAACTCTAACGACTTTGGATAATTTCCTTTTAGCTCAAACGCCACCCCCATTGTGTTATAAGCACCAGCGCTTAATAATTTTCCTTTTTTTGAAGGAATAGAATTTGCCAATTCAAGTTCGAGATTAGCTAATAGAATAGCTGTATCAGGATTATTATTGGTATAGCTCCATGCTATAATATGGATGGCTTTTATGCGATTGGTATCTGATATAGATTTGTTGTTGTACACATTCCAAAGGGAGTCGCGATTTTGAGAATAACTTGTTAGACAAATAAAAAAGAGGGTAAAAACATATAATAATCTCAATTCTTTCATCTTATTTCTTAATCACTAAAACAATTATATTAATACGAAGGGATAGTAGAATCGAATGTTTCGGCACTGCTATTCATCATATCCAACTCCCACCCTTTTGGAAAAGGTGCTTCAAGCAGAGAGCCTTTTAAAAGATGCGGGTACATTTGATCGTATGTTTGTATTTGATTTGGACTTACCCTACGATAGATGTGCGAACGATGTAGCTTATGCGGATGATCGATACCGGCAGCAGTCATCAACTCTACACAAGCCTTAACTGTTTGATGATGAAAGTTAGCTACACGAACTCGCTTATCAGCAACATTTAATCCTTTAAATAATTTCGGGTCTTGTGTGGCAACACCAGTTGGGCATGTATTTGAATTACACTCTAAAGCTTGTATACAACCTATAGATAACATCATGGCACGTGCAGCATTACACATATCGGCCCCCAAGGCAAAATTCTTAACCAAATCAAAACCAGTATGCACTTTACCTGATGCAATAATTTTAATATGTTTTTTTAAACCAAAACCATGCAAGGCATCAAATACAAACGCAAGTGCATCGCGCAAAGGCATGCCTACCGAATTACTAAACTCAAGTGGTGCAGCACCTGTTCCACCCTCTCCACCATCAACCGTAATAAAATCGGGCATAATGTTTGTTTTAATCATGGCTTTGCAAATAGCAATGAATTGCGATTTTTGCCCTACACATAATTTAAAACCAATGGGTTTACCTCCTGATAATTCGCGTAATTTTTTTACAAACTCTAATAACCCAATAGGGTTAGAAAATGCCGTATGATAAGGTGGTGATAACACATCTTTACCCATTTCTACTAAACGTATATCGGCAATTTCCTGTGTTACTTTAGCGGCAGGTAAAATCCCTCCATGTCCGGGCTTAGCGCCCTGAGATAATTTTATCTCAATCATTTTTACATTAGTGTGTACAGCGCGTTTAGCAAATTCATCGTAGTGAAAACTGCCATCTGCATTTCTACAGCTAAAATAACCTGTACCAATTTGCCAAATAATATCGCCACCCGGTGATAAATGATAAGGACTTAAACCACCCTCGCCTGTATTATGTGCAAAGCCCCCAAGTTTAGCACCGCCATTAAGTGCCATAATTGCATTTTTGCTAAGTGAGCCAAAACTCATAGCAGATACATTATATACGCTTGCTGAATAAGGTTGTTTACAATCGGGACCACCAACTAGTACACGTGGGTTTTCATCCACTTTATCGTGATGAAGTGGTGTAATGCTATGATTAAGCCATTCGTAACCCGGTTCGTAAACATTTAATTGTGTGCCAAAAGGTGTGGTATCGTTTGTTTTTTTGGCACGTTGGTAAATAACTGTTCTGCTTAGGCGGTTAAAAGGAGCGCCGTCGGTATCACTCTCTACAAAATACTGATATATCTTAGGACGTAACCACTCGGCCACCCAACGAAAACGACCAACCACAGGAAAGTTAGCCATAAGCGAGTGTTTTGGCTGCTCCATATCATAAATACCCAATGCAATTATGGGTATAATAACAACATAGCTCCATACAAAAGGGTGCCATAAAAAATAACTAATAACACCCGCCAGTGCTACCATAAAAATACTTGAGAGAATAAATAGGCTACGCATAATTTATTTTTTTACTAAGATAATAAAGAATGGCAAACTACAAATTATTGTCGTGAAATTGTCGCATGCTTTATTTATATGTTTTTGTCATTGAGGAAGGGATACAAATAATAAAATCTCCGGAGCCTTTTACTTCTTCTTCTAATACATCTATACTCTTTTGCTCGGCAGATGAAATAACTAACACTTTTAAAGCCGGGTTTTGTTGTTTCAAGTACCACTCAATGCCTTGATGATTATTACTGTGATAAGCTCCGTTGTAATGTAAAAACAGTTGCCCTTTAGTCCAATTTTTCGAAATGAAATATGCCATCGTTGCATCTTTTATAGCCTGCGACTTTGGCAAGTTTTGCCCGCCATGTCCACCGGCATTTTCATATATCTCTTTATAGCATTTTAAAGTGCTATCGTATTTTATTGGTAAGGGTGCAATCCACTTTTTTGCTTCAGTATCAATG
>Ga0134126_10010412_pt1 | contig 11724 bp, 10 predicted proteins | sample KB31752_FD_96881 | JGI IMG/M metagenome (GOLD analysis project Ga0134126, IMG submission 96881) | Terrestrial soil microbial communities with excess Nitrogen fertilizer from Kellogg Biological Station, Michigan, USA - KB3-175-2 | ecosystem: Environmental > Terrestrial > Soil > Unclassified ...
AAAGCTCAGCGGAACAGCGGGGCGGTATGTTTTCTGTGGCACTAGCCGTCAACCGACTTTGAGATCGGCTTCCCGGACGTTATCCGGCACACTGCTCTGTGGAGTTCGGACTTTCCTCCCGCACTTCTTGACGAAGCGCGAGCGGCCGTCCGGTCCAGCTGCCTACGAAGTAATTATATGCGACGGGGATTGCGGTCCTCGAAAGCCGGTCCGCCGCTGGACAGCCGAGGGCAGCTGTCCCCACATTCTAGAGAGTAGGTGCGTCGGATACTGTTGTCATCCTGCCGTTCTATCATTTGCAGTATGCGATGATATTCTGGTTCCGACATGAGCAATGCCAAGCAAGACGTCGAACGGCTCCTCAACAAGCTTCCGGACGACTGCTCTATAGAGGACGTGCAATACCACCTATACGTAGTGCAGAAGGTGCGCCTCGGTCTCGAAGACGCGGACGCAAACGGCACTTTGTCCCAGGAAGAAGTGGAAGCTCGCCTGAGCAAATGGCTGCCGAAGTAGTTTGGTCGCACCGAGCCTTGCGTGACGTCGACGGAATAGCCGATTACATTGCAAAGGACCCCGCCGCTTATGCCGCCGTTGTGGTGGGGAACATCATCACCCAGACGAAAATGCTTTCCCAATTTCCGCGGTCCGGGCGCAAAGTACCCGAGTTCGACACTGACGAAATTCGCGAACTTCTTGCTTACAGCTACAGAATCATTTATCGAATCCAAGGAAATAGAATCATCATCTCCAGTGTGATCCACGGGAAGCGGATTCTACAGTAAACAAAATCGAGGACCTCCATGCACGCCCACCCCGACGTGATATCCGCAGTTCAAGCTGGAGACGCTGGAAAAGTTCGCAGCCTGCTGCAAAACGATCCCTCTCTCGCCGCAGCCAAAGACGCGAGTGGCGTTTCGGCGCTGATGTTCGCGTTCTACTATCGCCGAGCTGAAATTGCCGACTTGCTTCTTGCGGCGAAGTCGGACCTGGATATTTTCGAGGCGACGGCTGCCGGGAAAGCCGACAAAGTTTCGGAAATACTTAAGAACGATCCTGCATCCGCGAAGAGCTGGTCGCCGGACGGGTTCACTCCACTGCACCTCGCTGCATTTTTCGGTCGTGCCGAGATCGCGCGGATTTTGATCCGAAATGCTGCAGATGTTTCCGCGGCTTCAAAGAACGCGATGAAAGTGACCCCGATACACAGTGCGGCAGCTGCGCACAATCGAGAAATAGTTCGCTTGCTGCTCGAAAATGACGCTCCGGCTGATGTCCAGCAGGAAGGCGGCTGGACTCCGCTCCATGAAGCAGCGCAGAACGGTGATGTGGAGATGACGCGTGACCTGCTGCAGCACGGCGCCGATCCTCAGGCAAGAAGCAACGATGGAAAGAACCCGGCGGACATGGCGGCGGCGAAAGGGCATGAAGAAATTTTAAAGCTGTTATCGAAATAGACTTCGAGTCTCCATTAGCCCAGGACTAACCCTGAGCAAAGCTTTTAAGCGCAAAGAGCGCAGAGAAAACCGGCGCAAAGATCGCAGAGAAGAACAAATTCCTTAATCACGCCACTTAAATGCTCCTGGAGAATGAAACTCGGACGTCCCACCCGGACTCAAAGGCAGAGCAGGATTTAGGTGGTCGATAAGACACGTCTTTAAAATTAATGATTCGTTCTTCTCTGCGATCTTTGCGTCGGTTTTCTCTGCGCTCTTTGCGGTTAAAAGCTTTTGGGCTGCTGCTGGCCGAGAACTGACGAGCGGCGGCTTTTTGCTATGATCAAATTTCATATTTCCTACTACGGAGAGTTCTCATGGATGAGGCACCCAGCATCACCGCAGGATCGCGGCGCAACGAAGATATCGCCTTGGATCTCATGAAATTTGTGGCTATGACGACCGGCTACGGACGCACCACTTCGACCGGGGTCGGGTTTCAAGGCACAGGCGCGGCGGCAAAGCCGGAGGAGTACGCCGCACACTTGCTCGAGCTATACGGGAAATGCCTGCAGGCGGTGGCGAAGAAATAAATCAGGCAGCTTCGAGTGTAGTTTTTTCCTCGGCCGGGGCTTGCGAAACCGTTGTACTTCCTGAAAGTAGCGGCCAGCCTTTGCGAAGAACGTAATCCAGCCAAGCCCCCGCGAATTGCGAAGTCACCACAGCGGCTATGACCAGGGTCGTATAAAACTTCGCGCTGATAATTCCTGCATCAAATGCCACGCTGGCCAGGACAATTCCCGGGCCGCCGCGCGCGTTGGTGGTGATCGCCAGGTTGATCAGGTCCAGTCCGCGGAAACCCGCAAACCGCCCCGCCAGCGAGACCGAGAGAATCTTGACTACGCAAGTTCCGACAACGAAGGCCACGATCATCCATAGCGACACGCCGCGAATCAAATCCAATTTCAGGCCGACGATTGCAAAGTAGATAGGAATGAAGAACGCAAAAGCGACTTTGCCAATCGCGTCGAGCGCCTCCGAGAACAATCTTCTTTTCTTGTGGACTACTGCAAAGCCGGCGAGGAATGCGGCAAATACCAGGCTGACCTGCAAGGCTCCGGCAACGGCGCAGTATGCGAGCAAAACGGCAATCGCATATCCGACCGGGGAATTCTTCGCCACCACGTTGAATTTTGCTTTGTTGATCTTCTTTATGATCCGCGGAACGATGGTGAGTCCGAGCACGAAAAACGCAATAGTCGCGATCAGGTGATACGCCATGCTGCGCGGATTGAGCGCGGTCTTGCCTGCCATGGCTGTGGCGACCGCCAATGCCAACCAAAGCGCAATGTCTTCCAGTACCGCGACGCCCAACACCAGGCGCGCGAACCGCGTGTGTAGGATTTTCAGGTCTGCAAAAATTTTCGAAACCACCGGCACCGACGTCACTGCCACGCCGACTGCCAGAATGATGATCAAGGAAATGCGGTTGCCATTGGGACCGGCGAGCTCCGGCCGGATCAGCCAGGGACCGAAGATCAGCCCAAGCACGAACGGTATTCCCGTACCCACTACACCGAGCCAGCCCACTTGCCGGCGGTCTTCTCGGGTGAAAAGTTGTTGAGTTTCCGCGCCGGACAAAAACATCAGCAGCAGCAGGCCGAGCCAGTAAACAAAATCGAGAATATTTCCCTGATGCTTCGCGCCATCGATCAAATGCGAGAAGAACGGCAAACGGCCAAGGAGAGCCGGGCCCAGGACGATTCCGGCCAGTATTTCGCCGACAACTTTTGGTTGGCGCAGCTTTACGAACAGATAACCCAGTAGCTGAGCAAATCCGACTAAAAGAAGGAGAACGAGCAGAACTGTGGCCAAAGCGGAATCAGACATTGCTCAGGTGAGATGCTGATCGCGCAAAGTGGTTTGCTTGCACCCAGTCCACCGATTTGCCGCTTTTCAGCCCGCGTCTGATTTTCGCCACGAGCGCAGATTCACCGCATAAAGTCCTATGCAGAATACATTTGCCGGAATGAATCCAAACTGGCCAGTGCGAAAGCCGATCACGCAAACCACTCCGCTGTTAACCGCCGCCACAACCCATCCCTTCCAGCACCGTTTCCCAACCATGATCGTGGAACAAATGGTCAGCACGCACGACAAATAATCAAGCCTGAGTAACACCGCCAGCCTCCTCGAACAATTCGAGTATGAGGCCGCAGGGCTCAATCTTCTGTGATCGGTGGTACGAAGCACCGTAACGGAAGTGGCGGGACTAGCGGGTTTGGGCGGAATTTCCGCTAGCAAGAAATCCGGACGGCGCCTTCGCTGGAACCATTCAGTGTTTCAGTGTTTTGCGGGCGAATTCGGGTAGCCTTGCCAGAGATATTCGAGCGCCTCGGGCAGCGTCTGCTCTCGGACGCCACGGTCGACGTGCCCGGCGTTTCGGGCAAAGATGAATTGGTAGTGATAGCCCTTCGCGGCGAGCACCTTAGCCATATTTTCGTTCGCGACTACCCAGTCGTGCATTCCATCGCGCATGACGTTCGGATTGAAGAGATCGCGGTCCCCAACCTCCATCCAGAGCCGGATGGGTTTTGCCGGACTATTTGGGATGAGGTGCTCGTGAAATTCCCAAGCGCCGTGCGGCGTTTGCGGATTGTAGGGCCATTGCTGGTTTATGAAAGTTCCCGAGTAGGCGAGAACACGATGGTACAGCTCGGGATGGTACCAAGCCATAATCAGGGCGCACGATCCTCCCGAGCTGGCACCCATGGTGGCCCGGCCATCTGGGTCTTTTGTGAGTTTCACGTGCGCGCGGCTTTCGACCAGCGGCAAAACTTCAGTCTCCACAAACTCGGCATAAGCGCCGGACATGGTGTCGTATTCCAGGCCGCGCTCGCTTCCTTGCGCATCGCCGCCGCCGTTCCCGATTGAAATGGCAATCATCGCCGGAAGTTTACGTTGGGTGATCAAAGCATCGAGCGCTGAAAAGAGCAGCCGGTCAGGGCCATCGGCTCCAACTATGAATGGCGCGATGCTGCCCCGCAAATATTGCTTGGGAACATAGACGGCCACTGTTCTCGTATACGGAGCCGGATGGCTCGTAGTCACAACCAGCTTTGCGGGATCGGAAGGATCACTGGTTCCGAAGGTATCTGCGTCGCGAGCAATGCCCGGAAAGATTTTGCTCTCGGACGAACTCATCGTGAACTCAATCACGGTTCCGTTAGCAAGATCTCTGTGAGTGGATAATTCCGCCGCCGGGTTGTGGGTAGGTCCGATGATGAAATTCCCATCAACATTAGAAGGAGGGATCGAGCCGTCTGGCAGTTCCTTCGCAATGACATAGCCATAGGTATGAGGGTCGCGTGTCGGCGCAGCGTGACGATCACTGTGCGACACAGGGCTTCGTGTTGTGGAAACAGATTGACTGAATCCCGGAATGACGATTGCGGTTAGGCTAAAAATGAATGCAATGGTCAGAGAACGCAAGAAGAAAGCCATGTCGGTATGCCGCATTTTTGGGATTTTTATGATAGATGATTTGCCCAATGTGATGTGCGCAACTAAAGACCGACAATGAAGATCACAGTTATCCAATATTAGGCAATGGATACTTTCCAATCCACCCAACGAAAGCTACACGCAAAATCGATTCCCCAGATGCCCCTGAAAAGGCCAATCGGATCATGTTCGGTGACTTCGGGAACCTAGCACGCGGCGGCGGGGTCTGTCAGATTTAGCTTACAAAGTTCGTAAGCGCAGGCGTTCGATCAATGAGAGCCGTCAATTCTGAGTTGCGAAGGTTCAGATCCAGACTCACCAGCATGGCCGTGATACTTGTGAGTATTTCTTCCATGGGTGCATGGGCAATAGCTGGGGCCCAGGAAGTTGACGCAGCACAATCCAAAGTTTCTAAAACTGAGCCGGAGAGAGACGCAATAACCGGCACTGTTCTTAACTCCGTGACGGGGGAGCCGATCAATCGTGCCGTGGTGCAGCTTGGCGGACTAAACCGGGCGACTATGACCGACGCGAGTGGTCACTTCGAGTTCCACAACCTGCAGGGACTCAGGGTTTCCGTTACTGTCGATAAGCCGGGGTTTTTTGACGAACGAGATCAAGCCGAAGTTCTTGCTGACACTGCGGTCTCGGAGTTGCTATTGCGAATGGTTCCGGCCGGCGCGATCCGCGGAAAGATAACAACCCAGGTCGGCGAACCCATCGAGGGTGTCAGGGTGAAGGCCTTTCAAAGACAGATTTCTGCGGGAAGACAGGTTTGGGTTGATCGAATGGTTCAGTCACTGACTGATGAGAATGGGGCTTTCCGTATTGCCGGTTTGCCTCCATCAATCTATTTCATAGCTACCGAGCAAAGCCGAGAACCAATCTGGATGCCATCAGCGGTTCCCAGTGCCAGACGGCAGGTATACGCCCAGTCTTTTTATCCAGGCGTTACCCAGCTCAGCATGGCCAGTCCGATTAATCTGGGGGGAGGCCAAGAGGTCGAAGCGGACTTCTCGTTGACTGCAGAGATGACATACAAAGTAGCTGGTGCCCTCAGCACCCCCGATGAGATTTCCTCCGGTGTGGTGTTCGAGAGGCTCGCTGGCCAGGATATCGACTTTTTCGAGAATGTCGTTGCGCATGACGGGAGATTTGAGATCGAACTTCCCGCTGGTTCATATGCCGTGGAAGCTTACACTTCGCAAAATGCGCGGGTATCGACCAGCGGCTCGTTCGTTATTAGTTCTGACATGTCGGACGTTGGCATCCTGTTAAGCTCCGGCATTTCGATCCCGGTCATAGTACGCACAAGTTCAGATGGAAATAGTCTGCAAGAGGTGGATGATTCGACCGCTCACAGCATGGTTGAAGTCAAGTTGCATGGCGCGTCAAACGCGCCTTCTCTTCACAACCATGAGGCGTGGTGGGCTGGCCCTCATGCCCACGAGATTCCTTATGTCGAAGGCGGAAGGTACGAGGTTGAACTAAATACATTTGGCCAATGGCGAATTGAATCGGCGAAGTGTGGTGGCGTCGATCTTCTGAACGGTGATTTGGTTGTGACCCCCGGCTCCACGCCTGGCGCCATCGAGATCGCCTTGCGAGATGACGGGGCTACGGTAATAGGAAGAGTGGCGCGTGACCCATGGAGTAGTACAACCGTGTTCCTGGTTCAACAACGCCGAGACAGAAACTTCGTCAAGATAGTTAGAACGACGTTGGGCAACTTTCGTTTCAGTGGTCTTGCGCCGGGTGAGTACTCGCTGATCGCTTCCGATGAATTAATCAATTTGGAATACATGAATCCAGAAGTCCTGGATTCGTATCTCGCGACAGCTGACCACATCACCTTGCAGTCGCGGGCGACTGCGAATGTCAGGCTGAATGTGTCTCGAACAAGCAGGTGATTATGCGCCTAAGCCTCGTCGCCAACATCGTTCTCCTTCTGGTCCTCATGGGGAGGCTCAATGCACAAGTCGCCAAAGATAATTTCATAATTCGGGGGAATATCGTAAGTGCTGTGACAGGTCAGCCACTGGAACGGACCGATGTTTCAATCGGAACGGTCGAGCATCTCGATAAGACACTCCGAGAACTGCTTACAGGACCGGACGGGAGCTTTTCGCTTGCAGGCTTGGCACCGGGCAAATATTGGTTGGCCGCGCAGAAAAATGGTTTCAGAAAACAACTTTACGAACAGCACGGGATTTTTACGAGTGCGATAGCAGTGGGTCCAGGGCTGATCTCAGATCACATAAGTTTTCGACTCCATCCCGATGCCGCAATCAGTGGCAAGATCACGGACTCGGAAAATGAAGCGGTTCCCAATGCGACTGTTTTGTTATTTCGCAGAGATGCAAGCCGCGGATTTGTACTGACGTTCCAAACAGCACAAACCATGTCGGATGACCGGGGTTACTATCATTTCGGCCATCTCGAGTCAGGCCGCTACTTTGTAGTGGTATCGGGACAGCCATGGTACGGCTCGATCGCAACATCCTTACGCGAGTCATCGGAATACGATCCCGTCGCCGCCGACAGTGCTGATTTGGATATGGCTTATCCGACGACCTACTATCCTGGGGTGACAAATCCGGCATCGGGCTCATCAATCATGTTGCATGAAGGCGCGGACTTCATCGCTGATGTGATTCTGACTCCCACGCCTGCTCTTCGCTTACGAATCAATCACGCCAACGGTGCTCCCGGGCAGCCAAGGGAAGTAACTCTCAAACAATACGTATTCGGAACCATGATCGACCCACCTACTACCAGACACGAGTCTCGCGGAGATACCGTCGAAATTCTGGGCATTCCATCCGGCAAATATATTCTGGAAGTCGAATCGTCTGTTTCGACAGATAAAGTACATGGAAGGGTGATCGAATTAACTGCGGATTCGGACATCGACGCAAATAGCGCGGCTACCCTCCCTATGGTCAGTGGAGCGGTCCAAAGGGATGGAGGGTTGACCATAGACCCGCAAGCATTCGTCCAGTTATGGAACTCGCGCACAGCAGAAGCCCTAAATACTGTTCTTACGGCGAACGGAGAGTTCAGTTTTGACGACGAATTTCTAGTGCCCGGAACCTATTCTATTTTCGTAGTCAACGGAGAAAGTTTGCTTGTCGGCGCCATTTCTGCGATCGGAGCACAGGCGATCGGTCAGAGTATTCAAATTACCGGTTCGACTCCGGTCCGTCTGACCATCCGGGCGGCCCTAGGTCTTGCAGTAATCAATGGCATTGCGCGGCACAATGGCAAGCCGATAGCGGGAGCAATGATCATATTAGTGCCGGAAAATGCCAAGTCGAATGTGCCGATCTTCAGGCGCGACCAGAGCGACAGTGACGGGTCGTTTACACTCCGGGATATCCTCCCTGGAAAATACAAAATTCTCGGAATTGAAAACCATTGGGACCTGGAATGGGCTGATCCAGCCGTCTTGAACGCACATTCGGATAAGGCTGTCGACGTCGAGATTCGTCCAAGTATGAAATATGAGATTACAGTAGAAACACAGTAAGTAAGTACAAAGCGCTGTCGGAGACGGAATGCGTAAAAAAGGCCACAGCTTTGCGCTGCGGCCCTTTACACACTGAAAACGATTCTAGTGACGTTTGCGGCCGCCTTTTTTCTTGGCGCTCTTCTTGCCTGCCTTTTTCTTGGCTGATTTTTTCTTCGCGGCTTTTTTAGGGGCTTTCTTTCTTGCCGGCTTTTTCTTGGCAGCTTTCTTGGGGGCTTTTCTCGCGGCTTTCTTAGGCGCTTTTTTCCTGGCTGGTTTGCGCGGCGCTGATCTGGAACCGCCACCGCCGCCTCCGCCGGTTGACGGCGTAGGTGCTGGTGCGCTGTAAGGTTCTCGCTCTTGTATTGAACCAACTGGCGCTTCGGCTTCTTCTTCCTCTTCTTCTTCTTCGTAATCTTCGTCGAGCGAGTCGTTGAAAGTGCCGGAGTCACCAAACTCGTCGGCTTCATCGTCACGCAGGTAGAGGGTCTCCTCGAAATTCATTCTTTCCTCCTCAGATTTTCCGGTCATCACGGCGCCGGTTTGCGCAAATTGCCTCGCGCGGGAAAATTAAAAAGACAAAACTAGCGACGGCGGATTATAACCAAGTGCGAACACCATCGCAACCGATTTCAGATGCATTCTTGTTTGGATGCGGAAAGCTTTATTGCGCGGGAATTACCAGCACCATGCCGGGACGCAGGGTTGCAACATTGGCGTTGGTTTGCTTGATGGCTTTGACGCTGGTCTTATAGTTGTTCGCGATGGAATAAAGAGTCTCACCGCGTTTGACCGTGTGGCGCACTGGCGCGCCGCTCTTACTCTCGGCTAACTCGCTGGTGCGGTGTGACTTAGGCTTGGGTTGATGCTCGGCAGCTGCAACCGTGGGGCTAACCGGAAGATGAACGTAAAGCACCCGGCGGCCGGCCAGGCTGTCGCTCTTCATGCGGTTCCAGCGGCGAATCGTGGTTGGCGCGATGCCAAGATTGTTTGAAACGCTCTCAAGACTGTCGTGCTTTCGCACGCGATAGACAGTCAGGCGTCGCGCATAAGTCTGACCGTCACCGCTATTATGCCGGCCTGGAGCGATTGGGATTACTAGCTTCGCACCCGCGTCGACAGTATCTGAAAGATCGAGCTGGTTGGCGGTCGCAATGGTCTTCATAGGCGTGTGATAAGTGCGCGCCAGCGACATCAATGTCTCGCCTTTGGCGACCGTGTGGTATCGCCACCACAAGCGCATATCGGTTGGGATGGCCGCGATTGCTGCCTGGTACTTCTCGCCGGTTCCGACCGGTAAATGCAGATCGAAGCTTCTCTTCGGCGTAGTCATTCGCAAAAGACTCGGGTTCAATTCCTGCAGTTCTGACGGCGTAACGTCGATGCACTCAGCCACCAGGCGCAGATCAACGGGATAGTTGATCTTGACCGTGTCGTACTTCATCGGGGGATCAGGAATGACGTTCTGCAATCCGTATTGCGACGGGTTCTTGGCCATAATCGCCGTCGCCACGATGATTGGGACGTAATTTCGCGTTTCTTTGGGCAATACGTTGCGGCGGTAAAGCTCCCAGAAATCCGCATAGCCGGTGCGCTTTACCGCGCTCTGCACGGTGCCAGGGCCCGAGTTGTAGGCGGCCATCGCCAGGTACCAATCGCCGAACTGGTTGTACAGGTCCTTCAAATGGTGGGCGGCGGCGCGGGTGGATTTCTCCGGGTCCTGCCGGTCATCAACCCACAAGTCGTGATGCAGGCCGTAACCTTTGGCGCGACTTCCCATGAATTGCCAGATACCGCGCGCGCCCACCCGCGAAACCGCGTAGGGATGGAAGCCTGACTCGGCCTGCGCGAGGTAGATCAAGTCCTGTGGAACGCCTTCTTCTTTGAGAACATTCTCGATCAATTCCCTATAGCGGCCGCTCTGCGTGAGCCCATGTTCCAAAGTGGGACGCCCGCGGGTGGAAAAGTAATTGATATACCCGGCAACCTGGTCGGTCATCATCAGCGGCAGATCAGAGTGGGTGACTTTGATCTCCTCGGTCGCTTTCGCCTTTAGGTTCTGGTCGACCGGGTAGTTCGTTACCTCGTTGGCTTCGTCAATAGGCGCCGGCTCAGCCTGCTGTTCGGGCGCTGCGTCACTCTGCTGGATGCTGGCCAGTTCAAGCTCATTTACGTTGTTCAGAACTTTGTCGAATTCCGGCTGAAAGCGCGGATCAGTGCGAACGCCGGCAGAACTTTCCAGCAGTAAGTTAAACGCGTGATCGAAATGCGCTTTGGCCGCGTCCTTGTCACCGGCGTTGTATTGGTCTAAGCCGGCCTGGTATTCCTTTTCGACAGTCGCGATCAGTTCAGCGACAGGATCGGGTTTGGTTTCAGCTTTCGGCTTTGCCGGCGAACTCGCCTGAATTCGCGCTTGAGCAGATGGTTCGGCTTTCGGCGACGACTGCGGCTTCTTAGCGAAGACCGGCTTAGACGCTTTGGCCTGTTTTGCTGGTGGAGGCGGAGCTTGTGAAGGCACAACATTGGCCGCCGTCGGCTTGTGCGCAGTCTGGCAGCCCAAGCCACCAAACAGCATCGCCGACGCGGCGATCAGCATTCGAAAATGCTTAATCTTCATGTGCATCTATCACTTACCGCCGAGTCGCCGGTTGGGCGAATAGGAAATCGTACTACCCTGTCTTTGGACGGGTCAACGTCAAAAGGGGTTTGCCTAAGTTACTTCCGGAACAGACCAAACGTACAATCGGACACTTGTACGGATTCTCGAGGCATGCATCGCGCTGAACCGTTGTGCCGGGCTTCAGATAAAAGACCACTTCGTTTTACCTTCCTTAAGGCCTGCGCATCGAAGAACGGTAAAGCAAATAACTCATAGGAGAAATCCGATGGCCGAAGAAGTGCAGAATAAATGTGCGCACCCGAAATGCACCTGCCCTGTTTCAGATGGACAAGAATATTGCAGCCAGGCTTGCTCGGAGTCCGCCCAGAGCGGCAGCTTGAGCAATAATTGCGGCTGCGATCATCCGGGGTGTATCGGCGCAATTGCCGCTTAGGTAAACTGAAAATCTGCAGTTTCCGGGTGCGGTGTATCGCTCAATGACGAGCTCTGTACCGTGAACAGGAAAGCCTTGTCTCGGATAACGCCCAACCGCAGCCTTTTTGGGGTGCAATGCCAGTAACTTCGTTGAAGCCAATCAGGGGCGCAAAGTTCCGGGAAGGGCATGCCCGAAAAACTCAAATCCTGGTGCTGGTCGTAATCATCACCAATGTGCTTGG
>Ga0134126_10010413_pt1 | contig 11724 bp, 7 predicted proteins | sample KB31752_FD_96881 | JGI IMG/M metagenome (GOLD analysis project Ga0134126, IMG submission 96881) | Terrestrial soil microbial communities with excess Nitrogen fertilizer from Kellogg Biological Station, Michigan, USA - KB3-175-2 | ecosystem: Environmental > Terrestrial > Soil > Unclassified ...
CGATGACAAACTCGGCGTCCAGGGCCGCCAGTGGGCTGTGTTCGACGAACCAAAGATTACAACGGACGGAGCGTTCACCGCTGCGGCAATGTGCGCGATGCCACTATCGTTTCCAATAAACGCGCGCGCGCGCGCAAGCAGCGCCGTTATTTCAGGCAAGGTTAAATCAGTAAAAGCGTCTAGCGCGGTTGTCGTGTTTTTGTTCATCTCTTCGATAACAGGTTTCTCCTGCGCCGTCGTTATCGCAATCACCGCGAGACCCTTGTTCCTTAGGTCCTCTGCCAAAAGTCCAAACTTGTCCGCCGCCCACTGCTTCGTTGCAAACGCCGCTGCCGGATGAATCACCGCAAACGGCACCTCGGCTAAACCGGCAACCTGAAGTCGCCGCGCGATCGCAGCTGATGCTGCCGGAGTTACGGCCAGCCTGGTTGCCGGTCGATCGCTCACCGGAACGCCAGTCCATCCGAGTAACGCCAGTTGTTGTTCGACAGAATGCGTCTTGTCTCGTCCCCAAAGCAATGACGACGAAGGGGAGAGATGGTTATGAAGGCGAGCGTATTGATAAGTCTTGTAACCGACGCGATGTTTGGCGCCCGTGGCCCGAGTGAGTAAGGTTGCCGTGGTGCCACCGTGGAGGTTGTAAACGACGTCGTAGTTGTTCGCGCGCAGTTGACGGGCCACGCGGGCGCGGGCGGAAGTGCTCTTGCGCTCGAGAGTGATGACACTATCCACGTGGGGAAATCCATCGAGCACGGGTGCTACCCAGTCTTCGAGCAAAATGTCGATGCTCGCGTGCGGCAGGAATCTTTTTAGCGCGAAGAGGGATGGAGTTGTGAGCACCGTGTCGCCGATGGAGCGCAATCGCACGAGCAGAACTCGCTTGACGTCGTTCCAGTCCCAGATTGCTGCGGCAAGCGGCTGTGGATCCTGGTCTTCACCGCGCCAACCTTGCTGCTGCAATCCGCGGAGCTGCGGAGATGATTCAACTATGTTCTTTAAACTATGCAAAGTCCGTTCAGGAACCTTCCGGTGGTTCGTTTGCTGGATCGTCCTCGATCGTTGCTTCGTCAACCAGCATGACTGGAATGTCGTCGCGGATGGGATAAACGCGCAGGCACTTCACGCATTTCAGGCCATTGCCGTCGGGCTTCAATTCAACCTTCGCCTTGCAGGCAGGGCAGGCGAGTATTTCCAATAAATCCTCACTAATTGCCATTGAGTGGACCTCACATTGCGGTTATCCGGGAGAGCAAAGCTTACCATAATGATAGGAAGCAGGAGCAGGAGCAGGAGGCACGAGAACCAAAAACATTTTCCATTTGGCATTGGCGGATCCAAGTTTGAAGTGCAACTGATGCAGAACCGCGAGCGGTAGCGAGCGGATGCTGGCACTCGATGTTGGATCCGCCCGAACGCTCTTTTCATTGTTGACCGTAGCATCCGCTCGCTACCGCTCGCGGTTCTGCATCAGTTGCACTTCGAAGTTGAATCTGCGAATGACAAATGGAAAATCAGATCTCCCGCTTAACATTTCTAATCTGATGCAGGGTGCATTGTCCCTGCCACCTGCCTCTTGATCACAGTCATCCGCATCCCATGCTTCGGTCTGAGCGTGATCACCGGCTTAAGCACCACCGGATGATTCGCAACCAATCGCATCTGCCATTGCCGGGCGATCGTCGCGATCAGGAGAATGCCTTCCATCCAGGCGAAACCTTCGCCGATGCAGCGACGCGGTCCGCCACCAAAAGGAAAGTAAGAGAACTGCGGTCGCGATTCGCGCGCCTCCGGAGTCCAACGTTCGGGGTCGAATTTGAGCGGCTCCGCGAAGTAGCGCGGATCGCGGTGCATGACGTACTGGCTCATTAGCACCAGTGATTTCCTCGGCACCACGTAGCCGCCGATCTCTAAATCCTCCATGGCGAGCCGGCCGAGTGCCCAGGCCGGCGGATACAGGCGCATCGATTCGGCCAAAACCATTTCGGTGTATTTCAGTTTCGCGACATCATCGAAGCCGGGGACCCTTCCTGCAAGCACTCGATCGATCTCTTCATGCAACCTTGCCTCCGCGTCAGGATTCTGCGACAGCAAATACCAGGTCCAGGTCAACGCATTGGCGGTGGTTTCATGGCCGGCGAGAAAGATCGTCATCAGCTCATCGCGCAACTGCTCGTCAGTCATGCCACCGCCGTCGACTTCAGTGTCCTGAGCCAGCAACAACATCGAGAGCAGATCGCCACGGTCTTCGCCGGCGAGGCGACGCTGTTCAATCAGGCGATAGATGATTGCATCCAGCCTGGCCTTGGCCGTATCGAAGCGCCGCAGTTGAGGAAGCGGAAGTTTCTGTATCAACTCAAAGAAAGGAATAGTGATGGTGTTGAAGAGATCCATCACTACGGTCATTGCTTCTCCGACTTCCTGCGCGTCGGAAACCACATCGGCGTCGAAGAGCGTTTTACCGACGATGCCCAGGGTGAGTTGCATCATCTCTGCAGACATGTCGAGCGTGTCGCCATCCCGCCAGCGCACGCTTGTTTGTAGTCCGTAAGCGGTCATTACGCCGGCGTAAGAAGCGATCCGTGAGCGATGAAAAGCCGGTTGTGCCAATCGTCGCTGGCGGCGGTGAACTTCATCTTCGCTGGTCAACAATCCCTCACCCAACAAACGCTTGGCGCGTTGCAAGGCGAGGCCTTTATGAAAGCTCGGATGATTGGTGACCAAAACGTCCTTGATGTAATCAGGATGATTCAGGAAAAATGCCTCTTGCGGACCGAGACGAAAATAGGAAAGATCACCAAACTGTGCAGCGAGATTTTGAAAAAACGGCAAAGGGCCCTTGCGATAAGAAAGCAAGCCTGACAACGGAAAAATTTGTCGCGGGCCTGGGGGATAACGCCTACTCACGCGTTGCTTGCTCCTTGTGCTGGCGGTGTGCTAGTGATTTGAAACGAAAATGAAGTATGCGTCAAACCGTGAATTAGACAAAAACGGCTTGGTGTCAATCGGTTATATGCGAACCATCTTTTGCAACCTCGCGAGAGTCTTCACGGTCCTGGCGTTTGCAGGTTCGCTGGTTGCCGGGAACCAGCAGGCCCAGTTTCCTCAGGGTGAAATCATTGAAAAAGTCACCTGCGTTGCTAACCCTGAGCAGAGTTATGCGCTGTTTCTTCCTCCTGGTTATACGCCGGAAAAAAAGTGGCCGATCCTCTACGCTTTTGATCCGGTTGGACGAGGTTCGGTTCCGGTAAAACTTTTCCAGGAGGCCGCCAAAGAATTTGGTTTCATACTGGTCGGGTCAAACAATTCAAGAAACGGTATTGAACTAAACGCGATAGTTGAAACACTGTGGTCTGACACTCAACAGAGGTTTGCTATTGATGCGCGACGGGTGTACACGACGGGCTTTTCGGGCGGCGCTCGCGTGGCCAGCGCGATCGCCTTAAATTCTCAGGGCACAGTGGCTGGAGTGATCGCCGCCAGTGGTGGACCGCGTCCAAATTTCAGTGCCTTGCCGGTAAACCAGTTCACCTTTTTTGGCACCGCGGGCACGGAGGATTTCAACTTTCCCGAGATGCAGCAACTTAAGCGAAGAATGGACGAGGTGGGTGTAACGAATCGTCTGGTGATTTTTGAGGGAGGTCACGAATGGCCACCCGCCGAAATTTGCAGCGAAGCGATAGTCTGGATGGAAGTGCAAGCGATGAAGTCAGGCACTCGTGCCAAGGATGACCAGTTGATTGACAGACTGCTTGCCGCGAAAAGTAAAACAGCTCACGACTACGAGATCTCAAAAGAATCGTATGAAGCTTACCTGGAGTATGAAGCCCTCGTAGCAGAGTTCAAAGGATTGCGCGACGTGCATGAGTTTGCGGCTAACGTTGACCGGCTGCGGAATTCGAAAGAAGTCAGAACGGCAATCAAAAGTGAAAAAGCGGAAGAGGCGGATCAAGCCAGCCTCTCAGAAAAACTGCAAACCCTGATCGCCAGGCTTCAAGACGCTGCGACCTATGCAGAGACGCTGGCCGAGCTCAAGTATGATTTTTCTGATTTGACGAAAAAATCTGAAGGCAGCAAAAGTATCGGTGAACGCCGGGTAGCGCGGCGCGTCTTGCAATCGCTATTGGTACAACTCTATGAAGAGGCTTTCGCGCTGAAGCAAAAGAAGGACTACGCGTCGATCCCCGCGAAATTCGAATTGGCAGCGCTGATCAAACCAAAGGACCCTCGAGTTTTTTATGAACTGGCCGCCGCCTATGCCCGCGTTGGCAGCAAGGGGCGCGCAACAACTGCATTAGGCCAGGCGATCGAGCGAGGGTTTTCCGATCTGGCGCGAATTGAACAGAATGAAGACTTTGCCACACTGAGAGACGACGCAGATTTTAAGAAGGTCATTGCCAGTCTCAAGAAAACTTGATTGGCATGGGCTTCGTGTTTAGTGGTGTGCCTAACTTGAAATTCTCTGTGGTGGAATAAACGTTAAGCAAACGCTCACCACAAAGGCACAGAGAACACGGAGGAGGCACAGAGGAAAGTGATCACTGCAGTATTTCCAGTCGCTTGAAAAAGGACAATGTCACTCGAATTCGCCGTTCAATATCCCTGCACCCTGCGCGCTCGCTATACGGAGAAGCATTTGCGCGAGTGGGGCCGTCTTAGCAACCTTCACGCGCAACTTACCACCGGCGATACCGGCGCGCCTTCCGAGGAAAAACTCGAGTGGGTGGAAAACGCCCGCGAAGAAATTGAAAAAATGCAGGTGGAAACTGCGATCTGTTTGACTTGTCCGGCGTGTTTGCCCGAGGGCGGCGACGGCAGCGCGGGCGAAGGCGAGGCGGTCGGATGTCTGGGCCGGATTACTTATCCAATTGAAGCACAGTTTGAAAAGTTCCTGGCCGACCGAGTGCAATTAGCACTCGACACAATGGACGACGAGGATCAGCCCCGGCTTTTGCGCATACTCATCGATGCCGAGTCGCCCTTTGACGGCGAGGCGACGAAGGAACTACGACGCGTCACCACTCCGGAAGGCTTACGTTTTTTTGAACTGCGTGTGCCGATTCGCTTGTCGCGCGAAGCTGCACAATTGACTACGGACAACGTGTTTGACGTGTTGGCTGGATTTCGTTCCGAGGATAGCGAGCAGACGACTTATGTTCGCGAGCTGCCGTTTCAGGCTACCGCCGACTACTACGACTTTCTCGACCTTATGCTGCGCAACGATTTAAGCCAGTCGGAGATTACGCGTCTCACCTCGCGCGGAAAAAACTATTCGCAGTTTCTGCGTCTGCTGGCTGCAATCGAGCGCGCGGAGGCTCTATCGACGCGAGTGCTGCTCGATTAGCCGTTCTAGTTAACATTGATTTAATGCCACGTTCACTTGAGCTTAAGACGAAAGTTCCATTCTTCTAGTTCCCAAACTATTTCTTCAGGCCAGTTCGTTACAAAAAGGACGATGAATCATGAAGACACTTAGTCCGCATAACAGCCCTAATGTGGTGGGCTTACTGCTGCTCTTTTTGCTTTTTGTTTTGAGCACTGCCGGTGTTCGAGCCCAGAGCGTTGCTCAATCGAATTCCGCTGAAGGGCACAGTCTCCCACGCGAAGCAAGCGAGACAGCGATGAAGGCGTCGGACACTGCAGCCAGCGTGAAGAAGCCGGCGACCACCGAAGAAAAATTGGACGCCCTGGCGCATATGGTTGAGCAACAGAACGAGCGGCTGAACCAATTGCAGCAAACTATAACTGAGCAACAGGAAACGATTCGTTTGCTGCTCGGCAGGGCGAATGGCCAACCAGACTTAGCTGCAACTATGACTTCAACTGCGGCTATCGCAGGCGAAGCCCAAAAGACTCCGCAGCCTCCCTCGGTTGAAGACCGGCTGAAGAAGATTGAGACCCGCGTGTCGGAAATTGGCGCGATCAAATTCAGCGGTGATATCCGACTGCGAGCAGAATCAATCTTCGGACAGCAAAACATTCTGGCAAACGGCGATAATCCAGCGCTGCTTGGCAATGAATTGAGTCCTCGTCACCGTATGCGGTTGCGCGCGCGCTTGCAAATGCGAGGCAGCATTTCCGACGAGTTCGACTGGGGGCTGCGCTTCGCCACCGGCAGCTTCGCTGACAATATTTCGACTAACCAAACGCTTACAGACTTTTTCAATCGTAAGCCCTTTGGACTCGACCAAGCCTTCATCACCTATAAGCCGAAACGCGTTGCCGGTCTGCGTCTTCAGGGAGGAAGGTTCGAACCGCCCTGGACGTACACTGAAATGACCATCGACAACGACTTGATGGTCGACGGCTTTAACGAGTCGTACACGCGCGCCTTCAAGAAGTCAGCCTTGAAGGAACTGGCTTTTGTCGCCTGGCAATTACCGATGCTCGAACGAAACTCCGCGTTCGTTCGCAACGCGAATGGCACGGTGAACATTGATCAGTCGCGCCGCGGTGGCCGTGATCTGGCGCTCTATGGCGGGCAGGTGCGCGCGCGTTTTGAGCCCAGCTCGAAAGTAGCGCTCAGTCTTTCAGTGTCAGATCTCTTTTTTTCCGGAACGCAGTTCATTTCACCAGTGCAGGTTTTCGGCAGCCAGCTGTTGCTTCCAATAACGTTCACGATTCCCGCTTCGGGCGCGACGCCGGCGCAAACAATTACTACTCAGGTGGCCATCTCCCGCGATTTGTTGGTTGCCGGCAACGCGGGACTAGGGCTTACCAACGCCAGTAATAACGCGACGAATCGCGATGGCCGCCTGGCCTCAGGTTACAACCTCGTCGATATGCTGGCGCGTCTGGAGTTGAAACATAGCAAGCGCTGGCCCGTTACGCTGCTATTTAATTTTGTTGCCAATACACAGGCGCACGACGTCGTGACTGCCGGACCTGGAGGCGCCGATCTACTTCTCCCTAATAACGAGAATAAAGGTTTCTGGGGTGAAGTTCAGGTTGGCCAGTCGAAAGCGCACGGCGACACGCAGTTTGGCTACACCTTCATGCGCATCGAGAAAGATGCGGTGCTGACACCTTTCAATTTTTCCGACGTGACTCAGCAGTCAGACATGCGCATGCATCGTTTCCTGTTCGGCTATACCGTCGATCCGCGGGTGACTTTCAATCTGGTTGGGATCGTTACCGAGCGCCTCAACGGACTACTGGGTCCATTTGCCGCGACTCCGCCGGGATCGTTGAACCGTTCGTCGTTTCGTTTGCAATTCGACACCGTGCTGAAGTTCTAACGCCATTGGCGGAGGTGGGAAAAATTAGCCGCGGATTCACGCAGATAAACGCGGATCAGATCAAGACAAGACGTACCAGCCTTGATGTCTTTTTCTGATCTGCGTGTATCCGCGAAAATCTGCGGCTAATTTCCTGGTAGAAAATTGAACCCCGCGTTGTGTTAGTCTTGTCGCTCAAGTGGTGACTCAGGTCGACAAGCGGGCTAGCAGAATACGCAACCGCGCACGCAAGGTGCGTACGCGCGTGCGTGATACTCGCCGCGAAATTGAACGCATCGCCAAGACTCCGACACTCGGCGGATTATTTCTTTCCTTTCTAAAAATCGGCACAGTTGGGTTCGGCGGCGGACTCGCCGTGATCGCACAAATTAGAACGCTCGCGGTGCAACAACGCCGCTGGCTTTCTGAGCAGGAGTTTGCATCCGGCTTTGCCCTTGCACAAACGTTACCCGGTACAGCCGCAGGCAATGTGGCTACGTATGTTGGACTCAGAATTCGCGGCTGGCGCGGCGCCACGGTTTCGATCGCAGGATTTATTTTGCCTTCGATGTTGATGATGATCGTGCTGGCAATTCTCTACCGGCACCTGCGTTACCTTCCCGATACAGATCGCCTCTTTCACGGCCTTAACGCAGCCGTCGTCGCCTTGATAATCGTGACCGCGTGGCGCGTGGGCCGCAACACGCTGGTAAAGCCCTGGCAGTGGTTGCTTGCCGTTTTCTCCTGCATCGTGGTCGCATTTTTCAGCGCTACAGTAATCGAGGTAGTACTGACCGCGGGCCTCATCGGCATCTTTATCGATTCATATGCTGAGAAACAACTGCGCAAGCTGGGACAACTTAGGGGGGTCGCTTCTCGTCGGAAACGAATTTCGGCGCGCGTGACCCTGCAAAGAAGGCGACGTCGAATTCGCGCCACGCATTTTGTTGGGGGTTATCTAACACGCGCAATCGCGGAGGAACGTGTAAGACTCGCGGCGTTGTTGGCTGAAGAGAAAACTACAGAAGGCGAAAATCAAACTACTGAAGTCACGGCAGCTGTGGAGCAGAACCCGGATCCCGATCAAGCCGCTCCAAATTCCAGCGCCAAGAAGTTTCGATCGCTTGCCTTGTTTGGCGTTTCGATGCCAATCCTTACCAAGTTTGCTTTACTGCTGACGCTTTCTACTCTCTTCCTGCGCATTGGTACGGTCACCTTCGGCGGCGGCTTCGTTATGATTCCTTTGATCGAGGCGGAAGTAGTCGATTCGCATCACTGGCTAACTCATCAGGAGTTCGTCGATGCAACCGCGCTCGGCCAGGTCACGCCTGGACCCGTATTGATCACGGCAACATTTATCGGCTATCGCGTAGCCGGAACACTGGGCGCGCTCGTAGCAACCATCAGCATTTTTTTGCCGTCGTTTCTCATGACCGTGGTGGCCGGTTCCTCGCTGGCGCGTTTTCATACGAACAAGATCGTGCAATCATTTTTGAAAGGAGTTACGCCTGCTGTGGTTGGCCTGCTGGTCGCTGCCGGCATCAGTATAGGACGCGCCGGTATTCACAGTTGGGTGGGGATGTTGATCGCAGTGATAGCCGGCGTGGTGTTGGTACGTTATCGGCCTAACGCGATTTGGGTAATCCTCGGTGCCGGTTTGGTTCGCTTCGCGCTTGGGTTTTTCGTTGCCTGATATTAGCGGCAGAAACAATTCGCCGCGGATTTACGCAGATGAACGCGGATCAGAAAAACAGATTAGGCTGATATGTCCTAATTCTTTATCTGACCCGCGTTTATCCGCGAAAATCCGCGGCTGAAAATCTTCTGCGAGAACCCGCGGCTGAGTTTCTTGCTACCAAACCTGACAACGCTTCTCCGGCGGACGAACCATGGCATCGCCGGCGTTGCAATGGAACGCTTCCGCAAACTGCGGCATGTTTGAGAGAGGCCCGTTGACGCGGAAGCGGCCGAGCGGATGCGGATCGGTCAGAATCTGCTGCCGCATCGCTTCCGGCGTTTGTTTTCTGCCCCACACCTGCGCCCAGCCAAGGAAGAAACGCTGTTCCGGTGTAAAGCCGTCGATGTCTGCGGGGCGTGGTTTGCCCTGCATGGCTTTCTGAAAGGCGAGCCACGCGATCTTCAAACCACCAAGATCACCGATTGATTCACCGAGCACCAATTTCCCGTTCTGGTTCATGCTAACTTCTTCCACGCGGAAGTCAGAAAACTGCTGCTCAACGCAGGTGGCACGCTCCGTATAGTTCTTCGCGTCCGCTTCCGTCCACCAGTCCTTGAGGTTGCCTTGCAGATCATACTTGCGTCCCTGATCGTCGAACCCGTGTGACATCTCATGGCCTATGACGGCGCCTATCGCCCCGTAGTTAAGAGCATCATCGGCGGTTAAATCAAAGTAAGGCGGTTGCAAGATCCCGGCCGGGAAAACTATTTCGTTCAGGAGCGAACTGTTGTAAGCGTTAACGGTGGGCGGAGTCATGGCCCACTCGGTGCGATCAACGGGCCTTCCCAGCTTCGAGAGGTTTCGCAGCCGACTAAACTCGCTCGCCCGAAGCATGTTCTCGCTGTACGAGGCGCGTTCGATCTTCAAAGTTGAATAGTCGCGCCACTTGTCCGGGTAACCGATCTTTACTCCAAATGCATTTAGTTTAGCGATAGCAGCCTGTCGCGTTGGCTCGCTCATCCAATTGAGTGTCGGGATATCTTCGCGCAGAGCGACAATCAAATTATTCACCAATTCCTTCATGCGCGCTTTGGCTTCCGGCGGGAAAGCTTTCTTCACGTAGACTTCACCGAGCGCCTCGCCGAGATTCTGATCGGTTGCAACTACACAGCGGCGCCAGCGCGGCTGATTCTCTTTAGTTCCGTTCAACGTCCGGCTGTAAAAATCGAAATTCTCGTTTACGAAAGGCGTTGAAAGCGCATCTGCGGCATCGTGAACCAGATGCCAGCGCAGGTAGGTCTTCCAATCGTCGATGGGGACGCTGACAAGCATCTGATCGACCTTCTTGAAAAAGTCGGGGTGGGCAACGTTGATTTCGGTGAACTTCGGCGCCCCCAACCTGGTGGTATACGTCTCCCAGTCGAAGTTTGCCATCACCGTTTTCAATTCTGCGGCGGGCATCTTGTGATACTGCTTCGAAGCATCGCGGCGCGCCACCCGATCCAGTGAAACTTGCGCGAGCTCAGTTTCAATTTTCATCACCGTTTGCGCTTCCGCAGCAGCCTTGTTGGCGTCATCGCCCAACAGCTTGAACATGTTCGTTACATGCCGCACGTAAGCATCGCGTGTGCTTTTGGATTTTTCGTCATCCTTCAGATAGAAATCCCGGTCTGGAAGACTCAGACCACCCTGGCCGGTAACGGCGATAATGGTGTCGCTCTTCTTCAGATCCTGTCCGGCGCCGAAATTAAATATCGAAGCGACGCCCATGCGGTGCAGGTGGGCGAGCATTGCCGGAAGGTCGCGCGAACTCTTAAGGCCATTGATGGCGTCAATATCCTTTCGCAGCGGTGTAGCACCGGCCGCTTCGATCTTTGCTTCGTCCATGCAGCTGGCATAAAAGGCCCCGATTTTTTCTTCGTTACTGCCCTTCGGAGCGGCTGTATTCCTGGCGGCATCCTCGAGGATTTGGTGCAGCGTGGCGATATTCTTTTCACGCAGCGGACTAGTGATGCCCCAGGTAGAAAATGCGGGTGGGATTTCGTTTTTCGCAATCCAGCCGCCGTTGGCATACTGGTAAAAATCGTCGCAAGCTTTGCACTCAGTGGTACACATGTTTGCCGGATCGAAGCCGCGCGGCGCTGTTTGCGCGAAGGCCGCGAGCGCGAATGACACTGCTACGACGAGCGCGATTAGAAGGCGCACATTGATATGACGCATAGGGTACTCCTTAAGATTAGGTTTACGATGGCTGAATAAAATGATACCAAACCTGCAAATGCCGGACTAATTACGCAGGTTAGCCGCAAAGGTTTCGGTATCCCACTCAAAGAGAGCTATTCTTACGCGTACCGTTTCTCCCATGGCTAAGCACCTCGATCTAAAAAATTGGATCCGCAAGGACGTATTCGAGTTCTTCCTCGCGTTCGACAAACCTTACTTCAATATCTGTACTAACCTTGACATTACGCCACTACTGGCGGCGCTCAGTGATCGCGGAGTGAGCGTGTCGCTGGCCTATCATTACTTCGCGCTTCGAGCAGCAAACGAGATCGAGCCATTTCGTTATCGACTCAAAGACGGCCAGGTGATTGTTTACGACGTAATCCACGGAGGCACCACCGTGCTGCTCCCTAATGAAGTCTTCACGCTGGCCTACTTTGAATATGAGCCCAGCTTCAAGAAGTTCATCGCCGGGGCTGACGCAGCGATGAAGGAAGCCGTATCAGGAGACGGCGCCTTCAGGCCAAATCCCAGGGACGACATGATCCACTTCACAACGTTGCCGTGGATTTCATTCACGAGCTTCTCTCATGCGCGCAATTGGGGACG
>Ga0134126_10010414_pt1 | contig 11723 bp, 11 predicted proteins | sample KB31752_FD_96881 | JGI IMG/M metagenome (GOLD analysis project Ga0134126, IMG submission 96881) | Terrestrial soil microbial communities with excess Nitrogen fertilizer from Kellogg Biological Station, Michigan, USA - KB3-175-2 | ecosystem: Environmental > Terrestrial > Soil > Unclassified ...
CGGATTCCTGCGAGAATCGGCCGGCCGCATGATTTCCCTCGCCCAAACCATGATCCTGCTGGCCGCGGCCGTCGTCGCGGTGTCGCTGTTCCGCTTCGCGCGGCTGTCCTCGATCCTCGGCTACGTGGCCGCCGGTCTGGTCATCGGCCCGTGGGGTCTCAACCTCATCGGTGACATCGGCCGCATCACGCACGTCTCCGAGTTCGGCATCGTGCTGCTGCTCTTCATCATCGGGCTGGAGCTGCAGCCGACGCGCCTGTGGGTCATGCGGCGCCTGGTGTTCGGCCTGGGAGCCGCACAGGTGCTCTCGTGCACGCTGGTGCTCGGCCTGCTGGCGTGGGCCTGGGGGCAGCCACCGGCGGCCGCGGCCGTGATCGGTTTCGGGCTGTCCCTGTCCTCCACTCCGCTGGTGCTGCAGGTGCTGGCCGAGCGCGGGCAGCTCAAGACCCAGTACGGACGCAGCGCCTTCGGCATCCTCCTGTTCCAGGACCTGGCGGTGCTGCCGGTGCTCGCCGTGCTGCCGCTCCTGTCCCCCCAGGGAGGCGCGCACCCCGCCGGCGGCGCCGGGCTGGCGCTGGTGAAGCTCGTGGTCGTGGTGGCCGCGGTCATCATCGGCGGGCGGCTGCTGCTGCGGCCGGCGCTGCGACTGGTGGCGAAGGTGCGCGTCAGCGAGGTGTTCACCGCGGCCGCGCTCCTGACCGTCATCGCCACGACGCTGCTCGCCAACCTCGCCGGGCTGTCCGCCTCGCTCGGTGCCTTCATCGCCGGCGTGCTGCTCGCCGACTCGGAGTTCCGCCACGAGCTCGAAGCCGACCTCGAGCCCTTCAAGGGGCTGCTGCTCGGGCTGTTCTTCGTGTGCGTCGGCATGGCGGCAAACCTCGGCCTCATGAAGTCCGAGCCGCTGATGCTGCTGGCGCTCACCGCCACCTTCCTCGCGGTGAAGATCGCCGCGGTGACCGCGCTCGGGAAGCTCGCGCGCCAGAAGGGCGACGTGGCACGGCGCCTGGGGTTCGTGCTGCCGGCGGGCGGCGAGTTCGCGTTCGTGTTGTTCACGCTCGCCGCCGGCGAGCGGCTGCTGGACAAGCAGACCGCCGACCTGCTGGTGCTGGCGGTGACGCTGTCGATGATGCTCGGGCCGCTGCTGCTCATCGCCTACGAGGCGGTGGCCCGGCGCTGGCTGACCCCGGCGACGGCCCCCTACGACGCCATCGACGAGCACGACATCCCGGTAATCATCGCCGGCTTCGGCCGCTTCGGGCAGATCGTGGCGCGCGTGCTGCGCGTCAAGGGGCTGCCGTTCACCGCCCTCGACTCCAGCCAGACGGCGGTCGACTTCGTGCGCCGCTTCGGCAACAAGGTGTACTACGGCGACGCCTCCCGGCTCGACCTGCTGCGCGCCGCCGGTGCGGCCACCGCGCGGGTGCTGGTGCTCGCGGTCGACGACACCGAGGCCTCGGTGCGCATCGCCACGCTGGTGCGCGAGCAGTTCCCGCAGCTGAAGATCTTCGCGCGCGCGCGCAACCGCCAGCACGCCTTCGCGCTCATGGACGCGGGCGTCAGGAACGTGATCCGCGAGACCTACGTGTCCAGTCTGGAAATGGCGAGCTCGGTGCTCGAGGCGCTCGGCGAGAGCCCGGCGGCGGCACGCGAGGCGGTGCGGCGCTTCCGCACCCACGACGAGGCCACGCTCGAGGCGCAGTACGCGGTCAAGGAAGACCAGGTGAAATTCGTCGCCACCACGCTCGCGGCTGCGCAGCAGCTGGAGCGGCTGTTCGAGGCTGACCAGGCGCGCTCGGAGTAGCGGTGGACGAGGCGCGCAGCGTCCGCGACTTCTGGTTCGGCAAGCTGCCGCTGACGGCCGCGGCGCTCAACCGCCGCATGCGCTTCTGGTTCGGCAACGAGGGGGTGCAGGAGCGGGACGAGCAGATCCGGGTGCGCTTCGGCACTCTGCTCGAGCGCGCCGCGCGCGGTGAGCTGGATGCCTGGGCGGACGGGCCGCGCCGCCGCCTGAGCCTCGTCATCCTGCTCGATCAGTTTCCACGCCACATCTTCCGCGGCACGGCGCGCGCCTTCGACTACGACGCCCAGGCGCTCGGCCTGACGCTCTCCGGCATGCAGTCGGCGGCCGATGCGGCGCTCGGCGTGGTGGAGCGCATCTTCTTCTACATGCCGCTGCAGCACGCCGAAGTGACCGAGGTGCAGGAGGAGTCGGTGGCCGCCTACCGGCGGCTGCTCACCGAAGCGCCGGGCGAGCTGCGTCCGGTGTTCGCAGGCGCGCTGCGCTCGGCCGAGAACCATCGCGCCATCGTCGAGAAATTCGGGCGCTTCCCGCACCGCAACCGCCTGCTGCAGCGGCCGAACACGCCGGCCGAAGACGCCTGGCTGCGCCGCGGCGGCGAGAGCTTCGGTCAGTAGTCCCCGGCGAGCCGCTCGAGGTGCCGGATGCGGCTCTCGAGCTGACGCTGTGCCTCGAGCAGCTCCACCGCCAGCGCCGCGCCGCTCACGTTGACGCCCAGGTCGTGCATCAGCCGCCCGACCACGCGCAGGCGCGGCAGCGCGGTCGCCGGGACCTGCCACTCACCCGGTCCTGCCTCGCGCGACGCGACCAGTCCCAGCGCCGCGAGCTCCAGCATGGCCTCCAGATCGATGCGACACAGCTGGCAGATGTCGCTGGCTGCGATCCAGTCGCCGTCACCGATCAGGTGGGCTTCGAGCACATGCGTCACGCGTACCATGACTCACCTCTGCGCCGCGCGCGGGTCGAAGTTCAGCTTCGCGCGCATGTCCTCGTAGACCGCACGCGCCTCCGGCGAGTTCGCCGCCGGCAATACCACCTTCAGCTGCACGTACTCGTCCCCGGGCGGTGAGCCCGGCAGGCCGCGGCCGCGCAGGCGCAGCTTCTGTCCGGACTGGCTGCCGGCGGGGACGTGCATCTCGACCTCGCCGCCGAGAGTCGGCACCGTGACCGCCGCGCCGAGCGCGGCCTCCCACGGCGCGACCGGGAAGGTCAGCGTCACGTCGCGGTTGTCGAGCTGGTAGAGACGGTGCGGCAGGATGTGCGTCTCCAGGTACAGGTCGCCGGCGGCGCCCTCGCCCGCTCCCGGCTCGCCCTGGCCGGCAACCCGGATCAGCTGGCCCGTGGCGACGCCGGCCGGAATGCTGACGCGCACGGTGCGCGTGCGCATCTCGACCGTGCCGTCGGGCTTCACTTCCGGGTGGCGCAGCTCGAACGTGCGCGTGGTGCCGCGGAAGGCCTCCTCGAGCTCGATGTCGATGCGCGCGTGATGATCGCGGCCGCCGGCGTGCATGCGCTCGGCGCCGGCGAACGGCGAGCCGCCGCCGAACAGTGAGGAGAAGAACTCGCTGAAGTCCTGCTCGGAGGCGCCGCCGCCGCGGCCGGCGCTGCGGCCGCGGCGGCCGCCCGGGGCGCCTCCGGCGGACTCGAAGCCGCTGCCCCAGTCCGGCGGCGGCCGGAACTGCTGCCCCGACTTCCACTCGCTGCCGAGCTCGTCATACGCGGCGCGCTTCTGCGGGTCCTTCAGTACCTCGTACGCCTCCTGCACTTCCTTGAAGCGCGCCTCGGCGTCGGCCTCCTTGCTCACGTCCGGGTGGTACTTGCGCGCCAGCCGCCGGTAGGCGGTCTTGATCGCATCGGCGGCCGCGCCGCGCTCGACGCCCAGGACTTTGTAGTAGTCGCGGAATTCCATTGCTTGCCTTCGCGGGTCTGAAAGCCCTGCGGCGCGGGTGAGCGCAGCGGCTCGATTCTAGGCCGGACGCACGCGCGCGGTGCGCGCACCACCGCCCGGGCACCACGGCGATGCAGACTCCCGCGCCGTGGCCGCGCCGAGCGCGCCAGGGCGCCCTTCATATGGGGCATGGAACTTGCTACCTCAAGAAAGCCGGCCGGCTTCGTAACCTCACTGCCTTGAGCGGCGGCGAGAATCGCAGGCGGCGGCAACCATGACCGGAGCGGGAGGCGGGGCGTACAGATTCGATCCCCCTCGAGCGCGTCTCGCCTCCCCTCCGATCACCAAAAAAAACGCCGCGAGGCGGGGGAAGTCGCATCGCGGCGTACAGGAGCGAACACGGGGAAATTGTTCGCAACTGGGCTTATCAAAGCAAAGCCCATGCCACCGCATGAAATTCATTTAAAACAAAGAGTTATTGGATCCTGGAGCGGTCCGTACAGGTGACAGGAATTGTCAGTTTGGGGCTTTGGCCACCCAAACGTGGCAGGTACCGACGCGCGGGAACGGGCCGCTTCAGCGCGGCAGCACGGGCACGCAGGACTGGGACTGCTCCTTGAGGGAATCGCACAGCGCGCGTGCCTGGGCTTCGCCGGCTGCGGCGACCTGCAGGCGGTAGAGCTGGCCCGAACCGGTGCTGGCCTGGACGATGCGCGGCGACAGGCCGCCGAGCTCCGCGCCGAAGCGCTCGTGCAGGCGCTGCCACTCGCGGCCGGCGCTGGCGGGACTGCCGAAGGCACCGAGCTGAACGCCGTAGCCACCGTCCGGGACACCCACGGCATCGGCCGCGACGGGTGGCGGCTCGGGCGTTGCGGCCGCGAGGCGCACGTCCGCCGGCATCGCGGCTTCACCGGGCTGCGCCAGCTCCCCCACCGCGGCGCGGGCCGGGGCCACGGCCGGCTCGATCACGCCGGCGGCGGGCGGCGGCGCGGGGGCCACCACGCCGGTCGCCAGCTGCAGGGCGCGCACGCCGGTGCGCGCGACGGCCGCCTCGGCGGCGGTCTGCGGCGCGATACGCGGCGCGGAGCCGAGCGCGGAAGCCTCGATGCGGATGCGCGCCTCCTCGGACCAGTGCCCGCTCGGGTGGTGGGCGAGGAACTCCCGGTAGGCGTCCACGGTTCCGACCGTACCGGCGTGCTGCCAGTCGCGCTGCTCGGCCAGCTGCGCGATGCGCTCGCGCGCCTGGGCGGCGAGCTCGCTGTCGGCGTGCTGTTCGAGGAAGCGGCCATAGGCCTCGGTCGTGTCGGCGGACTCGGCCGAGCGCCAGTCCTGCTGCTCGCGGCTGCAGGCCGCGCAGGCAATCCCCAGAAGTGTGATCAGTGCCACCCTTCCTGCCCGGAATGTGATCATGGTCGGCATCCTTGTAGGACCAGCTCCGTATTATGACCCGGCGCACCCCGCGGAGCACCGGATGAGCGAAACCCTCAAGCGCAGACTGATAGACCAGATCGGCGATTCGCCGACCTTCGTCGCCGAAGGCTCGCGGCTGACCGGCGACGTCGAGAGCGCCGGTCCGCTCGTGGTCTGCGGCGCCATCCGCGGCGACGGTCGCGTCGGCGGCGCGCTGCGCATGGCCGTGACCGCCGAGTGGGACGGCGAGATCCACGCGCGCGCGGCCGTGATCGCCGGGCGCATCAGCGGCCGGCTCGTGGTCGAGGACAAGCTCGAGGTTGGCGCGACCGCCGTGCTGCGGGCGGACATCGTGGCGCGCAGCATCGCCGTGGCCAAGGGTGCCATCATCGACGGGGTGGTCACCGTCACCAGCGGCGAGCCGGTGCTCGAGTTCGAGGAAAAGCGCGCCGCGCGCTGAGCGTCTCAGGAGTTCTCGCCCAGCACCTCGCCCTCCACCGGCGTCCCGGCACGCGTGGCCTCCGCCCCGAGCTGCCTGAGGATCAGCCTCTCGAGCCAGGTCTCCCCACCCAGCCGCTCGAAGAAGCCGCAGTGCCCGCCCCGGCGCGTCACGGTCAGCGTCAGCGCCGGCGGCCGCGCCAGCTGCGCCAGTCCCGCCGCCGGGATGATCGGATCATCGAGCGAGGTGATGATGCGCGCGGGCACGGCGAGGCCGGCCAGCCGCGCGCCGGTGATCGCATAGCCCTCGAGATAGTCATCGAGCGTCGGGTACTCGGTGTGGGCGCGCACCAGCTCCGCGGTCATGAGCTTCAGGTCGCGCCGCCGCGCGAGCGGGCCGAAGTCATACGCGTCCGGCCAGGCGGCCTGCTTGCGGCGCAGGCTGCGCAGCCACTTGCGTACGAAGTAGCGCTCGTAGCCAGGAATGCCGTTCTGCAGCGCCACCAGGGTCGCGGCCGGATCGAGCACCGGCGACACCGCGATCACCCCGGCGAGCTGCAGCTGCGCGGGCCCCGCCTGCGCCGCGACCCGCAGCACGAAGTTGCCGCCGAGCGAGAAGCCGATCAGGTACGGCGGCCGGCCCGGATAGCGCTGCTGCACGGCGCGCACCGCGCCGACCACCTCGGGCAGGCGGCAGGAGTGGAACAGGTCCTGGTTGAGGTGATGGGTCTCGCCGTGATCGCGCAGGTTGAGGCGCAGCACGTCGAAGCCGCGCGCGAACAGCAGCGCGGCGAGTGACAGCACGTAGTAGGAGTCGGCACTGCCCTCCCAGCCGTGCAGCAGCACCACCGGGCGGCCGTTGCCCGCCGGCGGGCTCGACAGGAAGCACTGCAGGCGCACGCCTGCACCGCAGTCGAGCAGCAGCTCGCGCGCCGCGGCGAGCAGCGGCGCCGCACGCCGCAGGACGCGCCCGCGCCGCCAGCCCGTGCTCGCCAGCATCGACTGCACATGGTGGTTGCCCAGCCAGCGCGCCGGGCGGAAGTCATCGTCAGCGGTGCGCTCGGGCGTATTTCCGTTCAACGCACGCGGATCTCGACGCGATTGTTGGCGCTGGCGGCGCGGTTCCAGTCGCCGGCGTTGACCTCGCTCCCGGCCGGCGGATACGGGCTCAGCACGCTCGCCGGGTCACCCACCGACACCTGCGCGTCGAGCGCGCCGTGGGTGGAAGCGCGGATGTCGCCGATCAGGTTGGCGAGCCCCAGCGGGATGCGCTGCGTGGGCGACAGCGCCTCCTCGGACGGATTGCCGACGATGTCGCACTTGGCGAGCGGCGTCTCATCGGGCGCGGGCGAGTAGCCGTCCACCGTGTTGCCGACCAGGCAGAAGCGCCCGGCGAAGGTCTTGATGTCGGCCACACCGGCGACCTTCTGCTTCGCCAGGCGATACAGCAGCTGGCGGATGGTCTCCAGACGGGCACCGCCGAGGGCGTCGGCGCCGTAGGGCACCGGCACCACGATCGGCTTGTTGTCGGTCGGCAGGGCGCTGCGGGTCGCGCCCGGGGCACGCGGCGCCTCCGGCGTCCCGGCCGGCGCGACGGCGGTGGCGGCGAACGGTGTGGCCTGGCGCTGACGCAGCTGCGTCAGCTGCGCGTCCATGTCCTCGAGCAGCTGCACGCTGCGCCACCACAGCGCGCTGCTGAGGAGCGCGATGGCGAGAGCGGCACAGGCAACGATCCAGGCCCACGGCGGGGTGAGCGGGCGCGGCGGCGGCGGCGCGTCCTCGGCCGGCGGCGGCGGCAGCGCCTCGAGCAGCAGCGCGCGCACCTCGGCGGTGATGCGGTCGGTCTGCGTATCGACCCCGGCCACGAGCGCGCGGCGCAGCTCCGCGAAATGCTCGCGCAGCGCCGTGTCGGTGAGCGCCTTGGCGTTGGCGGGCAGCCCCGGCTCGCCGGCCTCGACCGCCACGTTGACGGGAGTGAAGGTCGACTGCTCGCTGCTGCGGCGGTCGGGCACTAGGTGCAGCTGGTACAGCACCTTGGAGACGTCCGTGGGCTTGATCTGCTTGGGCAGCACGCCGACCGCGCCGAGCGCGCGCGCCTGCCCGAGGTACAGCTCACCTTCCTGCGAGGTGTACATCATGATGGGGATGGTGGCGGTGCGCGGGTCGTTCTTGATCGCCTGCACCGCCTGCAGGCCGTCCATGCCCGGCATCATGTGATCCATGAAGATCACGTCGGGGCGGTTGTTGGTGAGGTAGTCGATCGCCGCTTCGGCGTTCTCGGCGGCATCGACGTCGATGTCGTACTTCTCGAGCACGCGGGCCAGAAACAGTCGCGCGGACTTGGAGTCGTCCACGATCAAGGCCCGTTTTGCCCCCATTTCCGCTCCCGAAAGACCTGCGGCGGCGCGCTTTCGGAAGTGTAGCCGAGAACGCCGGGGGTTCAACTGCTGTCGCTGCGGGAAGACGCGCCGCGACGGTCGCGCGGCGCGCTCCGCTCAGGCCAGGAGCGCCGGTGCGACGCAGCTCACAGTAAATGCCCGCCAGGCGCTGCGCCATGGCGGCCGACGACCAGGTGCGCGCGTAACCGCGGCCGCGCACGCCGAGCTCGGCGCGCAGCTCCGCATCCTGCAGCACGCGCACCACCGCCGCGGCGAACGGCGCCTGCTGCTCCGCCACCACCAGCGCGCCGCTGCCGGCGACCAGGATCGAGCGCGTGCCGAGCTCGGCGGTCGAGACCACCGGCGTGCCCTGCGCCATCGCTTCCAGCAGCACCAGTCCCTGCGTCTCGGTGCGCGAGGCGAACACGAATACGTCGGCGGCCGCGTAGCAGTCGAGGAGCTCGGTGGCGCGCTCGAGATAGCCGGCGAAGTGCACGCGCTCGCTGAGCCCGAGTGCCGCGACCTGCGCGCGCAGCGGCGCGCGCGCCGGTCCCTCGCCGGCGATGACCAGCAGTGCCTCGGGCACCGACTCGAGCACCCTGACGAACATCTGCACCAGGAAGCCGATGTTCTTCTCGTGCGCGACGCGGCCGATGTAGGTGACCAGCGGGCGAGCGGCGCCGATGCCGGCGCGGGCGCGAAATGCCGCGCCGTCGCCGGCGCGGAAGCGGTCGGCCGCGAGCCCCGTGGGCAGCACATGGATGGGCGTCGTGACGCCGTACTGCGCCAGCACCGCGCGCATCGGCTCGGAGGGCGCGATGAGGCCCTGCACCGCCGCGCACTGCGAGCGGGTGAAGCTGCGCGCCAGCTGCCGCCCGAGCACGCGCGGCAGCAGCGGCAGGTAGTGGTGCAGGTACTCCTCGAAGAAGGTGTGATAGGTGGCGAGCGCCGGGATGCGGGCGCGGCGCGCGAAGCCGACGCCGGCGTAGTGCGCCACGAACGGCGTATGAATGTGCACCAGGTCGAAGCTGCCGTCATCGAGGGCCGCGAGGGCGCGACGCAGTGCCCGCCAGCCCATGCGCCGGTCCTCCGGGTCCCCGGGCACGCCGGCTGCGGACACGCGCGTGATGCCCGGCTCCGCACCGGCGCCGGCCGGGTACGCCGGCGCCACCAGGTGCGTGTCGACGCCGGCCTGTGCCAGGTCGTCCCGGAAGGTGCGGATGGAGGTCGAGACGCCGTTGACGCGCGGAAAGTAGACGTCGGAGACGAACAGGACCCGCACGCGCTAGGCGAGACTCAGGCCGAGTTGCGCCAGCCCCGCGCCCACGGCTGCGCCGGCCAGCACGTCCGAGGGGTAGTGCAGTCCGAGCACCACGCGCGAGCCGGCGATGAGCAGCGCCACCGGCACGAGCACCCAGGCGAGCTCGGGGAAGTGCGCGCATACCTGCCAGGTGAAGGACACGGCGTGCAGCGTGTGCCCGGAAGGGAAGCTGTAGCGATCGAGCGGCACCGCGGCGCGGCTGATGGCGGCGTGGGTGATGAACGGCCGCTCGCGCACGAACACGCGCTTGAGCAGGGCGTAGACCGCCACCCCGAGCGCGCCGGTCCCGGCCATGACGATGGCGGGCCGCGCCGCCGGCGCGCCGTACAGCAGCGGCAGCGACAGGATCAGCACGTACCAGATGAGGCCGTTGCCGAGCCGGCTGGCGAGCTGGAACACCCGCCGCGTCGGGGCAAAGTCGGCCCCGCGGTTGAGGCGCCGGCACAGGCCGTACTCGGCGGCATCCACCCGCGCCATGAAGGCATTGAAGGCGGTCGCTTTCATACGGGTGACAGGTTCGATCCGGCGCACGTCAGCGCCATGAAGGAAATGTGAAAGTTTTTTTGCGCCAAAGGCTTAGGCGCTATTTTGTGCGCGGTGTCTCACGTAATTGCCGGGCGGTGCCGGGCCGGCCGCGCTTCAGGGACGCGACAGCCTGGCCAGCGGCGTGCGCGTAGCGTGCGGCCGAGCCGGCTGCATGGCTAAAGAACAGTGATGGCTCGCACAGCTCGAGCTCGAGCAGGCATGGGGCCCCTTCGGTGCCGCGGATCAGGTCGATGCGCGCGTACAGCAACGAGCCGAACGGCAGCTGCGCGAGGATGCGCTCCCCGACCGCCAGCTCGTCCGGGCCGGGGACCCGCGCGCTGATGTCCTCGGGGGCGAACAGCGCGGCGGTGGCGGCCGCGCCCGGGCTCAGCAGCGGCCCCTTGCGGATGGAGTGGCTGAAGCGCCCGGCGATGAACACCAGCGCCGTCTCCCCGTGCGCATCGACGCCCGAGAGGTAGGGCTGCAGCATCGCGCTGCGTCGCGCCGCGAGCAGCGAGCCCATGTGCGCGAGGATCTCGGCGCGGGCGGTGCGCGCGTGGCGACGCGTGTCGCGCGAGCCGGCACCGACTGCGGGCTTGACCACGAGGTCGTCGCAGGCGTGTCGCGCCAGGAACGCCTCCAGCACCGCGCCGGCATCTCCGCCGGGCTCGGCAAAGTCGGTCGGCACCACCGGCAGCCCGGCGCGCGTCAGTTCCCGCAGGTAGTGCTTGTCGCAGTTCCAGCGCACCACCGGCACCGGATTCAGCAGCTGCGTGCACGCAGCCGTGCGCTCCACCCAGGCGAGGAACTCCGGCAGCCGCTCGGTGTAGTCCCACGCCGAGCGCAGCAGCGCCAGGTCGAAGCGCTGCCACTCGACCTGCGGGTCGTCCCAGTCAGCGATCTCGGCCGTGGCGCCGGCGGCAGCGAACGCCGCGAGCAGCGGCGGCATGTCATCGTCCAGGCCGCGCGCAGCGCGCGCGCTCACCAGCGCGACGGCGGAACTCACTCCCGCGTTCCCGTCCCGCGGTTCATGAGGCCGACCGCAACGGCGAACAGCACCACCGCCGCGCCCGCCATCAGCGCGAATGCCGCGCCGACGTCGACGTCGGAAACACCGAGGAAGCCATAGCGGAAGGCGTTGACCATGTAGAGGATGGGATTGACGTAGGAGAGCGTGCGCGCCCAGTCCGGCAGCAGGCTCACCGAGTAGAACACGCCGCCGAAGTAGGTGAGCGGCGTGAGCACGAACGACGGGATCCAGTTGACCTGGTCGAAGTTCTTGGCGAACAGCGCGTTGAGGAAGCCGGCGAGCGCGAAGGTGAGCGAGGTCAGTACCAGCGCGCTCACGATCAGCCCGAGGTGATGCACGTGCAGGTGCGTGAACACCAGCGACACCACGGTCACCGCTACCCCCACCAGCACGCCGCGCACGATGCCGCCGGTGGCGTAGCCGGCCACGATCACCCAGTTGGGGAGCGGCGAGACCAGTAGCTCCTCGACGTGCTTGCCGAACTTGGCGCCGAAGAACGAGGCCACCACGTTGCCGTAGGAGTTGGTGATCACCGACATCATGATCAGGCCGGGCGCGATGTACTGCTTGTAGTCGAAGCCGCCCATCACGCCGACGCGGCGGCCGATCAGGCTGCCGAAGATGGCGAAGTACAGCACCGCGGTGACCACCGAGGGCACGATGGTCTGGCCCCAGATGCGGATGATGCGCCCGTATTCGCGGATGACGATGGTGCGGAAGCCGACCCAGCGCACCACCCTGAGCTGCAGCGGCGGGGCGGCGGCAGCGGCGACGTCGTTCACGGCGTCACCCCCGGCGACGGGCGCGCGCCGCCCGCCGCCGCCGCCGGCTCGCCGCGGGCGCCGTCGCCGGCCGCGCCGCGCCCCTCGACGAGGCGCATGAAGATCTCCTCGAGCCGGTTGACCTTGTTGCGCATGGAAAGCACCTCGATGCCG
>Ga0134126_10010415_pt1 | contig 11722 bp, 7 predicted proteins | sample KB31752_FD_96881 | JGI IMG/M metagenome (GOLD analysis project Ga0134126, IMG submission 96881) | Terrestrial soil microbial communities with excess Nitrogen fertilizer from Kellogg Biological Station, Michigan, USA - KB3-175-2 | ecosystem: Environmental > Terrestrial > Soil > Unclassified ...
TGGTGACGTTGGTGGCCTGTCGCTTGATCTCGTCGGTGGCATTGCCCATCGCGATCGACATGCCGCTCTTCCTGAACATCGCGACATCGTTGTGCATGTCGCCGATGGTGGCGACGGCATCGGCCGCAATACCCTGACGTTTCATCATCGCCTCGACGAAGGTGCCCTTGTCGTAACCCGGCGGGGTGACGTCGAGATAATAGGTCTGCGAACAGGCCACGGTGGCCTGCGCGCCCACCGCCTGCTGCATCGCGGCTTCGCAGTGTTGCAGCAGCGCCGGATCGGAGCTGGAGCCGACGATTTTGCACGCGGCGGAGAGATACGCCGTGAAATCATCGACAATGATCGGATCGGCCTTGATGGTGCGCTTTTCCAGCGGGTTGTACTCGCCGCTGGCGTTGTCGGCGAACCATTTTTCGCTGGTGAACACCCACGCATCGACGCCTGACTGTTTCAGTATCTCCAGGCTGCGCCGCGCGGCCGACGCCGATAACACGTGCTGTTCGATTGGCTTTAATTGCGGGTCGGTGATTGAACTGCCGTTGAACGATCCGAACGGCAACGTGAGTCGAAGCGGTTCGACCAGGAATTTCATACCGATGGTCGGGCGGCTCGAAACGACGGTAAAGCCGACGCCGCTGTCTTCCAGTTGGCGTACGGCGCGCGCGGCCTTGTCGGTCAGAACCTTGTCCTTGGTCAGCAGGGTACCGTCGACATCGGAGACGACGAGGGCGATGCGGGTCATGAAGCGGTCCGGCGCGAAGCGTTTTTGCTGTTGGGGGGAAGCGCCAGCCTGGCGACGATATCGTCGACGATTTTCTCGACCGGAGCATCGATCGATACGGTGACGGAATTTTCGTCTGGCGTTGGTCGCTCGAGTGTCTTGAACTGGCTCGGCAGCAGATCGGGCGGCATGAAATGACCCGTCCGTTTCGCCAGCCGGCTTGCGATCAAATGCTGGCTTCCGTCGAGGAAGACGATGCGGACGTCCTTGCGGCCATGCACCAGGATGTCGCGGTAGGCGCGCTTCAGCGCCGAGCAGGCGATCACGACATGTTCGCCGGCCGCGCAGGCGCGATCGATTTCTGCTGCGATCGCGCGCAGCCAGGGCCAGCGGTCTTCGTCGGTGAGGGGGTGGCCGGCATGCATTTTGGCGACGTTGCTGGCGGGGTGGAATTTGTCGCCGTCTTCAAAAGTCCAGCCGATCCGCTCGGCCAGGTGGTCGGCGATGGTGCTCTTGCCCGAGCCCGAGACGCCCATCACGATCAGCGCACAGGGAAAAGCGCTTTGAGTCTTAGTCACGGAAATTCTCCGGCAGTGCAGCTTCGTCCAGAAGCCAGACAGTCTCGCCTTGCGATCGGACGCGGGTCGCCGGCAGATCCTCGCCGTCGAATATCCGGGTCAGGATAGCACGCTTTCCGGCGCCGCCGGCCTCGAACATCATCTCGTGGCAGGAGGCCAGCGCTGGAAAGGTCAGTGTCACCCGCGGCACGAATGGCGCGACGTGGGCTTCGGGGACATCCGTGACCCAGCGTCCGGTTTCGCTTTCGGCCGGATATCCCGGAAATATCGACGCGGTATGGCCATCGGGCCCCGCGCCCAGCATCACGACATCGAAAAGCGGTCGCGCGGGATCGAGTTGATCGGCGCCATAGAACGATTTCAGCTCACTCTCGTAACGCTTTGCCGCTTCCGCAGGGCTCGCGCTGCCAACTTCGATCGGATGAACGTTGCCCGGCGGCGCGCAGCGGTCGAGAAACGCTTTTCGCGCCATCGTCATGTTGTTGTTGGGATCGGCAACGGGAACAAACCGTTCGTCGCCGATGAACCAGTGCACGCGGTCCCATGGAATGCGGCTGCGCCAGGCGTCGGTGGCGAGCAGCTCGAACATCTGCTTCGGGCTCGATCCGCCGGAAAGACAGATCGCGACGCGATGGCCGTTGGCGGCGATCCTGGCGATCAGGCGCTCCGCGGCGATTTTCGCCAGCGCCGCGGGATCGGCTGCGACGATCACTTTTGGTCCTTCATCGGGATCGTCGGGCGCCATCTCAGTTCATCTTTCGCCAGCTTCGGCCGTCGCGCGCCAGCAGCTCATCGGCCTCCGAGGGGCCTCGGCTGCCGGCCTTGTAGCGTTGCAGATCCTTGGCGCCTGCTTTTTTCCAGGCGTCGAGGAAGGGTTGCACCGCCTGCCAGCCGGCCTCGACGCCGTCGGCGCGCTGGAACAGGATGTTGTCGCCGATCATGCAGTCGTAGATCAGCGTTTCATAGCCGGTCGAAGGCTCCGCCTTGAAGTAATCCTTGTAGCGGAATTTCATCTCGACGCCGTCGATGTCGATCGTTGGCCCCGGCACCTTGGTGTTGAACTGCAGCGTGATGCCTTCGGTCGGCTCGATGCTGATGACCAGATAGTTCTGCGACAGGCGGTCGACCTGGGTATCCTTGAACATCGCGAACGGCGCCTGCTTGAACTTGATCGCCACCTCGGTGCGCTTGGCGTCGAGCGCCTTGCCGGTGCGCAGATAAAAGGGAACGCCGGCCCACCGCCAATTATCGATGGTCAGTTTCAGCGCGGCATAGGTCTCGGTGTTGCTGTCGGGCTTGACGTCCTCGGTCTTGCGATAGTCCTCGACCTCGGCGTCGCCGACCCTGCCGCCGGAATATTGGCCGCGCACCGAATTCTTCAGCGCGTCCACCTCGCTCTGGGTCTGGATCGCCGCCAGCACTTCGGCTTTTTCCGAGCGCACCGCATGGGCATCGAACCGCGCCGGCGGCTCCATCGTCACCAGCGATAGCAACTGGAACAGATGGTTTGGCACCATGTCGCGCAGCGCGCCAGTGGCATCGTAGAAGCTGCCGCGGTGACCGACGCCGAGCGTTTCCTCCACCGTGATCTGGATGTGATCGATATGGTTGCGATTCCAGATCGGCTCGAACATGCCGTTGGCGAAGCGCAGCACCAGGATGTTCTGGACCGTTTCCTTGCCGAGATAGTGATCGATCCGGTAGAGCTGCTGCTCTTCGGCGATCTTGAGCAACTCGGCGTTCAATGCCCTGGCCGAGGCCAGATCGGTCCCGAACGGCTTCTCGATCACCAGCCGCCGCCACGCCCCGTTGGCCTCCTTGAGCATGCCGGTTCGGCCGAGTTGTTTGCTGATCGGCGCAAACGCGCTTGGCGGCGTCGCCAGATAGAACAATCGGTTGCCGACGGTCTTGCGTTCCTTTTCCAGCTTCTCGAGTTTTTCGCGCAAGGTGTCGAACGAAGCCGTATCCTTGGGATCGGCGGCAAAGCAGCTGACGCAATCGAGCAGGCGCTTGGCGATCGCGTCGTCCACTTTCCGGGTCGCATGCTGGTGCAAGCCCTTCATCAGGCTGTCGCGCAGATCGTCATTCGACATCGCATTGCGGGCGACGCCGACCACGCAGAAATTGTCCGGCAACAGATTGGTCGCCGCCAGATTATAGAGGGCCGGAATCACGAGGCGGTGCGTGAGGTCGCCGGTCACGCCGAAGATGACGAAGGCGCAGGGCTCGGGCTTCTTCTTGTCGGGCGTCTTCTCACTTGATGCGGGTTCTGTCACGAATGGCCGGCCTTTGACTTCAAGGTGCTGATGGCGGGATGCGGGAGGGGAAGGCTATTTCGGCTCCTTGTGGCCGCCGAAACCGGCGCGCATCGCGGAGAGGATTTTCTCGGCGAAGGTATGTTCCTTGCGCGAGCGGAAGCGTGTGTAGAGCGCGGCGGTCAGCACTTCGGCCGGCACCGCCTCGTCGATGGCGGCGTTGACGGTCCAGCGGCCTTCGCCGGAATCCTCGACAAACCCGGAATAATTGTCGAGCGTCGCGTTCCGCGCCAGAGCGGACGAGGTCAGGTCGAGCAGCCATGACGGGATCACGCTGCCGCGCCGCCAGACCTCCGCGATATCGGCGATGTCGAGCGTGAAACGGTGATCTTCCGGCAGCGCGTCGATATCGGCGTTCTTCAGGATATCGAAGCCCTCGGCGTAGGCCTGCATCAGGCCGTACTCGATGCCGTTATGAACCATCTTGACGAAGTGTCCGGCTCCTACCGGTCCGGCATGGATGTAGCCCTGCTCGATGCGGGCATCGCGGCCGTCGCGGCCCTTGGTGCGGTCGATGTCGCCGATGCCCGGAGCCAGCGTCTTGAAGATCGGGTCGAGCCGGTCGACCACCGCCTTGTCGCCGCCGATCATCATGCAATAGCCGCGCTCGATGCCCCAGACGCCGCCGGAGGTGCCGACATCGAGATAATGGATGCCGCGCGTCTTCAGCGCCTTGCCGCGGCGCACGTCGTCCTGCCAGAACGTGTTGCCGCCGTCGATGATGACGTCGTCCTTGTCCATCAGTTTTGCGAGCGCCTCGATGGTGGTCTCGGTGACCCTGCCCGCCGGCAGCATCACCCAGGCGGTTCGCGGTTTTTCGAGCTTCTTGACGAAATCCTCTAGCGAGCCGGTGCCGGCCGCGCCGTCGGCTCCGATCGCGGCAACCGCCTTGGGATCCTTGTCGTAGACGACGGTGGTGTGTCCCTGCTTCATCAGCCGGCGGACGATATTGCCGCCCATCCGGCCAAGTCCGATCATGCCGAGTTGCATCTTCAAATTCCTGAAATGAGTTTGGAGGGAGTGAAGTATCGCACGAGCGAGGCGCTACCCCCTCTCCCATGGGGAGAGGGTTGGGGTGAGGGGGTACGGACTATCGATGGGTCAAATCCCCTCACCCGGATTGCATCTGACAATGCAATCCGACCTCTCCCTCCGGGAGAGGTGGTCGAACGCTCGCGTCGTCCATTGCAGGTCATCAATTCAGCGCCTCCGATATCGCGGCATCGAGCATTTTCAATCCCGACGCGAGATCGCCTTTCAGGTGCACCCGCAAGGCCCGCCGGCCGCGTTCGGTCAGCACGCCGAAATCGCCGCGGGCCTGCGCCGCTTTGATGACGCCAAAACTGGCCTTCTGGCCGGGGACCGCGAGGTCGCGCTCGTCATCGGCGGTGATCTGAAGGAACACGCCGCTGTCCGGCCCGCCCTTGTAGGCCTGGCCGGTGGAGTGCAGGAAACGCGGTCCGAATTCGGCGCAGGTCGCGACACGGCGCCGGTCGCGCACCTTGAGCCGCATGTGCTGCAGGGTGCCGATATGGGCTGTGTTGCGCTCGATATAGGCGAGCATCGCGACATAGTCGTCGCTGCCGGAGCGGGAGAGATGCGCCTTCAGCCACGAACCAAGGCCGCCATTGGCGCCGGCCTTGCGCAGGTCCGTCGCATTTTTATCGTCGGTATAGATGTCGGCGGTCTCGGTCGAGACCACCGGCTCTTCCTTCGGCAGCGACCCCGTCTTTTCGAAAGACGCGGTCAATTCGCGGGTCTTGATCTTGGCGGCCTCGACGTCGGGCTGGTTGAACGGATTGATGCCGAGCACGGAGCCTGCCACCGCGACCGCCATCTCGAAGCGGAAGAATTCCTGGCCGATATGGTCGATCGATTTCATCACGATGCGCACCACGGGATGGCCGGCCTTTTCCAGCGCCGCAAGTTTTGCGTCATGCGCCGCATCGCTCTCCCCCTCGGTGCGGATGTCGATGAAGAAGCGGTCATGACCATATTGGCCGACATCGCCGAGCGTTTCGCCGTCGATCGGGATCAGGCCCTTGCCGTCCTTGCCGGTGGATTCGGCGATCAGTTGCTCGGCCCAGGCGCCGAAATCGGCGATCTTCTTCGACGACAGCAGGGTGACCTTGTCGCGGCCTTCGAGGCCGGCAAGCCCCATGGCGAGACCAAGCTGCACGCCCGGATTTTCATGCGGCGGCACGTCGGGTCCGCAGGAGCGCACCATCGCCAGCGTGTGGCCGATCAGCGTACGCAGATCGACGCCGGCCACCGCGGCCGGTACCAAACCGAACGGCGACAACACCGAATAGCGGCCGCCGATCGAGGGATCACCAAAGAAAGTGCGGGCAAAACCCTGCTTGGCCGCGACCTTCTGCAAGGACGAGCCGGGATCGGTGACCGCAATGAAGCGGTGCCCGGCCTTCTCTGCGCCGATCGTCTCCGAGACGCGTTCGAAGAAATAATCCTTCATCACGTTCGGCTCGGTGGTGCTGCCGGATTTGCTCGACACGATGAACAGCGTGTCGGCCAGATTGATTTGGGCTTGCAGGGTGCGGATCTGCGCCGGATCGGTCGAGTCCAGGACGTGAAGCTTCGGATAGCCCGGCTGCTTGCCAAACGTCTGCGCCAGCACTTCGGGGCCGAGGCTCGAGCCGCCCATGCCGAGCACGACCGCGTCGCTGAAACGCTGTCCCTTCACCCGGTGCGAAAAGTCTTCATAGTCGGCGATGTCGGCCGCCGCCGGGCTCGACAGCCAGCCGAGCCATTTGTTCTCGTCTTCGCCGGTCCAGACCGACTTGTCGCGCTGCCAGAGATGGCGGATTTTGGCCGAGGCGCGCCAGTCTTCGGTGCCTTTCTCGACCGCCTTGCTGAGTTCGCCGCCAAGCGCCAGCGCCTGCCGGTCGATGCCTTCGCCGAGCACGGTGGCGCGCTTGTGCGCGACCGCGCCGTACAGCTTGTCGGCGGCGTCCGCGAATAGCTTGACGCCGTCCTTGACCAGTTCGGCGGTGATCGCATCGAGCGAGATACCGGACTTTTCCAGTTCAGCCAGAACGTGCCTGGCCTCTTCGACATTCTCTTCCAGACTGTCGCGAAGCTTTCCGTGATCGCGGAACGCGTCGAGCGTTGCCGGCGGCACGGTGTTGACCGTGTTGGGGCCGATCAGCTCCTCGACGTAGAGCACGTCGCTGTAGTCCTTGTTCTTGGTGCCGGTCGAGGCCCACAGCAGCCGCTGCGGTTTTGCGCCTTTCGCGGCCAGTTTGTCCCAGCGTGCGCCCGAGAACAGCCGCTTGTATTCCTGATAGGCGAGTTTGGCGTTGGCGATGGCGACCTTTCCCTTCAGCGCCGCCAGCCGTTCCTTCTCGGACGGGTCGTTGGCCTTGGCGATCTTGTCATCGAGCTGCTTGTCGACCGCGCTGTCGATGCGGCTGACGAAGAAGCTCGCCACGCTCGCGATATGGGAGGGATCGCCGCCTTTGGCGACATGTTTCTCGAGGCCGGCGAGATAAGCCTCGGCGACCTGCACATAGACTTTCTGCGAGAACAAAAGCGTGATGTTGATGCTGATGCCTTCGCCGATCAATTGCTGGATCGCCGGCAGGCCCGGCGCCGTCGCCGGCACCTTCACCATCAGGTTTTTGCGGTCGACCTCTTTCCAGAGCCGCTCGGCTTCGACGACCGTGCCCTTGGTGTCCATCGCGAGATAGGGCGACACTTCCAGGCTGACAAAGCCGTCATGACCGCCAAGCTCGTCATAGACCGGCCGCAGCACGTCGGCCGCATGCTGGATATCCTCGACCGCGAGATGCTCGAACAATTCGGCCACCGGCCGGTCGCCCTTTTGCAGCGCCTTCCCGATCGGCGCGTCATATTCGTCGGAGCTGCCGATCGCCTTCTCGAAAATCGACGGGTTCGAGGTGACGCCCTTGACGCCGTCGCTGTCGATCAGCTTTTTCAGGTCGCCCTTGGCGACAAAACCGCGGGCGAGGAAATCCAGCCAGACGGCCTGGCCGTGGTTTTCGAGTGCTTTGACGGGATTCATGATGCCTGCTTCTGTCCGGAGTGGTTGTTTTTTTGGCGTTTGGCGCGGTGTGGCGGGGAGCCGATCTGGCGGCGACCGGGAATATGCGTATCCCCATAGCATAACGCCATACGCAACATATCGATCCCGGAAATTGGCTGTTTGGCGGCGCGCTCAACGCAATTTTTGGTCATCGCGGAGGTAATGAGGCAAGCAAGGGCCGTGGAGCGATCATGTCTTGATCTCCTGCGATATCCGCATGTTACAGATAAGCCGCGTAATCCGGCGGGCAGCACCGATGATTGGCACGCAATACTTTGGATTCATTTGGATTGACTTGAAGGTAGCCCTGCGGATCGCCCTGGCACAGGCGCTTTGTCTGACGATCCTGGGTCTGGGCCAGGCTCGCGCCGAAGGTGTCCGCCTCGACCCATTGCAAATTCCGGCGGTCATTTCCGGACCGCATGGCGCCGTCACGTTCCAGCTCGAAGGCATCGTGGTCCGGCCGGACGACGGGCGGCCGCACCCGCTCGCCGTGCTCAATCACGGATCGCCGCGCGACGGGGACGACCGCCCCAAAATGTCACCCTACGCCATGTGGGCGCAAGCGGTGGCGTTCGCGCGGCGGGGCTGGGTCGCGGTGGCTTTCATGCGGCGCGGCTATGGCCATTCGCAAGGCGAGTGGGCCCGGCCCGGCGGCTCCTGCGCCAACCGGGATTATGCCTTGGCCGGGCTGACCGAGGCCGCCGACATCGCCGCCGTTGCCAAATCCATATCGGAGCAGGCCTATGTGAGTGGAGGCCCATGGATCAGCGTCGGCGTTTCAGCCGGCGGCTTTGCCACGGTGGCGCTGGCCTCGCAGGCGCCGCGTGATCTCGCCGCCGCGATCGTGTTCGCGCCGGGCAGGGGATCGTCAGCCCCCGATATGGTCTGCGGCGAGGACCGGCTGGTCGCGGCGTTCGCCCAATATGGCAAGACCTCGTGCCTGCCGCTGCTCTGGGTGTCGGCGGCCAACGATCATTTTTTCGGGCCGCAATTGACGGCGCGATTCACCGGCGCGTTCTCGCATGCCGGCGGCCATGTCGATTTCGTGAGCGTGGCTCCGTTCGGCGACGATGGCCATAAGCTGTTCGGCGCCCGCGGCCTTGCGATCTGGTCGCCGATCGTCGACCGATTTCTCGCGGCCAACAATCTCGCGCCGCGCGAACGACTAATCGAGCTGCCGGCGCCGGTCGTGGCGACGCCATCGAGTCTTAACGCTGGCGGCCGGGAGGCGTTCAAAACCTATCTTGAAAGCGGCCCCAACAAGGCCTTCGTCGTCTCCGGCCCGCATTTCGGCTGGGCCAGCGGCCGTCGAGCGGTCGACGAGGCGGTCAAGGAGGCGCTGGCTTTCTGCAAGCCCGACCCCGGCGCCAAATGCGCCGTCGTCAACGTCAATGACAAGCCGGCCGACTGATCAATCGGCCGTGCCCGCGGCCTCGATCAGCGCAGGCCGGCGTTGATCTTTTCCAGCGCGGCGTTGCCGGGGCACAGGGTCTTGGCGCCAAGCTGGTTGAGCGGCGTCTCGACCGTGTTGAGATGGCTGTGCAGGTCTTCCGAATCCGGATCGACGTAGAGCAGCCCGGTCACGATCTGGCCCTTGGCAGCGTGCTTCTGCAGGAAGGTCTGCGCGCCGAGCCGGTCATGCGGATCGTAATCGGCGTCGATCTTGCGCAGCGCCACCCGCGAGCCGTCGTGCTGCTCGACCACCTGCACGGTGCCCGGCGCATAATCCACGGTGATTGGTTCGCGGCCGGTCAGCACGTCGAGCCGGTTTACCGCGTCATTGTGCTCGCGGACATAGTCAAAACTCTTGGTCGAGCCGGCATGGTTATTGAAGGCGATGCAGGGGCTGATCACGTCGATGAAGGCCGAGCCCTTGTGCTGGATGGCGGCCGAGATCAGCGGCACCAGCTGGCTCTTGTCGCCCGAAAAACTGCGGGCCACGAAGGTTGCGCCGAGCTGTAACGCGATCGCCACCAGGTCGATGGCGTTGTCGGTGTTGGTGACGCCCTTCTTGGACTTCGAGCCGCGGTCGGCGGTGGCCGAGAACTGCCCCTTGGTCAGGCCGTACACGCCGTTGTTCTCGACGATATAGGTCATGTTGACGCCGCGCCGGATCGAATGCGCGAACTGCCCAAAACCGATGGAAGCGGAATCGCCGTCGCCGGAAACGCCGAGATAGATCAAATCGCGGTTGGCGAGGTTGGCGCCAGTCAACACCGACGGCATGCGGCCATGCACCGAGTTGAAACCGTGCGAATTGCCGAGGAAATAGTCCGGGGTCTTCGAGGAGCAGCCGATGCCGGAAATCTTCGCCACCCGATGCGGCTCGATCGACAATTCGTAACAGGCCTCGATGATCGAGGCCGTGATCGAATCGTGGCCGCAGCCGGCGCAAAGCGTCGAGATTTTGCCCTCGTAATCCCGGTGGGTGTAGCCGAGCTCGTTCTTCGGCAGGCCCGGATGCTGGAATTTCGGCTTGGCAATGTAGGTCATGACTTCACCTTGCGGAGCGGGGTCACCTTGAGCTGGTCCTGATGGTCGCCGATCGCGCCGGCAATGAAGCGCGCGGTGATCGGCGTGCCGTCGTAATGCAGGATCGGAACCAGCCTGACGGGATCGATGCCGTTTTCGTTGACGATCAGCTGGCGCAACTGGGCGTCGCGGTTCTGCTCGACCACGTACACGAAATCATGGTCGGCAATAAAACTCGCCACGCTGGAGTGGAACGGGAAGGCCCGGATCCGCAAGCGGTCGAGCTGATGCCCGCGCTTCTCCAGGATGCCGATCGCCTCGTCCATTGCGGGCGCGGTCGAGCCGAAATAGATCACGCCGTATTTGGTCGGCTTGGCCGCGTTGGCCTGCAACGGCCGCGGCACCATGTCCTGCGCGGTCTCGAACTTACGCACCAACCGCTGCATGTTGTCGGCGTAGACAGAGCCTTCCTCGGAATAGCGCGCGTAACGGTCGCGCGAGGTGCCGCGGGTGAAGAACGAGCCTTTGGTGGGATGGGTGCCGGGATAGGTGCGGAACGGAATGCCGTCGCCGTCGACATCGAGATAGCGGCCGAAGTCGCGGCCGTCGTCCAGCATCTCCGCGGTCATCACCTTGCCGCGGTCGTATTGCCGTGCGTCGTCCCACTTCAGCGGGCGGCACAGCCGGTGGTTCATGCCGATGTCGAGATCGAGCATCAGGAAGATCATGGTCTGCAGCCGCTCGGCGAGATCGAACGCCTGCGCCGCGAATTCAAAGGCCTCGGCCGGGTCTTCCGGGAACAGCAGCACGTGCTTGGTGTCGCCATGCGAAGCATAGGCGCAGGCGATGACGTCGCATTGCTGGGTCCGCGTCGGCATGCCGGTCGAGGGACCGGCGCGCTGCACGTTCATGATCACGCCGGGGATTTCGGCGAAATATGACAGGCCGATGAATTCCGTCATCAGCGAGATGCCGGGACCGGACGTCGCGGTGAAGGCGCGCGCGCCGTTCCAGGACGCGCCGATCACGATGCCGATCGAGGCCAGCTCGTCCTCGCCCTGGACGATGGCATATTGCGCCTTGCCGGTTTCCGGATCGTGGCGCAGCTTCTTGCAATGGCTGGTAAAGGCGTCGGCCAGCGAAGACGACGGCGTGATCGGATACCACGCGCAGACCGTGGCGCCGCCATAGACGGCGCCGAGCGCGGCCGCGCTGTTGCCTTCCAGGAAAATCCGGTCGCCGACCTTGTCGGCTTTCTTGACCCGCAGGCCAATCGGGCATTTCAGGTTCTGCAACGCCCAGTCGCGGCCGAGATGCAGCGCGTGGACGTTGGACGACAAGAGCTTTTCCTTGCCCTTGTACTGTTCGCCGATCAGTTGCTCGACCAGCTTCGGGTCCATGTCGAGCAGGGCGCACATCGCGCCGAGATAGATGATGTTCTTGAACAGCTGGCGCTGGCGCGGATCGGTATAGGTCGAGTTGGTGATCGCGGTCAGCGGCACGCCGATCACGGTGATGTCGTTGCGGAATTTCGACGTCGGCATCGGCTTGGTCGAATCGTAGAACA
>Ga0134126_10010416_pt1 | contig 11722 bp, 13 predicted proteins | sample KB31752_FD_96881 | JGI IMG/M metagenome (GOLD analysis project Ga0134126, IMG submission 96881) | Terrestrial soil microbial communities with excess Nitrogen fertilizer from Kellogg Biological Station, Michigan, USA - KB3-175-2 | ecosystem: Environmental > Terrestrial > Soil > Unclassified ...
AGCGAGGAGTTCAAGCGCCAGGAGAAAGCCTGGGCCGCGATGCAAGCCGAAGATCACCTGGTCATCCAACAGCACGCATCGCACACTCAACAACTCCGGCCACGTCATGCAGCTCGAACGACCCGATGCCATAATCCCGCCCATCCGTGAGGTGGTTGAAAAGGGGCGCGCACCAGAGCGCCGAATGATGCCTCGTTGAGGCAATCCGGCAGGTTCGCTGGCCGAAAACAAATTTGAGCGATTGAGTGGTTCTACGCAGTCGGGCTTGTTCAGGGTGCGGTGCTACATCGGTTTAGGTCAATTGGTGAGCGGTCCAGAAAGGAGGGCGCGGGCGCCCGTGAAGTGTTGGATGCTATCGAACGCATCGGCCAGACCGCCGCACCGCAGCAAACAGTAAACTGCAGCCCACTGTCCACGGTATATGGCGAGGGGTTAGAGTTGAGTGGGGGCGCGAGCTCGCTTGGGCTCACCTCGATCGGGAGCCCAGGCTTCAGCGCGACATTTGACGGAAGCGTTGGTGTCATGCGGAGCGTTCGATATGCACACTCTACCCATCTGGTCACCACCCCTGCCTCTGGCAGTCGTCGTTCTCCTGCTTGCTGGAGCCAGCCTCGCCGGTTGTTCGAACGCGGATGAGCAACTTCCGCCGGCGGTCACGTCGGCCGTCGCTCGCGACTTCAATGAGGGCGATGCATTGGGCACGGCAGCGAACTACACGGACGACGCCCAGATTCTTGCGCCTCAACACGCAGCCATTCAGGGTAAGGCGGCGATCATTGCCTTCTTCAAAACAAACATCGACAAGTATCTGAGTTTTGGCAACGATACGAGATGGACCCTGGTGCGTGGGGACGTGGCGATCGAGCAGGGCGTCTACAGCGTCAGGAATGTGCGAGTCGGCGAAAACGTCGAAGCCGGCAAATACATTCGTATCTGGAAGCGGATCAACGGAACCTGGAAGCTGTATCGTGACATGTACAGCTCCGACAGCGAGAGCCCCGCGGCCGTTTCGGTGTCGCCCGAGGAGACAGCGCCTGGCCGGGATTTCACGGCAAAGTAGTGTAGCGGAGCGAAAACCATGACAAACGGTAAACGCGCTCTCGTTGACTGGCTGCGCGATGCGCACGCGATGGAGCGGACGAGCGTGGACAACCTGGATCGGCTGGCAGACCGATTCTCGCGTCATCCGGAGCTTGCGGTGCCCTTCCGGGAGCATTGGCGCGAGTCGCGCGGCCAGGTAGAGGCTCTGGAGGCCTGCCTCAAAAAGCTCGGCTCCGACACCTCAACGCTCAAGGACCTCGCCAGCCGATTTGTTGGGATTGCACAAGCGTACGCCGGCATGGCCTCACTCGATGAACCGGTCAAGGACTGCCTGGCCACCTACGCGGCCATGCACTTCGAGATCGCGACCTACCTTTCGCTGCGCGCGGCGGCAGTAGATCTCGCGGAGCCGGAGATCACCCGGCTATGCGATGAGCACCTGCAACGCGAGCGCGCTATGGCTGCCTGGCTCGAACAGCAGATTACGGAGGTGACGTTGGAGTTCTTGCGGCCATAGCGTCAGCACGCGCAACTCCTGCGCTCCAAAAATTCATATTAGATCAATGACTTAAATTCTTAAGCGCGGCTGTAAGGCGCACCTCGGGCACACCGCGGTTTCCAAAAGATTCTCCGCAGGGGCGCTCGACGTTCATCGCGTCTTCTGTGGCCGGAGACGTATCTGCGGTAGTGCAGCGGGCGGTCTCGCTGCGTTCCTGGTCTTAGGTGAAGCGCATCACGACCTCTCAAAGGCATTGGATTTTCTTGATGGGAGCACGCATGCACCGTGCCTCTGTTGAGTATTATCTCTGGGATGAACACACCTGCCCGACACCTGGTTGCGCTGACTCTGCTCACACTGGCGTCCCTATTCTTTGTTGGATGTACCACGACGAAAAGCGACTCTTACGAAATTGAGCCGCCGTTGGTCGATTCGGAGCAGGCCCCCCCAGCCGATGCGGCAGCTTCCACCGAGAACGCAGCTACGAGCGGGGGTTCGAAACAGGAAGAAGGCGAGGTTCCCCTTGCGGTCGCCGAATCGGAGCACCCCGATCAGGCTCCCAGGGAGGTCGTCATCCAGGGCAGCCGCAGCCGTGATCAGGCGATTCACGATTTCGTCGCCGAAGCGCAGGCACGTCTGCGTGACGTCGAGCTCCAATACGTCCTCACTGGAAAGGGCAAGAGTCAGGTGCTCCGTGGGCGTCCGGTTGCCTTTGCGCTGTGGAGCGATGCGAAGCAGGAGTGGTCTACCGCCCTCATTGAGATCCCGCGTCCGCCGATCAAGTGGCGACCCGGTGGGAAGCCCCTGGCCTTTCGCACCCTCACGCCGGGTATTCAGGCGCGGCACGTGCAGGGCACCGGTGCCGAGCGGCTGATGTTTGCGTTTTCCCGAAACGGAGATCCCTTGAAGGTCTACGGGCGCAAGTTCCCCGTGTTCGACAACAACCTCGTCAAGCATAAGCGGTGGAGCTCCGTGGTCGAGACCGCGAAGCCGATCGTCTACCTGCCCTTCACCGAAGACACCTTCGACCCGGCTTTCGTCAGCGGTGGGAAGGAATTTCTGCTCGCCACGGCGCATAAGGCGATTGAGGAACTGCGTCATGCGCAGGTACCGAGCGCGGCGTTTCGCGGAGAGCTGCTCGCCGATGTCATTCCTCCGCAGCTCATCACGACACTTGCGGTCATCGAGCAAACCGATGACAAGGACTACGTGGAGAAGCAAGCGCTCGCCTTCGACGAGGTACTGAGTCAGTACGGCCTGAAGCGGGAGGAGGCGTATCGGTACAGTGTCTCCAGCGCAAAAGCGCTAGGGCCGATGCAATTCACCAACCGCAAAGGCAACGGCACCTACGCGCACGTGGTCAGAGGCTGTCCCGGCGCAAGGCTCGACCCGAGCTTCGAGCGCGGCGCGACGAATCTGCTGAACGCCATGAAAGCGGCGGCCTGCCTGCTGGATCTCGACCTCGCGGACATGCGGGACGATATTCGTCTCGCATATCGTGCGAATCCGGAAGTGCTCGGTATCTTTCCGGTCGCCGCGTACAACGGGGGATCCCGAAATGTGGCGAAGCTCTACCGAGTCCTGACTCGAATGAAGGTCAAGCTCGACGAGCTGAACCGGCCGGGAGTCCAGCTCGCAGGAGCGTCGGTGACTTGCCCCTGTATCTGGAAAACGGAAGGCAGCGATGCGCGTCCGCTGGCCATCCCGAAATACAACAACGAGAACCGCTGGTACGTGCAAAAGTACCAGACCGTCGTGAGCACGTTCGAAGCTCGTGATGGTGCTGTGGGCGCGGTCCTCAGCAACTAATCAGCTCCGATACAATTCTTGCCCGGCCGCCGACCACAGCCGGTGTCGGTGTTCCAGGTTTTTGGTTCATTACAATCGCGCTGAGTAGTTTTTGCCCTCGGTCGGGCCTACAGTTCTCGATTCGTTGCTGACAAAGGAGGAAGGTCATGCAAACTCGCGAAGTGAGCCGGTGGCAGGAGATCTCCCGGCGAAGTGCCGAGGCCGCCTTGTTGTATATCCTGCTCCCGGGCGTTGCTACCGTCCATGCGGGCTCGCCCGCCACAGTGGGCGCGACGCTGAAACAAAGTAACAACCCGGCCGACTACGCACACACGCCTTCCTTCGGCCGATGGCAGAGCACGTCGATTGCCTTCGATGCGTGGTCGGAAGCCAACTATCCGCTGGTTTTCGCCGGCCAGGCGTCCAACGTGGCCATTACGGGCGGTGGCACCATTCAGATGTCGTATACCGGTGACGACGCGACGACCATCATGGAGAACGCCGTCGGATTCAATCAGGTGTCTGGCTTCACGCTATCCAATATCACCGTCACGGGCGCCATGGCTTACAACTTCGCTATCCGGAATTCCGATCACGGCGAGATTGCCAATGTCACTACAACCAGTCCGGCGTCGCTCAACACCGATGGCGTGAGCCTCATGAATTGCTCCTACATCAACGTTCACGACAGCAGTCTCACCACCATGGACGACGCCGTTTACGTGTGGGCGAGCTATCAGGATCCGCGCGCCAGCGCCTGGTGGGATTCGAATACACCGCGCCCCTCTCACGACATCAATATCTACAACAACATCATCAACGACATTGCGGGCAGGGGGTCGCACGGCTTCGCGTTCATCAACTGGACCGCCTCTGCCCCGGATCAGTCGCAGGTCGAGGTCTCACGCATCAACGTTCACGACAACCAGTTCAATGCCCCATACCCCGTGGGTGCGTTGGTTTCCGACCCTTATCACAGCCCGCCGCGGCAGGAAAAGACCCCCACGAAGGATCTGACTTTCAAGAACAACACACTAAGCGTGGTTACCGACGGTAGCGCTGGAGCGGGAGGGTTGAGCCAGGGCTTCAACGACATGGCGACCACCGATTTCTCCGGTGACAACGCGAACGCATACAACTTCGGTCTGGCGACCGATGCGACCGGCCTGTACAACTCCGATTTCGACGGAGCCAACGCGTTCAGCGCCGAGGTCGGAACGTCTTTCTGGTCCACCGAAGGCAATGCGGCCACTAGTAATGCCGCCGTGGGTCAACCGGGCGGCAATTATGGGGTGATCCAGGGTTTTGAGACCGGCTACTTGCGGGATCTATCAAGGCGTTTACCTGCAGCCGGGTGTATACACTTTCACGGCGACGGTAGAAAGCAGCGGCGCGAATATCCGCCTGTTTGCGATCCAGGCATCGAACATCGCGGTTCTCCCAGGCACCGTTCTATTCAACAACACGGACTGGCAGACACTGACGATCACCTTCACCGTGACACAGCCCGATACCTATCGGTTGGGAATCGACGACATCTATTCGTTCGGGTGTGAGCGCTGTTTCGGACGAATCGATTCGACCAGTCTCACTCGGCTTCAATAGAATGTGTCGGCCTATCGTTGCCTGGAGTGCATCGTTGGTCTCACCTCGAGGTCACAAATGAAATCTCCTGCCAGATCTCGCCCGCATCGCCTCCGGGTTGAGCGCGGATAACATGGGCTCCAAGGCAACTGCTCTGCGCAAAGACGGCGCCGTCAGCCGCTCTGATGGACGCATAGGGTCCAATGTATTCACGCCGGCGATAGGAGTCAGTGACGCGCAGGTAGATCGGGCCGGCGCATTCGAACCATGTATGCCGCCGTTCGCCGAGATACCACAGTCCGCCGAAATAACGGGCGGCGGTGGTATTGTCTGGTCCACGAAGCGTTCCGTCCGAGCAGATTCTGAAGTGCGCGCCCCGCACGAGCACCGCCGATCCGCTTTGTAAGGGGTGAAAGCTCAGGATGATCAAACTTCTATCACAACTGTCAGGCCGGTCTCGGCCTTGATGGAAAGCTCTCCGGAATACCTCGGGGGGCGAGTGTCAATTCGGCGCGGGTCCATCGAACGTCGCGCGGGGCTGAACATCGAGTACCACCGACAGCCGAAGGCGACCCAGCAATGCGAGCGAGTCCGACGACAGTTCAAGCCGGAAGTTCTCACGGGCGAATACGCTGATCGACAGTTCAGCGACACCACCATCGATGCTGAGTTGCTCGAGGAAGGAGTGCGTGCGGCGCAGTTGAGTGAGCGTCTGCAAAAGCACACTCTCGACTGTGACTTGCTCGGATGACAGTTGCGGGGCCATCACTCGTCCCGTCCAGTAGCTGTCGCGATAAACTCCCACGCGATCGCCGCCTGTAGAGCCGCGGCGCGAATCACCCGCCTTCCACGTGTGTTGTGGCTCGATGCCGAGCATCTCAGTGATTCTGGACGGCTCGATGCTGGGGTGGCGGATGCGCAGGGATACTGTGAACTCATATTCGCTCATAACAGTGCTCCCTGGAAACGGGGCCAAACTCGAGTCGGCCGCTTGCGCGCGGACAGCCATCAGCGCGATCCGTTGCTCGAGCTAATTGGTCGCGCTGCGGCTGGTGTATTTCAGGTGTTTGCGAAGACAGGCGTCGGCAAAAATGCTGACTCCTGGTGCACTGGACCAAAACAACACGCCCGGCTGTGGTATAGCTGCGCGCAGGGTCCTCAGGCCGTTGTCAGTAGTGGCGTGGCCCGCCGCTGCGCCGCCCGCCGCCGGATTCCTCGCGTGCGTGGGCCTCGCTGATCTTGAGAGCGCGCCCGTCGAAATCGGTGCCATCCAGCGCCTGCATTGCGCGGGCCGCATCGGCATTGGGCATCTCCACGAAGGCGAAGCCGCGAGGACGTCCCGTTTCACGATCCGTGATCAAGGTGACCTTCTCCACGGTTCCGTGTTGCGAAAACAAGGTGTGCACGCCTTCATCGGAAGCGTTGAAGGGTAAATTACCAACGTACAGTTTTGTCACTGCGGATTACTCTGAAGATAGAGAGAGAATCGGCAGTTATGTCCTGCCTCCTGGGTTCGCGGAGCTTGCGCGGGTGGCAGACATTGGCCAGAAGGAGCGTCAGGGCGGCGCATTGCGGCCAAAGACAGACAAGCCGAAAGGTTACGAGCCTCAGTTCAGGGTACAGCAGTTTGCGCGGCGCCATTGAACTTTCGCATTCTGGAGCGGCGTTAACTATGCGCAGCCATTTCGATCGGATCAGAAGGTCCTGCGTTGCCTGTGATTGCTGCGTTGTGGCGAGACCGTGGCCGCAGCGAACTCCGGCACGAGCCGATATGTCTTATAAATTTGCGTTATTCCGATGAGAGGCGCAATGTCAAAGCTCCACGGGCCCTGGCGGAGCGAGGGAACCCACATGAATGACGTTGCACGGACACTTGCGGTCCGAATGCGATTGAGGCAGCGAACCCTGCCGCACGGCGCACTTTGGAGGCGCCTTGGTGAATACGCTGGAGGAGGCGTCTGCGGCGGCTGTGGGGAGCGAATCACATCGGCACAAGCGTCATATTCGGTGGACTTCACGACAGACGTCACTTGTGAGACTGTCAGGTTCCATCGCGGGTGCTTCGAAATCTGGGAACATGAGTGTCAGATGCCGCTACCTTCCTGAGAACGTTGAGGCGCTCTCGTTGCTAAAATCACATTGATACCCGAAAAGTGCCGATGCAAATGAATCTCAGCCTGATCAACGCATTTGGCCGGTTCGGGGCGACGCCGAGCAATCGGTTCCGCAGCCTTTCCGCGGTCGCGGCTGACGGAGCCGTCGTGCTCAATTGTTCGCAACAGTATTTTGCACACCCGTCCCGTGGTGTGCTGCGGTACGAACACCGACTCTCGGGGGAGTCGCAGGATTCCGCGGACGTTGCGCTTCTTGGTCAACACCTGGCCCTTGCTCGCGATGGGACTTTGCCTGTTCGCATGATTGTCGCGTTTTCGGCGGACTTGCGGCGCGGCGATTCCCGCGGCTATCACGTACGTCCCGATTTAGTCGGCAGGGTGGTGCAGTTCGACGGTGATCACTTCATGATCGACTTTACGAGGCCGGAGGAAGTTGTTCGGGCTGCGGGTTTCAGTAGACGCAGGTGATTCTGTCAGGAGCCCCGTTGATAAGTCGCGGTGATTCTGTGCAGAAGGCGCAAGAGGCACGGTTGTCTCGAGGCGCGAACCCCGACGCGTGTTCCAGAGCACTCCAAGACACCCTCCACCACGTGTGATCGGTCGGCGAGGGCGGTGTTAACGGCGGCGGTCAGATTAAACTGTCCGTCGCAATCGGCGTAAGGGCACGGGAAAGTGAAAAACGCCCGTGCCGCCGGATACAACACGAGCGATTGGGGTGTCGGGACGTTCGCCGTCGTACCCTCGAAGTGCATATCGAGGCGAAGCTGCTGGACTGAAGGGAATGCTGAACCCAGTGCCTGCGCAGCTGTCCTGTCGCGACGCAGCCGATCGGCGCGCTCTTGGCGCGCAGCAGCAGCACTCAACGGGGCGAGTCTCATTCGCCGCCGCCGGAGCCCGCCGGATCTCCGGCGGCAGGGGTCTGCGCTGGTGTTTCCGCTGCGGCTGCCTCAGGAGCGACCGGATGAGCGGAGCGCCGTTCCAGTTTCGCCTGCTGACGCGCCTTTTTGGCCAACTCTCGCTGCTTTCTAGCTTGGTGGTAGTTTGGTTTGGGCACGGACTCTCCGAGAATGAAACAATAGAAGGATAGCCCGAAGAGATATGCGTGGTGCGCACAGCGGGAAGCGGTCAGTTGGGCGCAATCGTTTCGGTCTTCCATTATACTACGTTAGAGAGGCACGGGGAGCTCTATTTGCGTCCCGTCTCTGCCACTACGAACGCCTCCCAATCTCCAACGGCGAAAGGTCACTATGGCCCGAGCTCAGCGTTCGCCAGAACACGGCAGACATGGGGATGCCGCCGGACGAGTCAACATACGGTGGTTTCGCTCGATGTTGAATTACCGATCATTTCGGTGTCCACTTTGTTACACACTGCGGTCGCCTTTCGGTGCGCAAGATGGCGGGCCGGCTCCGCTTATGCTTCGCACCGCCGCCGTTCTGCGTGCAGAAAACATCTATCACGAATCACGCGTCGGCTCGCACCCCCCTCGATTCGGGCTGCTCCGTCCCTGCGCTTGCCTGTTTGCGGGCGCAATGCCGCTGTTGCGAGCAGTCGCTTCATCAGTCGGTCCATAACCGGATGCTCCAGTCCTTCCGCGCGGGTCTGGCGCGCGATGTCAACAACGAGGTCGGGGATCGCTCGAGCCATGGTCGCAATCTTCATGGCGAGTTTTGCACGACTGAGATCGAGCTGCGCATAGGGGAGGATGCTGGCAATATCATAGAGCGGCGCGAGTCGTACCTGCGCGCCCACCGAGATCAGGATGCTGAAGTCTTTGGCATGCGCGTCTGTGCCGGCAATCAGCCAGTTCAAGGCCAGGGCATCGAAAGTCTCTTCGTCCTGCGGCGCGGTGCTGGAGTAAGTGCGCAGCAAGGTCAATGCTTGCTCGAGCCCCCGGGGGGCCGCTGTCATTTTGACATTTCTTCGTGAGCACCACGCCCGTGGTCTGGCCGAAATCTTCCTGGTGTACCCGGATCCAACCCGTCGACGTGTGCACGCGGTCATACCACGTTAGAACGATAGCGAGCTCGCCGTCGAATTGCATGATCCGCGACTCAGCGCTCGGCAAACCTAATGCGCGCCCGAGATGCAGGCAGAGATGTTCGTTTTCCGAAAAACCGTCGCATCGAGTATTGGGCGGCTTGAGGATGTGAGTTGTTGGGTTACGACCAGAAGGCACTCCCCAGCATCCTCGCTCAAATAGCAGGGCCGTTTTCGGCTGCTTGCCTTCCAGTTCGCCGGAGACTGTGCCTGCGGCGCAGTCCACATTCTGCACAGACACCTTGAGCGGCGCATTGGCAAAATCGCCGATTATCGGCCGGCGCCCGCCCGTCAAGTCGCGGCGTGCCAGGTATTGGGCGAAGTTGGTCGTTTCTGCGTTGACCAGGCAGTTGCGAATCTCGCGGGCAGCTGCGGCGAACCGCAAAACGTCTCCCTGGTCGCTTTCGAATGGATTGATGATCTCCACTGAAGCGAGCTTGTCTCTCGGCCGCCTCGGTTGCAAAACGGCCCAGCGCGGCACCGCCACTCGGAATGATGATCAGTGAAAACCCGTTTTCCGGCGCGTGTTTCACGATGCATCGAAGTCAATGGCCGACCAGGCTCCCGTATTGAATCAGGTGTTGGAGCGGTATAGCGTCACCGAGCATGAGGGGAAGCAACTGACGGCCGGGCAGGGTGGTCAGCCAGGCACGGCCGCGAACCCTGCGCGCTCCAACGTTACGAGGCTCGAGAGACGACCGGCTCGCCCGTGAGCGGCCCAGAGCGGTTGATCAACCGGCTATTGCGAGCAATCTCCATTTCAGGCCGCATTCCTCGCCGCGTCAGGCCTGGTAATTCCATTACAATTGATCCACCTTGTGGTCGGTGTACGATTGAGCGTCCAAGCTTTTCCGCGTACTGCTGTGCTTAACATGACGACGTCAACAGCGACTGATTCGCATAGTCTCGATATCAGCGCGATCCTCGAGCGATTGCCGGTCCGGTATCCGTTTCTTCTCGTTGATCGGGTACTCGAGAGTCGTCCCGGACACAGCATCCGCGCGCTGAAGAATGTGACTTACAATGAACAGTTCTTTACCGGACACTTCCCGGGTCGCCCGCTGATGCCGGGAGTGATCGTCCTCGAAGCGTTGGTCCAAACCGCGAGCCTGCTGTTCAGCATGAGCGCTGGCAAGCTTGCGCACGAGACTGGGCACCTGGATTTCGTCGGGCTCGACAAAGCGCGATTTCGCAAGCCGGTGGGGCCCGGCGACCAATTGCTACTGTGCGCTCACCTCGAACGAAACCTCAAGCCGATGGTGCGATTCTTGACGGAGGCATTTGTCGGAGAGGACAAAGTGGCCAGCGCTGAAGTCATGATGATTGCACAGGCACACGACCTTTAGGTCGATGGACCGGCAGCGTGCGGCGCACAGCCTGCAGGTCCTCCTAATGGAGGCTCAGGGGTGGGTCATCGCGTGATCCGATTCACATCGAGCTGTGTAGGGCGGTCAGCGTGGGTGAGCGCGTCATCCTGTGCAGGTAGCGGGGGAAATTCAGGCCGAAGCGTTTCGCGAGCGTTTGAGCGAGGCGCTCGCGCCGCGCCCAATGATGGATTGGGGCGTCAGTCCGGAAGGCCAGGACAATGAGATTGCCGTCGTCGCGCACGGGTAGTGCGATCAGTCGGTTGCCGAATACGGCGCGCATGTTGGCGAAGTGGCTGGCGCGCTCAAAGACGTCGCCGTATATGTTCACCACGAGCACGCCGCCGAGCGTTAGGCGAAGCAGGGCCTTGCGGTAGAAGGACGCGGTAGCGAGTTCAGGTGCCACCCCGTCACGATCATATGTATCGACGAGAATGATGTCCTGACGTGATCCAAGTTGTGCGACATATTCGCTGCCATCGCCTTGGACGACACGAAATCGCTTGTTATTCGGCGGCACGCGGAATTCCTTGCGTAGCGCTATGACGCGGGGATCGATCTCGAGCGCTGTGATCGTCGCTGCGGGTAGGCGCCGGTAGCAGAACTTGGCTAGCGAGCCGCCTCCGAGGCCAAGAATCAGAATGCGACGTGGTTGCGCATTGAACAGTAGAAAGGCCATCATTTTCCGGGTGTAGCGCAGGCACAAGGCATCGGGGTCGTCGCGCCGCATCAGGCTCTGGACCTGTTCCAGATTGAAGTGCAGAAACCGCAGCCCGCCCTGGTCCAGGATAAAGGGCTTGTCATACGTGCCCTCCAACAGTTGCCTGCGCAACTCGAGCCCGCAGTGCTCGGGCGGCTCCAGCAGTAGGATGCGGCAGTCCTCTTGTTGAAAAGGGGCCGGAACCTCGAACAGCTTACGCCTGCTATGCCCCTTCATTGGCTAACCTCGAAGAAGACCCGCTTCCGCGCGACTTCCAATCCAGCGCGATGCGTTCGACGAAACGAGGAAAGTCCAGACCGAAGAGCTGCTTGAGTTCGATCGCATGAGTTGTGAGCCGCTGCAAGGAAATGTCGAGGCGTTCCTCCTTGAACGCGAAGACGATGACGTTGCCATCGGATCGCACACGCAGCGTCATGAACTCACCGAAGGTGTGGCGTATCTTGACCAGGAGTGATGCGGTGCTGAGCCGGTTGGCGCACAGGTTCATGACGAACACCCCACCCGCAGATAAACGATGCCAGACGCTCTGAAAGAACTCAACGCTGCGGAGTTCCGGGGCGACGCCGGTGCG
>Ga0134126_10010418_pt1 | contig 11721 bp, 11 predicted proteins | sample KB31752_FD_96881 | JGI IMG/M metagenome (GOLD analysis project Ga0134126, IMG submission 96881) | Terrestrial soil microbial communities with excess Nitrogen fertilizer from Kellogg Biological Station, Michigan, USA - KB3-175-2 | ecosystem: Environmental > Terrestrial > Soil > Unclassified ...
CTGCCCCTGGGCTTCGTCGGCCGAGGTCTCCTCGACCGCCGTCACCTCGTCGTCCAGGTCGCGGTTACCGGCGCTGCGTCGCCGACCGAACACTGCGCATCTCCTCCACCTCTACTGACGGCTCGATTATCTCTCAGCGGGCACGAGCGGCGGGTGTCCCGCCGTGTGGCCGCCGGTCGAGCCGAAGCCATTATCACCGCGAGCCGAGTCCGGAAGCACCGGAACCTCGCGGAACGTCACGTTCTCCACCCGCTGCACCACGAGCTGCGCGACACGGTCGCCGCGGCGCAGTGACACCGCCCGGTCCGTATCGGTGTTCAGCAGGATCACCTTGATCTCGCCACGGTACCCGGAGTCGATCGTGCCCGGCGCGTTGACCAGCGTGATCCCGTGCTTCGCGGCCAGCCCGGAGCGCGGGTGCACGAACCCCGCGTAGCCCTCCGGCAGGGCGATCGCGATCCCGGTGCGGACCGTCGCCCGCTCCCCTGGCGCCAGGTCGACGTCCTCGGCCGTGACCAGGTCCACGCCGGCGTCGCCAGCGCGCGCGTAGGCAGGCAGCGGGATCTCCGGGTCAAGCCGTGTAATCAACACATCCAGCTGGCTCGTGCCCGGATCGCCGGTGCTCATCGGCCGTGCCTCCCTTGTCCTGTCCGCCTACCTCCCCGAGCCTACCCCGTCGCGCCCTCACGCCTGCCGCGCGCGGCCGTCCGTGTCGTCGGGCTCCGGGTCGTGCCGCAGCGCCCTGGAGGCGCTGGTCAGGGCAGCGGTGATGGGAACGGCGACCACCGCGCCCGCGATCCCCGCCACCACGCCCGCGACGGCCAGCACGAGAATCACGGCGAGCGGGTGCAGCCGGACCATCTTCCCGACCACCTGCGGCTGCAGCAGGTGCCCCTCCAGCTGGTTCATCACGACCATGACGGCAAGTACGATCACGGCGGCGATCAGCCCTTTGGAGGCGAGCACGATGAGGATCGCGACCGTGCCGGCGATGAGCACGCCGGCGAGCGGGACGAACGCGGCCACGAACATGAACACCGCGAGCGGCGCGACGAGCGGCGAGCCGATGATCGAGAGCGTGATCCCCATGACGATGGCGTGGATGGCCGCCACCGCGACGGTGCCCCTGACGTAGTAGACGACGGCGTGCCAGGCGGCGTGGCCCGCCAGGTCCACCCGTCGCCCGCGCACCGGGGAGAACCCGCTGATCAGCCACGCCCAGATCCGCTCGCCGTCCTTGATCAGGAAAAACGAGATGAAGAAGCACAGCACGATGCCGGCCAGGAGCTCGACCACGATCCGGCCGCCGGTGAGCGCCGCGCCCTCGACCGCGGAGCGGTGCTGGCTGAGGTAGTTCACCAGGTTGTCGGAGATCTTCGCCAGGTTCCCCGTCCTGATGTGGAACGGCGACGACGCCAGCCAGTGCTGGATCTCCGTGCTGGTGCGGCCCACCTGGGTGACCAGCGCGGGGTACTCAGCCTCCACCCTGGTGGTGACCAGCCAGACCGTGCCGCCGATCACGGCGAAGGCGAGCAGCAGCGTGCACCAGGTCGCCGCCAGCGGGCCGAGGCCATGGCGCCGCAGCCGCAAGGTCAGCGGCTGGAGCAGGGCGGTCAGCAGGATCGCGGCGGCGCAGGGCACGATGACGAGGTACAGCAGCGCGGCGACCTTGCCGGCCACGTAGAGCAGGGCGGCGAGCAGCAGCAGCCGCCAGGCCCAGCCGGCGCTGACCCGCAGCCAGCGCGGGACGTCCGAGGGCGGCCCGGCCGGGCCCGCCTGCCCGGCCTGGCCCGCGGCGTCTTGCCCAGACTGCCGGGACTGGCCCTCTTGCCCGGCCGCACCTGCGGCCGACAGCGCGGCTGATGGCTCCTCGCCGGACGGCCGCTGCTCGTCGGGCAGCTGCTCGTCGGAGGGCTTCCTGGCCGGCGGCACGGCGGGCGCACGGCTGCCCGCGGCCCGGTAGGCCGCCGCGCGGCTTCCGGCCTCACGGAGCAGGGCCACGCCAGCCGCGGCCCGCTTCGCTGCCCGCTCCATCATGACTCCATCTAACCAACTACCGTGGAGTGTGTGTGCTCCCCTCGCATAGGGGCAGGCAACGGGGGTCGCCCCCGGACGAGGAAAATCAGGAGGACGTCAAGATGGGTTCGTACCGCGAGCGACTGCTGGTGCCGGTGGGCTACTGGTTGCTCACCGTTCCTGTAGTCGTGACGCTTGGCGCGGAAGCGTACTTCTTCGTGGACGGCTTCATCCCTCCCCTGGTGATCCTGGCCCTCTTCGCGCTCGTCGCGGCCTTCCTCGTGAACTGGAGTTCCGCGACGATCGAGGTGACAAGCACCGAACTGAAGGCAGGCGGGGCCACCCTCGCGCTGAGCGAGGCAGACGAAGTGATCGCGCTCGATGAAAAGCAGGCGGCGGCGCTGCGCGGCCCGAGGGCCGATCCCTCAGCCCACCTCTTGCTGCGCCCTTACCTGAAGCGCGCCGTCTACATTGCCCTCGCCGACCCGACTGAGGGGGTGCCCTACTGGCTAGTGGCGACCCGGCACCCGGAAGAACTCGCGGCCGCGATCGAAAGCGCCCAAGCAAACAAGCGCCAGGAGTCCGTGGGATGATGGCGCATCACTGAACGGGGCAGGGAGGATACGGATGGGCAAGAACAAGAAAGACGGCGGGAGCGGGAAAATGGCCGGCACCGTGGCGCTGACCGGAGGCGTGTTCCTGCTGCGCAAGCTGCTGGCCACTGGGTGGACGAAAATCACCGGTAAGGCCCCGCCCACGGACCTGGCCGACCCGAGGGTCACGCTAGTGGAAGCGCTAGCGTGGTCCGTCGCCACCGGAATCGTCGTGGAGACACTGCGTTTCTACGTAATCCGCTCCACGATGAAGAAGTCGCTTACCGAAGCGGAAGCTGAATCAAGCTGACCATAGGTACCTGAGGCCGCGGGATTCGAGCCCGCGGCCGCGGGCTCAGTTCGCCAAATCCGGCGTGGCCGGCCCCGTGGGCATCTCGCCCGCCGGGGCCGGTTTCGCTAGGCAGCACATTCGCGGCAGATGAGCTGGCCGTTCCTGTCCTCGGCAAGCTGGCTCCGGTGATGCACAAGGAAGCAGCGCGAGCAAGTGAACTCGTCCGCCTGCCGTGGGATCACCCGGAATGAGAGCTCCTCATTCGACAAGTCGGCACCGGGCAGCTCAAGGCCCTCGGCGGCATCGTCCGGGTCAAGGTCGATCGTGGACGACGACTTGTCCATCCGACGGGCCTGCAGCTCCTGCAGACTGTCCTCGCCAAGGTCATCATCGGTCTTGCGCGGGCTGTCGTAATCGGTTGCCATTGTGACCTATCCCCCTCCAAAAGTGGCGCGCGGTCGTTGCGCGGGTGTAACGCTCCGGAAGCCTAAGTTGTGCCCGATTCCGGCGGGGAATTGTCGCACAGTTCACGGCCGTCATGCACCTTGCGCGCAACCCCGTGTCGACGTGTCCCCCCTGGGACCGTTTCCGGCCGCTGGTAAACCTCGCATACCAGCTATCTATTCCAACAGCCGGCCCCTGGTTTTCAGCTGAGAGAGATCACAGAGTTCAGCCCCGGCTCACCGTCAAGATTTCCCCGAACGAGTTCGTGCTCCGCCCGGTCCCGCCCCGAGTCTGCGCCGGGCGGACAGCTCACAGGGTGTCGGGTGCCGGGGTTCGAGAAGTACCCGGCGTAACAGAGTTAAACGTCCCGGCACCCGGCGCGCCGGCGCGAAACGTGCCAGTCTTAGGGCGTTCCGCCTGATGCTGTTATCCAGCCAGGGGCCGCGTCAGGCGTCGCGCTCGGGGTCGAGCGCCGCCAGGGCCGCCGTAAGCGGGCCGAAAAGGTCCGGGCCGGCGACAACCGTGAGCGACTGGGAAACCGGCCTGCCGTCCAGGCCGCCGGCCACTGCTCCCGCCTCGGCCGCGACGAGCGCGCCGGCGGCCCAGTCCCAGTAGTTCAGCCCCCGCTCGTAGAAACCGTCGAGGCGCCCGGCTGCGACCGCGCACAGATCGACCGAGGCCACGCCGATCCGCCTGATGTCCCGGACCTGGGGCAGCATCGCGGCCACGACCTCGCCCTGGACCTTGCGCCGCCCCGCCAGGTAGCCGAAGCCCGTGCCGATCAGCGCCCGCTCAAGCGGCACGCCGGTGTTGCAGTGCAGCTTGGACTCGCCGTCGGCGGACTCAAGCACGGCGCCGCCTCCCTTGACCGCGGTGAACATTTCGCCGCGGACCGGGGCATACACCGCGCCCGCCACGATCTCGCCGGAGACCTCGGCCGCGACCGAGACCGCCCAGTCGTGCAGGCCGTACAGGTAGTTGACGGTGCCGTCGAGGGGGTCGATGACCCACAGGACGGGCGCGTTGTCGGCGTTGCCGATCAGGCCGCCTTCCTCCCCGAGGATGGCGTCAGCCGGGCGCCCAGCCAGGATGCGAGACCTGATGAGCTCTTCCGAGCGGCGGTCCATCTCGGTGACGACGTCGGTCGGGCTGGACTTCGTCGCCGCGACCTCGACCTGGCCCGCCCGGTCGGCGAGCAGGTCGCCCGCCTCCCGCGCCACGCTGACCGCGAGCGCGCGCAGTTCAAGCACGGTCTCGTCGCTGATGCTCGGGGCAGCGCTCACGCCGGCCTCCTGGGGGTGTAGCGGCAGCAGTCAGCTGGGCAGCCGTGCGACCCGCCGTCTTCGTCGTAGGCGCGGGGGCCGAAGGTGCCCAGCGCTTGCGGCACCGTGCTTGCGAAGCCCGTGCTTGTGAAAACAGCGCCGGAGAGCCGTTCGGCGACCAGTTCGCTCACCATCGCCGCGAACCTCGGGGTCGGGCCGGGCGCCTTGGCCCTGGCGAACGGGAGGCCAAGTGAAGCCGCCGTCTGGGCCGCTTCCACGTCAAGGTCGTGCACGACCTCCATGTGGTCGCTGACGAAGCCGACAGGCACGACCACGACCGCCGACGGGACGGGGACGGCCGCCCCGCTGGTGAGCGATCCCTTGGCCAGCGCCGCCAGGTGGTCGTTCACGTCGGGTTCCAGCCACGGCACGCTGGGCGGTCCGCTGCGGCTTTGGAAGACAAGGTCGTAGGGGAGGCTGGCACCCCTAACACGTTCACTAATAAGGCGCGCCGCTTCCCCCAGCTCAGCCACATACCGGCCGCCGACCGTATCCGGGAGCGCCGTGCCGGTCGACACGCTGCCGCTCGCGGCGGCCATGCCGACGGGGACGCTGTGCGCGGTGAACACCAGCCGGGCGTTTTCCTGGGCGGCGGCGGGGAGCCCGGCGAGGGCCGTCTCGACGGCGGCCGCGAACGGCTCGATGAAGCCCGGGTGGTTGAAGTACGGGCGGACCTTGTCGATGCGGGGGGCGTCAGGTCCGGCGGCGGCGACCGCGCGGTCGATGTCGTCCAGGTACTGGCGGCACGCGGAGTAGGAGCTGTAGGCGGACGTCACGAACGCGATCACGCGCCGGGCGCCGTCCTCCTTCAGCTGGCGCACCGTCTCCTCGATGAACGGCTGCCAGTTCCTGTTCCCCCAGTACAGCGGCAAGTCAATGCCCGCCTCGGCGAACGCGGCGCCGATCGACTTGAGCAGCTCGCGGTTCTGGGCGTTGATCGGGCTGACGCCGCCGTAGGCGTAGTAGTGCTCGGCTACCGCCGCCAGGCGCTCCTTCGGCACGCCGCGGCCCCGCGTGACGTTCTCAAGGAACGGGAGCACGTCGTCGGGGCCCTCGGGGCCGCCGAAGGACAGCAGCAGGAACGCGTCGTAAGCCGGCATGGCTTCCATCCAACCAGCACAACGCCCGGCGGAGGTAAGCGGACCCAGGGAACAGGGGGCGCGGAAAACCTGTTGCCACCCGGGGGTATCTTCAGTTCCTGTTCAGGTATGGGTGGGGAAGGCACGCGATGACGAGTGCTGAGGAGGCAAGCCTCGGCGGGGGTATCTCACGAGGGTTCCTGGCACCGTACGCGGAGATCTTCGCCATCCCGCGCGCCTGGCGGTTCTCTGTCGCCGGCATCATCGGCCGGATGCCCATGTCCATGTACGGGCTCGGGACGGTGCTGCTGATCTCCGCGGGGACCGGCCGGTACGGCCTCGCGGGCAGCGTGTCAGCGGCGGGGTCGATCGGCGGGGCGCTCTGCGCGCCGCAACTCGGCCGCCTGGTTGACCGGCTTGGCCAGGCCCGCGTGCTCGTCCCGGTGTGCGTGACCTTCGCGCTTTCGGTCGCCGGGCTGGCTCTCTCGGTAGGGCTGCGGGCACCTGACTGGACGTTCTTCCTGTGCGGGATCGCGGGCGGGGCAACCATGCCGCAGACCGGTCCTATGGCCCGCGCCCGCTGGTCGGCCCTGCTGGCCGGGTCGCCCCGGCTCCATACGGCGTTCTCGCTTGAGTCGGTGGCCGACGAGGTGTGCTTCGTGGTGGGGCCCGCGGCCGTGACCCTGCTCGCCACCCAGCTGTACCCAGCGGCCGGCGTGGTGTGCGCCGCCCTGTGCGCGCTGCTTGGGTCGCTGTGGTTCGCGTCGCAGCGGTCAACTGAGCCGCCGCTCGTCGCCGCCGGGACGCTGTCGCCCGCCGCGCTGGAGGCCCAGCCGGCCGCTGCGCGGGCACTGCCCGCCTGGCGTGTGTGGCTGGCCGGCGTGCGGCGGTCGCGGCTCGCCGCGCCCGCGCTGGCTGTGCTGATGCCCGCGTACATGTTCCTCGGGGCGATGTTCGTGTCGGTTGACCTGGCCACGGTGGCGTTCGCCACGCGGACCGGGCACAAGTCCATCGCCGGCCTCATCCTCGGCACCTACGCCCTCGGCAGCGGGATCGGCGGCCTCTTGTACGGCGCCCGGACCTGGCGGGCGCCCGCCTGGAAGCGGCTCGCCGTCACCTTGCCGCTCACCGTGGCCGGGGTGTGCACGTTCTGGGCCATGCCGAACCTGCTCGTGCTCGACGGGGTGATCTTCCTGTGCGGGATGACCATCGCGCCGTCGCTCATCGCCGGGTACAGCCTGCTTGAGTCGACCGCACTGCCAGGGCGGGCCACGGAGGCGATGTCGTGGCTGTCCACCGGGATCTCGGTCGGCGTGGCCTGCGGCGCCACCGCGGTCGGCTTCGTGCTCGACGCGTTCGGGCCGCGCTGGGGCTACGCGTTCGCGGCGGCCTGCGGGGTGACGGCGGCACTGATCTACCTGGCCAGCCTCCGCAAGGTGTCCGCGGCCGCCGAACCAACGCCAGCGCCGCTCTAGCCTCAGCCACAGCACGGGGTCGCTCCCGCGAGCAGCTCAGTATTCGCGGGCGTACTCGGCCGCCAGCGTCAGGACCTCGTCCACGTACCAGTTCGCGTGGTTGTAGTCGAAGATCGCCTGGCGCAGGCCCTGGGCGCCGCTGGTCGCGCCGTCGGCGCAGAGCATCCGGGCGGCGCTGGGCACCGCGTCGAACGCGTTCATGATGTTCGGCGAGCCCGCGTCACCGAAGCCGTTGATGCCCCAGACCGCCCAGGTGGACGGCAGGAACTGCATCGGGCCGAGGGCCCCGGAGGTGGACGGTCCCATGTTCTGGCCGTCGCCGGACTCGATCTGGCCGATCGCGGCGAGCACCGTCCACGACAGGCCCGGGCAGTAGGCGGCGGCGGACTCCTGGAAGAGCTGCAGGTAGTTCGCGGGGCGGCCCGTCGGCGGACTGGTGTCCACCGGCAGGTCGGTCGGCACCGCGGCGGACACGAGCGGGATGACGTGCGCCGCGCCACCGAGCGCGGCCTGGACCTGGCCGGTCAGGGTGGTCACGCTGACGGCGGGCGCGTTCACGAGGACGGCGATGTTCTTGACCAGCCCGAGCTTCTTGCCTTCCGCCTGGCTGACCACGCCGTCCACTCCGGCCACGCCGAGCAGCGCCGTGCCGCCGTCGGTGATGCGCGCCCTGACCGCCGCGGCGACCGGGTAGCCGCCGCCAGGGGCGAGGTGGGCCTTGGCCGCGGCCTGCGTGGTCGTGATCAGGTCGCCGGCACCGAAGGCGGACCACACTGCTGAGCTGGACGCGGTCGCCGGCGGAGTCCAGGGGCGCAGCGCGGCGGCGGGCGCGGCGAGCACCGTGAGGCTGGTGCCGTTGACCGTAATCCGCGCGCCGTCGATGGCGAGCACCGCCCGGACGCCGCTGAGCTGCTGAATCTTGGCCAGGTCGGCCTTGGTCACCCCGCCCGGCACCGAGGCGATCACGTCGGGCACGACCAGGTGCGTCGGGGTGGCCCCGGCGAGGTTAGGCGGCGTCTGCGAGGTCATCCGCGCCGGGGCGGCCCCGCTGCCGGTTCCCGCGGGGACGCTCGCCGCGTTCCCGAGGCCGGCTCCCACGGGGTATTCGCTGTCGGCGCCCACGGGCGCGTTCGCCGCGTTGCCGCCGACGAGAATGGCGATCGCCGTAGCGACCGCCACCAGCACGCCCCCCACAGCGGCCAGCACTGACCTGCGTCGCATCTTGTTCGGCAGCCTCACAGTGAGCTAACTCTATAAAGCGCGTTACGCCACGTCATGAGCGGCATCCGCCTAGACCGCGCTTGCTGCTGTTATCAGCGACAGCAGGGAGACGGCACCCTGCCCCGCCGGACGGGAGATCGTGCCCAAAGCCGGGTACCGCCGGCCGTCCGGCGCGGACCACGGCGTGCGCGGCAAGCCGTAACGCTGCGTGACTGATAGTCCGGCTCGGTGTTTATCGCGCCGTTACCTGATGGCCGGAAGATCCTTGAGCGCTCGTGTCCTGTCGCGCGCACAATCGTCAAAGATCTTCCGAGAAAGCACCAGATAGGGTACGGTTGTTGCTGTTATCGGGGGATATGACGGTCCGAGCCGGGAATCCGGCTGTGCCTGGGGGGTGGCGCATCTGACGGTAATCACAGGAACTGTCGCGGGTGCGGCTACAGTTCGACTATGACGCAGGAGGCAGACCGGAGTCCCGCGCAGGCGGGGGCTGGGGCGGCGCGCGCGTCCGCCCTGCCGTCGGCGGCAACTGCCGGTACTGGCCAGCTTGGTCCTGACGCGGGACGCAGTGCTGGTCCTACCCCAAGCGCAGCCCATGGCAGCGGACGCAGGAGCGGCAGCCGGGGCCCGCGGAAGCCGCAGGGACGGCCCTCGCTCGGCGGCGGCGCGCCCGCGCAAGACCGCGAGCTGCGCGCGCAGGGCCGGGAGACCGTGCGCAAGCTGCTCGAGGCCGGCATCATCGAGTTCGAGGAGCGCGGCTTCGCCGGCGTCCGCGTCGACGACGTGGTGAAGCGGGCCGGGATCTCGCACGGGACGTTCTACCTGTACTTCGCGAACAAAGAAGACCTGTTCAAGGCGCTGCTGCGGGACGCGCTGCACGATATGGAGGTCGTCGCAGGCGACTTCCCCGTGGTTACCAGCGACGACACCGGGCTGCGGCTGCTGCGCGAGTGGGTGCGGAAGTTCTCCGCCGCCTACGCGGCGCACGGCACCGTGCTGCGCACGCTCGTCTCGGCCAACGCGCCCATGGAAATCTTCTCCGACGGCCTCCAGCTCTTCTACAGCCTCACGCAGGCGATGACCACGGGCATGACCGCGGCAGCCGCGGCGGCGGGTCACCATCAGGAGAACGCCGAACTCACCGCGTTCGCCTGCCTGATGATGCTAGAGCGGGTCAACTTCGTCATGACCACCGAGGTGCGGCTACCGGAAGACCTGATGGCCAACAAGATCGCGGACATCATGTTCGCGGCCTTCGGCATCGCCATCGCCTAAGCACGACCGCAAGCGGACGGTGCGCAACCCGTCGCCGGCGCCATCGTCCTTCTGGCGGAGCACGCGGCCGTTCTGCGGTACCTGACGCGGTACCCACGGAGCGGGACGGCGGACTTCGAGCTCAGCCGACGGCCGCCGATTGGTTGGTTCGGGCGAAGTTAAGGTAACAATGGAGTACGTGCGTTTTCTTCATGACACCCGGCCAGCCACTGACCTGACCTACAGCGACGTGTTCATGGTGCCCGCCCGGTCCGCAGTCGGGTCGCGCCTTGACGTCGACCTAGCCACGCGGGACGGCAGCGGGGCAACCATTCCGATCGTCGCGGCCAACATGACCGCCGTCTCCGGCCGCCGTATGGCCGAGACCATCGCGCGGCGCGGCGGCCTCGCGATCCTGCCGCAGGACATCCCCGCCGACGTCGTCGCCGACGTCGTCGCCTGGGTGAAGACCCGCGACCTCGTCGTCGACACCGCGCTCACCCTGGGTCCGACCGACACCGTCGGCGAGGCGCTCGCGCTGCTGCCCAAGCGGGCGCACGGCGCGGTCATCGTCGTCGACGACGCCGGCGCCCCTGTCGGCGTGGTCACGGAGGCGGACTGCGCGGGGGCTGACCGCTTCGCGCAGCTGTCCTCGGTGATGTCCGCTGACCCGTTCACGCTCCCCGCCGGGACGCCGCCCGTGGAGGCGTTCGACCTGCTGCACGCCGGGCGGCACCGGCTCGCGCCGGTCGTCGCACCGGGCGGCGAGTGCACCGGGATCCTGACGCGGACCGGGGCGCTGCGGGCGACCCTGTACTCCCCCGCCGTCGACCCGCGCGGGCGGCTGCGCGTCGGCGCGGCGGTCGGCGTCAACGGTGACGTCGCGGCCAAGGCGAAGCAACTGCTCGACGCCGAGATCGACGTCCTCGTCGTGGACACCGCCCACGGGCACCAGGAGAAGATGCTCTCGGCGCTGCGCGCGGTGCGGGCCCTGTCGCCGTCGGTCCCCGTCGTGGCGGGGAACGTCGTCACGGCGGCCGGCGTCGCGGACCTCGTCGCGGCGGGCGCGGACATCATCAAGGTCGGGGTCGGTCCCGGCGCGATGTGCACCACCCGGATGATGACCGGGGTGGGGCGGCCGCAGTTCTCCGCGGTCCTCGAGTGCTCCGCCGCGGCGGCGGAGCTCGGCGCGCACGTCTGGGCGGACGGCGGGGTGCGGCACCCGCGCGACGTCGCCCTCGCGCTCGCCGCCGGGGCGTCCTCGGTCATGATCGGGTCCTGGTTCGCCGGCACCTACGAGTCGCCTGGCGACGCGTTCCGCGACCCGAGCGGGAAGCTGTACAAGGAGAGCTTCGGCATGGCGTCGGCGCGCGCGGTACGCGGCCGCACCGCGTCCGACAGCGCCTACGAGCGTGCTCGCAAGGCCCTGTTCGAGGAAGGGATCTCCTCCGCGCGGATGTACCTGGACCAGGCCCGGCCCGGCGTGGAGGACCTGCTCGACATGATCATCGCCGGCGTGCGGTCCTCGTGCACGTACGCGGGCGCGGCGGACCTGCCGTCGTTCGCTGAGCGGGCGGTCGTCGGCGTGCAGAGCGCTTCCGGTTACACGGAGGGCATGCCGGTCCCGACCAGCTGGTAAGGCGGTTAGCTGGCCGTCTGCTTTTCCTGGTGGAAGGCGGCGGAGGACTTGTCGGCCCAGGTGGCGATGCGGTCGACAAGGGCGACGTCGGTATGTCGCTCGGCGTGGCCGAAGCCCTCGATCATCCACAGCTCCTTGGGCTCCTTGGCGGCGTCGTAGAGCTGCTGGCCGTGGTCGGGCGGGAAGTAGATGTCCTGGTCGCCGTGGACGATCAGGACAGGTACCGGCGCGATGCGGGCCGCCGCCTCGGCGGGCGGCAGCGGGTCGGGGCTGGGCCAGCCGTCCGGTGAGATCCTGGTGTTCAGCATGTACTTGCTGAACGTCCGGCCGAGGCGCCGCTCCGCCGCCAGGTGGACGCGGCGCATCGCCACGGTGCCCCGGTAGAA
>Ga0134126_10010419_pt1 | contig 11719 bp, 11 predicted proteins | sample KB31752_FD_96881 | JGI IMG/M metagenome (GOLD analysis project Ga0134126, IMG submission 96881) | Terrestrial soil microbial communities with excess Nitrogen fertilizer from Kellogg Biological Station, Michigan, USA - KB3-175-2 | ecosystem: Environmental > Terrestrial > Soil > Unclassified ...
AATATCTGTTCTTCGGACGAAAACGCTACCGCGTTTTCAAGCAAATAAAAAACCCCGCAATCTCTTTTGCGGGGCCTGTTCTATAGCGATTTGACGATCAATTCTATCGTAATGCAAAACATGCCCCGCGGCCGATGCGATCCCCTATAGGGAATAACCGGCTGACTTTATCGATATGTTGTGACATGCGAAGCATTTTAAAAATCTTTAGCGATGCAAAGGTGTCAATATTTTTTTGATTATGCCAAACTTTTGTGAAACAATTTTTATTTCATAACTTAAATAGGCAAGAATCGGCCGCTTCCAGCGGTTCCTATTAAGCATCGACATGGGAAAGCTTTCCTTTACATCACCGTGTAAACAGGCGTATTATGAGAGTTCTTTCCCCATTTCCCTTCCTTCTTCTTTGCGTGCATTCGCATGTGTCATCGATTCACGCCCCCACTTTTATTAACCCCACGGGCACGTATATTCTCAAAGGGGCCGTGAAAAAGAACAATATCACCGGGCATTTCGGTGAGCTACGAGTGAACATGCTCGACTCACAGACCGTGGTCTTTTGTTTTTATCTCAGCAGTGGATATCCCGACTATTCGGTGGCGTCGATGATGGATACCCTGCGTTATGAGGACAATTGCATCCATTTACAGCCAAAACGGGATAGCACCTGTTCACTGGTCCTGACCTTTGCATACCGCAGCGTAGACCTGATGACGATCTACAAAGACCCCGCCACCAGCTGCGGATTTGCGCCCGGCGTCATCGTGCCCGCCACACTTTATAAGATCTCTTCCGAAGTCCCCGTGATCCAGGATTTTTCCACCCGCGGACGATCCGGCGACTTGAAATAGGCTACTTTCAGGATATGAATCAATCCGAAGATCGGACTCGAGCATCGCGCTTCTATCTCACCGGCAGGAGTCTGGCAACCTTCAAACGGGATTTTGAAAAGATCTTTCATATGTCGCCGGGGCGGTGGCTACATCAGAAAAGGCTGGCGCAGGCCTATTATCTTATAAAAGAAAAGGGAGAAAAGCCTTCGGACGTCTACCTGGAGGTAGGCTTCGAGGATCTCTCCCATTTCTCTTTTGCTTTTAAAAAAGAATTCGGTAAGGCGCCTTCGCTATTGAACTAGCTACAGCTTCGGCTTTCGATCGTGTCCCCACAATACGTAGCCCAGCGTAAAATTCCAGAATTGGTTACCCATGTATGCATATTGCGTGCGATACATCTGGACGAATCCGCGATTGTAGCTGGCGGAGACTTGCAATTTCTTATACTGGAAACCCGCCAGAATATCAAACCCGGCGTCTAAAGGCTGCACGTTGCTCTGGCCCGTCACGAACTGAGATTTGTGGTTGTTGAATTGCAGGTTGTTCGATTGCCGGTATGTGAAATTAGCGTTGAAGTTGTTATTGGAATCCACGGTATAATTCCCTTTCTCCGTCCCCGAAAGGCTCTTCGAGATATATAGACCGATACCGCCGAATACCTTGAATTTTGGGCTGAGGCGGAAGCCATACTCTAAATTTATCGGCAGACTCAGACTATAGATATTTACTTTGCTGTCCGCAAAATCATAAGAGAAGCTGGAATTCTGAGGGAAGCCGATACTCTGGCCGAGATGCGCGCCATTTACTCCATACATCAACGAAGGCACCAGCATCAAACCGGAATAGCCGAGATCATACTCCCCGAAAATGCCTGCGCGGTATCCGTTCGTCTCCCATATGTATTCCTGCGTAGGATAACCGGTATAAGCGTCTGTTTGCCAAAAGCCGAGCGCGCTAAAAGAACCCTGCACGCCTAATCGGAATTGTGCAAAACACGGAATCGAAGCCAAACATAAAATACAGACCATCAATTTTTTCATACACATATCTGTTGAGGTTTCCAAAAGACCGGCAAACTATAAATTTTGCTGCAATATCGGCTAACGTTAACATAATTATAACGGTTTAATGCCTTGATATTCAGATAATGCCATATGCCGGCCCCACTATTTGCGCGCCGAAGATAAGGCAAAACGGCGGTACGCCATACCCTTGACGAAGGTTTTACCTTCAAAGTTGGCTCCGAGTCTATAAATTAATTATTTTTAATCCGCCCTGCGCCCGCACAAAACATTTGTTATGGCAGCCTATTTTCGGACCTTTCAGCAATTCAGCGATCCCGGTCTGGCTTCAGTTATAGCGGAAAAGTTGGAAGCACAGCAGATCGAATGCGTGGTAGAAAAGGTCAAACCTCTCCTGGAACCCGGTTTCTTCCGCAATACTGTCGAGCAGACAATTCATCTGAAGGTCCGCTCTGCGGATATAGCCGAGGCACATAAAGCGCTGGAGGAGTATTACCGGCATCAACTGCAGGATGTCGACCCGGGTTACTATCTGTTTTCATTTTCCGATTTGGAGCTACTGGAGATCGTAGCGAAACCCGATGAATGGGGACACTTCGATTATGTGCTGGCACGTGCGTTGCTGGCGGATAGAGGGTTGGAGATCCCGGATGAGACCATCGAACAAATGAAACAGCAACGCCTTCTTCAACTGGCCAGAGAAGCAAGGATGGATTCGACCACCGATGGACTGATCGCTTTTGGAACTTTATTAGTTGGCTTTTTCGCCGGCATCAAGAGGAAGATTATCTCCTACCTTTGGAAAATTGAAAATCACACATAAGATGAAAGTTACTTACTATGGTCATGCCTGCTTCGCCGTATTCGCCGGCGGGAAGCACATTTTGTTCGATCCTTTTATTTCCGGCAACGAATTGGCAAAGACCATCGATCTGAATTCCATCAAAGCCGACTATATCTTTGTAAGCCACGGCCACTCCGATCATATGGCCGATGCCGTGACGATCGCTAATCACACGGGTGCAACGGTGGTGTGCAGCTATGAGCTATTCATTCATTTCGGCAAGCAGGGGTTAAAAAAGGTCCAGCCTCTGAATCCCGGAGGCAAATCCAAATTTGATTTTGGCGAGGTGAAATCCTTTGCCGCCGTACATTCCAGCAGTTTTGGAGATGGTTCATATGCGGGGGTGGCCAGCGGCTTTGCCCTGAAGACCGCCGACGGGAATTTTTATTATAGCGGCGATACCGCCCTCACGATGGAGATGGTCCTGGTCCCCAAATGGGCCAATATCGATTTTGCCATCTTCCCCATTGGCGATGTCCTGACGATGGGTTTCGAAGACGCCCTCGAGGCTGCGCAGCTGGTCAAAACGACAAAAGTGCTGGGCGTGCATTACAATACCTGGCCATTCATCACCATCGATACCGCCAAAGCGACACAGGCTTTTGAAAAGGGAGGCGCCAAATTGTTCCTGCCCAAGATCGGTGAGACTGTCGACATCAATCGATAAGATCGTCTTTTTTTAATTGCCGCATAACAGTAATAACACCGGAGACCTGCTGTGGTTCCAGGCCATAATGTCGTGTATCGAAGTACCGCAGGTCCCCGATCTCCGCGGCAGGAATCGGCATCGCCGGCAGTTCTGCCCGGAAACAGTCCTGTTTCATCACGGTGTTGTCTTTCTCGCCAAAAGCGAGCGCTTCGACATGCATATAGAACTGTAGTGCGTCGGGCTCGAGTGAGACGTTGAGCTCTTCCCTGATCTCCCGTATCAATGCTTCCGCCGTTGTCTCCCCATGATCCGTTTTCCCGCCGGGCAGATAAAAGGCTTTCTTGTTGTTGCTGAAGGCGAGCAGGAGCTTCCTGTCTTTGACGACGACCAGGCCGGCCGTGATAAGTGTTTTCATCGCCCGCCGAAATTACAGGATATTCTGAACTAATCTGAACAGCAGCAGTATCGAAAACGAACAATATTCTCGCCGCTGAACCGCGCATAATTTTGGTAATCAAGTTATTACCAAACTGGCATTCAATTGGCTCCTCTCTTTAGCAAATCCCGCCTGCCATGTTCAAAAATTACTTCCGCACTGCTTTGAGGAATTTCCTTAAAAGCCGCCTGTTTTCCATCATCAACATCTCCGGGTTGTCGCTGGGCATGGCGATAGCATTATTGATCGGCATCTGGATCTGGGACGAGCTGTCCTTCGACACCTATCACTCCAACTACCCGCATATCGCCCAGGTGATGGAAAACCAATCACTGTCCGGAGGGGTAACGACGATGAATATCCATCCGTATCCTTTAGCGAAAACACTTCGGGATAAGTATTCCGGCGATTTTCAACGGGTCGCGGCCTTTATTCCTTACCAGGAGATGATTGCCGTAGGAACCAAAAAACTCAACAGCAATGGAAGTTTCACCGACCCTGGATTTCCCGACATGATGACGCTGCGAATGACGCATGGCTCACGTTCAGGGATAAACGATCCATCCTCCATCCTCATCTCGGGTTCGCTTGCAACCGCCGTTTTCGGTGACACGGACCCCATTGGAAAAACGCTGCGACTGGGCGACAAGTACGAACTCCAGGTCAAAGGCGTGTATGAAGATCTTCCGGAGAACTCGAGCTTTAAGGGCCTGGATTTTCTGGCGCCCATGCATTTGCTTTTTGACAGTACTTCGGGCGAGAACGATTGGTACACCAGCGCTTACAACATTTATGTCCAGCTGAATCCGGGCAGCGATCTAAAGACCGTCTCCGCCAGGATCGCCGGGCTGATGCGCAAGCATGATAAAAGTGTGATAAAGCCAGCGCTTTTCTTATACCCCATGCGCCAATGGCATCTGTATTCGGAGTTCAAAAATGGGGTTGCCGCCGCAGGCAATATTCAATATTGCTGGATGTTTGGTTTTATCGGCGCCTTTATCCTTTTGCTGGCTTCGATAAATTTTATGAACCTGACGACGGCCCGCAGCGAAAAACGGGCAAAGGAAGTGGGTATCCGTAAGGCTATTGGCTCCGCGAGAAGCCAGCTTATCACCCAGTTTTTCAGCGAGTCCTTTTTCATGGTGCTCGGCGCGTTCGTGCTTTCGTTGTTGTTGGCCTGGCTGCTTCTGCCCTTTTTCAACGAATTAGCAGGGAAAAAAATGACTATTCCCTGGACTTCTCCGTTTTTCTGGTTGTGTTCCCTGGTCTTTATTACGATCATGGGTTTCCTTACCGGCAGCTATCCCGCCTTCTATCTGAGTTCTTTTAATCCCGTGAAGGTGCTCAAGGGTACTTTTCAACCCGGCAGAGCTGCATCCATGCCCCGCAAAGTACTGGTGGTCGTCCAGTTCACGATATGCATCGGCTTGTCCATCTCCACGATGGTCGTCTATCGGCAGATCCAATTTGCAAAAAACCGCCCGCTGGGTTTCAAGCAGAACGGGCTTATTACCATCCCGCTAAACAGCCCCGAGGTGACGGACAATTACGACGCTTTTCGCAACGAACTCCTGAGGTCGGGCGCCGTGAGCAACGTAGCCGAATCTTCGAGTCCCACGACCGGTATCTTCTCCTCCGCCAACAATTTAGTCTGGAGGGGCAAAGACCCTAATAACCAAAGCGGCTTTGGAACGATTTCGTCTACTTCCGATTTCGGGCCTACCATCGGCTGGACCATCGAGCAAGGCCGTGATTTCACGCCTCTGCTCGCCACCGACTCGCAAGCCTTTATCTTAAATGATGCCGCGGTTAAGATCATGGGGTTCACACACCCCGTGGGTGAACGGATCCACTGGCATGGCAAGGATTTTACCGTGATCGGCGTGGCAAAAGATATGGTGATGACTTCACCCTTTCTGGCTACCTCCCCGACGGTATTTATGATGAATAAGGAGCGCAGTATGAATGTTATCGTCGTCAAATTGTCGCCGAGCCAATCTCCGGCCAGGTCGCTTTCGGTTATAGGAAGTATCTTTAAGCGGTTCAATCCCGACGCACTCTTCGATTATCAATTCGAGGACGAAAAGTATGCTCAGAAATTTGCAACAGAACAACGTATCGGTAATTTTGCCGGCGGCTTTGCGCTCTTAGCCTTGTTCATCAGCTGTATCGGTATTTTCGGTATGGCGTCCTTTGTGGCCGAACAACGCCGAAAGGAGATCGGCGTAAGAAAGGTGCTGGGAGCGTCGGTGATCAATCTCTGGCGATTGCTGTCCAGGGAATTCGTCGTATTAGTACTCATTTCGCTGGTCATCGCTGCTCCGCTCGCCTACCATTTCATGCAAGACTGGCTGCAGCATTATGAGTATCGTACCACCATTTCCTGGTGGCTCTTTGCGGCGGTAGGCCTGGGCGTTATCGCCATCACCCTGCTGACCGTGAGCTATCAAACGCTTAAGGCCGCCCTCACCAACCCGGTTAAAAGCCTTCGCATGGAATAATGCTATTCGATCCTGACGACACCGTCCGCCATCTTGGGGAATAGGTCATATACGCGCGCGTCATGACCGGGGATGATGTACCGGGAATTGCCGGTGAGCGTCTTCATCCGGATCATCGATTTGACATAGCCGGCCGGGTCAAAGGTCCCTCCCCGGGATGCCGGCTGAAGATGCTCCAGGCTATAATAGACCCAGATATTGTCGGATGCCAGGATGATCTTGTGGGCGGCAGCCTCGACCAATGCATATTGCGAATTGAAGGTGTGTCTCGAACCTGTAAAAACCTTTATCCCCGGGATGATCTCTTTATCGTCGCCGTCGACAAGCGTAACGCGGCCTGCCAGGTTCAGTTCGACGAGCTGGCGTACGTCGCGTTTATAGAATCCGCCGTTGTCTGCGCCCTTCTGCCAGGCCATGCCTACAAAATAGCCATAATCCTCTTTTTGGACCCAGATGTGGGCGTTGGGGAATAAGCCTATGCCGTCGCAGTGATCCCAGTGAGGGTGGCTTAAAATGATATCGGTGATGTCGGCGGCCTTGAGGCCCACCTTCTGCAACACGGAATCCGGCCGCTGGTAATTGGTGATGGCAAATTCCTTTCCGTCCGGCGAGTCGATCAGATCGCGCCGGAAGCCGGCGTCGACGAGGATATTTCTTCCTTTATCTCCTTTGATCAGCCAGATCGAAAAATCGATCCTGACGCTGTCGTTCTGCGGTCCATGGTCAACCCATACCGAGAGGGGCATGGCAAAACCCGTGTTCGCAAACTTAAGCGCATATACCTGGCAGCGTTCCGGCTGTGACCGGCCCTGGAGGGATGCTATCAGGAGGAGTGGAAGTAATGGTTTCATGGCTGCTGTTTAAATAAAGATAATATCTTTCGCGTGATAGTCCGACCTTTGCGCGTATGTTGACCGAAGAACAACAGGCTATCACCCGCTCGACCGGGAATATCAGGATCAACGCCGTATCCGGCTCGGGTAAAACGACGACCATCATCGAGTATGCAGCCTCGCGTCCCCGTAGCGCGCGTATCCTTTATCTGGCATTTAATAAATCCGTAAGGCTCGAAGCCACAAAAAAATTCGAAGCTCGCGGGCTTCACAACGTCAAGGTCGAAACGGCCCACTCGCTGGCCTTTAAACATATCGTCTTTGCGCACGGTTACACCGTCAGGACCCAAAGTTATAAGACCCACGAGATCGTCGATCTCCTCGGACTCAGCAGCACAGGCGAGAAACACGCAGAATATATTCTGGCTACCCATATAAGCCGGTTTTTGACCTATTTCTGCAACAGCGATAAATCCAAGGTGCAGGATCTCAATTATCTGGACACCGTCACCGATATTACGGCGCAGGCTTTTGTCAAAAAGTTCTATTCTCCCATTGAGGACGGCACGCGGCTTCTTCTCGCCAAGATGGACAGAAGAGAGATCGACATCACGCATGACTTCTATCTGAAGAAATTCCAGCTCGCCGCGCCCCTGCTTCCTTATGATTATATCTTATTCGATGAAGGGCAGGATGCCTCCGGCGTCATGCTCGATGTCTTCCTGACACAGAACGCCACAAAGGTGATCGTCGGCGACGTCCACCAACAGATCTATGGCTGGCGCTATGCTGTAAACTCATTGGCGAAAACGGATTTCAAAACCTTCAATCTCTCCGCCAGCTTCCGCTTTCCGCAGGACATCGCCGGGCTGGCGTCGGGCATCCTCGACTGGAAAGGCAAGTTATACGACTTCGATCCCGTGGTCATTACCGGCAAAGGCGTCGACACACGTGAGCTCACCAAAGCCACCATCGCGAGAACAAATCTCGGTTTGCTACTGAAAGCAATCGAATACATCACCGAAAACCGAAAGGTTCGGAACATCTACTTTGAAGGCAATATCATCTCCTATACGTATGCGGATGATGGCGCCTCGCTCTATGACGTCCTGAACCTTTATAACAACAAGCCCGATAAGATCCGCGACAAGCTGATCCAATCCATGAAAGACCTCGACGAACTGGAGGAATACATCGAAAAAACGGAAGACGTGCAACTGGGCATGATGGCAGAGATCGTAAAGGAATACGGCGACGAAATCTATGGGATCATCAAATCTCTAAAGGACCTGCACGTGCAGGATGAAGACAAAAGCAAAGCCGAGATGATCTTCTCGACGGTGCACAGGGCCAAAGGCATGGAGTATGACGTCGTTTATTTGGTAGATGACTTTATCACGGAGGAGAAACTGGAGAAATTAAAAGACAAGGACGAACCTCTCAACACGGCGAAACTCACCGAAGAGATCAATTTGCTCTATGTGGCCGTGACCCGTGCGAAATACAGGCTGCATATCCCCGAATCGCTACTCCCCAAAGGTGTTGGTGCCGGCAAGCACATCAAGACGGAGAAGAAGGCCACCCGTGCTGCTTTTACGCCAGCTACCCGACAGGCTCCCGCCAAAAAGAAAGCGCCGGGGCGCAAATCCGGGGAAAAAACCTACACTGTTCCTGAAAAAAGGCGATCCAACAAAGAGGCGTATCAACCCTGGAGCTCCGAACTGGATAAGGAGCTTATCAGCATGGCCGATACCGGCGCCTCGGTGAGCGATATGGCCGAACGTTTTGGACGGACAAAAGGAGCCGTCTACTCCCGGCTCAAGAAGCTGGATTATTTTTCTTAGCCGTCGCCTATTCCAAAATACGGCGGAGATAATTTATCTGTCCCAGATGGTAATTTGTATGAACAAGGAGCGCCGTCAATACGTAGGTATTCGAATTTTTTGCGCCGTCGAATATTACCGGGAACTCGGCCTCCATCTTTTCGGAGTTGAACGACTCCAGCGTCTTTTTGATCACCACAATGAGCGCTTCCAATTGCGCTATAAGCTCCTTTCGCGGCGTTCCCTTGATGCTGAACTCCAGGTCCCGGTTGCGGACATAGCCGGTGTGGGCTAGTGTGGCGCCGATATAATGGTTCAGGCCGCCGATGAGATGCGACACAAGGTTGCCGCAAGAGTTTTTTACGGTTCCCTGGATCTTCCACATATCCTCCTCGTTTTTAAAAGCATTGACTTCTTCGATCACTTTGCGCAGGTCGCGTTCATAGAAATTTGCCAGGAGATTGTTTAGCATTGTCGCGAATTTTACCAAAAATCATCTTTTTATTCGATTCCGAAGCCGGTAATTTCCGCAAAATTAAAACCACCTTGCAGCCGCCGTCCGGAATTCGCTGTGATCGGGCGTGTTGCTGGCAGCACAGGCGACGATCCCATCGGGACGTATCAGCACAGCACTCAAGCCTGGTTGCGCTTTCGTCTGACCCAAGATATACTTTATTCGGCGGTCGTATTCACCCGCCAAGGCTTTGAGCGAAGCATCTTGAACAAAATCAAGCAGTATCCCCTGGCCATCGCGCATGAGTTCACCTATTGTCGTACCGTCTTCGAATTCGAAGTTCGGGACGTTGTGGCCTATGAGCGGATGCTCGCCGCCGAGGTTATAGTGCGTATGAATACCCCACACTCTACCAGCGAAATAAGTGGCACCATCGCGCGTATTCATCAGGTCGCGGACAATGGCGTACAACGCCCGGGCATCGGCATCAGGCTTCATGATGGCCACCTGGGCGCGCGACCAATCCAGTACTTGTCGACCTATAGGGTGGCGCTCGGCATAATAGCTGTCGAGGAATCCTTCGGGGGCTTCGCCGTGGATAGTCGCCGCGAGCTTCCACCCCAGGTTCATGGCATCGCCGAGCCCGAGGTTTAGTCCTTGTCCTCCCAGCGGTGCGTGAATGTGCGCGGCATCGCCGGCTAAAAGTACCCGCCTGTTACGATAGGTTGTGGCCTGCCGGGCCCTGTCCGTCCAGGTGGTGGCAATGTGCAGGGTTGTGAGCGTAACATCGGTGCCCGAGATGCGACGTAGCATCCCTTGCACGTGTCCACGGGTAATCGGTTCCTCCGAACTATGGAAGGCCCCGCCATCAAAGTCCTGGATGACGATATAACCCGGCTGCGATTGAAGGTACATGCCGGATTTCGTCACGATTCGGCCTGGCTTTAGCTTCTCCGGATCGGCAATATCCGCCTGAATGGTATAGCCGGTGAATTCCGGTTCGGTCCCCGCAAATTCAAAACCGCCCGCCTTGCGAACGACACTTCGGCTGCCATCACAGGCTACAAGCCATTTGCTCGTGAACTTTTGATCGCCCGACTGAACGGTCACCTCCTCCGCGGTTTGATAAAAGCCAGTAACAGCTAGCCCGCGCCTGATCTCTACCCCGAGGGATTCCGCCCGGCGGGTGAGCACCGTTTCAAGCTCCTGCATTTCAGAAATCAGGCTCGTGGGAGTGGAACTTGGGAGACGATACTTCCATTGCGAGGAGTCGATATCGCCCTCGTGAAATGGGATGCCGGCGAAATGTCCTACCTGGCGGCGAGGTCCTTGTTTCGCATTCTGATGGGGGTTTTTGAGGTGTTTATGGATTTCGAGCTCTTCCAGCATACCGCGGCGATAAAGCGCTTCAATAGTAGGCGCCGAGAGCCCGCGTATCCCGAAAGGAAGGCGCTTCAAGGGCGTATGTGGATCGGCCGCTTTTTCGAGTATCAGGACTGAGCATTTGGCCAGCGCTAGCTCGCAAGCGAGGAATAGACCTACCGGGCCTGCACCGGAAATAATTACATCTTTCATGACGCAAAATTCCCGAATGCACCTGGGCTAGGCTTGTACAAACGCGACAAAATCGCCACTTATGGTCTGCTTGCCCTTTTTTGCCTTTCGTGCGAATGCGGCTGGCGTAGTGCCGCTATAGCGTTTGAATTCCCTGCTGAGGTGGGATTGATCCGCATAACCCAACTCGTGAGCCAGACCGGCAAGATTGGAGTCGGGGAAATGCCAAAGACGGTTGCGCACTTGTTCAAAACGCATCAGCGCGGACACGTCTTTGACAGTATGGCCGGACGATTGCTTGAAGTTCCTTTCCAGTGTCCGGATCGTCGCGTGAGCCGCCGCCGCCACCTGGCTCACCGGTATGGTACCGTTTGCTTTCCGCATAGCGGCTCCCGCTTTGAATAACAGACTGTCGGCTGGTATCGCTGATTGCATATTCAGGAAAAATTCTTTTATCGTGGCCAGTGCTTCATTAATCCTGCCGCCCTCAACACACTCATTCAAGATGGGCTGAAGCTGTGCTATAGGATGTTCAAATACGCGTACCCCGCCCTTGCCGGACGGTAGACCCAGCAGATCGAACACGGTCCAGGGAAAGCACCTGATAGCAATTATCTCAAGACGATTTTTCGCACTAAAAATAGCAGGCTGATCAAGCAAGCCCATCATAAATGGTGATGGTAATGGCTGCAGGCTTCCATCGTAAGAAATGCTGCAGCCGCTTCCGAAATGAAAAATAATTTCAGCGTAGCCATCCGGTATTACCTCAA
>Ga0134126_10010421_pt1 | contig 11719 bp, 5 predicted proteins | sample KB31752_FD_96881 | JGI IMG/M metagenome (GOLD analysis project Ga0134126, IMG submission 96881) | Terrestrial soil microbial communities with excess Nitrogen fertilizer from Kellogg Biological Station, Michigan, USA - KB3-175-2 | ecosystem: Environmental > Terrestrial > Soil > Unclassified ...
AATATCTCAATGCTATCGCCGGACTGATTACTGCAGCCATTGTTGTCCCTTACTTCTAAAGCGATCTTATATTTCCCATCGTTGTTGTATGTATAACTTCCACCAGGAAAATCAGATCCCGAACCGTCTCCAAAAGTCCACTTATACGTTGCCAACGATGTGTCCCTGGCATCAAAAGTAAGAGTCCTGCCCATGAGTTTCTGGCTGAAGCCTGCATCCGGCAGTGCATTGATGTTTAGTAGCCTGGTAATACTGTCTGTTTCCCCATCGCTGCCGGATACCGTCAATTTGACCTCAAATACCCCCGGATGGTTATATATATGCGCCGGGCTGGTAGCAGTAGAAACAGAATTGTCGCCAAAGTTCCATTGCCATCCCGCAATACTGCCGCTGTCTGTAGTTGATTGATCAGTAAAAACGGTGGGTGACCCAAAACAGGTCCCTGTGAAACCGAATGCTGCTTTTGGTATTTGAAGGATGGGAGGAGGGGGCGGGGGAGAGGCAATATTAATGGCAGCCGAATAGGATTGGGCACAGGCACCGTTTGTAACCTTTAAACTCGCTGTGTAATTGCCATCAGCGCTATATATGTATGTGGAAAATTTGGTAACAGATATATTTCCATCGCCGAAGCTCCAGTTATAGCCAGATCCTTTAGCAGTGTCTTCAGGCTGAAATTGAATTGCGCGGCCAGGAAGTGTGGTCCAGGTAAAATGAGCATCAGGCAATGGTAAAATGTCTATAATTTCCGATACTGTATCCGCCACGTTATAGGCATTGGTTATGGTAAGTTTCACGCGGTATGTTCCCGGGCTTGAATAGGTGTGCCAAGGATTTTGCAGTTGAGAGAAAGATGAATCCCCGAAATCCCATACCCACGCGCTTACCGTTCCGGAACTTGCAGTAGAATAATCTTTAAAGCTGGCCATGCTGCCGAAACAAGTGTTGGTAAACCCAAAGCCTGCTTTTAGTATCGGCACTACAAGGATGGTTTTTGTACCGGTGTTTTTGCAGCCATTTGCATTTGTAACCGTAAGGCTTACATTGTATGAACCGTCTGTCGCATAAGAGTGGATCATCCCGGCAGCCCTGGCGGCGCTCCCATCTCCCAAATCCCATTTATATGCGCTTTGCAAACTGTCATCAGGTAAGAATTGCGCAGTATGTTCAGAAAGGAACTGATACGTAAAACCGGCATCGGGCACGTCCGATATCGTCATGGATTTGGTAATTGAGGCTTTAATCCCGGTAGATGATTGCACGACGAGTTTTACCCTGTATTGCCCGGGCTTGTTAAAGGTATGGCTTATTTTAGGCTGGCTTGATGAATCACCGTCTCCAAAATACCATTCCCTACTGATTATTGAATCCATAGTCACAAAAGATGAGTCCTGAAAATAATAAGACTGGCCCAGGCATATTGATGCAGCGTGGAAATTTGCTTTGAGCTGCGGAATAACGATGATAGGGAATTTGTAGAAGGCAAAAGCCCCAATGCCTCTTTTGTTTATGAGCCAGGGGCCTTCGTAGCAATTATAGGTTCCTTCGTAACAATGATCTGGGATATAAGTAACCCTACTGAAGATATGTGGTTTATATAAGTTTAATTTTAACGTGTCCCCGCTTACCGATGCCGATTTTACCAGGCCATTTGTATCGTTCAGGTAGAACGCGTCTTTAATATTATAGGTCTTTCCCCATACATTCACATCCTTAGACCACGATATCCCGGCATTCTTTTCTTTAAAAGTAATTTTCACAGTTGTGAAAGCCGTATCATAAAAAGCGCTTTCTATATTCAGGGGTTTTATATTAAGCGTATCGTTGCTTTGGTAAAAATCTTTAGCAAAAAGATAACTGATCCAGTTGCCGATAGTATCATAACCGGCGTAGTTGAAATGGCATCCGTCATGCCCGGGCGCATTGTTTACCGAGAGGGTTGTAATGTCGTGGAAAGAATCCTGGAGCGTGCGCTGCAGTTCGCGTAAAGCCAGGTGTGTGCCTGCGCCGCATATACTTGGGCGTATCTGCATCACATAAAATTTCTTCACGTTTTTATAATCTGTTTTCCAGCCTTTATAGAGTGAACTGAAATTTTGATAATAGTTGGTAATGGTATTGCCTGCGCCATGATACCAAAAAAGCCCTTTCGCGCAAGTATCAAGGCCTGATTTTTGCATCCTGTACAGCAGCCTACCGTATATGGTGGTCAGGTCAGCAGGGGTTGTATTGTTTCTAAGGTTTACTTCAATAGGCCCGCCACCCACTGCGCTGTTTATAATGCATAGCGGGATCTTATATTTTTGCAAAAGATTTTGGGCAAGCTGGATACCTATGCCGCCCACAAAACTTATGCCTTTATTTACAAAATAATCTCCATTGGCGTATCCCCATGCCGTATCATCCGCGGTATAGGTGGTGTAGCCGGTAAGAGAACCAAAGCTCCTTACATATTCATTCATGTATGTTGAGCCATAAGATTCAGCGACCGCATTGCTTTGCCCGCAGATTATATAGGAATCGCCGCTCACTATTCCTGTTTCCATTGCCGCTATGGTATCTGCGCTTCCAGCCCTTAAATGAACTTTGAAGCTGTATTCGGCCATTTCGGCATGGATTTTCGGCTGGAAAGAAAACCATGCTTTGCCACCGGTATAAGATAATGGCAGTGAAGAATATCTTATCATCGCACCGTTCTTTAATACTTCTACACCCACAGAATCATACCCTGTTTTTACAACCCATCCATCTATTTTTACCGCTGATGAGTCCTGGCTATCGCGCTGAAAGAATTGAAGATGGGCAGGAAAATGGTTCAGGTTTAAATCGATGTCCGGCGGCAGGTTTATGCCATATTTGTGGTTGAGATAAATATTAATAGCACTTAGTTCGGAAGAGTCCAGCGCGCGGTTGTACACCAGCACCTCAGAAACATCGCCTTCAAAAGTATTATAACCGCCAAAAGCGCCAATGTTTATTGCGCTATCGGTATTGGAATATTTATAACCTGAAACAGACCCTTTTTTGCCATTTACGTATATCGAAGACTTCTTAATAGAATCGTTTGCGATGGTTGCCAACGTGCAAAAAGAGTTGGCTACCGGAGTGACTGAAGTTGCCAGGGACTGGCCACCATGGGCAAAAGTGGGATAGGGTGATCCATTGAGCCAGAACATCCTGGAGTAAACGCCGGAAAGTATATGACTGTAAATATTAAGGTTCTGGGGACAGATAACCGAAACTACCGTATAAGAAGAATTTACCGGGAACCGGGAAGGGGCTTTTAGAAAGGTTCCGTTGCCAAAGTGCAAGGCCGGTACTCCAATTATATTATTTTTAACAATGGCAGGCCTGAGGCCCGTATTGGCCTGGAAAGCGTTGGTACTATTGCCGCTTTGGTCTTGCCAAACTGAATCAAGCCCTTTGCTATCGGCGATAACCCCCTTATCCGCCTGCAACCATAATACCAGGCCATTAGCCGGAGCCTGCGCCTCAATACGTCCCGGTAGCAGAACACCCAACAGTATGACAAAGAGCCATATCGCTTTTTTCATTTTTCAAGGATAAAATTAGCATATTAAGTCTCCTTTGGTTTTTCACTCCACTTAATATAAACCCAAATTTCATCAAAATGTTAAGGCAATAAGTTGCGGTATTTATCAAATTGTAACATCGCAAAAAGCCAAATGAAGGTTTTATTCGCATTTGTTAACTATTGAAAATAAATAGTTTATGCGATATTACTGTTGTTAGCAAGTGCTAAAACTGTTACATTGTTTCAGAGCGAAATAATGACAATTATTGAAAAATTATCTCATTTGTAAGGAGGGGTCTGCTTTGTGACGAAGATTACCCAGTGCGCCCTCGCTCTTCGTACTGTGTTAGTGATCCCGGAGCGATTCGAACGCTCGACCCACAGCTTAGAAGGCTGTTGCTCTATCCAACTGAGCTACGGGACCTTGTTCAGTTAACAGTGGGCAGTTAACAGTGAGCAATAAAGATGAAATTTAGACATTCCAATTTGTTAACTGCTCACTGTTAACTGTATTCTGTGTCGGGGCAGCAGGATTCGAACCTGCGGCCCCCTGGTCCCAAACCAGGTGCGCTACCGGACTGCGCCATGCCCCGAATATCATTATCGTTCCATTTTTTGTAAGAAGGAACCAATTCCAAATCAATTTTTGGAAGCGCGAAGGTAGGCAAATTTTCCTGTCTTGTGGTATAGAAACTTAAATCAGCAGTATCCTTGAATATTTTTTTCAATTTTGTCCCCGTTGTTCGCCTTTGTTCGTCTTACACATAATCAATTTTTTTTAACCAATAAAACAATAAAACGATGTCAGAATTTTTGTATTTATTCAGGGGCGGAGATGCCCGCGAAGCAAGCGCATCACCAGAACGTATGCAGGAACACATGGGAAAATGGATGAAATGGATGGAAGACCTGGGCAGGCAAGGCAAATTTTCAGGTGGGCTGCCTTTGAAACCTGAAGGGAAAACAGTGAAAAGCCGGGGCATAGTTACGGATGGCCCTTACGCTGAAGGCAAAGAAATTGTGGGCGGGTACCTTATTGTAAAAGCCAACGACCTCAATGAAGCCACAGAAATATCCAAAGGTTGTCCTATCTTTGAATATGACGGTACAGTAGAAGTGCGTGAAATACAATCTATGGAGATGTAATTTACAGCCAATCATTAATCAAGGATAGGTAACAACGTTAAAAAAAATTTACAATGTCAGAATTTTTGTTTTTGTTTAAAGGAGGAAGACCATATATCCCTGATACGCCACGGGAAACAATGAAGATACAAATGGAGGCGTGGGCCAAATGGAGCGCGGGATTAAGGGAACAAGGGAGGCTTGTAGCCACTGACCGTCTTTCCAATGAAAGAAAAATTGTGTCAGGCAAAACGATGGTCACCGACGGCCCCTATGCCGAGGGCAAGGAAATCGTTGGCGGTTATATGATCATTAAAGCGAATGACCTCAACGAAGCTATAGAAGTATCCAAAGATTGCCCTATTTTTGAATACAATGGGGTAGTGGAAGTGCGTGAGATTGTAAAGATGGAAATGTAATTTGCATTGCGCTGGAACAATCTGCACAGATACATACTATGGTTGGCCATCTTTTCAGGCTGGAAGCCGGAAAGATGGTCTCTGTTTTGACCCGTATTTTCGGCCTCAGGGATATGGAACTGGCCGAGGACGTGGTGCAGGAAACAATGTACAAAGCATTGCAGGAATGGCCTTTCCATGGTGTTCCCGACAACCCCTCTGCCTGGCTGTACAAAGTAGCGCGAAACAAAACCATTGATACATTAAGGCGTTCAAAACGTCTTGTTTATGAGACAGATAACGTGGCCGGTATGGCCCTTGTGGAAAAAGGGATCTCCGGCAAAATAGATGAATTGTTTTTAGACCATGAAATAAAGGACAGCCAATTACGGATGATCTTTGCCTGCTGTTCGCCCGAGATCAATACCGAATCGCAGGTGGCATTGACTTTAAAAACACTTTGTGGTTTCAGTATCAAAGAAATTGCCAGGGGTTTTGTAACCAATGAAGAGACAATAAACAAGCGCCTGGTAAGGGCAAAGCAAAAACTTCGCGAGGCCTCTGTAGGTATGGAAGTGCCTGCCGGCAAGCACCTTGCGGCCAGGCTGAATTCTGTTTTAAAAACCGTTTACCTGCTTTTTAATGAAGGGTATAATGCCTCGGCCGGGGACATGATAATCCGGAAAGACGTATGCCTGGAGGCAATGCGCCTGGGGATTCTTCTTTCTGAGCAGGACGTGACCAATACCCTTGAAACCAAATCACTTATGGCTTTAATGTGCTTTCATGCGGCACGGTTTGATTCAAGGATTGATAACCAGGGCGCTATAGTATTACTGAAAGACCAGGACAGGGATTTGTGGGAGCAGGAGCTGCTCAGAAAAGGATATGAATACCTTAATGATGCCAGCGAAAGTTTTGTATTGAGAGAGTATTATATAGAAGCAAGTATCATGGCAGTACACTGCTCGGCACCGAGTTATGAGAAAACAGATTGGCCCACCATACTTCAGTTATATGAATCATTGCAGGCTATAAAAGACACCCCCGTGGTGAGGCTTAACAAAGCCATAGTAATGAGCAGGATATATGGCCCAAAACCGGCAATTGATTATATCTTACAAAATATCGAGTTCAAAAATTACTATCTGTACCACGCGGTTTTGGGCGAACTCTATATTGAAGGCAAAGATCCGAAAACCGCCCGGGAACACCTGGAGCTAGCCTTAAAACTAACTGATTCTAAACTGGAAAAGGAGCTGATCGAAAAAAAGATGGACGGGTGTAAATAAATAATGCCCCCCGGTTTTTTTGTCCGGGAGGCATTACCTGATTGAGAACCATATTACAGGTTTTTATTTACCTTAATATAATTTACCCAGTTGTTATAATAGAGCTGAACAATGTAGATGCCGTTTGCCCAGTCCTTTGTGTTGCTTACGTTTAAATTGTTTTCCCCATTGTTTGCAGGCATGGTAACGTCCCGTACTATAGCGCCTGTCATATCGGTAACCACTACCCTTACATCGCCGCTCGCAGGAACTTTATAATCAATGGTAAAATGATCCGAGAACAGGGTGGGGTAAGCTGAGGCGATATTGAAATCTTGTATTGAAACGTTATTGTTCACGGTTACAATGTTAAAAGTTTTTGAAGCGCCGTTAAAATCAGTCTGCTTGAGCCTGTAATAAGAGATGCCGGGCAGGGGTTGCTCATCAAAAGCAGTGTAATTGTTAACCGCCTGGCTGTTGCCGGCGCCCTGTTTGGTCAGGATGTCTTCAAAATGGGCTCCATCGGCGCTTCTTTCAACTGTAAAGTAATCGTTATTGATTTCTGATGCAGTGGCCCAGGTAAGCGCAACTTCCTTGTTTTGCAGTTTTGCATTAAAACTGATCAGTTGTACTGGCAGCGGGGAAATATCATCGCCCACGGAGAATGGCGAGAATGAAGTAATGCCGCTCCTGCTTTGTGTGAAAGGATCAGAACCTGTTGCAGCAGCAGATGTTGTATCATTCCATGCACCGCCAGTGAAATGATCTATATACGAAAATGATCTGGAGAAAGAAGCATTTTCGTCAGCTGCATTCCACTGCATGGTAAGGATAACGTTCGGGTTGGTGCCAAGATTGGTTACATGCCAGGTTTTGTTTACCATATGTTCAATATTGGCATAATCGCCTCCGGTAAGGCCATCTTGCAAAACGCCATCAAAAACCAGCGCTGAAAAATCCTGGGTATTACCAGAGTTGTTTATAGTAACCGGGGTATAATCATTTGTACCAATTGGGAATACTACGCTTCCGTACACGGACTTGATAGTAAGCGTAGCGCCAGTGGTGGTATTGTCGCATTGAATATAATTATCAGCGCTACCGCCTGAAACTGAACCTACTGTAATGTTATATCCGTTCAGGACTACTATACCTGAGGAAAGCGCGAGGGCGCCGGTTAAGGTCATGGGTGCGCCAAGTGTAAGTGTCTGGCCTGCATTCAGGTTCACGGTAACGTTCCTCAAACTAGTGCCATAATTAATCGGGCTGTCGCTGAGGCTATTACCGGTATAGGTTACGTCAAAAGCGTTACCACCCTGAATAGAGCCCATTATCTGTCCGCCGGTATTTGTTATAGAAGAACCCGATGACATCGTAAGATAGCTGCCCATGTCAAAAGTAGATGAGTTTATTGTTAGTGAATTATTTACTGTTACAGCACCTGCGAGGGTTGTTGAAGTACCTGATGCAGATATTATAAGGTTATAATAGGTGGCAGGTGATACAATATAACCTGTAGCACCGCTATATGTCACGGTATTTCCAGAGGCTGAAGTGGTAAGGGTCCCCGTTGTCAGCAGGTTGCCTGCTACTGTTAAGCTGGAATTGCCGGCATTGATCCATTCTGAAGTTGCATCGACGCCTGTAATACCGGTAGGGTTGGTTGATACAATTGCCCCGTTATTGGTAACCGTAGTGCCGCTACTGATGGCGATTATAGATGGAATGGTGAGAACAGCAGTTGAATTAATGGAATAGTCTGTAGTAATATCAATAGTAGAAGAGTTGGTAATTGATCCTGTCCCATCAATAGTTGCCGCATTGCCGCTTAAAGTAATAATACCAGAACCGCTAAGTGCTCCGTTTACAACCAGGTTTCCCGATACTCCCAGGGAATAGGTAGAACCGGCCAGTGTAGAGCCTGTATTTATAGTAAGATTTGTAACCGAAGTATTAGCCTTTAAAGTTACGGTGTGGCCGGATGTAAGGTTCAGGGTTACCGTGCCCCTCACGCCTGATCCACCCGCCAATTCAGGACCCGCGTTCACTGAACCTCCCGTATAGGAAACTGAAAAACTATTGCTGCCCTGGATGGTGCCTGTTATACTGCCTGAAGACCTTGTAATGGCAGAACCTGCGGCCATTGTGACATTTGTACCTGCGGCGTAAGTACCACTTGTAAGACTCAAAGTCCCGTTAATGGTTGTTGCGGCAGCAGCCGTTACGGTACCGTTGCTGTTAATGGTAAGATTATTAAAAGTTGCTGCTCCTGCCGGCAGGGAAAAACTTCCCCTTAGGATAACAGTTCCGGCGTTTAGGGAATAAGACCCTGTACCGGAAAATGTAACTGTTGACAAGGTAGCGCCCGCAACCATTGTGAGGGTGCCTAATCCAATTCCACCTGCTGCAGCATTCACAGTCAGCGTACCGCTGGTGCCTGCAACGGTCAATGCCGGGGAACCTGTGGCTGCAAACGTTAATGTCCCAGCCTTGTTACCGCTTGCGCCAAGGGTTATCGAACCGCAGGCTGCATTGGTAATGTCTACAGTAACGGTTGCACCCTTAATTGTCATATTATCAATACTGGTCGGCAAGCCGCCGATTCCTGATCCGCCTGTAATACTGCTCCAGTTTGTGTTTGCACTTATGGTTATTGTCGCAGCTTTCGAATCAGGCGAAAGTGTCGTAAATAACAATAATAAACCCGCAGCTGCCAGGTTTATAAGTTTTGGATTAAATTGCTTTTTCATAACTAAATGGTTTAAAATATCTTAATAATACTATTGAATATTGTTGTTTAAAATTATTTGTTTGTTACGTATGTAAGAATATACTTTATATATAATAGAATGATTTTTGCCTGGGCTATTGTCATTCTGCTTATTGGCATAGTTAATACTTGAAAATGAGAGCACATACCCCATAAAATCCTTTATAAGGCTTGTTTCATTTTTTAAGAAAGTTGTTATCGTTTTCATTGTATCAACTATATTATGTTTTACTATTACGGGTCAAAACTACAGGCATCGGCATTAGCATGTTCGGCACAATTCGTGATCGGTAGGGAATAATGCGTGAATGGTAGTAAAAATTAAAACTACGGTATCCGGGTCAATCTCTTTTGGTATCAGAATCGCGGCGAACTTGTTTTAATTCCGTTTGTGTGTTCATTAGCTTGATTAATTTTTTACGATTTGCGCCAACAAAGTACCGGATACCAGAATTCTTGAGAAAGGGTTAAAAAAATGATAAAGAAGTCGTTAAAAACGCTACAAATAGAGCATATGGAATCGGCGAGAAATTACAGGTTGCGCAAAGCCGGAACTTTGCCGCAAGAGACCATAGTTGTGTAAAAATGTGATATACACATACTTATGTCTTAGTCACCGATTCTGTTTGGGACGGTCACATTATTGCTCTCAACGAAGAACTGTTATGTTTCCATTCCTGGATATGTCACGATCCAGAAGATCTTTTGCCTTAATAATATATATGTAAACATCTATCGGCACAGGTTGCCCCATGAACGTGCCGTCCCATTTGAAATTCTTATCAAAGGATTCAAACATCTTTTCTCCCCACCTGTTAAAAATTAAAATATGGAAATCAGTAACATTGCCTGCCGAGATCGAGAAAAAGGTATTTATTTTATTATTGCTTGGTGTAAAAACGTTGGGGATAAATATGTTAACATGTGTTTCGACATCTATCTGGGTGGTCATACTATCCTCGCAATTTTGTTGGTTCCATGCATACAATTTGATAAAATATCTCCCGGGGTCATCAAACATGCGCGGTGCAGGCTCAAAACTACTGTCCTTCATACTATCGCCAATATTCCACAAATACCGGATTGCATATTTTGATTTATTTACAAGTACAAGCAAGTCTTCTTTGTTGTACAAAACCTTTTCCGGGTTTGGATAATTGATTGCAAAGTTGGCTTTCGGGCTGTTATAAACTTTTACAAGATCATACGCGGTATCCGTACATCCGAGTGCATTTTGTGTAATGAGCATCACGGTATAATCTCCGGGAGTCTTATACTGGTGGGAAGCCTGCATGCCGTTTGATGTGATCCCGTCGCCAAAATCCCATATATCTGAAATAATATTGCTGTCAGGCGGAAACTTGAATTGTGCCTCTGCCGGAATGCAAACAGTTGAAAATGATTTTATTATGGATAATGGATGCGGTTCAATTCCAACGGCGATGGAATCAGGGCTCTCGCAGCCGGCAGTATTTATTGCAATGAGATTAATTGTTCCTGCAGATGCTTTTCCCCATGATACTTTTATTGTGTTTGCCGAATCGGCGGTTAGTATCCCTCCCGTTACAGACCAGTTATAATTTGTCCCTGGTTGTGCTTTGGTCGTGTAAATATATCCACCCCGTTCTTCACACACATTCAAAAGACCTTTTATGGCAAGAAGCGGCTTGGGATTAATTGCAACTTTCATTTGAACAATGGTATCGCAGCCAAGGGAATTGGTTTGCTTGATCTGTACATTCCCGGTTCCTGCACCAGCCCAGTTAACATTGATTGAAGCGCCCTTGTTTTTACCCGTGATGCTTCCGCCGGTTACAAACCATTCAAAGCTGCTTCCGGGTTCATTGGCAACGCTATAAATGTCACCTCGCTCAAATTCGCAAACATTGTTTTTCCCCGATAAAACCGGGATTGGGTAAGGTGCTATGACGACAGTTTTTGTTATCGTTGTATCACAGCCATATTTATTAGTTATGGTAAGTGAAATGCGCCCGATACCGGCATCGCCCCAGGATGCGATTATCTGTCCAGTTATTTCACCAGGCTTGAATGTCCCACCTGAAATATTCCAGGAATATGCTGAACCATTACCCTGCAGGCATTGATAATAATCCGAAGAGAATTTACAAACAGTATCCATTCCCGTAATTGATGCATTGGGGTTCGAATAGTTTTCAATTGTCTTTGAAACTGTTGAATCACAACCAAGACTATTTGTTTCAGTGACCCTTACAACTGCAGACCCGGGATTACCTGATCTGACAGCAATGGAATTTGTTCCTGAACCACTTACAATAGTGCCTCCGGTTACAGTCCACGAATAACTATCCCCGGGAACCAATGGCGTAGAATAGGCGCTTATTGATTTGTTGGCACAAGTTATATCTGGGCCGGTAATTTGCGGCTGCGGCCGGGGTTGAATAGAGATGGTTTTATTGATTTGAGTATCACAACCGGAAGGGTTTGTTTCTGTTAAACTAAGGCTCCCAGTCCCTGTGTTTCCCCAGTAAACAGTAACGGCATTGGAAGTTGCGCCGCTCAGGAGAGTTCCTCCGCTGATGCTCCACTGATATTTATCGCCGTTATGAGATGTTGTTGAATAGGTATTGCCTGCTGAAAA
>Ga0134126_10010422_pt1 | contig 11719 bp, 12 predicted proteins | sample KB31752_FD_96881 | JGI IMG/M metagenome (GOLD analysis project Ga0134126, IMG submission 96881) | Terrestrial soil microbial communities with excess Nitrogen fertilizer from Kellogg Biological Station, Michigan, USA - KB3-175-2 | ecosystem: Environmental > Terrestrial > Soil > Unclassified ...
CGCCGATACCCGTAGCGCGGATGTTCCGCTGACAGCTCCAGGAGCCTTTTGCTTAACTGCTCTTGCGCAGGTGTTGGCGGCCGCCCGCGATAGTTAAACGTCGAACGGGCCAGCCGTAGAATCTTCTACGCGCAAGGCGTGAAGGCGAACGTCCTGTTCTTCGACCGCAAACCCGCGCAGGAAAAATCGTGGACGCAGAAGCTCTGGATTTACGACCTGCGCACCAACATGCATTTCACGCTCAAGGAGAACACGCTGAAGCGAAGTGATCTGGATGATTTTGTAAATTGTTACTTCGGGTGTAGCGGCGCTTCTGTGAAGCGCGAACGAGTCGGCTCGCAGAGCCAACGCTACAACCGCCACAATCGTGTCGAGACAGAGCGCTTCAAATCATTCACCTACGAGGAGCTGAGCAAGCGCGACAAGGTGAACCTCGACATCTTCTGGCTAAAGGACGATGCCCTCGAAGAATCCGCCAACCTCCCTGCCCCGGAAATCATTGCCGCTGACATTACCGCCGACCTCGAAGCGGCGATGGAACAGTTCGCGACCATTGCGGAGGATTTGAAGAAGTGAAACTCGCCGCCCTCCTCGACCGCGCGTGGACTCCCTCCCCGCCCGCTCGGCGGGCTGCGCCCTTTCGCTTCGCCAAATTCGTCTCGCACGTTCCCAACGCGCTCGGCTCAAAGGAAAATTATGAGTACTAGCGAGAGTAAGTGGGTTCATTCACTCATCCCTCGGTTAACCAACGCCCTGAAGAAGCATCATGCGTCTGGCTTGGAAATAGGGGTGAGTGATGCACGAAAGTTGCCGTACACCTGTGAAATACACGGATACAGCGATGACGGTTCGAGCACAAAGAACATTTCCAGTTATCAAACCGATCTGTTGTTCTTCGATATCCCAAGGAGTGATCGGTGGATTCCAAGGGTTGTGGTCGAGTGCAAGCTTGGCCGAATTTCAACGCATGATGCCCTAACCTACAGTGCCAAAGCGGCTACGCATAAGCATGTGCATCCCTATTTGCGCTATGGAATCCTCGCTGGCGAGCGCGAGCATTATGCGATTCCTGTTCGGCTGGTAAAGCATGGCACATATTTTGACTTCATGGCGACTTGGCGTGCTGCGAGGCCGACGGCGGGCGAGTGGAGGGACTTTTGCGCGCTGGTCGTCGACGAGGTCAAAGCTTCCCGAGCCATGCAGGAGCTGTTGACAACAAACCGCTCTGCGAAGCGAAGGAAGTATCACACCCTCCATCGCCCTCTCTTGTTAAGATGAGTGCATTTGGTTTGACCGTAGGTGGTGGTGGCACGCTGGGCGCGCTGAAACGTCTGCAACTGCAGGCTGCGTGCCCCCACGCGGCGTCCGGGCGAAACCCCAAAACGCCGGGTCACCCAACCCGGCCCAAAACATGGGAGCTTGACGTTATAACATTTGTGATTACACTGGCGGCATGATTCTCGAATTGAAATTACGCAAGGTGGGCAACTCGGTGGGCGTCGTCCTGCCGAAAGAGGCGCTGGCGCACTTGAACGCGGACGAGGGCGACACGGTGTCGGTCACAGACGGGCCGGATGGCAGCTTGCGAATGAGTCCGCACAAGGCCGCAGTCGCGCGCCAGATGGAAGCGGTGCAGGACGTGATGAAGCGGTATCGTCACACCATGCGCGAGCTGGCCAAATGAAGGAGCCGACGTGGGTGTTGCGGGAGGTGGTGTTCTTGCTGCACGAGCAATCGCTGGCGCAGTTCGGCGGTTCGGGGGGAGTGCGCGACGAGGGTTTATTGGACTCCGCGCTTGGCAAGCCGCAGAACCTTTTCGCCCACGGCAAGCCGGGTTTGTTTGACCTCGCGGCCAGTTATGCTTTCGGCCTCGTGAAGAATCATCCGTTCATTGACGGGAACAAGCGCGCGGGCTTTGTCGTGGCCGTGCTTTTTCTCGAACTTAATGGCTACAAGTTTGAGGCGACCGAAGTGGATGCGGCTTTGCGCACGCTGGCGCTCGCTGCCGGAGAAATGTCGGAAGCGGCTTACGCGGGATGGTTGAAGTCCAATTCAAAACGCGCATGAGCAATCCAACGGCCCTCGTCCAAAAGCTACGGAACTACGGCAACATTCTTCGCGGCGCTGGTCTGACATTCGAGAAGCAGTCTAAAGCGACCAGCCCTTGCGGTATTTGCGATGGAGCAGCGCGCTGGCCGGTTTTGAATTCAGGATTTTGCCGCTCAGCGTGTCGTATTCAATCGGGCCTTCCACCAGCGTCGCCAGATTGGCGAGTTGGGCCAGTTCCGTGAGCGGGCCGCCGATGTCGAAACTCGAGAAGGTCTTCCCGTTGCCCTTGCACGCTTCGATCCATTCCCATTGATGGCTCTGCACGCGCGGCAAAGTTTCCGGTGGTCCCCCTTTGAAATCTTCAAACTGTTTCTCCGGCAGCAACACGTAGCTGGCGTTCCAGGGATTGTCGGAATAAATCGATCCTTTCGATCCGACCAGCAAATCCCCCCAGCCACCCTGTTTGTATCCGAGCATCAGGTCCCCGGACGGTTTTTCCTTCGCATACCAGGTCAGTTTCACGGGCGGCAGTGCCCCGCGCGCGGGCAGGTCCATCACCACTTTTGATGAAGTCGGATACCCTTCCGCATCTCTTTCGGAGGGCCAGGCCTGGAGCCGGACGATCACCTTGCTTGAACCGGGATTCATCGGCTTCTGCCAGAGCTGTTCCAAATGCAGCGCGCGGAACATGATGTTGGCGGTGTGGCAGGCAAAGTCCCCGACGATGCCGCTGCCAAACGCGCGCCACGAGCGCCAGCTCGCGGGCACGTAAGCGGGGCTGTAAGGACGGCTCGGGGCCGGGCCCAGCCACAAGTCCCAGTTCAATCCTTCCGGCACCGGCGGCGTATCGGTCGGACGTTTCATCGGTCCGTTGCCGCCATCAAACCAGACGTGCGCCTCACGGACCTCACCGATGACACCGCCCCACACCAGTTCGACGGCCCGGCGGAGATGCCGTTCCGCGGAACCCTGGTTGCCCATCTGCGTGACCACTTTGTGGCGCGCGGCGGTTTCCCGCATCACCCGCGCTTCGTGGACGGTACGTGTCAGCGGCTTTTCACAATAGACGTGTTTGCCCCGCTTCATCGCCGCCACCGCGGCGACGGCGTGCGTGTGATCGGGCGTCGCGACCAGAACCGCATCAATCTGCTTTTCCATCTGATCGAACATTTGCCGGAAGTCCTGATACCGTTTCGCCTGTGGGTGTTTCTGGTAGATGTCACCCGCCCGCATGGCATCCACATCGCAGAGCGCGACGAGATTGTTGCCCATGCCGTGAAAGGCATCGAGACTGCCCCGGCCCTGGCCGCCGACACCGATTCCGGCGATGTTCAGCTTGCTGTTGGCCTCGTAGGCAAAGGCCAGCCTGCTGTTGCGGAGAATCAAAAGTCCGGCTCCGGCCGTGGCGGACTTGCGCAGGAAACTGCGGCGGTTAATGGCGGTTTTCATGGCGGAAAAGGGATCGTGCGGGTTTGCCGTGGTCATGTTGCGACCGTATCCCGCCGTCCGTGATGCGACAATGAAAATGCAGTTTCTGCGCCGTGGCGCGGAGGCAGACGTTCAGTCTGGTCACGGCGCTGGCCAACTGATTGACTCGCGTTCGAACGGAAACTTTCTTCTGCTCACCGTGTGCAAACGCCTCGCTATCGCGCGGCGAATCTGTCAGGATGCGCCCGCCCGATCATGCATTGCCGAACGTCGTTTTACATCGCTGCTCTTGCCTTGCTGTTGCCGGCGGCTGTACCGGCAGCGGACTGGCCGCAGTGGCGAGGGCCAAAGCGTGATGGGGTTTGGACCGAAACCGGCATTCTGCAAACGTTCCCGACGAATGGATTGAAGATTCGCTGGCGAACACCGGTGGGGCCGGGGTGGACAAGCCCAGTAGTGGTCCACGGCCGGGTTTACCTGACCGATATGCGGTTGGATAAGCCGAAGGCTTGGGAACGCATCCTGTGCTTCAAGGAATCGACAGGCAAGCTGCTCTGGAGTCGTGAGTATGAATTGGTTTACCCGGATTTTGCGTTCAACCCCGAGCAAGGCGGCGGTCCGGCCGCGACACTGATCGTCGAGGCCGGAAAAGTTTACTGGCAGGGCCGAAGCGGTCAGGTGGATTGTCAGGACGCGCGGAGCGGCAAAGTCATTTGGGAAATCCATTTGGACACGAAATACACAATCGGGATACTGAGTGTCCGTGCGTCACCGTTGATTGAAGGGAATCTTTTGATCCTGGTCGCCGGCGCCGTGCCGGGTGGCTGTGTCATCGCGCTCGACAAGCGGACGGGGAAAGAGGTTTGGAAGGCTTTGGATGACTCCAAGTCCAGCAGTTCACCGTTGGTCATCGCGGCCGGTGGCAAACGGCAGTTGATTGTCTGGACTAGCCAGGCCGTCAATTCGTTGAATCCTGAGACGGGCGAGACCTGGTGGCGAAAACCAATGGTGACGAGCAATAACGATTCAATACCCACGCCGGTTGTTGAGAAAAACCGGCTGCTGATTTCGGGTCTGATGCTGGAATTGGACGACACCCGGCCCGATGCCGGGGTGCTCTGGCCGGAAACGCTGGCGCCTTCCAAAAGGATTTTGAGCAATACTTCGACCCCACTTTTGCAGGGCGATTACGTGTATTCGGCGAAATCCAGCGGCGAGTTCGTCTGCCTGGAGGCCGGCACCGGCAAGCAGCTTTGGGGAACGACCAACGTGACGGCGCTGAAGTTTGGCGCCAGCATCCAACTGACGCCAAATGGTGACGAGACGTTTCTTTTCACCGACGAAGGTAACCTGATTATCGCGCGACTCGCCCCAGACGGTTACCACGAAATCAGCCGCGCGCATCTGCTCGAACCGACCTCGGATTTGATGACCCGAAAGTTTGCCTGGGTGCCGCCGGTTTATGCAAATCGCTGCATCTTCGCGCGCAACGACAAGGAACTGATCTGCGCTTCACTGGCGGCGAAGCGGTGAGTGACCGTTGCAGGCCCGCTGGCCTCAGCGGGCGCCGTGCGAACCGCCGCGTCAGGGGACGCGGCCTACAGAGGTACGATGATTGGCCCTGTGCGAAAAACCGAGACGACGCGACACGGTTGTAGGCCCGCTGCCCTCAGCGGGCGCGCGCGTCGAACCGCCGCGTCAGGAGACACGGCCTACAGATGCGCGATTGTTGAAGGCCGAGAGTTGGGAGAAGTCAAACCGGCATGACGTTGTAGGCCCGCTGCCCTCAGCGGGCGCACGCAAACCGCCGCGTCAGGGACGCGGCCTACAGAGGTACGATTGTCCGATAATTGGGCCTGAGCGAAAAACCGAGACGACGCGACACGGTTGTAGGCCCGCTGGCCTCAGCGGGCGCGCGTCAAACCGCCGCGTCAGGAGACACGGCCTACAGTTGAGAGTTCGCCATTTGCCTGAGCCGGCGAATCTGTCAGGCTCCAGCCACTGCCACGAACATGAATTGCCGGATAACTTTTCGGATGACCGCTGCGTTTGTCCTGACGTTGTACCTGGCAGCCCGGTCAGCGGACTGGCCGCAGTTCCGCGGGCCGAATCGCGACAGTGTCTGGACCGAAACCGGCATTCTGCAAACGTTCCCGACGAATGGATTGAAGATTCGCTGGCGCGTGTTGATTGGAGCGGGCAACTCCAGTCCGGTCGTGGCCGGAGGCCGCGTTTTTGTCACCGACACCGTGACAGAGAAGCCCAGGGCCTGGGAACGGGTTCTTTGCTTTGATGAGAAAACCGGGAAGCGGCTGTGGATCTTCTCCGATGAAGTGGATTTACACCCGTCTTTCGACCCAAAGAATCCGTCCGGGCCGTGTCCGACACCCATCACCGAGGGCGATCGCGTGTTCACTCTGGGAGCGACGGGCCATCTGTTGTGTCTCGATACGCGCAAAGGCAGGTTGGTCTGGAAAAGGATTCTCGGCCAGGACTACGATCTGGAGCAATTCCCGGAACTCACGGCCTGCCCGTTGATCGAAGGCCGTCTCCTGATCGTCCTCATCTGTGGCAAGCCGGGAGCGTGCGTCGTCGCTTTCGACAAGCGCACAGGGAAGGAAGTCTGGCGCGCGCTCAATGATCCTCCACACGCTTTCAGTTCGCCCACCGTCGTCAGCGCCGGCGGGAAAAGACAATTGATCGTCTGGACGCCGAAAGGAGTGACCTCGCTGAATCCGGTCACGGGCGAGACCTGGTGGCGCGAGGAACTCGTCACGCGGGAAGATTACGCGGTGGCCACTCCGGTGCGCGACGGCGACCTGTTGCTGGTCAGCGGGTTGATGTTCCGGCTTGATCGCGACAAACCGGCCGCATCCGTGCTCTGGCCCGAGACGAAAGCGCTGTCGCTCCGGGTCCTGAGCCACACCTGCATGCCATTGATCCTGGGCGAACATGTGTTCGCCGGAAAAATCGGCGGACGCTTTGTTTGCCTCGAAGCGCGGACCGGCAAACAGGTTTGGGAAACCGACAAAGTGACTCCACCGGGAAATGGCGGCACGATCCATCTGACGCTCAACGGCGATTCTGTTCTGATTTTCACGGATCAGGGAAACCTGATTCGCGCCCGGCTGGATGGAGAGGGTTATCATGAACTCAGCCGCGTTCGTTTGATCGAACCGGATTACCATTTTGGTGATCGGAAGGTTGTCTTTGCCCCGCTCGCATTCGCCAACCGGCACGTGTTTGCTCGTAACGACGAGGAACTGGTCTGCGCCTCATTGGCCGCGAAGCCGTGAGTGACCGTTGTAGGCCCGCTGCCCTCAGCGGGCGCGCGTGAACCGCCGCGTCAGGGGACGCGGCCTACAGATGCGCGATTGTTGATGGCCGAGAGTTGGGAGAAGTCAAACCGGCATGACGTTGTAGGCCCGCTGCCCTCAGCGGGCGCACGCAAACCGCCGCGTCAGGGGACGCGGCCTACAGAGGTACGATGATCGGGCCTGAGCGAAAAACCGAGACGACGCGACACGGTTGTAGGCCCGCTGCCCTCAGCGGGCGCGCGTGAACCGCCGCGTCAGGGGACGCGGCCTACAGATGCGCGATTGTTGAAGGCCGAGAGTTGGGAGAAGTCAAACCGGCATGACGTTGTAGGCCCGCTGCCCTCAGCGGGCGCACGCGAACCGCCGCGTCAGGGACGCGGCCTACAGTTGAGATTTCGCCATTTCCCTGAGCCGGCGAATCTGTCAGGCTCCGACCGTTGCCACGAATATGAACTACAGGATAACTTTTCAGATCTCCACCGCGTTCGCGCTGATGTTGTGCCTGGCAGCCCGGTCAGCCGACTGGCCGCAGTTCCGCGGACCTTCTGGAAATGGTGTCTCTCCCGAGGACAAGGCTCCGCTGCACTGGGGACCGGAGAAAAACGTGCGCTGGAAAGCGACTCTTCCGGGCCCGGGCAACAGCAGCCCGATCGTTTCGCGCGGACGCGTCTTCGTCACTTGCGCGGAAGACTCGGGAAAGAAGCGGAACCTGTACTGCTTCGACCGCCGGACGGGCAAGGAACTCTGGGTGCGGACGGTTGGGTATCCGGTCGTCGAGCCAACATACCAGTCAAACCCATACTGCGCGTCAACTCCCGTCGCCGACGGCAGGCGTGTGGTGGTCTGGCACGGTTCAGCCGGGGTGTTCTGCTACAACTTCGACGGCAAAGAACTTTGGAAAACGGATCTCGGCGAGGTACGCAACGAATGGGGCTACGGTTCTTCGCCAATTCTTCATCGCGGAAAAATCATTTTGAACTTCGGTCCCGGGGACCGGGCGTTTTTATGCGCGCTCGATCTGAAGACCGGCAAACTGCTCTGGAAATACGACGAGCCGGGTGGCCCGAGCACCGTTCCCAAGGGGAACAGCGGCACGTGGTGCACGCCCATTGTTGCCCGGGTCGGCGGCAAGGATCAGATCCTTTGCAGCATGCTCACGCAGTTGGTTGCCTGCGATCCGAAGACCGGCGCGCGTCTGTGGTTTTGCGATGGCCTGGCGGAAAGCAAGGCTGATCTGATCTACCCGTCGCCCGTGGTCTGCGGCGAGATCGGCGTCGCGTTCACGGGCTGGGTCAACGGGCCAACAATCGGTTTCAAGCTGGGCGGCGTCGGCGACGTAACAACTTCCAACCGGCTCTGGCTGGAGAAGCAAACCCAACGGATTGGCTCCGGCGTGGTCGTGGGTGAAAACGTATTCATCGTCAACGCCGGACCGGGCACTGCTCAGTGCATCGAATGTCGAACCGGGAAAATCCGGTGGAGCGAGCGGCTCGAAGGCGGCGAAAGCTGGAGTTCAGTGGTAATGGCCGCCGGACGGCTTTATGTCACGAGCCGGAGAGGAGTCACGTCGGTCTTTTGGCCGAACCCGGACAAGCTTGAGCTTTTGGCCATGAACGATCTGGGCGAACCGAGCAATGCGACGCCGGCCATCTCTGACGGGCAGATATTTTTGCGCACCAACAGCCATCTCTACTGCATCGCGGAGGATCAGGTCGCCCGACAATGACTCAATGGCACGACCGCAGACTGTCGCGGGAAGAAATCCACGGCCTGACGGTTTGCCAAAAGGAAAAGGACTCGCCGAAGCGCCTGCACGCCGAGACCGCCGGCAGGCGGGGCCTGCACCCAACGTTGGCCGTCGTGCTCCCCGGCCACCTCGACCGCGCGTTCCAAGGAGGACCATGAAGACCGCGCCAATCCATTCCACCGTCGCGACGAACCGATGAACGCGCTGGACGTCTGGGAGTCACGGATCATGGCGTTGGACGCGAAGTTGCGGCCCCTTGCGCAACGGCCCGTGGACGTGACGCGTGCCGGCTGGGTCGAGCGCTTGCGCTCCGGCGTGCCGCCCCTGGACGAAGCGGACGCGCGGTTCGAGGCGGAAAAATTGCTCGGTGAATTGAGCGCGGCCTACGCCCAAGGCACCGAGGAAACCCGCAATGCGCTCCGGCGGATGTTCGCCGGGAATCGTTCGTTTGCCTGGGCGGTTTCCTGGGCGGAGAGGGCGGCGGGCGCGCCCGGCCTGCGGCAGCGGTTGATCCTTTTCTCGATGCAGGATCAGGGACAGGACAGCCGTGATGCGCTCCTGACGCTCGAAGAAATCTGTCGCGAAGCCGCGACTGCGGGCGTGGACATCCAACCGGCGCTTCGCGAAGTGGCCGACCTGTCGAGCGGCGTCAACAAATACGGGATGGGTTCCACACGCGACCTGTTGTTAAAGCATTGCCCGGCGCGATGAGCGGAATCCGTTTTTCATTCAAGCTCCGGCGCGCGACAGACGCGGGCGCGGGAAAGGGCGGGCCTGGCTGCTGTGGGGAGACAATGATCGCGAACGAATCAACAATCTGCCTTGTTTTGTCCGGTGGGCAGTTCTTGATCACTGTCACGCGCGGTGGATCACAAGCGAAGCTGGACCCGCTGAAACGCGCCGCCATTGAAAGATGAATCCTGAACACACCATTCATCGGGAAACAGCGCACAAGCTGGCGCGCCGGGCTTTGTTCAGTTTCATTGTGACGTTCGTCCTGGCGCGAGTGCTGGTGTTCCTGATCATGTCCAGACGGATGCCGAATCTTTATTTGTTCCTGAGCGGAACGCATGTTCACCATCTGAACTACGGCATTTTTCTCATGGCGACGGTTTGCGGTTACAGCGTGTTCCGCCGCCCGGTCGGCCGCCCGGCGGAAATCACGGCGCTGCTGTATGGCGTGGCCATGGGCCTCACGTTCGATGAGTTCGGGATGTGGCTGCATCTGGGCGGCAGTTACTGGCAGCGGGCAAGCGTGGACATGGTGATCGTGATCGCGGCGTTGTTCGGGCTGGTCGCTTTCGCGCGTTCCCTGAAACGATTTGAATCACGCCACTTTCGGGCGTTCGTCATCTTGCTGGTTGTGCTGGTGGGCTTTGGAATCGTCCTCTACACGACCGGAAACCGTCTCGGTGACGTGATGGGACCGACGCTCCATGATCTGGAATCGGCTTCTTCACCTTGAACGCAATCGGATGGGCACCCGCCGCACGACCCGCCCAACATCTGTATCCGGGCGTTTACCCCGAGAAAGTCCCGGGCGGAACGCACGCCGTACCGGGTGTCTCAACGGGTCCGTCGTCAAGAACCGGGACGAGCCGTCCGGGATGCCGCCTTTGTCAGGGCACGCTCACTGTTTCGCCTCCAGCGAGGCACAGACGACCTCCGCCTCGCTTCGCGCGAAGATGTGGCGGTTGGCAAAAGCCGGCGGCGCGTAAACAAATTTATACCCGTTGAACGGCCAGGTCGGATCAATCAAATGGCTGCGGCCAATTTCCCGATAACCCGTCGGGGACAATTCAGCGCGGATCAGGTTCCCTTCATCGGTGAATAAAAAATATCCGCCGCCCTGGGGAGTGATGTTGATGCTCGCCCCGTTCTTCGGCGTGGTCACCGTGTTGGTGCTCCAAACCTGCCGGCCCGTGGCCGCTTCCAGGCAGACCAGGTCGCCGGGGGACCTGCAGCTATAGATGTAATCCCCCTGCGGCATGGGGGTCGAGGTGTTGCTCAATATCCGTTTCGAGGGCACACGGTTTTCCGGCCAGCGAAAGCTCGCGGCGGGCGGAGGGCCGCTCAGTTCCATCATCAATCCGCTCACGAGCAATCGATTTCCCCAGAACACGGGCATGGCGACGTCGTCATTGTTGCTTGTGTTCATAAGCTCACGCCAGAAGGCGTGCCCGTTGGCGGGGTCCAGGGACACGAGGGATTTGTCGGTCCAGACAATCAACTGCCGCTTGCCGCCGGAAGTGATCGCGATGGGTGAACTGTTGGAAGCGTGCTCATCGAGCGCTTTCCATATTTCTTTTCCGGTCTTTTTATCCAAAGCCAGGACAGTGGCCCCGGGCCTGGCGCCCGTGAACACGATGAGCAGCGGGCCCTCGATCAACGGCGAAGGCCGGCAGCCCATCTCTTCCACCGTGTACTCCTGCCAGAGATTTTTCTCCCAGATGACCTTCCCGGTTTTTACGTCCAGGCAGTGGATGTAACCATTTGCGCCCACGACATAGATCCGCCCGTGCTCCACGATTGGAGTCGCCGTGGGACCGGCGCCCCGCTCGGGCACAAAAGTCCATTCCCCGTAATGCTCTTCGTAGCTGAAGACCCAAAGGACGCTTCCCGTCTTTACGTCGAAGCAATGCACGCGCTCCCGTGAGGTCGGTTTGGTCAATTCCACATCAAAGACAAAGGCCCTGCCCTGCGCCACCACCGGACTGGAGAACCCGCCGCCGACCGGGTGCCGCCAGCAGATTTTCAAACCTTCATTGGGAAACGATTCAAGGATTCCGGTTTCATTCCAACGGCCGTCTCGATTGGGTCCGCGAAACTGAGGCCAGTCCGCGGCGGCGACCACAGCCGCCGGCAGGACGATCCCCAGGACGGATGTCACCGTTGCCCTGAAAAAGAGCGCAACTAAACGGGCTTGCGTCATGGCCGGCATCGCGTCCTGCATACCAGACCACGTCGCACTTGCAAGGCGGCGCTCGGCGTCGGCCGTCCGATGCCGACCCGTCTTCCCGGCCCGCAGGTCCGCGAAAAAACTCCGCGCGGGCTTGAATGATTATGCGGTTGCTCCGACTTCCCGCACCCGGCATCCGCGGATTTGCTCACTGCGGCAAGGCGAAGGCCACGTAAGCGTCGCCGCTTTTGGTGCCCATCTTGCCGCCGCCGCAGGCGA
>Ga0134126_10010424_pt1 | contig 11717 bp, 13 predicted proteins | sample KB31752_FD_96881 | JGI IMG/M metagenome (GOLD analysis project Ga0134126, IMG submission 96881) | Terrestrial soil microbial communities with excess Nitrogen fertilizer from Kellogg Biological Station, Michigan, USA - KB3-175-2 | ecosystem: Environmental > Terrestrial > Soil > Unclassified ...
AGGTTCAGCGCGGTGTACAGCCGGCCGTTGATCTTCGCGTAGACCGCACCGGTGTCGCGGTTGCCGATGATCGCGGACTGACCGACCAGGCCGGCTGGCTTCATCACATGCAACAGTGCCATCCAGCCGACGCCGATCAGCACGAAAACCATCGACAGTGCCACTGCGGCTTGCTGTTTGCGGTCATCGTGCTTCATTCGCACCGAGAACCGGGTGATCGCCGCCTTGAGCCTGCGGTTGTAGAACAGGTGCCCCGAGTTCTGGTCGCGGTTGGAGAGATTAAGTGGCACCTTCAGTATCCTTTCGGCGGCCAGTTACCCGTCACTGCAAAGCTCCGCCGTAGCGCGTGTGGTTCTCAGCCTCGGCCTCCTGCCGCAGCGCGGTGACGGCGAGGTTCAACCGGTCGGCAAGTTCGCCATGCGTGTAACCGGACATCACAGTCGGGTGCAGCGCCAATTCGACCAGCCGGCCGTCACCATTCGCGACCGCCTGGATATCGCCGAGATCCACGCTGTACGTGACGGTCTCGGCCTGGCCGACGAGGGCTTCCCACTTGTCGGCGGCATCATTCAATTCGCGCAGAACCGACTCGACGAGATCCTTGTCGCTGAGCTGCGCGCGACTGTCTGGCCCCGGCATCATTGCAGTATCTCGACCCCTTCGAACAGCGTCAATTCATTGTCTGCGGGCTTAAGCACAGCGCCCTGTCAGGGGCCGGCTTTCCAGTTACTGGGCGGCGGCGAGCTGAGCAGTTGGAACCAGGCGAAGTGGTAATTCGCGTTGACCACGTTCTTGGTGGCGATTGCTTCGGTGGCGGCCAGCAGCAGGCAATTCAGCAACTGCGCTGGTTCGACGTCCGGGTACTGAGCCAGGAGTTGATACCGCGACGTATCGAGGTAGACCCGCAGTACGTCGAGTTCCGCATCGACGACGCCGGTACCGGCGGCGCCCGCCCTGGCCAGCGTGTTCACCATCCGCGGCAGTCCGTCGCGCCAATGAGTCGCCTCCCCGAGGACCCAACCCAGGTCGTCGACCGCCGGCAGTTCGCGCGGTTTCGACGACGTGTTGGTGACCTCGTAGTCGGTCGCCCAGCCCAGCGGGTCGCCGGGCGCGTAGGTCGCCAGCAGTGCGGTCTGGCCGAGTAGCGCCGACGCGGTGCCCTTGCGCCGGCCCGGCTCCAACAACCGCACCTCGTCGGGCAGCGTGATCCCCGGCGGTACCCAGCCGTGGGCAAGGTCGGTGACCAGCAAGGTGGCGCCGTCGTCGCGGATGCCGACGGCCCAGCGCAGGCCGGGTTCCTGGCGCGCCACGAACTTGAGCAACCGTTCCAGCCGTTCGCTGTGCGACTCGCCGGTCTCGGCTACCGGCAGCTGCCGCGTGAGTTCGGTGTCGTCGGCCTCCGGCTCGGCGTGGCGGCTAGTCGCCGCCACGGGCGGCGGGGGTTCCACCGGCGGTTCGGCCAGCGGCGCGATCTCCTGCAACAGCGTTGCCAACTCTTCGAGCACCTCGGTGTCGTCGGATTCGGACGCGTGCTTCGGCGCCGACGGCTCCGGCTCGACGGCGGGCTCCGGTTCCGCGACGGGTACCGGTTCCGCGACGGGTTCGGAAGCTTCCGGCTCTGGCTGCGCGACGGGCGGCACCGGCACGGGTGCGGGAGCGGGTGCGTCCGTCGTGGCTATGACCGTGGTCTGCTCGGGATCTTGCCGCGGGGGAGCGAGTTTGAATCGTGTTGTTTTTTCCGTCTCGTCGACGCCATTAACGGGCTGGTGTTCGCTCGGCAATTTTGATTTCATGCTGTGCAGATGCCGAACTGTTGACTCGACCCGACGTACCGCGAAGGCGCGCGCTTCGTTGATGACACGGGCTTCTTCTGCCTGTCTCGTCGAATCGACCAATCCCGCACACCGAATGTTCTTGAGTTCTTCGTTTGCCGAATTGACGATCCGCTGCAAGTCGGCCTTCAGGTATTTGACAAGCGGAGCGGTCTCGGCGGTCACCATCGACAGCTCCGCAGGCCAGAGGCCACCTGTCACCCATGGGGTGGCGTCGACGGGTGCTTTGAAGGCCGGGATCTTCAACGATTCCTGGGCAGCTCTTCGAAGGCGCTGGCGCGCCGTATTCCGTCCGAAGATTGCCACCGGCCAAGCCTACCGTCCCGGGCGTCCCGACTACCGCGCCGTTTGGCGGTCAAGAAATGTAGGTGAATTGTGCGAATAACGCCGGCTGGGTAGCGTGAGCGTGTGGCAGATTCAGGGCTTCAGCAGCAGCTGAATGAAGTGCGTGCGTTGCTCAGTCGGGCGCGAGAGTTGTTCGGCGCCAACCCTGTCGAACCGCCCACCGATATCGCTCCGGATCGCGACGCCGTCCAGACCTGGATTCGCTAGTTACTCGTCCGCGTCGTCGCGGCCCGGTAGTTCGTGTGCGACCAATCTTTCGATCGCGCTGTCGAGATCGTCGGCGGTGGGAACCTCGGCCGACGGGGTATATCCCGCGGCGACGATTTCGCCTCGCACCTCCATCACCGCCTTGAGGTAGGACACATCGGCGGTCAGCAGGATGCCTTCGGTCAGGCTCTCGGCGTCGGTGTTCATCGCCGCCTCAGTCAACGTGACGCTGTGCATGTAGCCGCCACGGCAGGAGCGGACCAAGATGTGGCCGCTCGGATGTACGGTGTCGAACGCCGGATCGGCCTCGGTCATCGACCGTCGTCAGCGAGGCGATCAAACGTCCGCGCGGCGTCGGCCTCGTGTTGCTCCCACATAACGGCCGATTTTGTCAGGTTGCCGGCGATCTCCGCGTGATTGTCCGCTTGTTGCTCGTAGCACAGTCGTCGCTGCTCGAGCAGGTCTCTCCCGGCCTCCCTCAGGTCGCCGAAGATCGGCCCCAACGAATCCAGGCTGCGCTGAATGGCCGCGTGCGACGCCGGAAGGGTTCGCAGATATTCCGACGTCTCTTGATGGTGGTCGGCGGCTTCGCGCAAGTTGGCCGGCACCACGCGAATTCGGTCTGCCATCGATGTTCTCCTTCTGACGTGCCGGCGCGAGCCGGACTACTTCTATGCGGTCTCAGTTCGCTCGGCGATCGCCGGCCTGGTGGGAACCGGTGGGTTGGGCTCGTCCGGCGCGGCCGCGTTGGCCGGCGCCGGAGGGTGCTCCCAGCCTAGGAAGTCGGGTCCGCTCACGGTGGAAATGTGCTGGATCTGGCCGTTCATCAGCGCTCGGCTTTCGCCGAGTGCTAGTGCGTGCCGGTCGGTGAACATTCCGATGTCGCCGGGCGCAAGCCGCGCCGGGTCGAGGGGGTCGGTCACGGCGGTGCCTGGTGGCGGGATGGGCATGCCCTGCTGGCGGAACGCGTCCGCGATGGGGGTCCCGCCCGCTGCGGCTTCGATCGCGGCGGCAAGCTGCGGGCTGGCGGCGGTGAGGGTTTCGCCGTTGGGCAGCGTCACCGTCGTCGGGCCGGAAGCGGGTTCGGCGTGCTCATGGCCGGTGTTCGGAGAGCCGTCCTGGTCGGATTCGGTGTCCTCGTCATCGTCGGTAGCCGGCTGGAGGTCGTCGACCTCCTCTCCTTCAGCGGGCACGGAATTCGGCAGCGGGAATCCGGCCGGCATACCGAACCCGGTGCCGCTGGGCAGGCCTCCTCCCCCGCCGAACGACGGAATGCTGGGCATCGCCGGGGGCGCGGGCGCTGACGACGCCGGCGGCGACGAGCTTTCGGGCGGCATCCCGAGATCGTCCTCCGGCAATTCGTCTGCATACGGTCCGAGCTCGGATTCCGTTGTTGCAGGCCGAGTTTGGACGGCGTGTGGCGGCGCCGCGGGCGCGCCGCTGGGCGCGCGCTGGTCGGCGGCATCGGGGCCGGTTTGGGTTGAGTTGTACAGCGACGTCCACGCGGCCATCAGCGCCGAGTTCGACGTATCGTCCAGGCTCGCCCCGGCAACCACGGCCTGAATGTCCCGCAGCTTGCCGATCAGATAGCGCTGAAAGTCACGCGCTCCCGCCGGGGTGTCCAAATCGGATCGGGTCGCCACGGCTTGTTCGATGTCACGTTGCAGGGTGTTCAGCACATCCCTGCCGGCGGCCGCCTTCTGGTGCGCGTTCAAGACCGCGGCCACTACTTGCAGATCGACCTGAGCCGTCGTCGAATTCTGATGCGCCAGAGCAGCCTCCGCATGTCTGATGGCCTCGGCGGCGTCGCCTTCCTGATGGTCGGAGCCCGACCCGTCGTCAGGCGATGTCATTGCTCTGCTGCCCGGACATGGCCGCGACAGTAGCCAGGGGTGTTGGCGCCGACAATTCACACGTGTGGACAGCCGCCACACCACCCATGTGCTAGCCGGCGGATGAGGTGTAGTTCTCACGCAACGTGTCCAGCCTGGCTCTCGTCGCGCCGTCGATGTCGCGGGCCTGCGACACCACCGCCGAGATCTCCTGCTGCTTGGCGATCAGGAACTTCTGGAATTCGCGTGCGCCCATCGCGGTATCGAGCGCCAGTGCGGCCTGATTCTTTACTGCGCCGTCGATCTCGGCGGCGATGGCATCGAGGCGCCGGATGCTTTCCACAGTCACCGAATGCGCGGTGGCCAGCGCTTCGGCGAGGGCTCGGTCGGCGTCGGCGGACGCGGCGTGGTGCGCCGACAGCGCCGCCTGTCGCTGGGCGATCGCGTCGATCGCGCCGCCGGCCTGCCCCGCCGCTTCCTGTCCTTGTCCGCCAGCCATCGTCGTTACCCCACCGGGCGCCGGATCTGCACGCCGGTACCGAGCGGGCTGATCCGCACCGTCGCGCCCGGTTCAGGTGCCTCGACGACGAGGTTGTTACCGATGGCGAGTTGCACGTGGCCCGAGGTGGGAAAGACCAGATCGCCCGGCCGGACCTGCGAGCGCGGGACCGGTACCCCGTCGTAAATCTGCTGATATGTGGTGCGGTCCAAATGAATTCCGGCCCGGGCGTAGGACCACTGGGTCAGCCCGGAGCAGTCGAACTGGTCGGGCCCGGTCGCGCCCCACACATACGGTCGCCCCAGTCGCGATAGCGCAGCACGCACCGCAATGCCGGCGCGACTGTTCGGCGGAGGCAGCCGCAACCCATGGATGCCGTGGTGTGGCATCCGATAGCGCGTCGCTCGCCACCTCGACCGGTGCCTGCGGGACTTACGGCGAGCGGCGAGCACGTGTGCGTGCTGAGCGCGCAACCGCGCGACCCGGCGGCGGATTGCTTCGCGCTGCGCGATCGCATTGTCCGGCACCGCACTATCGGCACGTGCCTCGTTGAGAACGCCTTTGGTCAGCGCATGTGCGTTGGCGTGATCGCGATGGGCTTGCCGAGCCGTGGCGTCCACCTCGGCGTCGACGGCGGCTGCGGCCCGCAGGTCATCGCGGCTGCGCTCCACCGCTGCGCGGTAAAGTACCTGTCCCCCAGCGTTATTCATGGCCGCGGCACGAGCCAGCAGGTCCTCGTATCGGGCCGGGTTGGCATCGAGCGACGCCACTTGCGTTGCGCCGCTGAACAGTTCGTGCGCGTGGCGCAGTGCCGCCAGCTCGCTTCCGGTCATTGCTTGTCTCCCTCGGTCTGGTCGGCCAGGTCGGCGAATGCCCGGACCCGGGGGAGAGCGCCGGGCGGGATGACGCCTCGGTTGCGGATGTCCCACAACTCGGCGACGGTGACTCCGAGCAGCGCGGCGATGACGGCCTCCGGCAGCGGGGACTGTGCGCAGGCCCGGTCGAGTCGCGCGCTCAGGCTCATCGGCACGCGTTCGAGAAGCGCGCCACGGATGACTTCCAACTCCTCGAGATGCCGCATGAGCCGATGCGCTGATTCAGCATCGGCGTTGGCCGCAATTCGCCAGGAGTCGGCGGCCAGCATCTCGGCCCTCACGCACTGTTCGATCACGGAAAGAATATACGACTCATATTCGTTTGATGTGTTCGCCGGCGTCCGCTCGATCGCCGATTTGATCGAATCCAGGTGAGCTTCGGAGGATCGTTCCAGCACTTCGGTGTCGGTGTTGTGCCGGACGACCACGATCGGCCCGTCGGTTCGTGCGAGCGTCGGTTCGGGTCGCGGCGCAGCGGTCAGGCGCTCGAGTTCGGCGGCCGAATCGGCTGCCACCACGAGGCGCGAATACGTCCCGGTTGGCAGGCCGAGGCCGTTTTCAACCTTTTGAACTGTGCTTTTGTGCGGCTTACGGGCGCCACGCTCCAGGTAGCTCAGCCCCATGATGCTGACCCCGGTCACCGAGGCGAAGTCGGCCAGCGACCAGTTGCGCGATTCGCGTAGCTCCCGGATAGCCGCTCCCGCCGATTCGCGGCTCAACGCAGCGCTCCGGCCATATCCGGATACTACATACGGCGCGCGACCAGTCTTGGCATATACGTTTTTGTCTCCGTCTCTTGCCAATCATATGTTGTTGGTTATACGCTTCCGTATACGTTTCGATACAAAGGAGGCGGACCGATGGGTCACCCGTGCTCAGTCAACCCGGAGATGTGGTTCGGATACGCCGACGACGACAGCGGCGACGGCGCCGCCAAGGCGCGTGCCTACGAACAGTCGGCCACCGAAGCGCGGCTGCAATGCCTGCGCCGATGCCCGCTTGCGCAGCAGCGACTGTGCGCAAAGTACGCAGTGGAGAACCGGGAAGAATACGGCGTCTGGGCCGGCGTGAAACTGCCCGGCGGCCAGTACCGCAAGCGTGAACAGTTGGCCGAAGCGCACGCCACCCTGCGTCGGATCGCCGCCGGAGAAATCAGCTCGCGGCAACTGGCCGACAATGCCGCGCTGCTGGCTCGCCGGGAGAACGACGCGGCGCCGGTCACCGCGACGGTGTTTCACCTGCCCGTTTGCCAGGTCGGACCCCGCTCCGCTGCGTGAACACTCGTTGACGCGGCCTGATTGAGTCCGCCGCCAGGGGGTAATAGGAAGGTCAACCCACCCCGGAGGACCTCCCGCTATGACTTCCGCGAATGACGAAGACGCCGGCGCAGCCGGGGTCGAGGAGTCGCGCACATGACTTCCGCGAATGACGAAGACGCCGGCGCAGCCGGGGTCGAGGAGTCGCGCACATGACCTTCGACCTGAGACCGACTGGCGCACAGCACGACCTGGCCCGGCGTGCACACGAATTCGCCGAGGACGTCATCCGCCCCGTCGCCCTTGAATACGACCAGAAGCAAGAGTTCCCGTGGCCGGTGCTCGAAGAGGCCGCCCAGCGCGGCTTCTACAGCCCACTGTTTTACCGCGATCTGATCGGCGACCCGAGCGGGCTGTCACTGCCGATGTTCATGGAAGAGCTGTTCTGGGGTTGCGCCGGAATCGGTTTGGCGATCGTCATGCCGGCGCTGGCGCTATCGGCGATCGGGCAGGCCGCCTCGCCCGAGCAGATGCTGGAGTGGGCCCCGCAATGCTTCGGCACACCCGGCGACCTCAAACTCGCGGCGCTGGCGATCTCCGAACCAGAAGGCGGTAGCGACGTCCGCAATCTGCGGACCACGGCCCGTCGCGACGGCAGTGACTGGATCCTCGACGGCCACAAGATGTGGATCGGCAACGGCGGCATCGCCGACGTGCACGTGGTCAACGCGGTGGTCGACGAGGAACTCGGCCACCGCGGGCAGGCGTTGTTCATCGTCCCGGGCGGCACCCCGGGCCTGGAACTGGTGCGCAAGCTGGACAAGCTCGGTTGTCGGGCCTCGCACACCGCCGAGCTGAAGTTCAACGGCGTCCGGATTCCTGCGGAAAACCTGCTCGGCGGGCAGGAGAAGCTCGAGCACAAACTGGCCAAGGCGCGCGCGGTGGTGGCCGGTGGAAAGCGCTCCGGCTCGGCCACTTTGGGCACCTTCGAGCAGACCCGACCGATGGTCGCCGCACAGGCGATCGGCATCGCCCGGGCCGCGCTGGAATACGCCACCACCTACGCCACCCAACGGGAGGCGTTCGGCGGGCCGATCATCGACAACCAGGGCATCGCCTTTCCGCTCGCCGAGATCGCTACCCAGATCGATGCGGCGCGGCTGTTGACGTGGCGGGCGTCCTGGATGGCCGCGCAGGGCATCGCCTTCGAGCGCGGCGAGGGCTCGATGTCGAAGATGGCGGCCAGCGAGGTGGCGGTGCGGGCGACCGAACGGGCCATTCAGACCCTGGGCGGTTGGGGCTACATCACCGACCATCCAGTCGAGAAGTGGTATCGAGATGCCAAGCTGTACACCATCTTCGAGGGCACCAGCGAAATCCAGCGGATCGTCATCTCCACTGCGCTCGGACACAACGAGGGGGCGCCGCCGCTGCACGTCGAGCTCGAGCCGTCCGGTGGGCCGCTGAATCGGATGTTCGGCCGCGGCACTCCGCTGCGGTCACGCATCGCCGACGCGGCGCTCGCCGCCAGGGACCGGGTACCCGAGCCGTTGATGCGGCTTGGTATGCAGGTGTTGCGGCCACCGCGAAAGTGAGGAGCCATGCCCACCGATAAAACCGGCGCCGAGGCCACCGTTACCGCGGCCGACGGGAAGTACACCATCGCCGTCGACGGCCAGACCGTCGGGCTCGCGGCCTTTGCCGACCGCGACAACCAGCGGGTTTTCTATCACACCGAGGTCGATGAACGATTCGGCGGACGCGGCTTGGCCACCATCGTGATCGGCGAAGGACTCGCGGCGACCCGCTCCGACGGCAAACGGGTCGTCGCGGTCTGCCCGACGGTCGCCGATTTCATCAAGAAGCACCCCGAGTTCGACGACATCGCCGACAAGGCGACGCCGGACATTCTGCGCTGGGTCGAGACGCTCTAGTTCTCGCGGTCGGCCAGCTCGGCGACGAACCGGTCGATGAATTCGACGACCGGGCCCGTATGTGCTTGCCGGATAACAAATTTCGTCAGCCCAGCGTTCAGGTAGCCGTCGAGTTGGCGGTGCAGTTGATCCCAGTTCGCGGCGACCAGTTCGGTGGGGTCGACGTCGGGGCGGCGGTGCCGCACCGCGGCGGCCAACTCCGGCGGCAATTCACCATCGGCGACCGCCAGCGAGATGCCGTAGTGATCGGGCTCGATCTCCCGACCGGCCTCACCGGCGGCCCGTTCGATTGCCTCGCGGCCGGCGCGCGCCTCGTCGGGGGTCAGGAAGCTGCCCAGCCAGCCGTCGGCCAGCCTGCCGATGCGCCGAAACGCCGCCGGGGCCGAACCACCCAGCCAGATGTCCAGCGGGGGATCGGGTCGCGGCGCGACCGCTGCCGCCGTCACCGAGAAGTACTGGCCGTCGTAGCTGGCCGACTCCTCGGACAGGGCCGCCCGCAGAAGCTGCAGCGACTCGTCGAACACCGCGCCGCGCTTGCCGTTGGGGACGGTGAACACCTCACGCTCGGCGGGAATGGCCGACTGTAGGCCGAAGGCCGGCAGCACCCGCTTGGGCGCGAGCGCGGCCAGCGATGCGAGCTGCTTGGCCACCAGCACCGGGTGCCGGCCCGGGAGCACCGCCACCGAGGTGCCGACCTTCAGTTTCGTGGTCCGCGCCAGGGCGTAGGCCATACCGACCATCGGGTCGACCGCCGGCGAGTAGACCAGCTCGGAGAACCACAGCGAGTCGACCCCGCTTGACTCCAGGTGGTCGACAATCGGCGCAAGTTGATCGGCGGGCGTATTCAAGCCGAGGCTGATTCCGAAGCGAACCTTCATGCCCCATGCCAACACAGGGGAGCGGCATCTTGTGCCCGGCCGGATAAAAAGTCAGCGACCACTCGGCGCAAAGCACAAAGGCCACGCCCTCTTTCGAGTTCGTGGCCTTATGCCGCTCGGCTTGTCAACACTGCAATTTGTGGGCGAAGGGGGACTTGAACCCCCACGTCCCGAAGGACACTGGCACCTGAAGCCAGCGCGTCTGCCATTCCGCCACTCGCCCTAAAACAACCGGTGGAGCCTACCACTGTAGGGGCTGGCATCTCCAAACCGCACGACCGCTCAGCACCGCGGTTTGACCTGGCGCGATGCGATTCTCAGAGTTCTGGAGGTGCCACTGCGCTGCGCTTGCCGGATAGCATGCTGACTACGACACGCGTTATGCGACACGCCGGAACCCGGCCGTACGTCGCTTCACACAAGAGGACAGGGACATGAGCGGCCAGAGGGGGCTAGTTCAACGTATCGAGCGCAAACTCGAGGTCTCCGTCGGCGATGCTTTTGCCCGCGTGTTCGGCGGCTCAATCGTTTCGCACGAGATTGAGGCGATGCTGAAGCGGGAAGCCGGCGAGGGGATCCGTCCCGTTGCTGGCAATCGCCTTTTGGCTCCGAACGAATACATCATTACCCTCGGTATGCACGACTACCAGAAAGTGGGCGCCGATCCGGACCTCACTTCGGACGCTTTCGCTAAGCATTTGGCGGGATACATCGGCGAACAGGGGTGGCAAACATATGGTGACGTGGTCGTCCGGTTCGAGCGGTCGGCGAACCTGCACACCGGCCAGTTCCGCACCCGCGGTGCTGTCAACCCAGACGTGGAGCCCCGGCCAAGCGCCGGCGAGCTCGTCCCGCCACAATCAGACCATGCGTTCAACGCAGAACCAGGAGTACCAGCGATGACCGAGAATTCGAGCTATGGCGGTGGCCAGGGGCAGCAGGGTCGACCCGGCGACGACTATTACGACGACCCGTACGCACGACCGCACGAAGACCCCCATGCCGCGCCGGACCCGCGCGGTGCCCATCACCCTGAGCCCGGCGGCTACCCCGAGCAGCGCGGCGGCTACCCCGACCAGGGTGGTTACGGCGCGCCCGAGCAGCGCGGCGGCTACCCCGACCCGGGCTACGACCAGCGCGGCGGCTACCCCGACCAGGGCGGTTACGGCGCGCCCGAGCAGCGCGGCGGCTACCCCGGCCCGGGCTACGACCAGCGCGGCGGCTACCCCGAGCAGCGCGGTGGATACGACCAGGGCGGTTATGGCCAGCAGCCGAGGGGCGGCTACGACCAAGGCGGCTACGGCGGCGGTCAGCGCCAGGACGCCGGCTATGGCCAGGGCGGCTACGGGCAGCCCGCCGGCGGCCCCGGCTACGACGAATACGCCGACTACGGGCGCGGAGCGGCCCACCCGGACGACGCCGGATACGGCGCTCCGGACCAGCGCGGCGGATACCCCGAGCACGGTGGCGGCTACGACCAGGGCTACGACCAGCGCGGCGGATACGGCCGACAGGACTACGGCCAGCAGGCGGACTACGGCCAACAGGACTATGGCCAGCCGTACGCCGCTCCGAGCGGCGGCGGCTACGCAGAGCCCGACTACGGTCAGCCCGCCGAACCGAGTGGTTACGGTCAGGCCGGTTACGGCCAGGGTGGCTACTCGGGCGCCGGTTCGGCGGTCACGCTACAGCTCGATGACGGCAGTGGCCGCACCTATCAGTTGCGCGAAGGCCCCAACGTCATCGGCCGCGGCCAGGACGCGCAGTTCCGGCTGCCGGACACCGGTGTGTCGCGTCGCCACTTGGAGATTCGCTGGGACGGCCACGTTGCGCTGCTGTCCGATCTCAACTCCACCAACGGCACCACCGTCAACAATGCACCTGTCCAGGAATGGCAGTTGGCCGACGGTGATGTGATCCGGCTGGGGCACTCGGAGATCGTCGTCCATATCCATTGAGCTCGTAGGTCGCGCAGCCATCCAGCTTCGCCCCGCGTCGACCACCGTCCACGTATCGTGACGTTGCTAAATCCGGGCACGTGAGGCATGCGGCACCAGGA
>Ga0134126_10010425_pt1 | contig 11717 bp, 9 predicted proteins | sample KB31752_FD_96881 | JGI IMG/M metagenome (GOLD analysis project Ga0134126, IMG submission 96881) | Terrestrial soil microbial communities with excess Nitrogen fertilizer from Kellogg Biological Station, Michigan, USA - KB3-175-2 | ecosystem: Environmental > Terrestrial > Soil > Unclassified ...
CGGAGATCCGACCTTGAGCGCTTCTTCTGGATCGACGACTGCGGGCAACGTCTCGAAATCCGCTTCAACGAGCGCCGCCGCATCTTCGGCCGCATAGCGGCTCTCCGCGATAATGACCGCGAAGGCCTCACCAACGTGCCGGACCTTGTCGCCGGCGAGCAGCGCTTGCTGCGGGCTCAGGATGTTATGCTTGACGGCGTTGCGCCACTTCTTGGGCAGCGACACCTGATGGTCGGGCACTGTCGGTAAAAGCTGGGCCAGTTCGAGTCCGCTCAGCGCGTAAACCACGCCTGGCGCGGCAACGGCGCGCCTGAGATCAACCGAACGGATGCGTGCGTGCGCAACAGGGCTGCGGACAAAGGCAGCGTGAACCATGCGCGGTAGCTCGAGATCACCGACATATTGACCTTGGCCGAGCAATAAACGGCGGTCCTCACGCCGAAGCATGGAGGCACCGATAAACGGCCTATTGGCGCGTGTGTCGGACGGGTCGCTCACACAGGTGCGTCTCCGTGGTTCTCGCGCATAACCTTCGCGGCTGCAGCGATGGAGCGAACGATATCACGATAGCCAGTACAGCGGCACAATACCGCGGAAATCGCCTCGCGTATCTCAGCTTCCGTCGGTTGCGCGTTTAGACGCAAGAATTCCAGCGCCACCATGAGCATGCCGGGCGTACAGAAGCCGCACTGAAGACCATGATGCTCGTGGAACGCCTGCTGAAGGGGATGGAAATTGCCATTCGCGGCCAGGCCTTCGATCGTTCGCAGTTCGGCACCATCGGCCTGAACCGCCAGCATAATGCAGGAGCGAACCGCTTCGCCGTTGAAATGGATCGTACAGGCGCCGCACACGCCATGCTCGCAGCCAACATGCGTGCCGGTCAGTCCAAGATCCTCACGCAAAAAGTCCGCCAGCAGCTTGCGTGGCTCACATCGTGCCTCGCGGCGCGTGCCATTAACGGTAAGTCCCACAGAGACCAGTTCCGACATGATATCTGCCTTAATGCATCGAGCGTGCGCGGCGGAGCGCGCGACCCGTGAGAATTCCCGTGAGATGGCGCCGATAGTCCGCCGTGGCATGTAGATCTGTTTGCGGAGAAACCTGATCTGCCGCCTTCGCTGCCGCCGCGTCGATCGCTTCGTCCTCAAGACCGCTGCCCTCGAGTTCCGCTTCAGCGGCGGTCAGCCGGATCGACATCGAGCCGACGCCGGCAGTCGCCAGGCGCGCTTTCCTGCATTGTGTGCCGGCGTATTCGATCACGACGCTAATAGCGGCGATGGCGAAATCGCCGCGCCGACGCGCATACTCCTCCACCGCAAAACCCACGTGTGGAGAGAGAGTCGGGAACCGAACCTCGATAATGATCTCATCAGGGGCCAAATTCGTAGTCATGATGCCTTCAAACAGATCGGATGACTTGATGACGCGCGTACCATTGGGACCTTGCGCGAGGACCTCACCTTCGAGCACCTGCAAGAGCATCGGCAGCTCTGCCGCGGGATCAGCAAGCGCGAGCGAGCCACCGATCGTGCCGCGCGAGCGGATCGGCAGGTGGGCGACGAGCCTGATTGCTTCGGTGAGAAGCGGCAAATGTTCGGCGACGAGTGGCGAGAACTCAAGCGCACGATGACGCGTCATGGCGCCGATGCGCAGTATCCCATTATCGGAGCGAACATAATCCGCATTGGGAATGCGGTTGAGATCGACAAGCGCAGCCGGCGTGATGAGCCGGAAGTTCATCATCGGCAGCAAGCTCTGACCGCCTGCGAGAAGGCGCGCTTCGCCGTTGTAGTCTTGCAGCAACGCAACTGCCGCTTCGAAGGTAGTAGGGGCGTGATAATCGAATTTCGCGGGCTTCACAGCGACCGTCCCCCGATGTCGTGCTTGGCGGCTTAACCTGCACGATGATAAAGGAGGACAGCGCACCATCGCAAGGCAGCAGGGGCAGTGCCCGCGGCCTGCTGCATGTCTCGCGTTCTGACGGGTCTCGCGTTCTGACGGGTCTCGCGTTCTGATGGCCTCGCGTTCTGTGGTCTCGCGTCTGACGGTGGCGGGTTCTAATAATCGAATGACACGGTGAGAGACTGATGGGGAAAACGCCGCCGCGCTATGTCGGCCAATCAGTCCCTCGGCGGGAGGATCGTCGGCTGCTTCTCGGCGCCAGCCGCTTCATTGCGGATATCAAGCTTCCCGGAATGCTCCATGTGGCGTTCGTGCGCAGTGACATAGCACATGCCCGCATCAAAACGATCCGTACCGCTCAGGCGCTTTCATTGCCGGGCGTTGTTGCGGTTTTCACCGCTGACGATATCGCGCCCGATTTGTTTCCCATCCCGGGCATGCAAAACCGACCGCCCAAGCCTTGGCGCGATGCGGTGGAGCACGAACTCAACATTCCCGATCAGCCGATCCTCGCGAGTGGCAAGGCCTGTCATGTTGGTGAGCCGATCGCCGCTGTGGTCGCTGAAGACCGCTATAGCGCTGAAGATGCCGTCGCGCTCGTCGAGGTCGATTGGGAGCCGTTGCCTCCAGTAGCGAGCATCGATCAAGCTCTCGAGCCGTCTTCACCGCTCGTCCATGACGCCCTCGCGAGCAATGTCATCGCACGGGTGGGTATGCGCAAGGGCGATGTCACCGCCGTATTCGCGTCTGGGGTACGGATTCTTCGCTACCGCTTCGACAACCATCGCTATTCGGCGATGCCGATGGAATGCCGTGGCGTTGTCGCTCAGTACGACGCAGGCGGCGACGCAATGACAGTATGGTCGGCAACCCAGGTTGTGCACTGGGTCCGACGCGAAGTTGCATCACGGCTCGGTCTTCCTGAGTCCCGTGTGCGCTGCATTGCGCCCGATGTTGGCGGTGGATTTGGCGTGAAAGGTCACGTCTATCCCGAGGACGTGCTCATTCCTTTCATTGCACGACGCCTCAATCGGCCTGTGCGGTGGATCGAGGACCGGCACGAGCACATCATCAATTCCGCTCACGCTCGCGATGATCGACATGAAGCGGAGATCGCATTCGACGCCGAGGGCCACATCCTGGCGGTCCGTGATCGCGTGCTCAAGGATTCGGGCGCCTACATGCCCGTCGGCATAGGCACGCCGGTCAATACGGCAGTTCATCTGCTCGGGCCGTATCACATCCCGAATTACGAATCCTCGATCACGATTGTCAGTACCAACAAGACTCCGAATGCGCCCTATCGCGGCGCGGGGCGGCCGGAAGCCGCGTTCGTGATTGAGCGTCTCATCGACCTCGTTGCACGCGCAGTTGGTCTAGACCCGGTGGAAGTGCGCCTGCGCAACATGATCCCACCACAAAATATCCCCTACGCAACTGGCTTGTGGTACCGCGACGGCGCCCCAATCGTCTATGACAGCGGTGACTATCCGGCGGCGTTGCGACAAGCCATCGATGCGCTCGGCGGACTCGCCGCGATACGACAACAACAACGCGAAGCTTGGAGCCAAGGCCGCTTTCTCGGATTAGGCGTTGGCTGTTATGTCGAAGGGACCGGTGCCGGGCCATTCGAAGGTGCAACACTGCGCATTGACCCATCGGGGGCGATCTACGTAGCGACGGGGGCCTGCGCGCAGGGGCAAGGGCATGAAACGGTGTTTGCTCAGGTCGCGGCCGACGCGTGGGGGGTTACACCGGATCAAGTCACAGTCGTAACCAACGACACCGGCGCGATCGCCATGGGTTACGGCACCATCGCGAGCCGCAGCACAGTCAATTCCTCATCAGCAATCGTAATGGCAAGCGAGGAGTTGCAAAAGAAAGTCAAAGCCATCGCCGGCCATGCTCTCGAATGCGGGACCGAAGACCTGGAATTTAGCGGCGGCAGGGTGGCAGTCCGCGGTATTCCCGCTATCAGCATGACGCTCAAGGAAGTGGCGCAGGCGGCGCGGCCGGGATGGGATCACGGACGCCCGCCCAATATGGCGCCCGGCTTGGAAACCACAGCCTATTTCGAGCCGCCGACTGTCACGTGGTCATATGCTGCGCACGCGGCAATCATCGAAGTCGAACAATCCACCGGCCTGCCGTTGATCCGAAACTACGCGGTCGTCCACGACGCCGGAGTCCTGGTCAATCCCGAGCTCGCCGAGGGCCAAGTCTTAGGCGGCGTGGTTCAGGGGCTCGGCGGCGCCTTGCTGGAGGAGATCGTCTTCGACGAACAAGCGCAGCTCCTCACCGGATCGCTGGCGGACTACCTGGTTCCTACCGCGTCGGATGTTCCCCCGATCGAAATCTTGCACCGGGAATCGCCGTCGCCCTTGAATTCGCTCGGGGTCAAAGGCTTGGGCGAGGGTGGGGCGATTGCTCCTCCTGTGGTCGTGGCCAACGCCGTGTGCGATGCGCTGCGGCCGATCGGCTTTGAGATCTTCGCAACGCCGATTAGGCCGGCAGAGCTGGTCGAAGCCATGGTGCGCGCTGGGGGCAGTGGACCGACGAGTTCAATGATGCATGATGAAGGTCGAGCCAAACGGGGCTAGACAGAAGCAATGATGCAGGACGCAAAAAGCGTTGCGGGCCGAGAGCGTACGGCCTTCATCGAACTGTCCGGCATTTCGAAAACGTTCAGCGCCCGCGATCGTAAGTCGACACTCGCTGTCGATGGAGTCGACCTTCAGATCGGCACCAGCGAATTCGTCTCGCTGTTGGGGCCCAGCGGATGTGGCAAAAGCACGCTCCTGTCGATGATTGCAGGTCTGATCCAACCCACAGCTGGGGAGGTCCGCATTGACGGGAAGCCGATCATGGCCCCCTACACCAATGCAGGAATCGTATTCCAAAGTGATCTGCTTTTGGATTGGCGCACGGTGATCGGCAATGTTCTTATCCAGTTTGAGATGCGAGGCCTTAAGACTGAGCCTCACCGGGAGCGGGCTCGGGCCTTGGTCAGGTCGGTAGGCCTCGGTGACTTTGAGCAGAAATTTCCTTGGGAGCTTTCGGGTGGGATGCGCCAGCGGGTGGCGATCTGTCGCGCGCTCATTCACGACCCACCGCTTCTGCTCATGGATGAACCGTTCGGTGCGCTCGACGCCTTGACCCGCGCGCAGTTGCAGATCGACCTACAGACGATCTGGCAAACCACGCGTAAGACCGTCGTTTTCGTCACGCACAGCATCGAGGAAGCAGTCTTTCTTTCGGACCGCGTCATCGTCATGACACCGCGGCCAGGCCGCATTCGCGACACTATCCACATCAATCTCCCGCGGCCGCGCGGTCTCGATGTGCGTGCGCACCCGGCCTTTACAGAGGTGCTTCATTGCGTCAATCATCTGTTCCAAGACATGGGGGTTATCCGAGCCTAGGCCATGTACGCTCGCATCTACGCTTTGTTGTGGACTGTCGGCTCATTCGCGATCGTGTTCGCCATTTGGCAAACAGTCGTGTGGCTCTTTGCCATGCCGCAATATCTGTTGCCGGGGCCCGGTCCGGTTTTTGTCTCACTCGCCAAAAACTCCGCAGCCATCCTGAGTCAGACGTGGTGGACGGCCGCAACGATTCTGGCCGGTTTCATTCTCGCGGCCGCTTTTGCCATCCCGCTCGCAATGGTCATTGTGATCTCGCCGCTGCTCGAACGGCTCGTCTACCCTCCGATGGTCGCAACCCAGAGCATTCCTAAAATCGCACTGGCGCCGCTTTTCATCGTTTGGTTCGGGTTCGGTGTGGTCCCGAAAGTGGCTGTCGCATTCCTTATCGCGTTTTTCCCTATCGTAATTGATACAATTGTAGGACTGCGCAGTATTGACCCGGCGATGCTGCAACTAGCGCGGTCGATGGGCGCGCCGCCACACCGCATCTTCCGAAAAATACGGCTACCGTACGCGCTGCCGGCTATCTTTGGCGGACTGAAGGTTGCATCGTCGCTCGCTGTGGTCGGCGCGCTGACCGGCGAGTTCGTTGGCTCGGATAAGGGCCTTGGCTACATGCTTGTCCAGGCGTCGGGCAACCTGAATACGGCATTGCTGTTCGCCACACTGGTCGTACTGTCGGCGTTGGCCATGGCATTCTTCTACCTCATCGAGATGCTGGAACGGATCGCCATTCCATGGCACGCTTCGCAGCGGCAGCACCCGCATTGATCCAACAAAAAAGGAGCTGGACGATGATGGAAAAGCTCAAAGACTTCTACGCGTACTTCTGCGCCGTAGGATTAGCCGCAGTGGTCGCGTTGTGCGCCTTCCCCGCTTCGGCGGCTGACAAGGCGACACTGCGCCTCGACTGGGTCAATAGTGGGTATCACGCGATCTGGTACTACGGGCTCGACAAGGGCATTTTCCAGAAAGCCGGCATCGATCTCGAAGTTCTTGAAGGCAAAGGATCGGCGGTCACGGCCCAGACCGTCGGCAACGGCTCGGTGACGTTCGGCACCGCCGATACGGCTGCGGTCATGGGCTTCATCGCGCAGGGTATGCCGATAAAGGTCGTATCTGGGTATCTTCGGCAGAGTGCGCTCGCCATCGTGTTCCCGGCAGAAAAAGGCTGGAAGCGATTTGCCGACATGGGTGACGCCAAGATCGGCTACTCGCCTGGGGGGGCGTCGTCGCAGATCCTTCCAGCGTTGATCAAACAGGCTGGCCTGGAAGGCAAAGTCCAGCTCATCAGCATGGAGCCTGCGGCCAAGATGACCTCCATCCTGACACATCGTGTGGATGGCATCGACTCATTTGGTTTCCTCGTGGTGTCGATCCTTGAGGGCCAGGGTTTCAAGGCCGCTACGCTCCCCTACGCCAACGAGGGCGTGAACATCCCAGGCCTGTCGCTCATCGCCAGCGATAATACGATCAAAAAGTCTCCTGATCTGGTTCGGCGAATGGCCATGGCGATGAACGAGTCAATAGTCGCCGCACGGCATGATCCCGAGGGCGCGATCGACTCACTGATGAAGCGCTCGCCAACGCTGAACCGTCCGGTCGTGCTGCGAACGCTCACGTTGTCGTTTGACCTGATCAACCCGGACTGGGGAAAGGGCAAGCCCCTTGGTTGGATGTCACCTGACGTGATGGAGAAATCGCAGGACATCTTGATGAAGTATGGTGGAATCGTGAAGAAGGTTTCGGTCGCCGACTATTTCACCAACGACTTCGTATCCAAGAACTGACGCAACTCTTGGCTTGGCTCAATTCGCGAAACGCGGCCCAGATCGCCGGAAGGCTCCCGTGGTGCCAAACGGAGAATAAAGAATGGCCAGACTCCGACACTTCGCTCTCGTGGTTCGCGACCTTGAGAAGTCCGCGAAGTTTTATGAGAGTGTGTTTGATCTCAAACGCGTCGGGCAGGAGACGCTCGACTTTGCCGCCGCGATCTATTTGAGCGATGGCACCATAAACCTGGCGCTGCTGAATTATTTCGGAGAACGCGGATCTGGCCTTAATAATGCTAAGAACTTTGTTGGCGCCCATCACTTTGGTTTTCAGGTCGACGACATCGCGAAAGCGCAGGAACGAATTGAAGAGGCGGGCGGAACCTTTTTCTTTGATCTCGGAAATGACCAGGAAAAGGAAAATTTCGAGCGAAAATTCAAAGATCCCGACGGCATCATATTCGACATTTCAAAGAAAGGATGGCTTGGAGCAAATTGAGTGAACATGCCGGTAGAACGCCGCCAGCTACCTAACCGAGGCGCAGCATACTGATGTTGGCTGGGTGGGGCTTCTCTGAGCACGCCGATGCGGAGTGCTGATCGGTTGCTTGGACGCTCGCGCTTCGCCGACACGAATTATCGCCGCCACCGCATAGGCGGTCCGCGCTGTCGTTCCTTGTTCGGCAATTCGACAAAGGTTAGCCTGAGATCCGCGAAATATTCGGGGGGGGGGACGTGGTAGCGGATACGAAACCATTGCCGGACAGGGGACCTGGCGGACTTAATCTGCTCTCGGCGACGCAAGCGGCTGAAAAGATCGCGGCGGGGGAAGCGACGTCGCTCGCCCTCGTGGAGGAGTGTCTGGCGCGGATTGCCGCTCGCGAACCGGACATCCGCGCCTGGGCTTTTATCGATCCGGAAATGGTTCGGCGGCAGGCCCGTGCACGCGATCGGGAGTCGCGCCGCAGCGCGTTCCACGGTGTCCCGATCGGCATCAAGGACATTTTCGATACTTTTGATATGCCGACGGCCTACGGCTCGCCGATCTATAAGGGATTTCGGCCCGCAATCGATACGGCGATCGTCGGACTGCTGCGTCGCGCCGGCCTCGTCATTCTTGGCAAGTGTGCGACGACCGAGTTCGCAAGCCCGGTGCCGATCGGAGTCAAAAATCCGCGCGATTTTGGCCGCAGCCCCGGTGTCTCCTCAAGCGGCTCCGCCGCGGCTGTCGCCGATTATATGGTTCCGCTGGCGGTAGGCTCGCAGACCGGAGGGTCGACCATCTTACCTGCCGCCTTTTGCGGCGTATTCGGCTTCAAGGCGAGCCTTACCGGAATTGATCGTGGCGGCATCCGGCATTTGCGGCCCGGTCTCGACACAATGGGCTTGTTCGCACGGGATCTCCGCGACATCGCCTCGCTGCAGGCGATCGTTACCGGGGTGCGACAGGCCGTCCCACCGGCCGAACCCAAAGGTGTCCGTGTCGGGGTCTGCCGAACGCTGAATTGGCATCAGGCCCTTCCGGAAGCTGTCGATGCGCTGGAACTGGCAGCCAAGGAACTGCGAAGTCGGGGCGCTTTGGTTCACGACGTTGACATGCCAGACGTATTTGTCGGCATCGAGGATTCGTTTCGCGTTATATCGTCGGTGGAAGGAGCGCGGGCGCTCGCCACCGAGGCGCGCGACCATTTCGACCAATTGAATCATTGGGTGCAGGCGGGGCAAAGAACCGCGCAGCAGACCGATCAGGCGCAGTTCGACAAGGCGGAAATGCATGTCATCGCCTGCATGGCGGCGATGGCGGAGATATTCGCATCCTGCGACGTCATCCTGACGCCAAGCACATGCGGCGAGGCGACCACCGATCTCACAGGCATTTCCAACTCAGCTTTCAACCGGATCTGGACGGTGCTGCAAGGGCCGTGTGTGAACATTCCGGCGTATCGCGGACCAAACGGCATGCCGGTGGGTGTGCAGATTGTCGGGCCAGTCGGTTCGGATAGCTTCACCCTGGCATTCGCGCAGGCGATCTCCGCAGCCCTGATGTAAGGCGAATGCCCGGCGAGCCGCCTCTTGCCGAGTATGGCCAAGCGGTCCAAGCTTTGCGCAAGGTGCGTCGCCGGAGTCCGGTCTTCTGAGTGGGGAGGGTGTCATGCCAACGAACAAGCCGTCGCTGAATTCGAAATGTGCCGCTGTGGAGGGCGAACCTCGACGCGTACAGGAGGTGACGATCGCTCGCCAGGCGATCGCGCGCCGTTCGCTGCTGCGCTCCCTTCTGCTCGGCGTTGCCGCCGGGACTGTGCCGTGGTCGCGCTCGTCCGCGCAGAAGCGCGAAAAAGTTCTGCGAGTCGGCATGACTCTTTCCGATATCCCGCAGACGAGTGGCCAGGCAACCGGGGGCGCCGAAGGCATCCGCTTTGTCTGCGACACCATGTACGACGCGCTCGTCGCCTGGGACCTGAGCCATGCCGACCGTGCTTCATCATTGATCCCCGGGCTTGCCTCAAGCTGGTCGGTCGATCCGGCAACAAAGAAAGTGTGGACTTTCAAGCTCCGCCCCGGCGTGATCTTCCACGACGGCAGCGCCTTTGATGCGCACGCGGTGGTGTGGAATCTCGAAAAGCTCCAGAATCCGGCCGCGCCGCAATACGATAAACGCCAAGCCGCGCAGGCAGGAAATTATGTGACGAACATCGTGCACGTCGAAGCGGTTGACGATCTCACTGTGAACATCACGACCAAAACCCCCGACGGCACCTTCGTTTATGCCGCATCCAGCATCTACTATTCGAGCCCGAAGCGTTGGGAGGCGTTGGGGCGGGACTGGAGCAAGTTCGAGAAACATCCGTCAGGCACTGGTCCCTGGATGTTCGACAAGCTGGTTCCTCGCGAACGACTCGAGATGGTGCGCTTCGCCAGATACTGGAACAAAAATCGAATACCCAAATGCGACCGGTTGGTGTTGCGGCCCATTCCGGACTCGACAACCCGAGTTGCCGCGCTTTTGTCGAATCAGGTCAACTTCATCGAGGCGCCTCCCCCAGACGCCGTTCCGCAGATCGAAGCGTCGGGCATGCAACTGATTACCAACGTTTATCCGCATATCTGGCCCTACATGCTAAGCTATCAGCCGGACTCGCCGTTCCGCGATATCCGGTTGCGCAAAGCTGCAAATCTTGCGGTCGACCGCGATGCCGTCGTCAAGCTATTGCGGGGGCTCGCACGGCCCGCCAAGGGCCTCGTGGTGCCAACACACCCCTGGTTCGGTAAGCCGACATTCGACATCAAGTACGATCCCGATGCCGCACGTAAACTGATGGCAGATGCTGGCTTTGGACCGAAGAATAGAGCGAAGATCAAATTCCTGATCTCGTCGGCTGGTTCCGGCCAGATGCAGCCGCTACCGATGAACGAACTGATCCAGCAAAACTTCCAGGACGTCGGTTTCGATGTGACGCTAGAAACGATTGATTGGGAGGCGCTTCGCCAGCGCCGCCAAGCCGGAGCGCAGAGCCCCGAAAATCGCGGCGTATCGGGGATCAACTATAGCTGGACCATCCAAGATCCGATCTTTGCCCTGATCGGGCAGACGTGGCATGGCGCTAAGCGGGTTGCCGGTTACAACTGGGGTGGCTTCGCCGATCCGCATGCGGACGAGTTGGCAATCCGGCCGCTTGAGGAATTCGACCTCGGCGAACAGAACAAGAAGCTCGCCGATCTTCATAGCTACCTTGTCGACCAGGCGATGTGGATTTTCGTGGTGCACGACCTTAATCCGCGTGCTCTGTCGAGCAAGCTGACTGGGTTCGTCGAGGCTCAGAACTGGTATCAGGACCTCACGCCGATCGATATCAAGTCGTAGCGATGCTTTTCTATGTCCTGCGCAGGGCACTGGCGGTCGTCCCGATTCTGTTTGGCGTCTCGGTCATTTGCTTTGCGCTGGTGCATCTTGCACCCGGCGACGCCATCAATGCGATCACGCCTGATAACGCCACGCCGGAGGTGATCGCAGCTATTAGAAAGGCCTACGGCTTTGATCGTCCGCTTCCGATCCAGTATTTCGATTGGCTAGGGCTTGTGCTCCGCGGCAATCTCGGCACCTCGATTTTGACCGGACGTTCTGTTGCCGCGGAGATCATTCCTGCAGCGCTGCACACGTCCATCCTTGCGGTTTGCGCCATCTGCATTAGCCTGTTCGCGGGACTCACAATGGGGATGCTAGCGGGCTTTACGCGCCAGCGTTGGGCCGAACGCCTGCTGACGTCGTTTGCGATCCTCGGCATCTCGATCCCGCATTACTGGATGGGCATCGTCCTAGTCGCGGTGTTTTCCGTCAAGCTTGGCCTCTTTCCGGCTATGGGAATGGGCCCGGCCACTGCAATCGGTGAATTTGGCCTCAACGACCTAAGATTCATCATCCTGCCGGCCTTGACCCTATCACTGATACCAACGGCGATCATGGCGCGCACCACCCGCGCGACCATCATTGAAACGCGCAAGAATGATTTCGTGCAGATGTTGCGCAGCGTCGGCCTCGGCAGGCGCCGGATCGTCTTGCATGTGGCCAAGAATGCAGCTCCTGCAATCCTAACCGTTTCGGGGCTGCAAATCGCGC
>Ga0134126_10010428_pt1 | contig 11715 bp, 9 predicted proteins | sample KB31752_FD_96881 | JGI IMG/M metagenome (GOLD analysis project Ga0134126, IMG submission 96881) | Terrestrial soil microbial communities with excess Nitrogen fertilizer from Kellogg Biological Station, Michigan, USA - KB3-175-2 | ecosystem: Environmental > Terrestrial > Soil > Unclassified ...
CATCAGCCTCCCGCAAGATGCCGATGATTTGTTCTTCGCTGAATCTGCTTCTCTTCATGTTCTGCTCCTTTTGAAGCAGAACTTCATTTATGTCATGTCCAGCTTTTGGGGGTCAGGTCAAAGGCACCTCTCAACGTCTCATCATTTGCGATTACGAACGTGATCGTCTTCAATCCGACAGGATCAAGCTTGTTAGCAAGATCGTTCAGGGCCGCGCAGTAAGAATTGGCCCCTCCATGCTCCTCGATCGGATCTCTACTCAGCCACCGGCCAGTCGAGGGATTGTAAAAGGCGAACGCGTTGTGACAGCCGAACAGCCCGCACAATGCAAGAAGCTGCGGCCAGCCAAAAATGCTTTTCGTTTTCATGCGTCGTGACCAGTTTCTCGATCCAAGTTCACTTCAAATCTTCCTTTCATTTCCTGCCGACTCCTCCTTGCGACCCAAAAGCCCGTCCGCCGATTCGATGCAAGCCAGTCGTTGCAAGTTTGACTGATCGCTTGGACCCGCTAATAAACGTCGTCACCGTTACCGTACTCGTTGATACCGTTAGGTCCGGTCGACCAAATAATTAACAGGCTCGCACTAGACTGCATCAAACGGCCCGAAATATTTGTCGATGCAGCATCGTCCCTCCAAATAACTTCCAAAGGGTGTCCCCAGCTATCAACGAGAGGATCGGAGATTAAATTCGTTCTGAACATTGAATGTGAGATAAAATAATCTGGTTCTGTGACTAAAGCATATAAAACCTGGTTCAAGTCGCCAGCCGAACCTACTCGGTCTTTTATTATTAGAGCCACATTAGTGTGATAGTTTTCTCCGACTACGGATAACATAGTATAGGTTTGTTTAATCCGTGCTATGGTTTTTTGCCGTTTGTAATCCTGCTGAAACGACCATATTCCAAAGCATAGCGAAGCCAAAACTCCTACGACAAAGGTCAACCGCAGGGAAAGGCGAACGAGGTTAGTCATCTGATTACTCGACCATTGGTTCCATTAAGTATCATCAGGCCGGATACCGGATCAACAGTCCATTTTTAGATCCAAGTTCACTTCAAATCTTCCGTTCATTTCCGACGGCTTCCTGCTTCCGATTTAATAGCTCAGGTAAACGATCTGTTTGAGAGGCGCGGTAAATCGCTCCCTACTCGACGCGCAACGGTGATCAGGCTAGGTTCTCGCCGTGTTTCGACCGTGCATCGATCTCCACGAAGGCAAAGTGAAGCAGATTGTCGGCGGCTCTTTGAGTGCCGATCCGACGGAGCTGCGCACGAACTTTGTTTCGGATCGCCCTGTCGCGTGGTTCGCGGGGCTTTACCGGCGCGATGGTCTCAAAGGCGGACACGTCATCATGCTCGGACCGGGCAATGAGACGGTGGGGCGCGAAGCGCTTGCCGCGTATCCTGGAGGACTCCAAATCGGAGGCGGCATCAATCCTGACAACGCGCGCGACTGGCTCGATGCGGGCGCGTCGCATGTCATCGTCACGTCGTGGGTCTTTCGCGACGGCCAGCTAGACTTCGAGCGTGTGCGGGCGCTCGCTGCAGCCATCGGGAAAGAGCGGCTCGTGTTCGACCTGAGCTGTCGTCGGCGCGATAAAGACTATTGGGTCGTCACGGACCGATGGCAGAAATTCACCGAATTCAAAATTGACGCTGCGGGGATGGCCCAATTTGCGCCGTTTTGCGCGGAATTTCTCATCCACGCGGCGGATGTCGAAGGGTTGTGCGGCGGCGTTGATCTGGAACTCGTGGAGAGGCTGGCGCGATGGTCGCCCATCCCGACGACCTACGCGGGTGGCGCGCGCTCGCTGACGGACTTGGAAGAAGTCACGCGTGTCGGCAGGGGGGAAATAGATTTAACAATCGGTTCGGCGCTCGACATTTTCGGCGGCACGGGCGTGCGTTATATCGATGCCGTCGAATTCAATCGCCAGCGGGCGGCGAAGCGGCCGGGCAATGCCTCTGTGTAAGTGCCGACGGCGGCTTTCTGCCGCCAAACAGATTATCGCTCGCGAAACCTGGCCGTGACGGCTATCATCCGTCTGCTGCCATGAACGTGCGCAAATGGCTTAGGGAACATTCGCTGAGGCTGCTGGCGATTCGCGACACGCCGAACGCGATTGCCGGCGGCGTGGCCATAGGAATTTTTTTTGGGTTCACGCCGTTGCTGGGAATGAAAACGTTGCTGTCGATTTTCGTCGCCTGGCTGATGCGTTGCAACATCCTCGCGGCGGCCATCGCGGTTACGTTGCACGATGTCGCCCTGCCGTTCATGCCGATACTCTTCCGCTGGGAATACCAGATTGGCTACTGGCTCCTGAGCGAGCCGCACCGGTGGCCCGAACGCCTGCGCGATCTCCATTGGCATGCCCGCGAATGGCGCAATTGGACGACGTTCTTTTCGATCGGGCGCCCTTTGCTGCTCGGCTCGATGATCGTCAGCACGCCGGTTGCCGCGCTGACATTCTGCCTGGCGCGAACCATCGTGATTCGTCACCGGTTGAAGCATCCGCATCTGGACCCGACCGACAGCGGCGCGCCCGCCTCGGATCATTGAAGGGAGACGCCGCTGGCAGTTGAAGAAATCTTCCCCACTATCTGGCCGCGGTGAAAAGCAGCACAAAGGGCACAAATGCGTTCACGTACAGTGCGGCCAGCACGTCATCCACGGTGACGCCCCATCCGCCGGGCAGCTTCTGGCTCTGGCGCACCGGCCAGGGTTTGACCACATCGAATAGCCGGAATGTCGCGAATATCCACAAAGCCAGCGGCCAATGTCCACGGCTGAAAAAAAAATCGGGCGGTGGCATGGCTGCGTGTTCTGACAAGTAACTGCCGACCCATACAGCAAAACAAAGAGGAGTGGCGGCGATCTCGTCGAGGACCACCGAGGAGGGATCCGTTTGATTCAAAGCTTTTTCCGCCGCGCCACAAAACCACACCGACAACAGGATGCCAACGACAGTTCCGCCAACGAAGCACCAGAGGCTCCCCGGCCATAACAGCAGCGCAAACCAGAACAAACCGACCACGGAACCAAACGTGCCCGGTGCAAATGGAATCCGACCCACGCCAAAACCCTGGGCGATCCACACAATCAGGTTCAAGTTCATCGCTTGGTCCGGTTTGTCACTTTCATCGAGCGTGCTGTCCGACATTTCTTCCCACACCCGGGCTGTCGCCTTTTTGAATTCCTTAAGGCCCTTGCCGAGTCCGCGTCCAAAATTCCGTAACCGGTCTCGTCCGAAGATAATCAAACAGCCAATGAGCACAACACCCGGCGCACAGCCAAGCAATCCCGGCAAGGAATCCGTCATCATTCATCAGCGACTGGAGAGGAGGTCACATGTCCTGCAAATAAAGGTTGCGGTTGCGCCAAAGGTACAACATCCCCGAAGTCAGGGTCAGTGTTACGGTGACCCAGAGGGCGACTTGCGCCAGCATCGATGCCCATGGCTTAAAAACGATTTCCCCCCAACGTCCCCACTCGTCGTAACTGTCGGCCACGAGCAATGCGAGAACTGCCACGATTTGCGAGACGGTCTTGTGTTTGCCGTAGCGTTCAGCCGCCAGCACGACGTTTTTTGTGGCGGCCAGCAAGCGAAGTCCGGTGATGGCGAGTTCGCGGGCGACGATAACGACGGCCACCCAGGCCGGAACGGTTCCGCGTCCCACGAAGGCGATGAACGCCGAGCAGGTCAGAATCTTGTCGGCGAGCGGGTCCATGAGCGTGCCGAAGTTGGTGATGAGCTTGTCACGCCGGGCAATCATGCCATCGTAGTAATCGGTCAGACTGGCCAGTGAAAACAGGAACAGTGCCACCGTATCGTTGAAGCGCCCCGGCCAGAACATGGCGGCCAGAAAAAACACCGTGAGGACGAGCCGGGCGAGCGTCAGTCGGTTCGGTAAATTCATTCGCAGGTTTTCCGGTTGCGCGTCATGGGTTGCCGGCCGGCCGGCGGTGGGGATTTGTAACCGGAGTCTTGCGATTTGCCAACGCGCAAGTCTGTCACGCCGGCTCGGCGATCAAATCGTAATCCGTGTGCCCGACGATTCTGACATCGGCAAATTCTCCGATCGGCAGCGTGCCGCGCACATAAACGCGCCCGTCGATGTCCGGCGCGTCCGCTTCGCCCCGCGCCACAAGATAGCGGCCATTGAGCCGGCCGGTCAGTTTTTCCCGTCCGCGGATCAAGCCGTGTTCCCAGGACGTGACGATCGAGTTTTGCAGTTCCTTCGCGCCGGCCTTCTTTTCGACGAGCACCCTGAAAGTGCGTCCGACGAACGATTGCGACACCTCGCGCGCCACCTCGAGTTGGGCGGCCATCGCCAGGTCGCGGCGCTGCTTTTTGACGGTAGCGGGAACCTGGCTTCCCATTTTCGCGGCGCGCGTTCCTTCCTCGCGCGAGTAGGTGAACACGCCCAGCCGCTCGAATCGCGTCTCGCGGATAAAGTCGAGCAGCGTTTGAAAACATGCCCCGGTTTCGCCGGGAAAACCGACGATGAACGTGGTGCGCAGGGCGATGCCGGGAACACCGGCGCGAATGCGCCGGATCAAATCGACGATGTAGCGCTGCGAGGTTTCGCGGCGCATCCGTTCCAGCATGTTTTCGTGAATATGTTGCAGCGGCATGTCCACATAACGCGCGACTTTCGGGCAGTGGGCAATGGTCTGGATTAGTTCGTCTGTCCAGTGGGCGGGATGAGTGTAGAGCAGGCGGATCCAAAAATCACCCGCCAGCGCGTTCAGTTCGCGTAACAATGCGCAGAGCGTCGGCAGGTCCGCGGGCAGCGCCCGGGCGGCGGCTCTGAATTTCTCCGGCGCGGCTATCGAGCCGGCGCGATCCGGGCGCAAATCGAGCCCGTAGTACGTGGAATCCTGCGAGATCAGATTCAGTTCCTTGACCCCTTCGCGAATGAGCTGTCGCGCTTCCGCGACAATGTCGGCCAGTGCGCGGCTGCGATGGCTGCCGCGCATCCGCGGGATGATGCAGAAGCTGCAGGGGTGATTGCACCCTTCGGCGATTTTTACGTAGGCGAAATGGCGGGGTGTGAGTCGAAAGCGGGGCGTGGCGTAATCCGGGATGTAGCCCGGTCGTCGATTCACGTCAACGAGCGGCGCGACGGAATGCCGGTCGGATGGAGCAGGCCGACGCCTTTCTTCGGTCCCAATCGTCCTGGTCCCGCCGAATTTGTCCGTGCCCCCGTAATGCTCCTCCGGGTCGTGGGGGTTCGATCCTTCCCGCGCCTCCATTTCTGCGAAGCGCGCGATGATTTTTGACTTTCGGCCCGTTGCGACGATTTCCTCGCGTTCCGGGATTTTAAGCGCGCGCCGGGTCAGGGCTTCTTTGACGATGCTGGAAACCTGTGCCACCTGGTCAATCCCCATGAAAGCGTCAACCTCCGGCAACAAACCGGGCAGGTTGTCGCGGAAGCGCTGCGGCAGGCAACCGGAAACGATCAGTGCCTGGCCGCGATGATCTGCCTCCCGGACCTGCGCCGACTCGAGGATCGTGTCCACGCTTTCTTCCTGGGCGGCGTCGATGAACGAGCAGGTGTTGATGATGATTGCGTCCGCACTGGCGGCATCATTGACGATTTCCACGCCACTCTTCAGCAGTGAGCCGAGCATGATCTCGGCGTCCACCAGGTTTTTGGCGCAGCCGAGCGAAATCAGGCCGACACGAATCGGGCGACCGGTTGCAGGACCGTTTATCACAAGCCGGAAAAGCTACGCGAACAGGGCGGCACGACGCAACCCTGGAACTCCACGGGCCCCGCCCCGCAAGCGTGGGCAGGAACAAGCAGGCCCGGGGACGGCCGCGGCGAATTATTTTGTGGGTTGGACGGGCGGAAGCGGGAGGGTATCGCCCGACTGTTTTTGCGAAGGTTGATAAAGACCCGGGCCGAGGCCGTTCAGCGGGTCCTTGGACTGATGGCCCCGCCACGCGCGATAGCCGAGGACGAGGACAAGCAGCGCCAGCGCCGCGCCAACCGAAGGCAGGGCCACACGCCAGTTGACCTTGGACATTTGCAACATGACCACGTCGAGGAATGCCCGAGGTTCACGGCTGAGTGGCGGCGGGGCGTGGAATTTTTCCGTGTGGCTGAGTTCCGCCTCGAGCAGGGCCATCACTGCCGGCACATCGAGCCTGACCAGCGTCGCATAGGTGCGCACAAAACCCCGGAGATAGACCGTCGCAGCGAAAGTGGTGTAGTTCCCGTCCTCCAGGGCGCGGACATGGTCGGTCTTGATCTTGGTGATCTCGGCGACTTGATAAATGCTGAGGCCCTGCGCCTCGCGCGCCGCGCGGAGTTGTTCGGCAACTGTGGGCATGACCGCCGTTCTATAGCGGTTTTGCGGGCTTAATGGCAATCAGGGAAAAGGCCGGGTCGCCACGGGATCATAAATGCCGATCCCCGAACTTCCCATTGCCATTCAAGTATCAAACCATCGTGACGCCCGATGACAAGCTGAAGCTGGCCCGGGAGTTCTCACGGCGCCATCCAACAGCGGATTACACGATCCGATTCAAACGTCTTCGGCGAAGTTGACGATTTGGATCGCGATATATCCCTGTAGCGCCGGAGTCTTATTTGGGCGAGACCGAGCAACCGGCGCTTTGAGATCCTCCAAACTGGGAGAGCAGCGCTTTGATGCGAACCGGTGTGGGCGCGTATTATTCTTGTCTGAGGGACATCTATTGCGCACACTTTAAGGCCTGCAAAAGCAAATTCGTATCATGCGGCGCGGGAAGCGCCCTCTTTCTCGCCGACCTGCCAACCACGGTAAAGAAGGCCCTTCGTCGCTGGCCGGAGGAACCTGGGAGCGATTCAATTTGCTCCTGGCGAGACCGGTAAGTGGTGCGTCTTTGGCCGCGGTTCGCATTTGTATCGGGATCGTTATGGTTCTGGAGGCGTACTCCCTTTGCAGACCTTCGGCGATGACCTCGGGTCAAATCCCGCTGGAGACCTATTACACGGGCCCGGACGTGCGGTTCAACTTTCCCTACGAAGGATTCTATTGGCTTCCATTGCTGCCGCCGCATTGGATCTACGCACTTGTCGGGTTATTGGCGCTGGCCGGACTGACGATGGCGCTGGGGTTTTGCTATCGCATTTCTGTCGCGACCGTATTCGCGACATGGGCGTATCTATTCCTGGTGGAATCAACGAGGACGTACTGGCAAAGCTATTATTATCTGGAGCTGCTGCTCATCTTTCTCCTGCTTTGGATGCCCGCTGCACGCAGATACAGCGTGGACGCATGGATCGGTCGCAATCGGAATCCACCCAGGACGGTTCCGTACTGGACCAGCTTGCTACTCCGCGGGCAGGTGCTGGTGATGTACTTTTACGGGGGCGTTGCAAAGCTGAATGCGGACTGGTTGCTGGACGCGGCTCCGCTGCGATGGAATCTTCAGGAGCCACACGTAATGGCGAATTTCGAGCCGTATCTCACGACGGCACAACTGGAAACCGTCGGGAGCATTCTACACAGCTCGCAGCTCGCGTATTTTCTCTGTTACGCGGGCGCCTTGTTCGACCTATCAATTGGATTCCTGCTGATGGCCAGACGAACCCGGGCTTTCGCCCTGATTCTCACCGTGATCTTCCACGGGACCAATCATTTCATCATTTACGATAATATTGACTGGCTTCCGCTGGTAGGTGTCGCGACCGCTCTGATCTTTTTGGAACCGGACTGGCCGGAACGATTGTGGAATTGGCTGCGGCACCCTCGAATGGCCAGACCTCACTGGGGCTGGTTTACGGCTGGAGCCATCGTATTTCCGTTTGTTGGCGCCGCACTGGGTTGGAAGTCGAGAGCGAACACCAGCCCGGTCGAACCCAAAGGACCCCATACTCCCGGCCGTTTTACTGCAGCTTTCGTCGTCGTCTGGTTGGCTTGGCAGGGGTTGATGCCCTTACGTCACTTCTTGATAGCAGGGGACGGACGATTCACCTACGAGGGGCTTAGTTTTAGCTGGCGATTAAAAGCGGATGATCATCGTGCCTTGGGCGTCCAGATATTCGTTGAGGACGCGACGATTATTTCGAGTGACGGGATCGGCCGGGTGCAGATCAACTGGAATGAATGGCACGGAAACAAGGTGATATATCGCAACGTGACGCCGGGCAGGATCAACTGGTCGCAGCTTCCCGAGATACTGGTTTTACTGGAACCCGTTGTTGGAGAGAGAATCATTTACAACCCATTGGCCGCGTCAGCGACAGGGCGGACGGAAACGGAAGCGCGTGAACGCATGAAGGGGATCTGGCAGGAGCTGTACGACCGGCAACCAAAAGACGTTCGTCGCACCGTGTCCCTGTTACAGATCCTTGATTCGACTTCCGCGGCATTAAAGGCGACGGGCCGGAGTCGGGAGGCTGCGGAGCTGGCCGATCTTATTTCGCGAACGAAGCAGCTCAGCCAGAAAGAATCGGAACGGGGGACAGCGAGGAGGATATTTCACGACGTGCAGGAGGCACTCAATGAACTTCAGCGCGGCGACAATAGCGGCGAGGTGGATTCCCTGTTGCGGTCGATGCCCCCTTTCGCGCTGGGTGGAGAGAGCCCCGGATCTGCGCCATTTTTTCTTATTGACGACCCGCAGTTGATGGAGAAATCCCGCCATCGTCCTGGCCGGATTGACCGGGGCGCCTGGAAAAATGGACCTTACACTCGCGACCCACGAAGCCGTCGTGAGATTCACGTAGGCGGGGAGCCTTTGATTATTCTGACGAGCAATCTCGGCACAGATGTGAAGGAGTTAATGTCGCAGGCGTGTATAGTCGATTCGGAGGGCAACCCCGATCTGCCTGCGTATATTTCCTGGAACAGTCTTAAGGATCTGACCGTTTCAAAATTCAATCACATCAGCAACCAGGCGTTCTACCTGAGACGATACGCACGACGAGTGGCCGGCCTGTGGGAGAACGAGTATGGCCGCCGACCAAGTGTTCATGCCTCGACGGCGGTATCCCTGAATGGCAGGCCGTTTCAGGAACTGGTCGATCCCAACGCCGACCTCGCTAGCGTGCCGGCGTCATGGTTTCGTCACAACACCTGGGTTAGAGATTTGCAAATGCCGCGAATCCCACGCGAGGCACTTGCGAGACATTGATTCAGACGAGGCTGGCTTGGCCGTAGAAGCCGGTGTGGGCAAGGAGGCCAATAAAAATGGTTCAATCGGGCGACAACTGACGACGAGATCGCCCTCGAATTCTTGGTGAATGGCCGATTTTTTTGGGTGAGTCGGCCCGCTCCGGGGGCGATTGGGCAGAAACTTATTTTTTTTTGTTGCAAACAGAAGGCGTTTTTGGCAGTTTCGCGTCGATCCAAATGGTTCCCGAAAAAAACTGGCTTCACAGGTCATCCAGGCCGACCTGAAGCCTTGTCGAGAGAAGTTAAATACAGCCCATCACTAAGACCTTTATGAACACACCGAATCGTGCTGCCTTGCTTGCCGCTGCTGGGGCGGCGTTGTTGATCCAGAGCTTCGCCGTCAGGGCGGCGGCCCCCGCCAACGCGCAGGGGTTTATCACGGCAAAAGACTTTTACAATCTGAATACCGGCAACGGCGTTGCGATTTCAGGGTTGACCAACAACGCCAAATTCCCAAATTCCCCGGACGCGATCGCGTACCCCACCTTGTTTGAATTGCATCCCAACGACGACACGAGCACTGCACCGGCTACGAATCCACTCGGCCTCTCCGATTACGGGTCACAAATCATCGGCTATTTTTATCCAACAACAACCGGACCCTACACTTTTTATCTGTGTTCCGATGATAACTCCATTCTGTATTTGAGCACAGACAGCAACCCGGCGAACAAGCACCTCATCGCTCAGGAAACATCATGGTCGAACCCAAGGCAATATGACAACACCTCGGGCGGTAGCGATGTCACTGCAAAAGATTCGGCCACATTCACTGGATCTCAGTGGCCTGGTGGCGGGGCCGCGATCAACCTGACGGCTGGTCAGCCTTATTACATTGAAGCACTTTTCAAAGAGGGCGGTGGCGGCGACAACTTGTCCGTGAGCATCGACGCGACAGCCCCGATTCCCGGCACAATGTTGTCGTCAATTGACCGAACTTCGACAAACGCGCCGTTCGTCTCGAAGCTGACCGGACATGGAGGGGGTTTTTATTACGAGATACAAGAAATTTCCGGGGGCAGTCAGGTGAACTTCGGCACGGTGCAAACGACGCTCGATGGTGCTCCAGTCACGCCGACGATTACGCGCGTGGGAAGCGAGGTCGTTGTGGCCTACCTGACTCCAACACCATTGGCCGCAGGTTCGGCTCATACCGCGACAGTAGCGTTTTCCGACAACGGGACTCCAGTGCTGGCGCAAAGCTCGACGAACGGGTTCACGGTCGGAGCTTACTCAACCATACCGGCCGGGTTCGCGCTGGCCAGTCCGGCAACGGACGCCGGGTTAAAGGCGCAGGTTTATCAGATCAATTTTGACCGCGCTCCTGGTGACGGAAACTCGATTGCGAATGCTGAACAACAATGGGCGCGTGGATTCATTGATCCGAATACGAGTCTGCCCTTCGCAAACGTGGCATCACAAAGCGGGGTGATCAATATTGACTCCATCAATTGGAACGGAGCGATGGATCCGGCCTGGCCAGGGATAGATGTCGGGACGGAAATTGGTGATTTTCGATCCACGAACGCTCCGCCGATGAACATTCTGGACGTGCCGATTCCGGGCATCCCCGGCACTGGTTCGGATCCCGACCCGGGCGCAAACAATGGTTTGGCGGTGGACAATATCGTGGCCGAAGTCGAGACTTACCTGCGGCTTAATGCGGGATTCTATCGGATGGGCGTCAATAGCGATGACGGGTTCAAGCTAACAGTGGCGCCTGGCGCACCAAATGTTTTTGGGATGGTGCTGGGTTCCTTCAACGGCGGGCGAGGTTCTTCCGATAGCATCTTTGACTTCGTTGTCACCGCCAACGGAGATTACCCGTTCCGGCTGCTCTGGTGGCAGGGCAATGGCGGTGCCAACCTGGAATGGTTCATCCAGGACCTGACCACAGGAAGCAAATATCTGATCAATCAAAACGACCCGAAGGCCGTGAAGGCGTTCCGCACCGGGAGCGGGCGCGCTTATGTGAAATCAATATTGCCGTCCGATGGCTTCGCCGGGGTGACGACCAATTCCAACGAGAAGATTCAGATCGTCCTCGAAGATGGTACAACGACCGTCGTGGGAGGCTCCGTCGTGTTACAGGTTGATGGTGCGACCGTGACGCCGACCATCAACAAGAGCGGTACCACCACGACTGTAACGCAAAACGCTCCTGCGAGCGGATATATCAACGGCACAACCCATACGGGGACTCTTGTTTGGGCCGAAAGCACGACACCGCAGACTCTTTGGACGAACAGCTTTTCCTTCACGGTAGTGGCGTTCACACCGGCTGATTTGCCGGCAAATTCGTTCTGGATTGAAGCGGAAGACTTTGATGCTACCGGCACGCCTGTTCCCAGTGTGGTAAGCACAATGCCTTATGATGTTGGTACAAGCATTCCGTACGATACCATCGGTGCCACGTTCAACGTGGACTACAATAACAACGACAATCACGAGAACACAAACCCAACCACCTACCGCAGTTCGGGTGATCCGGATACCGACGGCAGGAGCGTGGACATAACCACCACGGGCGGGCGATATGC
>Ga0134126_10010429_pt1 | contig 11713 bp, 14 predicted proteins | sample KB31752_FD_96881 | JGI IMG/M metagenome (GOLD analysis project Ga0134126, IMG submission 96881) | Terrestrial soil microbial communities with excess Nitrogen fertilizer from Kellogg Biological Station, Michigan, USA - KB3-175-2 | ecosystem: Environmental > Terrestrial > Soil > Unclassified ...
ACCTGCAGCGAAAAGGACTTTGTCTATCTGCAAGGCCAAGGACGACCCCACATCACGCTATGCGGCAGAAATTCCGTTCAGATTCACGAGCACGCCCGCCCGATTGATCTCACCGAAATGAGCAGGCGCCTAACCTTGCACGGCAGCGTGCGACACAACGAATTTGTTCTCAAATTCAGCAAGGCGCCTTTTGAGATTACGTTGTTCCCCGATGGGCGCGCCATCATCAAAGGCACCACCGACACAGCCTTGGCGCGCTCCTTATACGCTCGCTACATTGGCAATTAAATCGGGCAATCCGGCTGCGGTATTTGCGCAATTCTTTGCACGTCGTGTCTTGGCACCAAGGGACAAATCAAAGAGATAGTCCAAACCAGCGGAAGAGATGGGTAAATATCGCGGAAGGCTATAGTGACAACCAACTTGGCACGACAACTGCAATCTCTTCTGGAGCTAGTTCGTCTCCAGGAGGGTAGGATGCGTCTTTTCTCAGCTTTTTGTGCGACTTTGCTTTTGTCCGGATTGGCTCTAGGCCAAGTTCCGGCCGGCGCGTACGGGTACGGCCCATATGTTCCGCTGGTGACCACTCCCGAAATTTCCCTGCAAACTGCGGCGCCGGCTGCAGTCGGCGCGCGCAATGCGACGTACGGCTTGGAAGCCGGTGCGCGCAATTCCACATTCGAAACTATTACGAACGATGGCAGCTCCAATTACACCGAGCCGGTTTGGTACTCAGGTGGTGGCGCGCCGGTCATTTCGCCCGAGGTTTCATTAGATTCGCGTCCCATGCTCGCTCACCGCGAGATGCATTTCATGATGAGGGAACACGAAGGCGAAAGAGCCGAGGCGGGGCCGCGAGAATGGATCTACTTCGGCGCGTCCGACATGGAGACCCCGGTGGATACTTCCGCAGGCAAGTCTGCCCGACATGCCACTCGCACCATTACGAATGACGACATCGACAAGGCAAACCAGAACACCGGGAACGTGAAGTACGACGGCAAGACTGAGAAAATTCAATAACAAGGCGAGGGCCCGATACAGATCGGGACCCCCTCACCTTTGCACCAGGCTTTCCAGGGTATTGAAGAATTCCGGGTAGGAGATCACTGCGGCGTCAGCGCCGCTGATCTCCGTCTCGCCCTCCGCCCGCAATGCAGCCACTGCAAATGCCATTGCAATGCGATGATCGCCGAATGAATCGAGCCTAGCGCCGCGAAGCTTTTGTCCACCTGGGATCCTCAGGCCGTCGTCGAATTCTTCTATTTCTGCACCCATGGCGCGAAGATTTGTCGACACAGAGGCGATACGGTCGGATTCTTTAACGCGTAGTTCCCGAGCGTCACGAATTTCGATTCCGTCGGTGGTGTAGGGGGCGATAGCAGCCAGGACTGGAATTTCATCGATCAGCGCAGCGGTGTCGCCTCCAGCGATCGTTGCGCCCTTGAGCACACCTCCCTCGACCTGGAGACTGCCTACAAGTTCGCCGTGTTGCTCCTGCAGATCTGACATGGTAACTCGCAACCCGAGACCGACGAGAAAATCCAGCAAACGGGCCCGCGTGGGATTCAGCAAGAGCCCCGGAATCACGAGTTCCGAGCCCGAAAACAAGCCAGCTGCGCAAAGAAAAAATGCTGCGCTGGAAATGTCTCCGGGAACTGTGGCTTCAATTCCCTGCAACTGCTGTCCGCCTTCGATGCTGACTTCCCGCATTCGGCGGTCAACTCTCGCGCCAAAGGCCTGCAGCGCTAACTCCCCATGGTCCCGAGTCTGAATGGGTTCCTCAACTCTGGTTGTTCCTTCGGCATAAAGCCCGCCAAACAGAATTGACGTCTTCACTTGTGCGCTGGCAACCGGAAGTTGATAGTCGATAGCCTTCAGCTTCGCTCCGGTTAACTTCAGGGGCGGACGCCCCCCTTCTTGTGATTCAAAGTTCGCGCCCATCATTTGCAAAGGCTTAATGATTCTCGCCATCGGTCGCCGCGAAAGCGATTCGTCGCCAGTCAACTCGGTCACAAATTCCTGGCCAGCAAGAATGCCACTCAGCATGCGAATGGTCGAACCGGAGTTTCCGCAATCGAGCGGTGCGCCGGGCCGGCGCAGACTTCTGCCCTGTCCGTGAATGACTACCGACGCCCCGTCACGTTCCCAGTTCACCCCGAGCGAACGGATGCAACCCAGAGTGCTGGCACAGTCGGCGCCGGTCGAAAAATTATCAAGTTTCGTCGTTCCCTCAGCAATTCCGCCGAGCATCGCATAGCGATGAGAAATAGATTTGTCGCCGGGCAGGCGGACCGATCCGGCAATACCTTTGGCGGGTCGAATCAAGACCGATTTACGAGACATGTCTTTGAATATAACGGAACCAGGCGCTCAGAAGCATGGAGTGCTCGGCACCCACAGCAGCGGGGACCTTTACGTCATCGGATTTGAATCGAGGAACTGGCGAAGGAGTCTTCCCACTTCTTCCGGTTGCTCCCAGGGCGAATAATGCCCCGCTTTCGCAACGACTCGCATCTGGCTCCCGGCAACATTCTGCTTCATGATTTCTGCTTCTGGAATGCCTGTCATCTTGTCTTCCTCGCCTGTGATGATGAGGGTTGGCACATTGATTGTCTTCAGCGTGAGCACTGAATTCGGCCGCTCGGCCATGCCGCACTGCACTCCGGCAACATCTTCCGGCGACATCTCGCGCATCATTCGCAGAGCACCTTCGAGCAAGTCGGGACGAGAGCGTCGAGTAGTCTCGCCCAAAACTTTCTGCAGCATGCCCTCGAAAAACGGCTCAGTCCCGCGCTCAAGAACATCGCGGGCCGATTCGAGGCGCGCCTTACGAGCATCGTTGATATCGGCGGCGGCTTTGGTATTGCACAGCACGAGCGCGCCGACGCGCTCGCGAAATCTTCGCCAGAATTCAAAGATCGCATAACCGCCGATGGAAACTCCGATCAATGGGGCGCGTTCGACTCCAGCCGCAGTCATCACCGTTGCAATATCATCGGCGTACTTCTGCATGGTTGCTGGACCATTTCCCAGAGAAGACTCGCCGTGGCCGCGCAGATCGGGCACGATCAGCCGATAACGCGACGAAAGCACAGGCGAGAGCGGCAACCAGAATTCGTGGTTTACGGGAAATGGGTGGAGGAGGATGACAGGGGGACCGCTGCCTGCGATGTCGTAATAAATTTCGGCGTCGCCGCTGACGATCTTTTCCATCCGCTAATTATAGGGAAGCTCCCGGAAGGGCCGATGTCTAAAACGCCGCCGCCTACGGATTCGTAACTTGATGCCCGGTGGCCGGTACTTGCGCCTGGAGCAGATACGGTTCCTCCGGCATTACGATCCATGCGATCAAGTAGCCGATGAAGCCGATTCCGGTCATGAAAGCGGTGATCAGCCAGACCACTCGAACGATGGTTACATCGATGTCGAAATACTCCGCCATGCCCATGCAGACGCCCGCGACTTTTCGTCCCTCGCGAGGACGAACCAGGCGCTTGCGGGCGATCACCCCGCCGACTCGGGTACCGCAGTATGCGCACACATTGGCGTCATCCTGAATAGACTTTCCGCAATAGTTGCAGTACATGTTTCCTCCACATATTAAGTTACGGTTTTAGTGGCGGCTCGGTTCCATGGCGTTTGGGCTGGATCGCCGAATCAGCTTCCACTATAAGGCTCTTTTAACCTTTTCCGGGCAGTGTCGGCTAAAGCTGAACCTGCGTCAAGCTTGACTGCGGCCTGATACCGCCTCACCGCCTGTTCGCGACTGTGCAGCAGGTCGTACATTTCGCCTGCTCCCAGTGCTGCTTTCTGAGCGGTTTCCTGGTCAGGCCTGGAGAGCTGTGGCACTAAATCGTAAGCAGCTGCCGCTCCGGAGTAGTTCTTCTCACTCCGCAGCAGGTCGCCAAGAGCAACGGCCGCTATTTCGTAATTCAAACCTGCGTATTTGCCGTCTTGACCATCCTGCCACACGTGACGATATACCGTCTCGGCCAGCCGGTTCTGGCCCTTGGCCCGGAGCTGGTTTCCTTCTTCGAGCGCGAACAAGACATTGTGCGGATATTGCGGCTCGAGCGAACGCAGAATTTGCAGAGCTTCATCGAAACGCCGCTCCCGGCGCCAGAAGACCACCAGCACGATCTTCGCGTCAATGCTCGTCTCGGTATTCCCGGAAGCGGCTTCCTTCAGGTACTCCAGCCCCTTTTCTTTGTTTCCACTCAGCCCCACCATGCTTGATGCAGCCTTCACAGCCCAGGGCAGATTTCCGATCACGTAATTGTGAGCTCCGACTATTAGCTTCGCGTCCAGATTATGTGGGTCTAGTTCCAGCACCTTTTCGTGGTCGCGTCGCGCACCGAGGGCGTTCCGCAGCGCGGAAAACCACGCATGCTCAATGAGCGCGGTATAGGTGGCAAACTGCGCTCGTGTGACTCCCCTGGCATACAGTGCCGTTACGTCCTTCGGATTTGCGTCCAGCCGCTTCTCTTCGATTTTCTCCGCCTGTTCCACCAGTGCTTTGATCTGATCGCAAACGTGGGGATCAGCTGGACGGTGGCGGGTGTTGATAAAGCTGTCATTTGCGTACTCACCGGCATTCAGAGCCCCAATTCGATATAACTCGCGAAAAAGAACGGCGGTCAACAAGTGGTTCACGGCATCGGGATCGCCGGGGTGGCGCTGGGCTATTTGGGTAAATTCCTGGATTGACCGCTCATAATCCATGTCGTAGAAGTGTTCAAAGGCGGAGGAATTCAACGGATCGGCAGGTCGAAACGACAATTTCTGCTGGCCCAACAACACCACATTCGCCAAAAGGGCGAATGCGATAATCAGGCGTAAGAACACGGAATGACGCAAAGGTGAGAATCTCTGAATGCAGTTTACCCGAGCTGAATCAGAGTCTCAAACGCACAAACGCCCAACAAACTTTGCACTGTGCGCGTAATTCTTTCTCTGGCCGACCTCATGGCATGCAGGCACAGTAATAGGCAAGTAGAAGAAATCATTGTAGTTGCCCGACCGCCGATTTGGTCATGAGCTTGCCTCCAGAATGTCAAGGATCTAACATGTCTGACCTGGTTCACGATGCTCAGCAAGAGTTCTGGCGTCCGCCTGTGAACCAGTCAGTCGCGTCCGGGATGGCCGAGGCATGCCGGCGTTGTGGCACTGAATTCATGGTGGGAGCCGCATTCTGCCATATTTGCGGAATGGGCCGCCATCGGGCGCAGTCAAGCCCAGCCGTTAGCTGGTTCCGGCATTTCGATGTTTTGCGCACCCTGGAATTTTCCAACATTAAGCGCTGGTTTGGCCTGCCTCTCGTTCCCCTTGCCGCATTCCTGCTTGGAGGCGCATTCTTGCTGGTTGCCGTCAGTGTTGGATTTGTGAATTCTGATTTTGAGGCCATTCAGCTCTGGCGGATTCAGTGGCTGATGGCCGCGTGTGCTGCATTTTTGGCGGGAATCCTGCTCAAAAGCCGCAAAACTGAGAACTAGTCTCTTCCTGACGCCAATTTCTTAACAAAACCGCCTGGATGGTTTTTCATCCGGTACATATGGTTTACGGGGTTAGTCCCTTTGCCCACCGGATAACCATTTGAAATTGCGGCAGTCACGTAAGCCTTGGCCAGCAAGACTGCCTCAGCCAACGGGCGGCCCTGCGCGAGATGACAAGCGATCGAGGATGAAAAGGCACATCCTGTCCCGTGGGTGAAATTGGATTCCAATCGTTCCGACTTGAAGGTTTGAACGCCGCCATCAGAAAAGCTCAAGAGATCAATGGCAACGTCTAAATGCCCGCCCGTCACAACGACGTTCTTGGCGCCCATCTCACGCAGACGCCCCGCGGCCTGCTTCATATCGTCGATGTTAGTCACGTCTAGACGGGTCAATACGGCGGCTTCGTGAGCATTGGGGGTGACCACGGTCGTAAGCGGGAACAACTTCTCAAGCATGACCTTCAGTCCGGCGTCGTCCAGCAATTTGGCGCCTGAAGAGGCGGCCAGGACTGGATCCAGAACGATGTTAGGCAGCGGCGATTGCTTCAGGAACGAAGCCACCTCGGAAACCACATCTCCTGAACCCAAGGTTCCGATGTGTACCGCCGACACCTTCACGTCTGCAACCAGCGTCGCCAGCGTGTCGCGAAGGAGTTTGACGTCAACCGGGTCCACCTTCCAAACGCCGGTTGTGGACTGCACAGTTAAGGCAGTGATGGCCGCTATTCCATAGCAGCCATGTGCGGCTATGGTCTTGATGTCGGCAGTGACGCCGGCTCCTGACGATGGGTCAAAACCCGCAATCGTCAAGACGACGGGCGGACTTGGCAGCATAAGAGCGAATGTACTGGAAAGCACGTTTCTTGCAAACTGCTTTTAGACTAGTCCCGCCTTGGAATGGCGCGAACAAGAACGGTGTACGTTTGGACCGACGCAGTCATGGAGGGTGCATGGTCCCTTCGTAATGACCATTTCCGTTTGATTTTACGATCATAAGTTGATGAAATCATGGACGAAATGACGGTGTTTCCCGTAAGTTGTTGAAGAAACTATTACGAAAAAATTGCTCTGACGTTCCAGAACCGTCCGTTTACTACTATGTATATAGATATGTCGTTGAACTTACAGCAGCATACGTGCGCTTGCTGGAAATTAGTCACGGACCGATTCACCTATCCATCAACATTTTCATACGTTTATGGCCATCTCAGACGTTGACAGGCTCTCCCCAGCCCCGTAGGATTCGTGAACTGCGCGCATTTCGTTATTCGAGGAGGACGACTTTGACCATGGAGGGAATCTGATGCGAAGACGTATAGCTCAGCGGTTGGCGATAGCTGTTCTCGTCAGCCTGGGAGTGGCTCAGGGGCCAAACAGGTCGAGGTCGGCCAAGTCAGTTACAGAGGCTGCAGGTGAACAATCGATGCGTCAGGCGATCGTCCCGCCGGCGCGTTCAAGCGTCCGGGCGTATGAGGTCGGGACAGCTTCCTGGTACGGCCAGGACTTCGATGGTAAGCCGACGGCCAGCGGCGAACCCTACAACATGTTTGAGCTGACAGCGGCACACCCCAGCCTGCCTTTGGGGACGTTGGTGAAGGTCACCAACCTGCGCAATCGCAAAGCCGTAGTCGTGCGCATTAATGACCGCGGGCCTGTCGTCGACGGCCGGATTATCGACGTTTCTTACAGCGCGGCTAGAGTTCTGAACTTCCAGTCCCGAGGCGTCCAGCGGGTGCGTTTAGACGTCGTGCCTGCGCGCAAAACCCCTCCGACAATGGCGCTGCTTACTGAGCCCACGCTCAATCGATAGCTGGCTTGTCGAAATACGGGACGGAGTATCCCGCCCCGTTCACACCTTTTTTACTTCAGGTAAATTTCGCGCAGCAATTCGTCACTAATAATCTCGCGAATTTCTTCGCGTTTTTCGCCCAACTGATGCGCCTCCTGCTTGCCGCCGAGAACTTTGTCTCGAATGGCTTCCATCTTCCCGCCTAGTCCATCCATGGCGGCGTAGTTTTTGTATTGAACAGCCAGGCACAGATCCCAGTCTTGTGGATTATTCTGAGTCTCTTTGATAAAAATCTTGTAATCCACAATGAGTCCCTGGCGCTTTTCTTCTTCGATGAAAGGCTTGCTGACCTGGCGAAGGCTGGTCAGGTACTCATCCATGTGGTTGGGTTTGACGCGGATAAGCGAAACTCGCCACACCGGACCCTCAGTGTAGTTTTCCTGCGCGAACAGCGCCGGAGTGAACAGACACGCTAAAACCGCTGCAAACAAAACTTTTTTCATTTCATCTCCTCAAGCGAAGTGGACAGACGTTAAACGGGAAAGATCATACGCTTTAAATTGTTTCGTGTCCTCGAATAGAGGTTTGACTTAGACTCTTAGTTGATGGCAGCAGCCCAACTTATCGTGGCCCTTGATGTCTCGTCCTCTGCTGAAGCCGAGCGAATCGTCGCCAGCCTCGGAAACGCGGTTCAGATCTATAAGGTCGGAATGCAGCTTTACACGGCAGAGGGGCCGCCAATTGTTCGCGACCTAGTGGCCTCCGGAAAAAGTGTCTTCCTTGATTTGAAGTATCACGACATTCCAAACACCGTCGGCGCGGCCGTTCGCGAGGCAACAAAACTGGGCGTCAGCATGTTGACGGTGCACGCGGCGGGCGGAACCAAAATGCTGAAAGTCGCGGCGGAAGCCGCCAAAGAAAACCCCTCGTCAAACCTTGCCGTTCTCGCCGTCACCGTGCTCACCAGCATGGATGAGGAGCAGTTAAAGGAAACCGGTGTGTCAGGCCAGCTTCTCGATCAAGTCCTGCGGCTCGGATCTCTGGCAATTCAGGCTGGCTGCGCAGGAGTGGTCAGTTCCGCGCACGAGGTCAAGGCTCTACGAGCAAAGCTAGGGAATGCGTTTCTGGCAGTGACGCCTGGCGTCCGGCCCGCCGGGACCGCACACGGAGACCAGGCACGAGTGGTGACACCGGCGGAGGCTATCTCATCCGGAGCAACGCATATTGTCGTCGGCAGGCCGATCACGGCAGCGACTGATCCGGTCGCTGAGGCAGAAAAGATATTGAAGGCGATTGCCTGACGATGGCAATCCCGGCAGCTAAATCACTCGCGGGGCTTCGAATCTCAATCGGCTGCATATTTCTGATCTTTGCCGAGTACAAAGCTTTCGGAACTCAGTTCACGCTGCACGGTGGATTTCAGTACTGGATCAATCTATTCATCGCCGGTGGCGCCTACCCATTCATGCTTCCTGTGTTGAAGGGATTCGTTCTGCCCCACGCAAAGTTCATCGCTTTCCTGGTGGCCTATGGCGAATTAGCAATCGGGCTGTCACTTGTGCTCGGGGTCTTGGTCCGCGCGGCAAGCGTGTGCGGCGCGATTTATATGCTCACCCTGATGTTTTCTGCGAACTATCCCGGCCCGCATGCGCCATTTTGGCAATATTTCGGGGCCTCCCTGGATCACTCGATTCTGGCGCTATGCTTCGTGGCTTTCGCCTTGACTCGGACTGAGGAACACTACTCTTGGCGGAGGCTTCTCTTGAAGTCACGAAACTAAAGCCGGATCACGGGCACACTTCTCACCAGTCGGTTTTCCCGGATTTTCAGATTCTGATCAGAGCTTTTCGTAGAATTCGCAGGCGGAGCAGGAAATAAAGATTCCGCCCGATACGCCGCGTTCGCGGTCTTTTACCCGCTTTACGATTCGGGTGGGCTTGCCGCACTTGGGGCAGTCGGTGCTCTTGGTCGTATCCATTACCTTCTTGCGATCAGCTGTCTTGGCAATTTTTGCCATCGTTTCTCCCAGGTTTTTGGTGTGAGTTCTTATTTTAGCATCTGGGACGGATCGTCGATGCGGATCAGTATCGGCGAAACCGATTTTTAGTATTCAATTTTCCGAATTGACGCCCGAGGACGGCTCAAGTAATTTAGTCTTTCATGGCGAACCGGCACCATCACCACCACCATCACGCGCATTGCGCGACGGCGGGTGTGTGAGGCGAAGTTAGCCGGCAACACAGGATTCAGGCCCGCTGAAGCGAAAAGCTCAGCGGGCTTTTTGTTTGTGCTGACAACGGGGTACGAAAGCGCGGCTGAGATTTAAATTCTTGCTCAGTTTTCTCCGTGTCTCTGTGTCTCCGTGGTGAAGGCTTTATTAAGAAGGTGCACTATGAAAATTGACTTCGACAAAATGCAAGGCCTGGTTCCGGCGATCGTGCAGGACTCTGCCAATGCCGAGATCCTTATGCTCGGCTTCATGAATCGCGAGGCTTGGGAGAAGACACAGGCGATCGGCTACGTGACCTTCTACAGCCGCACGCGCAATGAGCTCTGGACTAAGGGCGAAACCTCCGGCAACCGGCTCAAGGTTATCTCCGCCGCCACCGATTGCGATCTTGATTCGCTGCTGATCCAGGTCGAAGTGGAAGGCGCGGGAGTGGTTTGCCACGAAGGGACGCGGTCTTGTTTCACGAAAAACATTGCGCTTGCCGCGAATGGCGCTGTCGCCCAGGAGAGCACGCGATGAAGATCCGGCTCGGCATTCCGAAAGGCAGCCTCCAGGAAGCGACGTTGCAGCTCTTCGCGCAAGCCGGATTGCCGATTCATACCAATTCGCGCTCGTATTTTGCTTCCACCGGAGATCCGGAGATCGAGTGCATGCTGATTCGCGCGCAGGAAATGGCACGCTATGTGGAACATGGTGCACTCGATGCCGGGCTGACCGGCCTTGACTGGGTGATCGAAAGCGGATTGGAAGTAGTGGCCGTATCCGATTTGATTTACGCGAAGCAGAGCCGGGGAAAAGTACGCTGGGTTTTGGCAGCCCCGGAAGGCTCGCCGTATCAGAAGCCCGAGGACCTGGGCGGGAAAATCATTGCCACTGAATTAGTCAACGTCACAAGAAACTATTTTTCGCAACGTGGCGTAGATGTGAAGGTTGAATTTTCCTGGGGAGCTACCGAAGTCAAGCCGCCCATGCTGGCGGATGCGATCGTTGAAGTCACCGAAACTGGCAGTTCGCTGCGCGCCAATCACCTGCGGATCATGGACACCGTGCTCGAAAGCAATACTCAAATCATCGCCAATAAAGTTGCCTGGGGTGACGGCGACAAGAAGCGCAAAATTGAGAACCTGGCGCTCATGCTTCGTGGCGCAATGGAGGCCAAAGATCGAGTAGGCTTGATGCTCAATGTCCGCAAGGAAGATTTAGACCGCGTGCTGGGGGTACTGCCGGCGCTCAAGCGGCCGACCATTTCAACCTTGAGCGATCCCGAGTGGCTCGCGGTCAATACCGTGATCGAGGAATCGCTGGCCTGGCAGGTGATCCCTCGGTTGAAAGAGGCCAATGCCCAGGGAATTGTCGAATACCCGCTGAATAAGGTGGTGATGTAGTGCGGATGGTCGATGACAAAGCGGCCGAGGCCTATGTTCGTTTGCTGGAGAGTCGAAGCTCGCGGTTTAGCGAAGTAGAGCCGGCGGTAAAAAAGATTGTCGAAGAAGTACGGCGCGAAGGAGATCAAGCGCTGCTCAAATACGCGCGCAAGCTTGATGGTCTGGAAGCGAAGCAGGGCTTGCGGGTGAGCGAAGGCGAGATGAGAAAAGCGTTGCAGGCGGCATCTCCGAAGCTGCGCTCCGCTTTGCGCGCCGCGGAAAAAAATATTCGCCGCTTCTGCGAGTGGCAGAAACCAAAAGGGTGGACTCGTTCTCTTGGCGGCGCTTCGCTGGGCCAGTTGGCTCGACCGTTGGACTCGGTTGGTTGCTACGTACCCGGCGGCAGATTTCCGCTGCTTTCGACGCTGTTGATGACTGTCATCCCGGCGCAGGTTGCGGGCGTGAAAAACATACGAGTGGTTTCGCCAAAGCCCGACGCCGAAGTCTTGGCGGCTGCAGCGACGCTGGGCATTCGTGAGTTCTATCGTGCCGGTGGAGCACAGGCCATTGCTGCTCTGGCCTACGGAACAGAAACGATCACTCGGGTTGATAAGATCGTGGGACCTGGAAATCTGTACGTCACTGCAGCCAAGAAGCTGGTCTCATTCGATTGCGCCATTGACATGCTTGCCGGGCCAACGGAGGTCGTGATCGTCAGTGACCACGGCAATCCCGCCTTCATCGCTGCCGACCTTGTGGCTCAAGCCGAGCACGATCCCGAGACTTTGGCGGTGTTTATTACCAGGTCGAATAAGTTGGGTGATGCAGTGAGC
>Ga0134126_10010430_pt1 | contig 11713 bp, 5 predicted proteins | sample KB31752_FD_96881 | JGI IMG/M metagenome (GOLD analysis project Ga0134126, IMG submission 96881) | Terrestrial soil microbial communities with excess Nitrogen fertilizer from Kellogg Biological Station, Michigan, USA - KB3-175-2 | ecosystem: Environmental > Terrestrial > Soil > Unclassified ...
CCCAGGTATCGCGGCTGCGCCGCGTCCTTGGGCCAGCTGGCGGTGACCTCGCTACCCTGGCAGGCGGCTACCGACTCAGGGCCGCGCGAGACCAGTTCGACGTCACCCGGTTCGAGGACGCCCTGGCCGAAGCAAACCAGGCCAGCGGAGGGGCTGCCTTGCAGCTCCTCGACGAGGCGCTGGCGTTGTGGCGCGGGCCGGCCATCGTCCAGTTCGCGGACCGGCCGTTCGCACTGGCCACGGCAGCACGGCTCGAGGAACTGCGGGTGGCGGCCGCGGAGCGCAGAGCCCAGTTGCTGCTGGCCGCCGGCCGGGCTGAGGACGCTGTCGCCAGCTTGCAGTCGCTCCTCGCCGAGCACCCGGAACGGGAACAGGCCAGAGGCCTGTTCATGCAGGCCCTGTACCGGGCCGGCCGCCACACCGAGGCGCTGTCCGCCTTCAGGTGGTGGCGCCAGTACCTGAGCGAGGAACTCGGGCTGGACCCCTCGCCTGACTTGCGGCGCATCGAGCAGGACATCCTGCGGCACTCGGCCGGCCCTCCTGACCTGCGCCGCGAGGCTGGGCGCCAGACACCGGCTCTTCCCGTCCCGGTGACGAGTTTCATCGGGCGGGAGGAGGACCTGGCAGGCATCACCAGGCTGCTCGGCCAGGCGCGGCTGCTAACCCTGCACGGACCGGGAGGCGTAGAGAAAACCCGGCTAGCCCTGGAGGCGGCCGTCCAGGCTGGTGCCGGCTACCGGGACGGCGTCTGCTTCTGTGACCTCGCCGCAGTGACCGATCCGGACGCCGTACTGCTCGCCCTTGCTACCGCTACCGGGCTCAGCGAGCGGGCGTTCGAGCGCCTCGACGATCAGCTCGTACGCCAGCTCGCCGGCCGGCATCTCCTGCTGATCCTGGACAACTGCGAACATGTCGCGCAGGCTGTTGCGGTCCTCGCTGACCGGCTGCTGAAACAGACCCGCGAGGTCACCCTGCTGGCGACCAGTCGCGAACGGCTCGAGGTTGACGGCGAGCATGTCTGGCAAGTCAGTCCGCTGCCGGCGGACGGTCCCGCCGACCCCGCCGTCCGGCTGTTCCTCGACCGGGCCGGCGCGGCCGATCCCGCCGCCGCGCGGAACCCGGACATGGAAGCGGTTGCCGCCGTATGCGCCGACTTGGACGGGCTGCCGCTGGCCATCGAACTGGCCGCCGCCCGGCTGCCTGGCACCACAGTCAGCGAGCTTGCCCGGAACCTTGGCGACAGGTTCGGGCTGCTTACGGTCGGACGACGGGCCGACAGCCGGCATCGTTCCCTGCGCGCGGTGGTGGACTGGTCCTATGAGCAGCTCACGGCTGAGCTGCAGGAACTGTTCCGGCAACTGGCGGTGTTCCACAGCAGCTTCGACGCGGCCGCAGCGAACTCGGCCGCTACCGGGGGCGGCAACCCGGCCAGTGTCACCCGCCTGCTGCTGCATCTCGTCGACCGCTGGCTGATCACCGCCGAGCTGGACGACGGCACCACCAGGTACCGGCTGCTGGAGACCCTGCGCAGCTACGGCCTGGAACGGCTGGCCGAGCATGGGGAGCTGGCCGTAGCTCGTGCGAGGCACGCGCAGTGGGCCGCAGACATGGTCGCCCAGGCCGATCGCGGGCTACGCGGCGCCGACGAAGCCAACTGGGCGCGCATCCTAGACCGGCAGGTCAGCGATCTGCGGGCCGCTCGCGGCTGGCTGGCCGACCACGACCCAGCCCGCGCCCTGCAGATGGCCGCCCAACTGCACTGGTATGCGCTGTGGCGCTGCCACTCCGAGGTGTTCCGCTGGGCCGAGGCGAGCACGGCAGCCGCAGCCGGATCACGCTCACCGTGGTACCCGGAAGCACTCGCGTCCGCTGCCTTCGGTGCCGTGTACCGAGGCGACCTGCAGGCGGCCAGCCATGCCGCACACGCGGCGCTTGACGCCGCACAGGGCCTGGCTTCGGTTGTTTCGCGCCGTCCGCTTGAGGCCCTAGGCGAGGTTGCCGTCTTCCGCGGCGAACTGGCGGACGCGGCAGACCTGTACGCCAGCGCATACGAACTGTCCACCGGTAACGGTGACGCGCGGGACGCGGCATGGGACGCCGCGAGCGCTGCCGCCGCGTACATCTACGGTGACCACCGGGACCAGGCGAGCCACCTGGTAGACCAGGCCCGCGCCGCAGCTGTTAGCAGTGGCTCGCCGTCGGCGCTGGCCTTCGTCTCCTGGATCAGCGGCGAAATCACGGCGAACACCGACCCTGCCGAGGCCCGGCGCCACCTGCAGCACGCGGTCACCCTTGCCGCGTCCGTGGATAGCAGCTTCGTGACCGGCATCTCACGAGTGTCCCTGGCCACCCTGGACGCCCGGCACGGGGACGCCGCGGTCGCACTCGGCCACTACGACCGGGCAATCCGCGAATGGCAGCAGGCAGGTGCCTGGACTCCGCTCTGGGTCACCCTCCGGACGCTGGTCGAATTCCTGGTCCGGGTCGGCGCCTGGCACGATGCGGCCACCCTCTTCGGTGCGGTGACGGCAGCCGCCAACGGCGCACCAGCCTTCGGCGCCGATGCCGACCGCCTACGCGAGTCAGCGGCATTGCTGCGCAACTACCTCACCGACGCCGAGTTCCGGTCCCGTACGGAAGATGGCAAGCAACTGGAAAGCAACGAAGTCATCCGCTTCGCGCTGGAAGCCATCACCCGAGCCACCAACCCGCAGCCAACCGCCTAGCCAGCGGCCAGCGGAGTAGAGGTATATCGAATTTCGGTGGGACAAAAGCGCACGAACCACCCAGCTTGATGGCGCGATCTCGGTAAACCTTCACGCAGACCTTAAGAGCCCGGGTTAGCGGTTCGCACGCTGATCGTCACGTGCTACGGCTGGAGAGTCTTGACGTCCGGGTTCGGAGTGACGACGACGGTGAAGCTGGCCGAGGCCGTGTGCGGCGGGTTGACCGGCGTCATGTCCATAGCCGTGAACGTGACGTGGTAAGTCCCCGTGAGTTCCGGTTTGCCCTCAAGGGTTTCCGTGACGTCTTGACCGTTCTGGTAGCCAACTGCGGTCGCAAAGCCCGGGGGCATCGTGCCGTTCGCGGCGATCAACTGGCCGTTGATGAACAAGGTCCAGCCGTACCCGGGCGTGCCGCCGGACGCGGTGACCGAGCAGGAGAACGACTCCAGGACCTCAACGGTGATCTGGGTGCAGCCGCTGCTAGCCGATAGCGTCCCATCCGATGCGCCGCCCGACGACCCACCTGACGAGTTGCCCCCGGTACCGCCTGACGAGCCGCCTGATTCTGGCTGTGACGGAGTTGGCCCGGCGGCCGGAGCGGAAGGAACGGCTTGCGTGGCAGGGTCCGACGCCTGGTGGCCCGGCGCAGGGCCGGACGACGCAGGTCCGGTTGACGAACCGTGCGACGGAGCGCCACCCCCCGGACTGGCCGCGCCCGGGGTGCCGGCCGCTGAACTGGCGCCGCCGTGCTGCGGCGCGGATGTCGCCGACGGCATCGACACGGTGACCGGTGTCATCACCGGGTCCGGTGACGGCGGGCCCGCCGCAGCCTGCTGGCCGCTAAGGTTGGTGCTTCCGGTCGAGGTACTCGCGCAGGCGGTGGCACCGAGAGCCATAATGATCAGCGCCGTGCCCCACGCCAAGGTCGCGAGTCTGCGGCCGGGGTCCCGGCGATCGGTCCACGCGGCCATGCCAACTCCTTGCTAGGCGGGTGCGGACCTCAGGTTATCGACACAACCGCACGGCTACCGGGCATATCTACTCACCCCAGCCGTCACTCGTGGAAAAGCAAGAACGCCACCCCACCGGTTCTTAGCCTGGTGGAGTGGCGTTTCGTGTTTCTGAGCGTGAGCCCCGTAACAGAATCGAACTGTTGACCTTCTCCTTACCATGGAGACGCTCTGCCGACTGAGCTAACGGGGCACATGTTCTGTTGTTGCGACGCTGTTCGTGTGTCGCGTAGATAGCGTAGCGCACCTTGGGGGGTGGTGCTGCCAGTCGATCGGGGGTACCCGGTGCCGGGTGCCGCCCTGGGGGAAGGCGGCGCCCAGCACCGGGGATTTATGACCCGCGAGTTACCTGCTGTTAGTGCGTGAACTCCGGGTTGGCGGTGGTGATGTCGAAGTGGGAGCCCCAGTACCACTGGGTGGCGTTAGAGCCTGGGACCACGTGCGGGACACCAGTCGGGTCGGCGATCCAGTAGCGGACCTTGGACTGCATCCAGGCCGGAAGGTGGGCCACGTTGTCCTTGACCGCCTGCCACTGGGACCGCATCGTGTAGACGATTGCGACTTCCTTGGGGTGGCCGCTCAGCCGCTGCTGCACCCACACGGCAGCGCCGGCCGGAGTGGCGTCGCCCGGTTCAACGTCCAGCACGTTCGCTGACGGGTTGCTGCCGTTGACGTCGATCCACAGCACCTTGCCGTGCCTGGTTGCCTGGGATGCAGACGCCGCGTAGCTACCGTTGGCGTACACAGCGGCGGCCATACCGGTTGGGATGCTGCTCGGCGTAACCGAGTCATAGATGAGGTACTGCTTCGCGGGCGCGGCCTTCGCCTTCGGCTTGGCGGGCGCTGCCTTCGCGGCCTGCTTGGCGGGCGCTGCCTTCGCGGCGTGCTTCGCGGGCGCTGCCTTGGCGGGTGCCGCCTTGGCTGCCTGCTGCTTCGCGGGCACCTGCTTCACGGCAACGGCCGCCTTCTGGGCGGGCTGCTGCTTGGCGACAGGTGCGGCGGTGCTGCCGCCAGTGGCGGCGGAGCGGATGGTGTCGAGCTGGCCACCAGCCGCTGGCTTGCCCGAGGCCGCACCGGTGATCGTCTTGAAGAGATCGGTGTTCTGACCTGCGGCAGTCAGCTGCGAGCCGTTGTTCACGCTGTGCGAGACGTTGTCCAGCGCCGCCGTCCACGGTTCTGCGCCGGCGGCGAAAGCGACCGCGCCGAGGGCGCCCACTGTAGCGGCGCTCGCCGCGACCATCGACACCCGCGAGTGCTTGCGAGCGTAGGCAGTGGTGTTGCGGTAGAGGGGGGACTTGGACATGCGTGAGTGAATACGGGGGAACAAGAGGTGATAACCCTTGAGTTGGCGCCGCTACTCGGGTGGCGCTCCGCTTTCACCCTCTACACTGCCGGCCGGTGCGACGCACCGTAGCAACGGCAGGGGCGTGGACGTTGACGCGGGTCAGGGCGACTTGTTGCGGGGGAGCAACCATCGCACGCCTGGGTGCTTGACTGATACAAGTAAACAACAGTCAGCGCCGACCCATACCAAGAATGCACGAAAACACTCCGTGACGTACGTCACGTAGAGTAATCACCGTGCCAGACGGCACTCTAGCGCGCCGACCAATGCCCCCCTGGTCGGCGCGACCCCCCGCGGTTGTATCCCCCGGTGCACTCTTCGCAAACTTAGCTTCCGGCCCCCGGCCAGTCACGGCCCCGGAAGTAACACGCTCCGCACATGAAGCGTCACGTAGAGAATGTTATAGGCTACGGATCGTATTTGCAAGTTCACAGTCCGAGTAACTGGCTCCAACCCCCTTCCCTCCCAGCCACCCTCCAGCGACGCGTCTGGGGCGCAGCCAGATCACAGCCATCTCGCAGTGATCAGGACGGCCGATCGGGTAGGAGGTGGGGTAGCGCGCAGCGTGGCGTTGATGTCCAATAGGACACATCGCGGCAACTAGCCGGCAAACACGCCTCATGAAGCCACTCCCCAAACTGAACGAGTCGTTTCGCAGCAGTAACGAGTAGCACAGGTAGGGCGTTTCATGCGTTTGGCGCACGCACGAGCCACGACGGTCACCCTGATGGCAGGGACCGTCCTGGCGACGGCGGCTTCGGGAGCCACCCTCGCCATCGCCGCGGGCAGTGCGGCAGCGGGCCCCGCGATAACAGCGAGCGGAGCGTCGTGCGAGCCACTGGTGTTGCCATCCGCCACTGCGACACCGACCGCCAGTGGCACGGCGTCGTCTAAGACCCCGACTCGGCGTCTTACCCATCATCCAAGGCCTAAGCACACCGCGAGCCCGTCGCCGTCAGCAAGGAACACGAGCCACGAGGCCAAGCCGTCCGCTAGCACGTCAACTACGCCGAAACCAAAGCGCACGCTCAAACGGTCGCCATCCCACTCGCCGACACCATCGACGAAATCAGGCACCGCAACGGGCACGCATACCGGTACTACGACGGCATTGCACAGCAAGCAGGTCAGCCTCTGCGTCCAGATCGCGAGTGCTCAGGCGAGCAGCCAGCGCGGGCAGGCGGCTCAGTGGACCGTCACCGCCTGGGCAACGGGCGGGAATGTCCCCGATGCCACCCTCAGCCTCCAGGCGACCCCCGCAATTAGCGTGCCACCATCCTTCAGCGACGGCTGTCCTCAGGGCGGAGGGACTTCAACGTGCGACTTGGGCGCGGTGGACGCGACTGCGACGCAGCAGCAACTACAGGTACAGCTCACCGTTCCCATCAGGGCGTCCCAGGTGACTTCCGTTCGGTTGATGGTCACCGCCAGCGCGGCCAACCTGTTGCAGGCGCCCACTGCCTCCTCGGAGATCGCCATCACGGCACCGCCCAAGCCGACAAACTCGCCAACTGCGACGAGCTCGCCAACCCCGACGGGATCCTCAACCCCGACGGGGACCTCAACCCCGACGGATTCTTCAAGCCCAACGAGCTCTCCAACCCCAACGGACTCTCCGACCCGGACCGGGTCTCCAACTCCAACTGGGTCTCCAACTCCAACTGGGTCCCCGACTTCAACAGGGTCCTCAACTCCCACCGAGTCTTCCGCCCCAACCCAGTCTTCGGCCCCAACCCAGTCTTCAACTCCGACGGGGTCCTCAACCCCCACGCGGTCCCCCACCCCTACCAATTCTTCGGCCCCAGCAGGGCCGACAACCTCAACCGGCTCATCGACGCCAACACCGACCCCAACAAGCACGGGAACCCACACAGCAACAAGCTCGCCAACCCACACACCGAGCAGCCCGCCAGCTCACACAGCCACCAGCACGCCAACTCACGCAGCAACAAGCCCGCGAACCCACGCAGCAGCGCCGCCCGGGGCCACTCCGAAGAGCACACCACCTCCGCCGGCCCCGACGAATCCCCCGGCGAACGCCGCAGCGGCACCACCGCCGCCGGTCACGATCACCTCGCCCCTGCCGGTCGGCAGCCTGCCGAGCGTCCCTACGCCGAGCCCGACGCTGAGCCCAACCACCGGCAACGCGGCCAACCTGTTCCCGTCCCTGCATCCGCAGCCGACCACAGGCACCCCAAGCCCCGCCAGTAAGGCGCGCACCCGGCCGGTCGCGAACACCTCCGCCCTGCCTGAAGGTGCCCCCGTCATCGGCGCCCAGATAGCTGGCCTGTCGGCGTTGGCCCTGGCCTTCGCGCTAACAGTCACCCGCCTGTCTCTCCGCCGCCGCCCAGGCACTCAGGGAGATCCAGCAGCCAAGCCGGACTCAGAAGCCCCGGACAACCCCGACGCAGCCGACCCCGACGCGGCTCACCCTGACGCGGACGTGCCGGACAAACCCGCAGGCGAGCTGGACGTTAAGCCGGACAGCAGGGAAGCGCCCCCAGAGACTCCGGACCCGGGCAAAAGCGAGAACCAATAAAGCAACCCCCGGTCGGACCAAGCCGACCGGGGGTTATTAGGTCAAGAAGCCCAGCTAGTTCTGAAGCAGCTCCAGGCCCGGCCGTACCCCATTCATGGTGGTGGCGAGCTTTGCAGTCGTCATCGACGGCGAGAACATGAAGCCAAACGTGTCGTTGTCGAACCACACGCACACCGACATGCTCTGCCCGTTGGCCGTCATGACCGTGCACGCTTCCTTGCCGCCAAAAGATCCGGCGGGCGACACCTCCGCCGTACCCGGATACCTCTGCTTAAAGTTGGCTAGCGACGTTGCGGGGTCGGCGTCAGTCAGCTTGCCGCCGACGAACATGAACATCTGCGTGCTACCGCTCTGCGCCGCCGACGAGGCACCGTGCTCGTACACGCCGGACTGCGGGTTGCTGGCGTGCCCGCCGCTTTGCGCCACTATCGACTGCGAAAACTGAGGCATGTTGTTCTGCTTCTCAAGGCTCGCAGAGCGGCTGAAGCCGTCCACCGTCTGCGGTGCGACGACCGTGTGCGCCGGGCCGCTCGGGCCGGCGAAAACGTACTTCATCAGCACGCCGCCGATCGCGCCAGCGGCGACAACAGCGATAGCGCCGAGCGCCATCCACTGCCGCCGGTCACCGCTGCGGCCGCGACGTTTGCCGATTGCGCGCCGGGTGGCGGTGTCATCGTCCTGCCCCTGCGGCAGCTCAAGCGGCCTCGAGTCCGGCCGCTCGATCGTCGTCCGCGAGTACGCGGCGGGTACCGGCTCGTCGGTCAGGTCGAGGTCGGCGAAGTGATCGAGCGACGTGTCCTGGGCCCAGTTGCGCGGCCTGGCCGTCCCCGGCGCGAGCATGGTTGTCGCCCCGGTCTTGCGCAGTTCCCTGGCCGTGGCCGGGGAGAGCGCGCGCATGTTGTCGAGCCTGGTCTCGTCGTACCGCGGGACGTCGAACCTGGTGTTGTCACCGGGTTCGGCGAGCGCCTTCATGTCGAACCGGGTGTTGGCCCCGGTCCGGGGCAGCGCCTTCATGTCGTAGCGCGTGTCTGCTGACCGTCCCCTGTGGCCCGGGCCAGTGACAGAAGGAGATCCAGAACGGCCGCTGGTTCCTCCAGGGCCCCCATTTCCAAACCCGCGCTGGCCAGACTCCCGCCGGACGTCCTCGCTGGCCTGCCATAGCTGGTCGAGCCGCGTCTCGTCGAAACGCCGCATGTCGGAGCGCGAGTCCTCAAGCCGCTGCCGGGGCTGCGGGGAGCGAGGCGTGTCATCGTAGCGGGGGTCGTCGTAGGAGAGCCGCCCGTAGCTCGGCTCGTCGTAGCCGACTGCCTCGAAGTCGCTGGTGCCGATGATCCCCGACAGGTCGTAGCCCGGGCCGTTGATCCCCGGCATGGAGTAGTCGGACCCGTTGTAAGCGGCAGGGTCGTACGTGGGGGGCTGGTAGCGCACGGCCCCGTCATCGCGCCGACTGCCACGGGATTCGGCGCGGCCGCGGTCGAGGTAGGAGTCGTCGAGGTAGGCGACATCTTCGCCGTCGTAACGCAGCGGCAGGTCGTAATCCCACGGCTGGTTGTAAAGATCAGCGCTGTGGCTCCCCTGCGGGGCCGGCGGGTAAGCCATCTCGATGTCGTTCGCGGCGTAGCTAGATCCCGCGTACCCCGGCCGGGGGTTCGCCGCCGTCGGAGCCGGCTGCGCCGCCGTCGGTCGCAGGTAGGTGGACTGCGCGTAGCCGGGGGGCGGGTAGCCATGCCGACCCTCGATAGTCCCCTGCACCATCCTGGTGCCTGCTACGCCCGCGTCTTGCGCGGCTGGCCCTTGGTAACCAGGGTCGTTGTAGCCGTCGTCGCCGTACCCAGATCCGTTGAACGCGGCGTAGGGGTGTGCCCCCTGGCCTGCTGGCGGCTGTGCTGCCTGCGGTGCGGAATAACGGTAGTCGCCATTCGCGTACTCAAGACTCGAGTACCCACCCGGCCACGAGATCTCCGGGCCGAACGGCGCGTGCCCCTGGTTGGCCGGCGGCATCCCCCGGCCATCCTCGGACGGCCATCCGCTCCTCATATGGCGGTCACCTCGTGTTGTCTGTGGTACCTGCGGTTCGGCAAGGTCACAACATCATCTCGGCAAATGCCTAGCTTCGCTACCTGATCGGGCATTTCATTGCGTCACTTGCGTAAATACCTCGGCAAAACCACTCATTACCGGACGTTTCTCCGCGTCTAGTAGCCTGCCTGGCACCCAACGTAGCGCTCACGACTCCCTCTTGCCGGGCATTCGCCCCCGACTCGCCGCATCAGCGGGGGAATAAATGCCTCATCCGCCACATAACGCCGCCCCAGTCACGGGCCACTCACCCGATGGCGTGACGGACGGGCGGGCGGCTAAGAGATGTCGCGGTGGCGCAAAGCGGTAAGGCCGACCGCGCAGAGGGCCAAGGCGATCACGCCTAGCCAGATCAGCGGGGCTGCGGTAACCGGGCCGCCGGGGAGCCTCGGAAGGTGCGTGAACGGCGAGATGTCGAGCACCCAGTGGGACAACTGCAGGGCCTGGCCGAAGATGTTCAGCGCCACGGCGAGCCCCACGGCCGTCCACCCGATCGCCACGCACGCATTCGGGAACGCGCCGAAGGCCAGGGCGGCGACACCGATGATCACCGCTGCCGCCGGGAGTTGGGCGGTGCCCGCGCCGAGCATCCGGGCCGTTTCTGTGCCCACGCCCCCCGCCGCGATGCCGAAGCCGAGGCCGGTGGCCACGCCAGCGATCACCAGCAGGAGCGCCGCCCCGGTGAAGGCGACCACGAGGTGGCTCAGCCCCCACCGGATGCGCCCGGCCCGCCCCACGAGGACAGAATCCGCGCGGTCCGAGGTCTCCTCGGCGTGCAGGCGGAGGACGGCGGACACGCCGTAGGCCGCGGCGACGAGCCCGGCGAGGAGCATCAGCGAGGACAGGTACGCGCTCACGATCGCTGACTGGCCCCCGATCCGGGTGAACTCCTTGCTCAGGCTGCCGCTGGACCCGACAAGCTGCTCAATGCCCTTTCCTGCCGCCCCGCAGATCGCGAACATGAACGCGTACCCGGCCGCCCAGCCGGCTAGCGCCGACCACTGCAGGCGCCAGGCCAGCGCGAACGGTCCGCTCAGCGCAGCGGACGCGGCAGGACGGCCAGGGCGGTCCGGAAGCAGCCCGGCCCCGAGGTCGCGCCGCTGAGCGAGTGCGAACGCGAGCCAGGTGCCGCCGAGGAACACGCCAAGGGACAACGCGAGCACCCACCAGCGCTCGCCGGCGAACGGGCGCAGCATTTCCGTCCAGCCGAGCGGGAGCACCCAGGTAAGCCAGGAAGGCCCGCCGGTCCCGGCGGCGTCGCCCACCGCACGCGCGAGGAACGCGACGCCGAGCACCCCGATGGCCAGGCCCCGCGCGGCGCGGGCGCTTGAGGTCAGCTGGGCGGCGACCGCACTGATCCCGGTGAAGGCAAGCCCTGCAGCACCGATCGCCAGCGCGAGCGCGACCGACCCGGCGACGGGCAGGCCGAGCAAGGGCAGCACCAGGCACAGCAGCACGATAAGGACCGCGTTGGCGATAGCCGCGACGGTTATCGCCGACGCTAGCGGCGCCTGCCGACCGACCCGGGCGGAGCCGATGAGCTCGAGGCGGCCTGCTTCTTCGTCGCCTCTGGTGTGCCGGACGACGAGGAAGATCGACATGAGCACCGCGAACAGCGCGCCCCACACGCCGTAGCGCCACGCGGTGAGCGCGCCGACGGAGTCGCCATTCAGCCGGCCGTAGAGAAAGATGAGCGCCGGGTTGTCGAGGCCAGACTGGACGAGGGACTGGCGTGAGGACGCCGTCTTGTAGAGCCGCGCGAAGGTGAACGCGTTCGAGGCGACGCCGATCACCACGACGTACACCCAGATGGGCAGCATGATCCGGTCGCGGCGGAGCGACAGGGAAGTGAGCGCACCTGTTCCTGTCAGTGCGCCGTGGCCTGCGGCAGGCCGGGACGGGGCCGCTACGACACTCGGTGCAGTAGTCATCGGACCCGTGAAACCTGCGCTCGTTCTGGATGATCTTGATCTTGATCTGAGTAATGCCGCAGGAACAGCTCCTCGAGCGTCGG
>Ga0134126_10010433_pt1 | contig 11711 bp, 9 predicted proteins | sample KB31752_FD_96881 | JGI IMG/M metagenome (GOLD analysis project Ga0134126, IMG submission 96881) | Terrestrial soil microbial communities with excess Nitrogen fertilizer from Kellogg Biological Station, Michigan, USA - KB3-175-2 | ecosystem: Environmental > Terrestrial > Soil > Unclassified ...
AGGCCAGGATCACCGGGACGGTGCTCGCGCCAGAACTGTCGGCGCGTCCCCTGGTCGTCACGGAAGGCCGCTTCACGCTCCTTGACCCCGACTCGTCGCGGGTAGAGACCTGGCACATGCGCTACCAGATGTCCCTGCTGTCGGAGGAGGGGAAGCGGTACCTCTTCGAAGGGCACAAGGAGATCCGCACCAGTGGCGGGGCCGGCCACGCCTGGTCCGAGACCACGACGCTCTACACGACGATCAGCGAAGAGGGCGGCACGGCGCCGGGCACGGGCATCCTGCGCCTGAAGCCACTGGACTTCACCAGGATGATGCGCAGCATCAAGGTCGTCGGCGTCCCGCGCCAGCGGCAGGGTGAGTACCGTCGGGCGTTCCTGAAGCTGTTCGCCCACGAGATCGTGAGCATCTACGGCGGCGCCCTCGACGAGCCTGGCGCGTTCCCGAGCGCACCGACAATCGCTCCGTTGGGGCGGGCGCCTAAGGACCCGGACGGTACCTGGTGGTGCGACGGCAACCGCAACTGGCATGCCGACGACCGGCTCGGCAGCGACGCCTTCTTGCGCCTGACACGGTACAAGGCCGGCGACAAGGGCCCCGTCATGCTGGCCTCCGGGTTCGGCATGTCGTCGCATTCGTTCCTCACGCCGACCATCGAGAAGAACCTCACCGAGTTCCTGGCCAGCGCGGGCTACGACGTCTGGCTGTTCGACTACCGGGCGGGCATCGACCTGCCCTCTGCGGGCACCGAGTTCACCATCGACGACATCGCGCGCACCGACTGGCCGACCGCGGTCAGGAAGGTCCAAGAGGAAACTGGCCGCGACGACGTGCAGGCGTTCGGGCACTGCGTGGGCTCGGTCTCGCTGCAGATGGCCATCCTCGCCGGGCTGCAGGGCATCCGCACCGCGGTCTGCGCCCAGTTCACCCTCCACCCGACCAGTTCGGTGTTCAACATGGTGAAGGCACAGCTCCACACGGCCGATGTCTTCGCCGCCCTCGGCACCGACAGCCTGGCCCCGGACAACCGCCTCTCGATGCGGGACGAGATGCTGGACATCGCCCTGCGGGCCCTCCCGATGCCAGCGGAGGAACGGTGCAGCCAGGCGGTGTGCCGCTGGATCAACGCCGTCTATGGGTGCACCCACCGGCACGCGCAGCTGAACGAGGCGACCCACAGGCACTCAACGAGATGTTCGGCTTCGGGAACATCGAGTCAATGGAGCACCTGGCGCTCATGCTGCGCAAGGGCCATGCGGTCACCCACACCGGCGGGATGGATTACTTCGATCACCCGGAGCGCATGGCTGGCACCAGGGTCTTGTTCCTCCAGGGCATGCACAACTACATCTTCCATCCAGCAGGGTCGTTCCGGACCTGGCGCTGGCTCAAGTCGCAGAACCCCCACGGGGACTACCAGCGGAAGGAACTTCCCGGCTACGCCCACCTGGACGCGATCGTCGGCAACAAGGCCGCCGTCGACGTGTTCCCGCTGGTCACAGATTTCCTTGACCGGCGCTAGGGCAGGAGCGGCCTGTCCCTGATGATGGCTAGCCCTAGTTCACCGGCGGTGCGGCGGGCGGCTGCCGTGAGCTCGCGACCCCGTGCGAGGTCGGCGGCGTCTCCGCGCATGGACAGCACCTGGGCGTAGGCCTGCTGGGTGAGAGCGGTGAAGGGCCGGGACCCCATGTCCTGGTGCCGGGCCAGTGCGGCGTCGAGGTGCCGGGTGGCCGCGGCGTGGCGGCCGGCGGTCCCTGCGAGCACGCCGAGCCAGTGGTCTGCGGCGCCGAGGAAGGTTGCCACCCCGAGCGTGGCGTTGTGCCCGGCGTAGGGGGCGGCGAGGTCGTAGAGGACCTCGGCCCACTTGCGGTCGCCCACCAGGTCGGCCGCGCCCGCGAAGCCGACGATCACCGCCCACCACTGGTAGTTCTTGTCCGCCCCGGCGGCAGCGGCGGGTTCCGTCCGGTGCAAGAGCGTGGCGGCCCGGTCAAGCGCGCCGGTCTCGGCCAGGCACCAGGCGGTGATCGCGGGCCAGGCGATGTTCCCCGGCTCGTACACCGACAGCTCCTCGAACGCCGGCAGGTGCTTCGCCGCGCGCCCCCGGAGCAGCCACCAGGGGAACGCCTGCGCCACGGGGATGAGCTGCGCCTGGGAGTGGCCGATGCGGGCCAGCCGGCGGCTGAGCCCAACGGCCAGCTCCCTGGCGTCATCGAACCTTCCCTCGATGTTGGCGAGGGTGACGTCCCACATCGCGGCCAGGCGGATGAACTCCGGGTGCCGTACCTGCTCGGCCAGTTCCTTCATGGCCAGGGCCGTCGCCGTGGCCGCCGGGTGGTCGCCGTTCTCGAACTGCGCGGCGAGCTGGATCCGCAGCCCCTCAAGCAGCAGCTCTGGGTCCTTGAGGTCGGTACCGATGCCGAGGATCTCGCCCGCGACCGCGAGGGCATCGGCGACGTCGTCCGGTCCGTCGAGGGCCCAGCCCCGGTGCATCAGGACGGTCGCCAGCGTCCGCCGGTCCCCGGTGGCGCGGGCCATGGCGAGTGACCGGTCGCTGAGCTCCACCCGCTCCGGGTAGGGGCGCTCGTTATGCAGCCAGTGGGCCAGGCGCGCCGAGATGATGGCCCTGGCGGCGCTGTCGGTCTCGCCCAGCTGCTGGAGGGCTTCCTCAAGCAGCGCCTGCGCCTGCTGGTCGGGGCTCACGGTCGCCGGGAGGATGCCGCCGTAGCCGAGCGCCGCGCGCTGGAACAGGTTGCCGCCCTCGAGGTGCCGGGCGGTGTCCGCCGCCTCGGCGAACCGCTGGTCCCGGGAGGCGTACTCCCCAGCCCGGTCGTGCGCGCCCGCCAGATCAAGGAGCAGCTCGCAGCGCAGCGTCTGGTCCCGTGGCCCGAAGCGGTCAAGCAACTGGAGCGCCTGCTTAAGGTGGCCGACCGCGACTTCGGCAGCCACCTCGCCCAGTGCGCGCTCGGCGGCCAGGCGCTCGTACCTGATCGCCTTCTCCGCGCCGCCGACGCTCGCGGCCGCGCCGAAGTGGTGCGCTAGCTCGGCCGGCGACTCGTCGGCGCGAGACTCAAGCGTCTCGCCGATCCGCTGGTGCAGTCGGGCCCGGTGGCCCCTGCTCAGCCGGGCGGCGGTTACCCGTCGCGACAGCGGGTGGGAAAACCGCCAGGAGTCTGGCTCGTCGTCGGTCTCCACGATCAGGCCGGCCCTGGCCGCCTCGTCAAGCAGGTCGATGGTGGCCGCGTCATGCCGCGCGGCCGCCGCCACCAAGGGGGCGTCGAACCGCTCGCCGACCACCGAGGCGACCTCAAGTACCTCAGCGCACTCGTCCGACACCCGTTGCAGCTGCCACCGGACCATGTCACGGATGGACTCCGGGATCTCGGTCGGCATCTCACCGAACCGGGCCCCGGCCCGGTCGAACACGCCGAGCTCAGACAGGTGCCTCGCCATCTCCAGCAGGAAGAAGGGGTTGCCCGCGGTGTCCCGCTCAAGTTCCCTGGCGACCTGCGACTCGCGTTCCCCGAACACCCGGCTAGTTGCGCCCTCAAGCAGCGCGGTGATGTCCTCGCCCTCCAGCCCTCGCAGCGTCAGGCGCCGGCAGTCGACGTCGCGCGCCAGGGAATGCAGGACACCTGACAGCTCGCTCCGCTCCGGCTCCAGGTCGCGGTACATCGCCACCGCGAGCAGCGGCGCGGGACGCCTGGCCTGCATCAGGTGCGCGAGCAGCCGGACCGCGGGCAGGTCGGCCCACTGCAGGTCATCGAGCACGAGCAGCACCGGCTGCCGGGTCCCCATCCGCTGCAGCCACGTGTCAAGCGACTCGAAGAGCCGAAAGCGCTCAGCCTCGGCCGCGATCAGGGGCGCGGTGGCCGGAGCCCCGATCCGCTGCGCGGGCTCCGGGCAGACGCGGGCGATCTCCCCGGCGAGGTCACGGAGCTCCTGGCGCAACTGTGTCTCTGGGCAAGCCCGCGCGTAATCCGCAAGCGCCTCCCGGAAGGCCTGGTACGGAGCGAGGACATGCTCGTCCCACCGCCCGTACAGGACGAGGCCACCGTCCGCGTGCGCGAGCCGCGCCAGCTCGCCCGCGAGCGCTGTCTTGCCGATTCCCGGCTCCCCGCCTACCAGCGCCAGGACCCGGTGGCCGCTCGCCGCGCGTACCCATGCTTCCCGCAAGGAGCCGAGTTCCCGCTGCCGGCCGACGAAGTTCCCGCTCACCGCAGACGCGAGCCACCCGAGGTTGGAGGCGTCCACGTCGGCTTGCCCTGTGCTCGCGTCCGGGTCTGTCCGCGCCGGCGGGACTACGGCTAGCCGCCCGCGGGCCGCCGCCAGGAACCGCTCCCGATCGTCCCCGCCCAGGCCCATCGCGTCAGCCAGCAGTTCGGCGGTGTCCCTGCGGGCGCTCCGGTTGATGCCGCGCTCCAGGTCGCTAACCGTGCGCGGGCTCACGCCAGCCGCCTCGGCCAGCTCCTCCTGGGTCAGGCCCGCTCTTACCCGCAGCCGTTGGAGCAATAGCGCAAACCCACCCACAGGCTGCCTTGCCATGATCGGCATCCCTTCGCAGACTTTCTGCTTCCGCACCCCTTCGCAGGCCTCTGATCACGGCACGCAAATACCAGGCGCAATGGTGCAGTCCCCGGACTAACTAAGCGTATCGACGCTAGGTCGCCCGCACCATCGAGTGGCTTAGAACACCTGCCATAAGGATGGCGGTCAATCGCCTCGATTGCGTAGTACTTGTTCCAGGGGGGTGGCAGGGTGCCCAGTTAGCTCACTGATGGCAGTGGTGACTGCGGCGAGCGAACCGTCGGCGATCGCGGAATAGGTCGAGACCCACGCGTCGAGTTGCCAGTCAGGGGCGCCATAGCTAGCACGGGAGGCATAGGCCTCCTCCATCGTCTCCTGCACGTAGGAGACAGGGCGCCCGGTGACAGTGGTGATCACCGCTGCCACCTCCGCCAGGGTCAGCGCCTCCGGTCCGGTCAGCTCATAGCCGCGGCCCACGTGCGCACCAGGATCACGGAGCACCGCGACGACGGCGTCGGCGATGTCGTCTTGCGCGATCACCGCGGCCCGGCCGTCGCCGGCGGGGCCGCGGATGACGCCGTCGGCCCCAACCATCTGGGGCAGGAAGTCGGCGTAGAGGTTGTCACGCAGGAACGTGGCGGCCACCCCGCTGGCCGCTATGTGCTGTTCGGTGGCCCAGTGATCGCGGGCCAGTGTGAACGTGGCGTCGGGGGCCGCGCCGTAGAAGGAGATGTAAACGAGGTGGCCCACGCCGGCTGCGGCCGCGGCGTCGGCAAAGGTGCGGTGCTGGTCCACCCGGTCGGCGGTCTCGGCCGCCGACACCATCAGCACCGTCTCAAGGCCGGCCAACGCCTTCCGCGCGGCAGCACCGTCGCTGAAGGACGCCCGCACGACGTCCGCGCCGGGCAACCGAGGAGCACGCTCCGGGTCCCGGACCAGCAGCCGTTGCGCCACCCCAGCAGCCGCGAGCCGCCGGGCTACCCGGCCGCCAAGCTGCCCGGTAGCCCCGGTAACGGCAATCGGCGCGACAGACGGAGACATCTAGCTCCTCACCATCAACGGAACTGGAGTCCGCCCAGTCCCGGCTGCCGCAAGCGTACGCCGCGGGCCCCGGCCCTCCACCGATAGCGGGCCGCCAAGCGCCGCAGCGGAGCCGGGCCGGGTCAATGATCGTGGGTCAAGCAGGTGAACAGCCCCAGGGTGAGGGCAAAAGCAACCGTTATGTCCGGGTTTGGCATACGCGTTTCGTGGCCGTTCCGGAGATCGTGGGTCAGCCGCGGCGCTATTTGACGCCGTTGGTCCACGATCAGGGAAGCGGCCAGGAAACATGGTGGGCGAAGCGGGACTAAAGGGACAGATTCCCTGTGTCGGGGAGGCGGTTCCCGCTTATGGCCCACGATCACGACATGCCTGTCGACTGGGTGTGGTCAGTTCGCTTTGGGGTCTTTGGCTAGCAGTTCGTGGACGCGAGGGATGACCTCGCGGCCGTACAGTTCGATGTTGGTCATGAGCTGGTCGTGCGTCATGTTGGGCATGCCGTACTTCAGGTCGAACCTGGTGGCGCCGAGAGCGCGGAGGTTCGCCGCGATCTTCTGCGCGACCGTCTCGGGCGAGCCGACGAACAGCGCCCCGTCCGGCCCCGCTTCCCAGTTGAAGTGGCTGGCGCTGGGCGGCGCGAACCCGCGCTCGGCGGCCATGAGGGTGAAGATCTCCTGGTAGCGCGGCCAGAACTCGTCCTTCGCCTGCTCGTCGGTGGCGGCGACGTAACCGGGAGCGTGGACGAGGACCGGGAGCGGCGCGCGGCCGAACTTCTCTAGGGCGCGCAGGAACAGCTCAGAGTACGGCGCGAACCTGGCCGGGCGGCCGCCGATGATCGCCAGCGCCAGCCCGAAGCCAAGGCGGGCGGCGCGCACCACAGACTCCGGGTTCCCGCCTACCCCGATCCAAGTGGGAAACGGCCCGGACTCGGTGTGCGGGACAACGTTCTGGTTCACCAGCGGCGCCCGGGTCTTGCCCTCCCAGGTAACCGGGCTGCCCTTGAGCAGTTCGGCGAACAGCGTTGCCTTCTCGTCGAAGAGCCGCTCGTAGTCGGCGAGGTCGTAGCCGAACAGCGGGAACGAGTCGATGCTTGAGCCACGGCCGAGGATGACCTCGGCGCGGCCGGTGGAGATCGCGTTCAGCGTGGAGTAACGCTGGAACACCCGCACCGGGTCATCGGAGCTCAGCACCGTGACCGCCGACCCGAGGCGGATCCTGGACGTGCGGGCCGCGATCGCCGCGAGGGCCACGTCGCCGGCCGGCATCGGGAACTCGTTGGTGTGGTGCTCCCCGATGCCAAAGGAGTCGACGCCCGCCTCCTCGGCGAACACGCCCTCGTCGACGACGTTGCGGATTGTCTGGGCGTGGGACACAGGTGTGCCGTCGGCGTCGCCGTTGCGGTCACCGAAGGTGTCAAGCCCAAAGGTGTACGTCGTGCTGTCAGTCATTGGAGGCTCCTCTGCCCCTCGTGCACGGCCCGCTCGAATTTGGGCAGGCTGAGTGTGACCCCGAATACTGGACCGCCCGGCTGCAGGACGCGGCCTGCGGTCAAGTCACCGACCGGCACGGGGTCGTAGCCGATCCGGTCGAGCAGGCGCGCGACATCATCCGCTGCGGCGGTGTCGTCCGCAGCTATGCCTGCGGCTTTCCGCTCTGGATCGCCCGCAGGCCGAGCCTGCTCTTCCAACTCGTGGTAACCGATGTGGTTCAACGCCTTGACCACCGTCGACCCGGCGAGCCGCGCCGCCACGATCTCGCTGCTGCCGCCGTGGGCGAAGGCAGTGAGCACTCCGTCGCTCGCGGGCCAGTAGTTCATCGCGTCGATGACGAGCTTGCCATTGAGCGGGCCGGGGTCGAGGTCAAGGAAGCGGTGCAGCGGCATGGCGAGGACCACGATGTCCGCGCCCGCCGCCGCATCGCTGGCCCAGCGCGGCCGCGCCCCGGGTATCACGAGCTCGGTAATCAGCGCGATGTCATCGGGGTCCCCGGAGGCGGCGATGTCGACCGGGTAACCCGCGCTCAGGGCCAGCCGGGCGACGACCGGCCCGATGTGGCCCGCGCCGAGTATGCCGAGCCGTTCCAGGCGTTGCATTAGAACCCGACGACCTGACGGACGAGGACGACGTGGATGCGGTCAGGGAATTCGGAACGGATCTCCAGGAGCTTGCCTACCTGGCTGTGCACTCCGTAGGCGGCGATCGCACGGCCGTCCTCGAGTACCAGGCTGTGCTGCTGGATCCGCTCGTGCGCGGCTTCCAGCGTGGGGACGAGCTTCTGCGCGCCCACCACGAAGATGACGTTGGCGGCGCCCCAGGCGTAGGAAGCCAGCTGGCTACCCGACATGGATGCGATCACCAGCATCCCGTCCCGGGTGACCGCGTGCACGCTGCCAAGGGCGTAGTCGGGCTGGCCGCTGACCACCTTCATCTCCTGGCGCTGGGTCGCCGGGTCGAGAGTGGCCATCTTGGCGCGGGCGGAGTCGTACGGGCCGCCGTTGTCGATCGCGTCTGTGATGCCTGTCTCTTCAAGCGTGACCGAGGTGTTGGTCATCACCGACGAGCCGTGGGGGATGCGGGTGAGGACGGACTTGCGGGCCGCCTCAAGGTCGTCGACAACCTCCACGCTGAACCCGTGCTCTTCCAGGGCAGTGATGGTCGCGGTAAGCGTCTGCTCGTCGGGCAGGGTGGTGAAGCGATCGGGCGTCGTGGTCGTAGTCACTGTGGCGGTCCTTCCATCTGGTGTCTTGCACGCTGCAGGGGCAGAAACGGACTTTACCCCGCTTGTATTCCAGAGCGGTCCGGGGGAGCGCCGTAGAGTGGGATACATGAGCCAGCCCGTGATCTGGGGACCGCCTGGCGCCGACGACTTCGAGGGCGCGAGTAGGCCCGAGCGCGCTGACGCGGCCCGCAACCGGCGGCTGCTGCTGGCCGTGGCCCGCGAGATGCTCGCCGCCGACGGCGCCGACAAGCTGACGATGGACGCGCTGGCGGATCGCGCGGGGCTGGGCAAGGGAACGGTGTTCCGCCGGTTCGGCACGCGGGCGGGGATCTTCCAGGCGCTGCTGGATAACGACGAGCGGGACTTCCAGGCGCAAGTGCTGTCCGGGCCGCCACCGCTTGGCCCCGGTGCCCCGCCGCTCGACCGGCTGATCGCCTACGGCCGGGCCCGGATCGACTTCATGATCGGCCACCGGGAGATCGCGCGGGGCTCATTCGACGCCCGTGAGCGGGTGCCGGTCGGCTCGCGGACGCCGTTGTCGCAGCAGCACATCAGGCTGCTGCTCGGGCAGTTGCGCCTCGGCGCGGCCGACCTGGACATGCTGGCCACCCAGCTCACTGCGGCCCTGGACGGGCCGCTGCTGCTGTACCTGTCGTCGGCCGCCCTCAGCCAGACTCCGACCCAGGTTTCCAACCGCCTCGGCCGCGGCTGGGCCGACCTGGTCCGCCGCGTCACGCGCGAAGCCTGACCTGCTTACCCGCCGTGGACGAGCTGCTGGCCGCCGTCGATGTCGTAGGTGGCGCCGGTGATCGCGGTGTTGACCATCAGGTGCACGGCGAGCGCGGCGATGTCCTCCGGGCCTACCACCCGCCGGATCGGCAGCGCGGCGCGCAGCCCCGCCCGGCGGGCTTCGAGTTCCTCCCCGAGCAACTGCGCGGACAGCGGCGTGTCGACGAAGCCCGCGGCGATGAGGTTGACCCGGATCGGCGCCACTTCGACCGCGAGATTGGCGACTAGAGCTGGCTGCGCGGCGGTGGCGGCCGCGATGAGCGACAGGCCGGGGCCCCGGCTGCGGCCGCCAGTGCCACCTATGAACACCAGCGTGCCACCCGGCCGCACCCGGCCGACGGCGCGCTGCGCGATGGCGACATGCAGCCACAAGTGCGCGTCGAAATCGCGGTGGGCCAACTCGCGGTCCAACTCGGCCAGTGGCGCGTAGTACGGGCCCGGGCCGGTGAGCATGACATGGTCCACTATTTCCGGCAGGCCTGCGAAGAACCCGGCAAGCGCGTCCGGGTCGGTGACGTCGAAGGCCACGGTGCTGCGCGCCCCGACCTCGGCAGCGGCCTGCTTCAGGCGCTCGGGGTTGCGCGCGGCCAGGATGACGTCCGCCCCCTCGGCGCGGGCCCGACGCGCGGTCTCCAGGCCGATGCCGGCGCTGCCGCCGATCACGACGACGGTCTGCCCGAGCAGTTCAGGTTCGCGCTGGTGAGCTGTGGCCATGTTTCCTCCGTCATCACGGTGTCGTCGCACGGTCGGTCGTCGCGTAGCAGGCGGATGTGGCTAGGCGGATTCGGAAGCTTTGTCGGCCTGTTTGTCCCAGCCGTGGAAGTGCGACAGGTCACCCGCTTCCCAGGCCTCGCGCAGCCCTGGCGTGCCCAGGTCCCAGTCGGGCCGGCTCTCCCGCGTAGCGTCGCGCAGGTCGTGCCACAGGTCGTAGAAGGAGGGGCGGCCCCAGAACCAGTAGCCGTTGTAGACGCTGTGGATGACAAGGCCGGGCTTGAGCACCAGCGTGTAAGGGATCATCGGGTTGTGCTCTGGGTCGGTGTACTCGGCGATGTCCAGGTCTTGCTGGATCATCCGCCCGGGGTCGGAGAGGAAGGTCCACTGCGCGCCGACCGAGGCACGGAACTCCTGCAGCGTGTGGTGCTCGTCCGTGGCGATCGTGACGACCTGGGTGTAGGCCACCGCGATCTTCGGGTAGTTAGCGGCCAGTTCCAGGTGCTGCTGATGCTCTTTCGGGCAGTAATGGCCGCGGGCGAGCGTGAGGATCATCGGGTCACGCCCCTGCAGTTCGCTGAGCGATCGATCGGTGCCGGTGTGGTCCGGAAGCCGGTAATCAGGGAAGATACCGCCAGGGATGATGTCAGGTCGCATGGGCGGTGACCGCCTTTTCTCTCAGGTCGCGAAGCAACCAGTGCCGTTGGTCATATCCTGCTCATTCTCATCGTCCAGGGTCGGCCGGTCGCGCCAGGGAGGCATCCTGGTTCTCGCCGGGCCCCACGTCACCAATCAATACCCAAGCCAGGTCGTCTGCTCGACGGGGGCTGGATAAGGTGGTCTCGCGATGCATACGATCGGACTTGTCCTGCATCCCCAGCGTGATTCGGCCGAGGCGGTCGAGGCAGTGCTGGGGTGGGCCGCTCGCAACGCGGCCGAGATCCTCGGTATCGGCGACGAGATCAAGCGGCTGAACTGCGCGGCGACGCCTGTTTCGGCTCGCGAACTCGGCAGCCGGTCGGACCTGCTGGTCAGCCTTGGCGGAGACGGGACGATGCTGCGGGCGATGCGGCTGGCCGACGGGCACCGCGCTCCCGTCCTCGGGGTCAACCTCGGCAAGCTCGGCTTCCTCGCCGAAGTCGACGTGCCTGACCTGCCCATGGCGCTGTCGGCCATCGACGCGAAGGACTACACCATTGAGCCGCGCCTGGCCATCGACGCGATCATCGGCGGGTCGGCCGTCACCGCGTTCAACGATGTGGCCGTGGTCCGCTCCCCGGGAGAGGGAAGCGCCGTCGTCGCGGTTCGCGTCGCCGGGCAGCCGTTCGTCAGCTACGCGGCCGACGCGGTGATCGTGTCCACCCCCACCGGATCCACGGCCTACAGCTTCTCGGCCGGTGGCCCGATCATGAGCCCTTCTGTCGAGGCGCTGCTAGTCACGCCAGCCGCGCCGCATTCGGCGTACAACCGCGGCGTCGTGCTGTCGGTCGAGGACACCGTCACGCTGGAGCTGCTGCCGACCTCCGGACGGCTGGCCATCGAGGTCGACGGGCAGGTCTCCTGCTACGTCGAGGCAGGACAGAGCATTGACCTTCGGTCGCGGCCCGGCGGCGCCCGCGTGGTCAGGCTCGGCCAGACCACCTTCTACCAGCGTGCCCGGCGCAAGCTGCGGATCACCGACTCCGCGGAGATACCAGCCCCCCTGCTCGGCACCGGCCTCAGCGACTAGTCCGTAACCGGCTGGGCCGTCATCCACCCAGGCCGTTACCCGGCCAGGCTGTAACCCGGCGAGGGCCTCGCGACCGTCGCTCTCCAGCGCTGGCCTGCCTCGCTGGTACGTAGCGCCGAGGAGCGGCCGCAGCGGCAGGTCGAATGATTCGTTGTGCGTGCTCTGCAGGTAATGCAGGACGATCCCCTCCCGCAGGGCCCAC
>Ga0134126_10010437_pt1 | contig 11709 bp, 13 predicted proteins | sample KB31752_FD_96881 | JGI IMG/M metagenome (GOLD analysis project Ga0134126, IMG submission 96881) | Terrestrial soil microbial communities with excess Nitrogen fertilizer from Kellogg Biological Station, Michigan, USA - KB3-175-2 | ecosystem: Environmental > Terrestrial > Soil > Unclassified ...
GCGAGGTGCTGATGCGGGTGCGGGACACCGGGATCGGCATGTCGAGCGACGACATAAAGGTGGCGCTGACGCCGTTCGGCCAGGTCGACAGCCGGCTGTCGCGCCGCTACGAGGGTACCGGGCTCGGCCTGCCGCTGACCAAGGCGCTGATCGTATCGCATGGCGGCTCGATCTCGCTCGAAAGCCGCGTCGGGGCCGGGACCGTCGTCACGGTTATCCTGCCGCTCGCGCAGGAAGTGGACGAAAACGATGTCGGGGGAATGGAAGCGCGCGCGGCGGCGGGCTGACGGCGCGCTCTTCCTTGCTATTGCCGGCACCCTCGGCGTGGGCGCGCGGGAACTCCACATTCCGCTCGAGAGCGTGGCCGAGGCGTTGGGCAAACCCCTGTTCGGCGATTGAACTTAGCTGGTATCCTGCCTCCGCTGGAATTCAGGAGGATGCGAGGATGGCTTCGAACGGCAAGGTTGCGCTGGTTACCGGCGGGGGCTCGGGGATCGGCAAGGCGTCGGCGCTGGCGCTGGCGCGCGAAGGGTTCGCCGTCGTCGTCGCCGGGCGCCGGCCCGAGCCGCTCGACGCCGTCGTCGGCGAGATCGAGGGGCTGCAGGGGCGGGCGCTCGGCGTGCCGACCGATGTCGGCGACCCGGGCTCGGTCGAGGCCCTCTTCAAGGCGACAAAGGACAAGTTCGGCCGGCTCGACGTGCTGTTCAACAATGCCGGGTTCGGCGCCGCCGGCCTGCTCGAGGATCTCGAATTCTCGAAGTGGAACGGGGTCATCGGCTCGATCATTCACGGCACGTTCCTGTGCACGCAGCAGGCGTTTCGGATGATGAAGGAGCAGGACCCGATGGGCGGCCGCATCATCAACAACGGCTCGATCTCGGCGCATGTGCCGCGGCCCAACTCGATCGCCTACACGACCGCCAAGCACGCGGTCACCGGCCTTACCAAGTCGACCTCGCTCGACGGCCGCAAATACGATATCTCGTGCAGCCAGATCGATGTCGGCAACGCGCTGACCGAGATGACCCAGCGGATGACTCGCGGAGTTCAGCAGGCCAACGGCGAGACGGTGATCGAGCCGACGATGAATGTCGAAAACGTCGCCCGCTCGGTGGTTTTGTGCGCGACGGTCACCGCGGAAGCTAACATCCAGTTCCTGACGGTGATGGCGACCAAGATGCCGTTTGTCGGTCGCGGGTAAGGTTGATGGGCTTCGCGTTGCTCAGCCCATCCTACGGCGCCTAATTTGTAGGATGGGCTGAGCGGGGCGAAGCCCATCGTTGCTTCGAGCCCCTTCGCGAAGGTCCTTCAGGTTTCGTCCTCGGCCGTCGCGCTCTCGTGCCAATTTTTGAGAAGCCGGCGGGAGATGCCATCGAGGATCAGGTAAATCACGATCCCGGTCAGCGACAGTAGCACCAGCGCCGCGAAAAGGCGCGGGATCGCGAGCCGATATCCCGCTTCGAGGATGCGAAAGGCGAGACCGGTCTCGGCCCCTCCGGTCCCTGCGACAAACTCGGCGACGACGGCGCCGATCAGCGCTAGCCCGCCGCTGATCCTCAGCCCCGCGAGAAAATACGGCAGCGCCGTCGGCAGCCGCAGCAGCCACAGCACCTGCCAGCGCGAGGCGCCGTAAAGGCGGAATAGTGCGAGGAGGTTGCGATCGGCGCTGTTGAGCCCGACCGTCGTGTTCGAGACGATCGGAAAAAACGCGACGATCCAGGCGCAGACGAGCAGCGCCAGAAACGGCGTGTGCACCCAGATGATGATCAGCGGCGCGATCGCGACGATCGGGGTCACCTGCAGGATCACCGCGTATGGGAAAAAACTCAGCTCGACGATCCGCGAGAGCGAGAAAAGCAAGGCGAGCGCGCCGCCGAATAACGCCGCCGCGGCAAGCGCGGCGAGGGTCACGCGCAGGGTCACGAGTAATGAGCCGAGGAGGCTCGGGCCGTCGGTCCACAGGCTTGCGGCGATCGCGCTGGGCGGCGGCAGGATGTAGACGGGGATATCGTTCCACCGTACCAGCGCTTCCCACAGGCCGAGGAACACGGCGCCGACCGCGACCGGGGCGAGGATGGGCCACACCCGGTTCATGCCGCCTCGCCGCTCATCGCGGTCGTCAGCGCGGCGGAGACGGTCTCGCACATCGCCGCGTAACCCGGCGCCATCCGCACGGCGCGCTGGCGCGGTTGCGGCAGGTCGACCGACAGGTCAGCGACGATGCGCCCCGGCCGCCGGGCCATCACTGCGATCCGGGTCGACAGATAGACCGATTCGAAGACGCTGTGGGTAACGAAGAGGATCGTCGGCCGATGCCGCTCCCACAGCCGTAAGAGATCGTCGTTGAGTGCGAGCCGGGTAATCTCGTCGAGCGCGGCGAAGGGCTCGTCGAGCAACAGCAGGTCGGGGTCGGTGACGAGGGCGCGGGCGATCGAAACCCGCATCCGCATCCCGCCCGACAATTGGTGCGGATAGGCGCGCTCGAACCCGCCGAGCCCGACCGCCTCGATCGCCGCCGCGACCCGCGCGCGGGCGGCGATATCGACCCGATGGGCGATGCGGAACGGCAGCAGCACGTTATTCGCCACATTGCTCCACGGCATCAGCGTCGGGTCCTGAAAGACAAAGCCGATATGCCCGGCGCGCCTGTCGCCCAGCGCGACGCGGCAGGTGCCGCTGCTCGGCTCGGCAAGCCCGGCGACGATGCGCAGGAGGGTGCTCTTGCCGCATCCCGAGGGGCCGAGGAGGCTGACAAACTCGCCGCGCCGCACCTTCAGGTCGACGCCCTTCAGCGCCTCGACGTTGCCGCCAAAGCGCTTGCCAATCCCGCTAAGCTCAACGACTGCGGCGGCGGTCAGGATTTCATCCCAACTTTCTTGTTCACGAACTGGAGCGTGAACGCTTTTTTATAGTCGAGGCTGGTCGGGTAGACGCCGGCCTTTGACATCACGTCGAAGAACTCCTTCCACCGCGCGTCGGTCATCGCGCCGATCCCGCTGGTCTTCGAATCGCCGCTGTCGACGATGCCGTATTGCTTGATCTTTCCGACCCCGTACGCGATCAGCGGATCGGTCATTTCGGGGTTGTCTTTCTTGATCAGCGTGTTGCCCGGCGACGGGTCGCCGTCGAGATAGCTGTACCAGCCCTCGATGCTCGCATCGACAAAGCGTTGCACCAGATCGGGCTTGCCCTGTACCAGCTTTTGCGAGGTCGCGATCAGCGAGCCGTAGCTGGCATAGCCGTTGTCCGCCAGCAGCAGCACGACCGGCTTTACCCCGGCCTGCTCGACCGTATACGGCTCGCTTGTCAGATAGCCCTGCTGCACCGCGTTCTTGTCGACCATGAACGGCGCGGTGTTGAAGTTGTAGGGCCGGATCTGGTCGTCCGTGTAGCCAAACTTCTCCTTGAGAAAGAGCCAGTATCCGATCCGGGTGTCGGAGCCGATCATGATCGGCTTGCCCTTCAACGCGGCAAAGCTGTCGTTGCCGACGCCGGCATGGGCGATCAGCACCGACGGGTCTTTCTGGAACAGCGCCGCGACCGCGACCATCGGAATGTTCTCGTTGATGTAATTGAGCGGCAGGAACGAGTTCGAGGCGATGTTGAAGTCGAGTACGCCGGCCGCGAGCAACTGTGCGTGGTTCACCGACGGTCCGCCTGGCCGCAGGTTCACCTTGAGCCCGTGCTTTTTGTAGATGCCGGTGGCGATCGCCTGGTAGTACCCGCCGTGCTCCGCCTCGGCTTTCCAGTCCGTGCCGAAATTGACCGTGTCGAGACCCGCCGCCCGGCCGAGCCGGGGCGCGGCGAGCGCGGCGGCTGTCGCGCCGAGCATCGTGCGCCGGGAAATTGCGTTCATCAGCTGGATATCTCTTCGCGTTTGGGGCGTTAGCAGTTTAGTCGGGGGCGGCGGTTTGGCCAAAGCCCAAGTTGTCTCGCCCGCGCGGGGCGCTCTCGCGAAACATGACGGGGTCGAGTATGATGCCTGCAAGTCGCTCGCAAGGGTGAGGCTGGACGCAAGTCCCGGACTCCGGAGGCACGATGCTGAAAAACCTGCTCGCGGTCATCGGTGACGGCAACGCGGGGCCGGTGCTTGAAGCCGCCATGATCACGGCCCGCCGCTTCAACAGCCATATCGTCGGATTGCACAGCCTGACCACGGAGTATGCCGTCGTCTTCGGCGGCGAGATGGGGTTTTCGATCTCGTCCGAGGTCGACCGCGCCCTCGAACGCGAAGGTCACGAGCGGCGCGACCAGGCGCGGCGGCTGTTTCGCGACTTCATGAGCGCAAACGGGGTTCCGGTCGGCGGGGTGCCTGCCGGTCACACCGGTCCCAGCGCCTCATGGCGCGAGGAGGACGGGCGCCAGAACGCGATCGTCGGGATGACCGGCCGCGTCTACGATCTGATCCTCGTCGAGCAGCCGGAAAAGCTCGCCTCGATCGCCGAGGCGACGCTTGAGGACGCGCTCTTCGAAAGCGGACGGCCGGTGATGATGGTGCCGAAGACGGTGCCTCCGACAATGGGCGAGGTCGTCGCGGTCGCCTGGAACGGCAGCACCGAGACCGCGTTGACGGTGGCGCTGGGCATGCCGTTTCTGTTGCAGGCGCGGCAGGTCGTCGTGGTCACGGTCGGGGCCCAGCATATGCCGGAGCCCGGGCCTTCCGGCGAAGAGCTGGCGCGGACGCTGGAGCGGCATGGCCTCAATGTCAGCCTGCGCACCGCCACGGGCCGGCAAAAGCCGCAAGGCGAATCGTTCCTGAGGGAGGCGGTGGCCGGCGGCGCCGATCTGATTCTCAAGGGCGCCTACACCCAAAGCCGCATCCGCCAGATGATCTTTGGCGGCGCGACGCGGCATATGATCATGGAATCGAAGATTCCGATGATGATGGCACGGTAATCGAGAAAAGAGGGGCCTGATGCGCGGTTTAGCGGGTGTTGCGTTTGTCACTGCGGTGTTGTTGAGCACTGCGTCCTTTGCCCAGGCGCCTCCGCCCCCGCCCCCGCCTAGCCCGCAGGCGGACGCGATTCGCCAGTGTCTGTGCCTGCAGCAATCGATGGAGCGCGCGTCGTCGGAGATGACGGCGAAGCGCAATAGCCTCGACCAGATCAACGACCAGCTCAGACAGATGGACGGCGCGCTCGAACAAGATCGCGGCAGGCTCAACGTTAACGATCCGCAGGCCGTCGCCCAGTTCCGGCAAAGGCTTGAACAGCGTGACGCGCTCTTCAGGCGGTCGACCGGGGCGATTGTGGCCGACGTCACCGCGGCCGTGCAGCGCTACAATGACCGGGTCGGCGCCTACAACCAGCAATGCGCCAACCGCCCGTTCGACTCGATCCTGCACAGCCAGGTACAGGCGACGCTGAGCTGCCCGGTGGAGTAGGGATAAGGAGCGCGGGCGTCCCGCCGGCTCCTTTTTTTGTTAAGTTGCGGGCGGGACGCCCGCGCTCCGCCCTAGGCCCCGTAAAGCGTTTCGGGCGCAACGAGCGGCGTGGCGATCTCCTGCCACGCGCCATCGCGCCAGGCGCGGAAGAAGCAGTTGCGGCGGCCGGTATGGCAAGCGACGCCTTCCTGGTCGAAGAGCAGGAGCACGGTGTCGCCGTCGCAATCGAGACGGAACTCGACCAGGCGTTGCGTCTGGCCCGAGCTTTCGCCCTTACGCCACAATTTGCCGCGTGAGCGCGACCAGTAGCACCCGATCCCCTCGGCGAGCGTCACCTGGACGGCGTCGCGGTTCATCCACGCCACCATCAGCACCTCGCCGGTGTCGTGCTGCTGCGCGATCGCCGGGACGAGGCCGTCGGCGTCGAACTTTATCGCGCGCAGCGCGCGCTCGATCGTCTCGGTCACGCCGCCGCTCCTTGTCAGTTCAATTGTCCAGGGATTAGGGTCGCGCCGCGATCAAAACAAGTGCGTTCCGCGAGAGCCGGGCCAGGCAGCACGGGTGTGGATGAGCTGATCCTCGAGACCAAGGACCTTTCCAAGGATTTCCGCGGCTTTGCAGCAGTGCAGGGGGTTGACCTCAAGGTTCGCCGCGGAACGATCCACGCGCTGATCGGCCCGAACGGCGCCGGCAAGACGACGGTCTTCAACCTCCTGACGAAGTTCCTCGAACCGTCGAATGGGCGAATTGTCTACAACGGCCGCGACATCACCGCCGAGCGCCCATCGGCGGTGGCGCGGCTCGGGCTCGTACGCTCGTTCCAGATTTCGGCCGTGTTCGCGCATCTTTCCGCGCGCGACAATGTGCGGGTGGCGCTGCAGCGGCCGCTCGGCAACTCGTTTCATTTCTGGCGGCCGCAGCGCGTGCTCGATCGGCTCAACGACCGGGCGATGGCGCTGTTGGATTCGGTCGGGCTCGGCGAATTCGCCGGCCTGCCGGCTGCATCGCTGTCTTATGGCCGCAAGCGCGCGCTGGAAATCGCCACGACCCTCGCGCTCGACCCCGAGATGATGTTGCTCGACGAGCCGATGTCGGGGCTGGGACAAGAGGATATCGGCCGCATCTCGGCCCTCATCCGCGACGCCGCGCGCGATCGCACCGTGCTGATGGTCGAGCACAATCTGTCCGTCGTCGCCGATCTGTCCGAGGTGATCACCGTGCTGACCCGCGGCAGGATCCTTGCCGAGGGGGATTACGCGACGGTCTCGGCTAATCCCGAGGTGGTCGAAGCGTATATGGGCACCGGTCATGCCTGAGGCCGCGCTGCTCAAGCCAGCCCTCCTGAAGACCGCCGAGCTCAACGCCTGGTACGGCGAGTCGCACGTCCTGCACGGCGTCGATTTCGAAGTCGGGGAGGGTGAGCTGGTCACGCTCCTGGGCCGCAACGGCGCCGGCAAGACGACGATCCTCAAATCGATCATGGGGATCGTCGGTCAACGGCGCGGCTCGGTGAGCTTTGCCGGGCATGAGCTCGTGGGTCTGCCGTCAAACCGGATCGCCCGGCTCGGCGTCGGCTATTGCCCGGAGGAGCGGGGCATCTTCGCCAGCCTCGACGTTGAGGAGAACCTGCTGCTGCCGCCGGTGGTCAAACCGGGCGGGATGAGCGTCGAGGAGATCTATACGATCTTTCCCAACCTCGCCGCGCGCCGCCGCAGCCAGGGCACCAAGCTGTCCGGCGGCGAGCAGCAGATGCTGGCGATCGGCCGCATCCTCCGTACCGGGGCAAATCTGCTATTGCTCGACGAGCCGACCGAGGGCCTGGCGCCGGTCATCGTCCAGCAGATCGGCGTGGTCCTGCGGACGCTGAAGGCGAAAGGGTTCACGATCCTGTTGGTTGAACAGAATTTTAGATTTGCCGCGACCGTCGCCGACCGGCACTACGTCGTTCAGAACGGTCGCGTCGTCGACATGATCGCAAACGCCGACCTCGGACGGCAAGCCGAGCGGCTGCAGGAGTATCTCGGGGTCTGAGTCGGTATATGAGATCAAATCGGAGATTGGGGAGGAAACGATGAGGAAATACACCGCGCTCGCGGGCTTTGCCGCCGCGCTCTTGTTGACGGCAAGCGCCCAGGCGCAGATCACCAAAGACACGATCAAGATCGGCGTCCTCGCCGACATGTCGAGCCTCTACGCCGATCTCGGCGGTCCCGGCTCGGTGATGGCGGCCAAGATGGCGGTTGAGGATTTCGGCGGCACGCTCAACGGCAAGAAGATCGAGGTGGTCAGCGCCGATCATCAGAACAAGCCCGATGTCGGCGCCTCCATCGCGCGGCAGTGGTTTGACCAGGACGGGGTCGACATGATCACCGACCTGACCACGTCGAGCGTCGCGCTTGCAGTGCAGGAGGTCGCGCGCAAGGAAAACAAGGTGCTGCTGATCACCAGCGCCGCCTCATCCGACCTTACCGGCAAGGCCTGCGCCCCGACCTCGATCCACTGGATGTACGACACCGTCGCACTCGCCAACGGCACCGGCGCCGCGGTGGTCAAGGCCGGCGGCGACACCTGGTTCTTCATCACCGCAGACTATGCGTTTGGCCATTCGCTGCAAAACGACACGACCTCGGTGGTCGAGGCCAATGGCGGCAAGGTGCTGGGCTCGGTCAACGTGCCGCTCAACACCGCCGATTTCTCATCCTATCTGCTCCAGGCCCAGGCGTCTAAGGCCAAGGTCATCGGCCTCGCCAATGCCGGCGGCGACACGATCAACTCGATCAAGCAGGCGGCCGAGTTCGGCATCGTCAAGGGCGGGCAGAAGCTGGCGGGCCTCCTGGTCTTCGCGAGCGACGTGCACAGCCTCGGGCTGGAGACCGCGCAAGGGCTGCAACTGACCGAAGGGTTCTACTGGGACATGGACGACCAGACCCGCGCGTGGTCGAAGAAGTTCTTCGACAAGATGAACAAAGAGCCGACGATGGCTCACGCGGGCGTCTACAGCGCGGTGATGAACTATCTGAACGCGGTCAAGGCGGTGAACACGCTCGACGGCCCGACCGTGGTCAAGCAGCTCAAGTCAAAGCCGATCAACGACTTCGCGATCCGCAACGGGCACATCCGCGACGACGGCAGCCTAGCCCACGACATGTATCTGTTCGAGGTCAAGAAGCCGAGCGAATCGAAGGGCCCCTGGGACTTCTATAAGCTGATCGCGACGATCCCCGGCGACCAGGCCTTCAAGCGCCCGCACGGCAACGAATGCCCGGCCGCCAAGGGATAACGCGACGTTGCACGCGAGGATGATCGCAAGCACCTCCCTCTCCGCCCATTGGGGGGAGAGGGCCGGGGTGAGGTGGGAACGCGCTGAGCCTGCCCACCTTACCCTCCCATCGCTGCACGACGGGTCCCTTCCTCTCGCCCCGATGGGCGGAGAGGGGTCGCCCTAGCCATGCTCTCCTGGCTCCATATAGCGGTGCCGCCGGCACCCCTCTTCTTCGCCCAGCTCCTCGTCGGGCTGATCAACGGTGCGTTCTACGCGATGCTCAGTCTTGGGCTCGCGATCATCTTCGGCCTCCTCAACATCATCAACTTCACCCACGGCGCCCAATACATGCTGGGTGCGTTCGGGGCGTGGTTTTTGCTGACCTTTCTCGGCATCGGGTATTGGCCCGCGCTGATCATTGCGCCGATAGGCGTAGGCATCGTCGGGCTGGTGATCGAGCGGCTCTTCCTGCGTCGGATCAGGGGGCTAGACCATTTGTACGGGCTGCTGCTGACGTTCGGCCTGGCCCTCGTCATCGAAGGCGTCTTTCGACAGAAGTACGGTTCGTCGGGCCTCCCCTACACGATCCCCAGTGCGCTGCAAGGCGCGCGCAATCTCGGCTTCATGTTTCTGCCGATCTATCGCGCCTGGGTCATCGTCGCCTCGCTGGCGGTGTGTCTCGCGACCTGGTTCGTCATCGAGCGCACGCGTCTCGGCGCCAACCTCCGCGCCGCGACGGAGAACCCGGCGCTGGTGCAGGCGTTCGGGATCGATGTGCCGCGTCTCGTCACGCTGACCTACGGCGCCGGCGCGGCGCTGGCGGCGTTCGCGGGGGTTTTGGCGGCGCCGATCTACCAGGTGAGCCCGCTGATGGGCAGCAACATCATCATCGTCGTCTTTGCCGTCGTCGTGATCGGCGGGATGGGGTCGATCCTCGGCGCGATCGTCAGCGGTTTCGCGCTCGGGCTGATCGAGGGGCTGACCAAGGTCTTCTATCCCGAGGCGTCGAGCACGGTGATCTTCGTCATCATGGCGCTGGTACTGCTGGTCAAGCCGGCCGGTCTGTTCGGGCGGGCCGCCTGAGATGGCGCGCAGCCACGCCGGGTTGGCCTGGGGGGGCGGGCTGATCGTCTTGGCGCTGGTGGCGCCGTTTCTGTTCTACCCGGTCTTTCTGATGAACGCGCTATGCTTGGCGCTATTCGCCTGCGCCTTCAATCTGCTGCTCGGCTATACCGGTCTTTTGTCGTTCGGGCACGCGGCGTTTTTCGGCACCGCCGCTTACATCACCGCGCATACGGTCAAGGTATGGGGCCTGCCGCCGGAACTCGGCATACTGACCGGGGTCGCGGTCGCGGCGGCGATGGGGGCGGTCTTCGGCTGGCTCGCCATCCGCCGCCAGGGCATCTACTTCGCGATGATCACGCTCGCGCTGGCGCAGATGGTCGCGTTCATCGCTCTCGAAGCGCCCTTCACCGGCGGCGAGGACGGCATCCAGGCGGTTCCGCGCGGGCATCTCTTCGGGGTGATCGACCTCGGCAACACGCTGACGATGTACTATTTCGTCTTGGCGATGTTCCTGGTCGGCTTTGCGATCATCGCCCGCACGATCGATTCGCCGTTCGGCCAGGTGATCAAGGCGATCGGCGAGAACGAGCCGCGCGCGATCTCGCTCGGCTACCGGGCCGAACGGTATAAGCTCCTGGCCTTCATCCTGTCGGCCGCGCTCGCCGGGCTGGCGGGTTCGCTCAAGGCGCTGGTGTTCCAGTTCGCCGCGCTGACCGATGTCGACTGGACGATGTCCGGCGAGGTCGTGCTGATGACGTTGCTGGGCGGGCTCGGCACGATCCTCGGGCCGGTCGCCGGCGCGTTCATCATCGCGACGATGGAAACCTACCTCGCCGAGACGGGATCATGGGTTACGATCATCGAGGGTGTGATCTTCGTTATCTGCGTGTTGACGTTCCGCCGCGGCATCGTCGGCGTGCTCGCGCCGTATCTCGGCGGGCGGCCGGAGGCCCAGAGATTGCCCGAGGTGTCGCCGGCGGAGTGATCGGACAGATGGGCTTCGCTGCGCTCAGCCCATCAACTCCGCCATTTGAGCGTCTTCGCCTCGACCGGGTTCTCAAACCCCCGCCCTTCGTCGATCGACCGCCGGAATTCGCGTTTCAGCCGGTAATACCAGCGCGCCTGGGTGTCGGCGTCGTCGATCAGCGACAGGGTGGGGCTATAGCGCAGTCCTTGCTGCTGCTTTTCCATGATGTCGCGGTCCTGGCGCAGGAACGCACGGACATAAGGAAGCAGTAGCGGCTTCAGCGCGCTGAGCCACGGTGCCGTCCAGTAGATGCAGTGGTTGATCTCGCTGGTCTTGTCGTCGATCGGGGTGATCGCGGTGAGGTTACAGACGGCGTGGCGGCCGGTGCGGATCTGCTCGATGCGCACGCTCGGCAGCCGGAACGCGATCTCGGTCGAGGGGGCGCCGCCGAGGATCTTGTACGCCCGCGAATTGGTCGACGGGGTGTGCCGGCTCATCGTAAAGCCCCAGGGCGACGGCACAAACTGCTTGGCCTTTTCGTGGATCGAGTGCCGCCCGCGCCACCACCAGGCACGGTGGACAAACGGTCCGTGCGCCGGGTCCATCAGCCCCACCACCGCATCGTCGATCGCCGCGCTGAACGACACCTGCTCGACAATCCGTGGTTCGGCGTCCGCGCCAAACCCGTCGAGGGTTGGGATACCGGGCGCCGTCTCCGGCCTGTCGCCGAGATAGACCCAGACATTGCCCTGCACCTCGCGCGCCGGATAGGTCCGCACGCAAACCCGGGCGAGGTCGAATTTCTGCCCGTCGACCAGCGCCGGGACCGCGGTGCAGGCGCCGTCAGGGGCAAAGCGCCAGCCGTGATAGCAGCACTCGATCTCCCGCCCGTCGAAACTCCCGGCCGAGAGCGGCATGCCGCGATGCGGGCATATGTCGTGCAGGGCGAAGATCGCGCCGTCGGCGCCGCGGCCCAGCACGACCGGCTCACCCAGCATCACCCGGGAGACCAGTCGCCCGCGCGACACCGCC
>Ga0134126_10010438_pt1 | contig 11709 bp, 10 predicted proteins | sample KB31752_FD_96881 | JGI IMG/M metagenome (GOLD analysis project Ga0134126, IMG submission 96881) | Terrestrial soil microbial communities with excess Nitrogen fertilizer from Kellogg Biological Station, Michigan, USA - KB3-175-2 | ecosystem: Environmental > Terrestrial > Soil > Unclassified ...
ACATGCTGGGCCAGCACATCGAGCGCGCCCGTGCGCAGCGGTGGCGTGTCTTGTGCGTTCTCCGCGACCGCGTCGATGGCCGCGCGGCATTCCAGAACCTCGAAGCGATTGGCCGGCACGAGCACCGCTTCCGAGGGTTCGTCAAGCCGGTGATTGGAGCGGCCGATGCGCTGCATCAGCCGCGATGCGCCCTTCGGCGCGCCGACGTTGATGACGAGATCGACGTCGCCCCAATCGACGCCGAGATCGAGCGACGATGTGCATACCACCGCACGCAACTTACCGGCCACCATCGCGCCCTCGACCTTCCGACGCTGCGTCACGTCGAGCGAGCCGTGATGCAAGGCGATGGCAAGATTGTCGTCGTTCATCTGCCATAACGACTGGAACAGGAATTCCGCCTGGCTGCGCGTGTTGACAAAAATGAGCGTGGTCTTGTGGCTCTTTATGAGCCTGTACATTTCACCGAGTGCATGACGCGCGGAATGGCCGGCCCACGGCAAATGCTCTTCGGTGTCAAGCATGGTAACCCGCGGCTGTGCGCCGGATTCCGCCATCACCAGATCGGCGTGCGCTACGCCGTCTATGGGCTGCGGCATCAAATAGCGGCACAATTCGTCCGGCTCGGCGACCGTTGCCGACAGACCAACCGTGGTGAGGTTGGGCGCAAGGCTGAACAGCCGCGCGAGATCGAGCGACAGCAGGTCGCCACGCTTCGACGTGACGAGCGAATGCAACTCATCGAGCACCACGCGCTTGAGCGTGCCGAAAAGATACGGCGCATCGGCGCTGGCCAACAGCAGCGCGAGTTGTTCCGGTGTTGTGAGCAGAATATCGGGTGGATCGCGGCGCTGGCGCTGGCGTTTCGAGGCCGGCGTATCGCCGGTGCGCGTTTCGAGCCGCACCGGCAGCCCCATTTCCGTAACCGGAGTTTCCAGGTTGCGCGCGATGTCGACGGCAAGCGCTTTCAATGGCGAGATGTAAAGCGTGTGCAGCCCTTGCGAGCGGCGCAGTCCGCGGCCGCTCGATGTCAATTTGCGCGGCCGCGTCTCGTATTGCGTCAACTCCAACAGCGTCGGCAGGAATCCGGCGAGTGTCTTGCCGCCGCCGGTCGGTGCGATCAGCAGCACCGACCGCCCGGCATGCGCCTTCGCCAACAACTCAAGCTGATGCGGACGCGGCTGCCAGCCGCGCCGCGCAAACCAGCGGGCAAAGGTGTCTGGCAGCAGCGGCGCTGTATCGATTTGATTTAAGGCGGTTGCGGGTTCCATGTGTCTTGTGTCTAAAGAGCGGCAACCGCGACCAAACCGGGCACAGGCACGCCCTTTTCCATTCGGGTCGAAGCGGAATCGAGGCCGAGCAACTTCAGACCCGCACTTCCGATTGCCACGCGTACATGGGCCGCGGCGTGGGCGTAGCGCAACGTTTCGCGCAACAGCACGCCATCACCGTCGTGCGTCTCGACCGTGAAGGCAACAAGGCCACGTTGCGCGAGCACTCGCGCCGCCGTGGCCAGCACAGGCGCGAGGTTCTCAACATAGACGAACACATCGGCAGCAAGAATCAAGTCATAGCGCGCAGCGGCAACCGCTTCGGCATCAAGGAATTGCGCAAGATCTTGTTCGACCAGGCGGTCATAGAATCCCTTCGCCCGCGCCTTGGCGATCATGCCGCCGGACAGATCGACGCCGGTGAGCCGGCTCACGAACGGCCGAAACGCCGCGCCGGCAAGTCCCGTGCCGCAGCCGAGATCGAGCACCGAATCGAACGTCATGCGCTGCGCAATACGCGCCATCGCCACCGCATGTAGCAACAGCTCCGGCGCGCGATAGGAAAGTCCCTGGCTCAACGCACGATCGAAGTCCGGGGCGAACTGGTCAAATAGCGAACGCACATAGCCCGGCGGCATCGCGCCCGCAGGCAGGGCGCCGAGCCGGATGAGATGCAGCGTCGCGCCATGCCGGTCTTGCGGATCGGCCTCGCGCGCGCGAAGAAAGGCGGCGATCGCTTCTTCCCGCTCGCCACGCTTGTCGCGCACTTCGCCGAGCGCAAACCAAGCCGGCGCGTAAGCTGGCGCCAGCTCGAGCGTCTGCACCAATAGATCGGCGGCTGCTGCGAGATCGCCCTTCTCCTGCGCGTCACGCGCCCACTCGAAGCGGCGATCGGCGGTCAGGTCGCCGGACGACAAGGAAAACGGCGCAATCGGTCCCACAGCGGCTCCATCGCTCTCGCCAAGCGGAGTTTACGACATATCTAACAGCCGATGCGCCCGGAAGACATTCTGACCCCTACCCCATCCGGCCTCTGTTCGAAGGCCGGCGGTTTTCATATCGATCCGACCCGGCCCGTCGCCAAGGCGCTGATCACGCACGGCCATTCCGACCATGCGCGCGCCGGCCACGGCGCTGTCCTCGCAACGCAGGAAACGCTCGACATCATGCGCCTGCGCTACGGTGACGGCTTCGCCAAGTCGGCGCAGGCCGTGCAGTACGGTGAAACAATCAAATTCGGCGACATCGACGTGTCGTTTCATCCCGCCGGTCACGTGCTTGGCTCGGCGCAAATTCGCGTCGAGCGCAAAGGCACGCGCATTGTCGCCTCCGGCGATTACAAGGAGGTGCGCGATCCAACCTGTCCGCCGTTCGAGCTTGTGCGGTGCGACGTATTCATCACCGAGGCGACGTTCGGGCTGCCGGTGTTTCGTCACGGCGACCCGCAACACGAAATCCGCAAGCTCTTGCATTCCACCGCGCTGTTTCCCGAGCGCGCACATCTGGTTGGCGCCTATTCGCTCGGCAAGGCGCAGCGGGTAATCGCGCTGTTGCGCGAGGCCGGTTACGACAAGACCATTTACCTGCACGGCGCGATGGAAAAAATCACGCGCTACTACGAAGGGCGCGGCATCAAGCTCGGTCCGCTCGATCTGGTGCGCGGCGCCAACAAAGGCGACCTTGCCGGCACCATCACGCTTTGCCCGCCATCAGCCGCGCAGGATTTATGGACGCGGCGTTTTCCCGATCCACTCGCCTGCTTTGCATCCGGCTGGATGCGCGTGCGCGCCCGCGCGCGTCAGGGCAGCATCGAATTGCCGCTAGTTATCTCCGATCACGCCGATTGGCCCGGACTCACGAAAACGATCCTCGCAACCGGCGCGTCCGAAATATGGGTCACGCATGGCCAGGAAGACGCCCTCGTCTATTGGTGCAAGACGCAAGGACTCAAGGCGCGGCCGCTCGACATCGTCGGTTACGGCGATGAAGAGGAAACCGGCGAGGCAACCGCCGAATGAACCGCTTTGCCGAATTGCTCGATCGTCTTGCCTACGAGCCGGCGCGCAACAACAAGCTGCGGCTGATCGCGGATTACTTGCGTACGACACCCGATCCGGAACGTGGCTGGGCGCTGGCCGCGCTGACGGGCGCGTTGTCTTTCAAGCATGCCAAGGCGGGCATGATCCGCGCGCTCATCACGGAGCGCACCGACGAGACATTGTTCGCGCTGTCTTATGATTATGTCGGTGACTTGTCCGAAACCGTTGCACTGATGTGGCCATCCTCTCCCTCCTCCCGCGAAGCGGTGGGGAGGGTTGGGGTGGGAGGCTATACAATGCAAAGCGCCCCCGACCCCTCCCGGCGGCTCGCTCCGCTCGCCGGTGGAGGGGAGAAGAAAGCGCCTTCTCTTTCCGAAGTCATCGAGAAGCTTTCGACGCTCGGCAAGGCGCAACTTCCAGCGCAACTCGCGCGCTGGCTCGACGCGCTCGACGAAACGGGCCGCTGGGCGCTGCTCAAACTGGTGACCGGTGGCCTGCGCGTCGGCGTATCGGCGCGGCTTGCCAAAACTGCCGCCGCTTCATTAGGCGGAAAAGAGGCCAACGAAGTCGAAATCCTTTGGCCAGGGCTGACGCCGCCATACGGCACCCTGTTCGCCTGGCTGGAAGGCCGCGCCGACAAGCCGGTATCCCGCGCCGGCGCGAATTTCAGCCCGGCAATGCTCGCGCACGCAATCGAGGAAACCGATCTTGCCGCGCTCGATCCCGGCGACTTTGTGGCGGAGTGGAAATGGGACGGCATTCGCATACAGGCAGTCGCCGCGCATCGCGAAAACGGCGAGATCGAAACCCGGCTTTATTCGCGCACGGGCGAGGACATTTCCAAAAGCTTTCCCGATCTGTTGGAGGCGCTGCACCTGCCGGGGGCAATCGACGGCGAACTGCTGATCCTGCGCAACGGCCGCGTGCAGACGTTCAACGTCCTGCAGCAACGACTCAACCGAAAATCCGTGAACCCCAAGCTACTGACCGAATTTCCGGCGCATCTGCGCGCCTACGATCTCCTGGTCGAAGACGGTGACGATCTGCGCGAGCAGCCGTTCACGGAGCGTCGCACGCGGCTGGAAAAGTTCGTGCAGCGTCTCGGCACGCCGCGTATCGACCTGTCGCCGATGGTGCCGTTCAGGACGTGGCCGGAATTGATCGCTGCGCGCGCCAATCCGGCAGTCAGCGGCGCGGGCGAAGACGCCGCCGCGGTGGAAGGCGTCATGCTTAAACGGCGCGACGCCGTCTACGTGCCGGGCCGCCCAAAGGGCCTGTGGTGGAAATGGAAGCGCGACCCGATGGTAGCCGACGCAGTGCTGATGTATGCGCAACGCGGCCATGGCAAGCGCTCGTCTTATTATTCCGATTACACGTTCGGCGTCTGGACCAAAGGCGAGGACGGCGATGTATTGGTGCCTGTCGGCAAGGCGTATTTCGGTTTCACGGACGAAGAATTGGCCCAGATTGACCGCTTCGTTCGCCGCAACACCATCGAACGCTTCGGCCCGGTGCGCGAAGTCGAACACAGTGCGGACAACGGACTGGTGGTGGAAGTAGCATTCGAAGGTCTGCAACGCTCGACGCGTCACAAATCCGGCCTCGCCATGCGCTTTCCGCGCATCAGCCGCCTGCGCTGGGACAAACCGCCGCGCGAGGCCGACAGACTGGAGACTTTGGAGAAAATGCTGGCGGCGAGCGAGCATGGGCGGACGCCCGCAGAGCCACTCAACCACGCGGAGGCGGAGAACCGGGATGAAGAAAGCCTCGATTCCCGTTTACGCGGAAATGAGCGAAGCTAATGGCTGTGCTAATGTCCGGAATCGGAGAAAGAAAAATATGGCTGACAATCCAAACGTCACACGATGGGTCGGCGGCTCGCCGCTGGCGGTTCTTGGACGGCTGATCCTGGTATCGGTTCTGGTCGGCGTTATTCTGTCCGCGCTCGGGCTTGACCCATGGAATATCCTTCAAAGCGTGCAGCGGTTGGTGCTCAACATCTGGAATATGGGCTTCGACGCCGTACGCTGGCTGTGGCGTTATTTTCTGCTCGGCGCCGTGATCGTCATTCCGATCTGGATCATCATACGCGTCGTCAACGCGCCACGCGGCAAGTAAGCATGGATTAGCTTGGCCAGCTTTCCGCCGTGATGTTGGCGGCGTCCGAGCCGATCATCGACGCGAGTGAATCGCGGTGGCCCCGGCGCAGCGCGGCCAGCAGATCGGCCTTGATTTCGGCGACAAGCCCGATGCCCTGAAAGACCAGGCCGGAGTAGAGCTGCACCAGCGCGGCGCCGGCTTTCATCTTCGCGATCGCGGTGGCGCCGGAGTCGACTCCGCCGGCGCCGATCAGTGGGAACGTGCCCTCCGCGCGCACGAACGTTTCCGCCAGCATACGCGTCGCCAGCCTGAACAGCGGCCGGCCCGAAAGGCCGCCAACCTCCTTTGCCTTCTCACGCTCACGCAATGCGCTCGGCCGGCCGATCGTGGTGTTGCCGACGATCATCCCGTCGATACGGTGCTTGCGCGCGATACCGACTGCATCGTCGAGGTCGGATAGCGTCAAATCGGGCGCAATCTTGAGCAGCACGGGCGTGTGTCCGGCGCGCCCGCTGACACGTTCACGCGCATCCAGGACGCGCGCTAGCAGATCGTCGAGCGCCTTCGCTTGCTGGAGATCGCGCAGGCCAGGCGTGTTCGGCGACGACACATTGACGGTGAAATAGCTCGCAACCGGCGCGAAGACTTCGATCAGGTGTACGTAGTCGGCGATTCGATCCGCGGCATCGCGGTTGGCGCCGATATTAATGCCGACGATGCCCCCGCTTGCACGCATGGCGAGCCGCGCCAGCACGGCTGCTTCCCCCGCGCTGTTGAAGCCAAGGCGATTGATCACCCCTCGGTCGGAGTCGAGACGAAACAGCCGCGGGCGTGGATTGCCGGCTTGCGGGCGCGGCGTCACAGTACCGACCTCGATGAAGCCGAAGCCGAGCCGCAGCAGCGGCTCGACCGCCTGGGCGTTTTTGTCGAAGCCGGCAGCAATGCCGATCGGGTTCGGGAAGTTCAGCCCGAAAGCGCGCACCGCAAGGCGCTTGTCGTCCGGCGAAGATCGCGGCAATGGCACGTAGCGCAGCGCCTTGATGGCAAAAGCATGCGCGTCCTCAGGGTCGAGGGCGCGCAGCAAAGGCAGTGAAATACGGTCGAAGAGACCAATCAAAGCCATGAGCTCCGGGGGGTCGGGAGGCCGACCCTATCGGCGGGACCTTCGCTTATTCAAGGCCGCGCCCCCAAGAAACTGTTGCCAGACTCACTCGATTCAAGGTTATAATTCCTATTATTTGGACAATAGTCTTATTGTCCCTCTGTTAGCGCTTTGCCGGCGGCCTGGAGCCCTCCCATGTTGACCCACAATCAGATCTGGACCGCCATCGACCGGCTGGCCGCCCGCGCCGGGATGTCGCCTTCCGGACTCGCCAAAAAAGCCGGCCTCGACCCGACCACCTTCAACAAATCGAAGCGCATCACGCCGGACGGCCGTGCGCGTTGGCCGTCGACAGAGTCGGTCGCCAAATCGCTCGCGGCGACCGGCGTGACCGTCGACGCGTTCGTCAGCCTGATCGTCAATCATAAACAGGCGGTGCGCCATGTACCGCTGATCGGCTTTGCCGAGGCGGGTTCCGGCGGCTATTTCGACGACGGCGGCTTTCCGGTCGGGAAAGGCTGGGAGGAAATCGCCTTCCCGTCGGTGAACGACGAGCACGCTTATGCCCTGGAAATTTCCGGCGACTCGATGAAACCCGCCTATCGCGACGGCGACGTCATTGTCGTGTCGCCGGCGGCGCCGATCCGGCGCGGCGACCGCGTGGTCGTCAAGACCAAAGACGGTGAAGTGATGGTCAAGGAATTGCGGCGCAAGACCTCAAAGAGCGTCGAGCTCAAGTCGCTCAACGCCGAGCATCGTGATCGCACGATTTCGATGGCGGACATTTTATGGATCGCCCGGATCGTCTGGGCGAGTCAGTAGATCGGGGCGATCATGACTCAAAATGCAATCATTTACCCCACCGCGTGCGTCTGCTGCGGCGACCTGCTGCGCGCGCGATATGACCGCCGCCGCTTCTTTCACCTGAGCGCCGGCGCGGCCCTCGCCGCAACGCTACCCTCGCTGGCGTTTGCAGCCAGTGGAAATTACGAGGCAATGCTGCTGACCTGCATCGATCCGCGTTTTCCGCAACCGACGATCAATTACATGAAAAGCCGCCATATGATCGGCAAGTACAGCCAGTTCACGTTTGCCGGCGCGGCGATCGGCGTGGTAGCGCCCGCGTTCAAAGATTGGGAGAAGACGTTCTGGGACAATCTGGCCGCCTCAATCCAGTTGCACAATATCCCGAAAGTGATAGCGCTCGATCATCGCGACTGCGGCGCGGCGAAAATCGCCTATGGTGCTGAAAAGGTTGCCAACCGAACGATCGAGACCGAGACACACAAGGCGGCGCTGATGGAATTCCGCAAGCAGGTGGCGGAGCGCCACCCCAAGCTCAAGACTGAGCTTTGCCTGATCGATCTCAACGGCAAGGTTGAAACGTTTACCTAGGCGCTGCGCGCCAGCGCGCCGTCGATCATGTCGACGGTATTCTGCAGACCATAAACGGCCACGAACGAGCCGAAACGCGGGCCTTTCTCCTGGCCCAGCAGCACTTGATAGAGCATGTTGAACCAGTCGAGCGAGACGCCTGGCTTGCCGTCTTTCGCCTTTTTCTTCTCGTCGAGGAACGGCTCGCGGCGGCCGACTTCATAGACCACGTTCTGGATATCCTCCGCGCTCGCGTTGCCCGGCAGTTGTCCAAGCGCGTCGCGCAGATCGGTCAGCGCCGCGCGCTCGGTATCCGCAGGCTCGCGGAATTTCTTTGCCGGCAAGACGAAATCGCGAAAATAGTGGATGGCGTATTCGACCTGCGCGTTCAGCTTGGGATGCGTCTGCGGCGTCACGCCCGGCCGGTAACGGCCGATGAACCCCCATAACGTGTCGGCATTCTCGGCGTTCGACGACGACACCAGCGTAAGCAGCATGGCGAACGAGATCGGCATTTCCGTCTTCGGCGGATGGCCGGAATGGATGTGCCACACTGGATTTGACAGCCGCTGCTTCAGGTCCTGCCGCTCATAGCCGTCGAGAAATTGCTGGTAATCGTCGACATTGCGCGGAATGACGTCGAAGTAAAGCCGCTTTGCCGCCTTCGGTTCGCGATACATGAACAGCGACAGACTCTCCGGGCTCGCATAGCGCAGCCACTCGTCGATGGTAAGGCCGTTGCCCTTCGACTTGGAAATCTTCTGGCCCTTCTCGTCGAGGAAAAGTTCGTAATTGAATCCTTCCGGCGGCTGCGCGCCGAGCGCACGGCAGATTTGGCCCGACAGCTTGACCGAGTCGATCAAATCCTTGCCGGCCATTTCGTAATCGATTCCAAGTGCGGCCCAGCGCATCGCCCAATCCGGCTTCCATTGCAGCTTGCAGCGGCCGCCGGTGACCGGCGTGGTGATCTGCTGTCTGGTGTCCGGATCTTCGTACGTGATGGTGCCGGCCTTGGCGTCGTGCGCGGTGACCGGCACTTGCAGAACGATGTCGGTTTTCGGATCGACCGGCAGGAACGGCGAATAAGTCTGCGCGCGCTCCTCGCGCAATGACGGCAGCATGACCGCCATCACCTGGTCGAAATGCTCCAGCACCTTCAGCAGCGCCTCATCGAAGCGACCCGATATGTAACATTGCGTCGAGGACATGAATTCGTAGTCGAAGCCGAAATGATCGAGGAAGGCGCGCAGCCGGGCATTGTTGTGCTCGCCGAAAGACGGATGCGTGCCGAACGGATCGGGCACCTTGGTCAGGCGTTGGCCGAGATGCTTCTCCAGCAAATCCTTGTTCGGCACGTTATCCGGCACTTTGCGCAGGCCGTCCATGTCGTCGGAAAAAGCAACCAGCCGCGTCTTGATCGTGTCGCCGGTGAGCACGCGGAAAGCGTGACGCACCATCGTCGTGCGCGCGACCTCGCCGAATGTGCCGATATGCGGCAGGCCCGACGGTCCATAACCGGTCTCGAAGATCACTTCGTCCTTCGGCTTGCGCTTGAGCCGCGCCACGATCTTGCGCGCTTCCTCGAACGGCCAGGCGTTCGATTGCTCGGCGATTTCACGCAGGTCCGTTGCAGCCACTTCGATATCCGGCATTTCTTTCAGGTCTCCGCGCGGCGGAAAATAGAACTAAATCGGGCGAGATCAATCGGAAACTGTCCCGCCCGCCTGGATAGATCGGCCGATCGCCACGACAACCAACCCGCCGCACAGAAACGACGCTGCCAGGAACGCCATATTCATGGCCATCCGCGTGACACTAAGCGCGCGCAGGTCGAGAAACGGATAAGGATAGAAGCCCGATCTTTGCGCCAGCACCAGCACGACGACGAGATAGAGGAACGGGTAGATCAGCCAAATTGCGGCGTCGCGCCAGCGCAAGCCGGCCTTCGGCACCGCCACCAGCCAGAAGATCGCGTACAGCACCGGCGTCACGCAATGCAGCAGGATGTCGGTGATCCATTGCAGGCCGTAGTGCGCGCTCCAGATATCGCGCAGCGCAAGGAAAAAGATCGCACCGCCGGTCACGAGATAAACCACGATCGCCGGCTTGATCCGGCTCCGGCCCGGCAGGAGTCTTGAGCCGGCCGCCGCCAGCGTCGTGACAACGGCCGCGAGAATGTTGGTCTGAAGCGTGAAGAATGAAAAATAGGCGAGCAACGCCTCGGCCTTCGAAATTCCGAGCGCATCGGCCTGCGTCATAACGAGAACAAATTGAAGCACGAGCGAGAGCCAGACTATCGCAGCGACCGATGCCGCGAACCAACGCACCGATCGCGGCAACGCATACGCATTCGGCATCGCCGGCGCCTTCAAAACGGGCTGATCGGAAAATACCGCAGCCATAAATCGGTGAAACGCCCTCTCTCCCACAGGCGGAATAGCGCCCAGTTCAACGCCTGACGCAATACGTCATTGCCCTTGCGCACCGCGATGCCGATGCCTTCGCCGAAATACCGGCTCTCCAGAAACGGCCCGCCCCGAAACACGCAGCAGCCGCCGGAATCGGTGCCGTTAAGCCAAAAAGCCAGTGCTATCCCATCGCCGAACAGCAGATCGACCTCGCCGCGGCGTAACGCAGAGCGCGCGGCGTCGGCGTTCGGATAGGGATGCAATTCGGCCTCGGTGAACAAGGTCTTGAGATAGGCTTCGTGCGCGGTGCCGGCGATCACGCCGATCTTTTTTCCTTCCAGCGCTTCCGGCCGCACGTCGGTGATTTGCACATCGCGGCGTGAAACGAAGCGCGCAGGCGTGCGGTAATAGGGATCGGTGAAATCCACGCGCTGGCGCAATTCGGGCGTCGCGGCGATGGAAGCGATTACCGCGTCGCCGCTGTTGTTCGCGAGCGAGTCGATCAATGTATCGAAGCGCCGCATCTGCACCGTGCACGTGACCTTGATTTCCTCGCACAGCAGCCGCGCCAGATCGACATTGAATCCCGCCGGCGCGCCGTCCGGGCCGGCATAGTCGAACGGCGGATAATCGGTTTCGGTCAGGAAGCGGATGATGGTGATGCGCGAAAGGTCGGGCCGCTCGGGCCGGTGCCGCGGATCCCAGAAGCTCGGCACCGACAACGGATCGGCCGACGAGACATCCGCCGCCGGACCCTCACGCGGCGTGAGCAGCGGCCGTACTGTCGACGGCGGCGGTCCGGCAGGCGCGGCTTGCTGAGCAGTCGCTGCCGTCACCGCAAGCAACGCCGTGGCCAGCACGGCCAATCCGCCGGCACGCAGACTGCGGCCCAAATTGAAATTCATTCCCCGGCCTCGATCAGGCGCCAGAATCGCGGGGAAACATAGCATTGCAACTGCCGCGAACCAGCATATTCAACGCGCTCAGTTCGATCCATCGAGCAGCCGGCGGGCAATCACCTGAGCCTGAATTTCGGCGGCGCCTTCGAAAATGTTGAGAATGCGGGCGTCGCACAGGAGCCGCGAAACCGGAAATTCCAGCGCGAAACCGTTGCCGCCGTGAATCTGCACGGCGTTGTCGGCGGCGGCCCAAGCCACGCGCGCGGCCAGCAGCTTGGCCATGCCGGCTTCCAGGTCGCAGCGGCGGCCGGAATCCTTTTCACGCGCGGCATAATAGGTGAGCTGGCGCGCGATCATGATTTCCGCCGCCATCATCACGATCTTGTCGGCGACGCGCGGAAAGGCGACGATCGGCTCACCGAATTGTGCGCGGCTTTGCGCGTACGAAAGCGCCTGCTCCATCGCCGCCTGCGCGACGCCGATGGCGCGCGCCGCGGTCTGGATGCGCGCGCTCTC
>Ga0134126_10010439_pt1 | contig 11709 bp, 11 predicted proteins | sample KB31752_FD_96881 | JGI IMG/M metagenome (GOLD analysis project Ga0134126, IMG submission 96881) | Terrestrial soil microbial communities with excess Nitrogen fertilizer from Kellogg Biological Station, Michigan, USA - KB3-175-2 | ecosystem: Environmental > Terrestrial > Soil > Unclassified ...
AGCTAAGAGCTAAGAGCTAAGAGCTAAGAGCTAAGAGCTAAGAGCTAAGAGCTAAGAGCTAAGAGCTAAGAGCTAAGAGCTAAGAGCTAAGAGCTAAGAGCTAAGAGCTAAGAGCTAAGAGCTTTAAGTGTCTTGAGACCATGAAGAAATCAGCTTTGCTGATCCTGGTGCTCTTCGCGTTGTCGGCGTGGAACGGATGTTCGCGTCAGACGAATAGCCCGCCACCGCTCGCTTCTGGCGCCAAGTCTGGGGGCAGCGACTCACGCTTCACGACAATTCGAGTTGATGTTCGAACAGAGCGGCTTGAACTTTTTCTCCGAGACGATGCGGGACGCCCCTTCAAGCGCTTTGACCAGCTAAGGTCATGGCTCGAGAGCCGAAACCAGCGGCTGATCTTTGCCATGAACGCCGGAATGTTCCAGCGCGACTTTTCGCCCGTGGGCTTGTTTGTGCAGGACGGTCAACAAGTCGCTCCTCTCAACCAATCTGACGGTACTGGCAACTTCTTTCTGAAGCCCAACGGCGTATTCCTCGTCTCCGAGACTGGGCCGAGGATCGTCGAAGCGAGTGAGTATCCGGCCTTTGCTCATGGGGTACGACTGGCAACCCAATCGGGGCCTTTGCTTGTCCGACATGGGACTCTTCATCCGGCGATTAGTGCGGCGTCAACTTCGCAGTTGGTGCGCAATGGTGTCGGCATTTCAGGCGACACGGTCATATTTGTGATCAGCGAGCAGCCGGTAAATTTCTACGAGATGGCTATATACTTTCGCGACGAATTGCATTGCCCGGACGCCTTGTATCTGGACGGCGTCGTCTCCAGCCTGTACTCAATCGACCTGCAACGAAACGATTCCAAAACGGACTTGGGCCCAATTATTGGAGTCATTCAGTGACGCAATGACGGATGAGTGAAATCGCGGCGCCACGTCAGCACAGCGTGTAATTCCCGGATCATCGATTCTTAAGAGGAGTCCGTCCTATGACTACAGCTGCCCGCAGCCTTTTCGTTTTTGGAATCTACCTTGTTGCTCTAGGTATGCTCTTACTTTTCTTCCCGAACCCGCTCTTGCGAAGCCTGGGCGCGCCGCCGACAAACGAGATTTGGATTCGCGTCAATGGCATGTTCGTGATTTGCTTCGCCTATTACTATATCCAGGCCGCGCGTCACGGCTTGACCGCTTTCATGCGCTGGACAGTTTGGGGACGCGGGGCAGTCATCTTTTACTTCGTGGCTTTCGTGTTGCTCGCCGGCGCACCCAAACCGTTGCTGCTGTTCGGCGTGATTGACCTACTCAGTGCCGGGTGGACGTTTTGGGCATTGCGTAAAGAGACTGAGTTGACCTCTTAGTAGTTATTAGCGCGGATCGGACTAATCGCGAAATGCGCGCGGGAGGAATGAGCTGAGCGCAAAATTCAAAACGGAAAAGTTAGAGCGGCAACTAACTCAGTTCGCCTTCTCCAACCGGTTCTGCGGACGTTCTAATACTAGCTATGTTTCCCAGCTTCCTTTCAAATTCCACGTACACGGGTTTTTCATTCCGCAGTATGTCAAGAATCTGTGGGTAGTCTGAAGCCAGGTAATGACAAGCGACGTAGCCGGATGCTTTGTGGGTATCGCCAGCCGGCATGGTGGTCACGTTATGATGAAAATAGGCGGCGCCAATGAGCCCATCGTCGTCATGCAAACCGATAATTGCCTGGTAGGGATAACCGGAAGTGTTTCTCGCTCCGGCATAATAGGCTACGACGTATTTTTTGATCTCAATGACTTCCATTCAAGTGTTTTTCCAGGTGAAGGTGGTAATTCCCGGCGAGTTACTGAAGCACCAAAGGCACTTCGGACGCGACTTGTAAATCCATCAAGGCGTAAAGGCGCCGGTCGATTTGAAGGAAAAGTGCCGCCTTCTTTCCCGGCAACACCTTTTCAAAGAGCGGAACATATCTCTGCCGTGTTTGCGCTACCGCGACCTGGAGATCAGTCCAACGCTTGATCATGCTGACCGCCTGCGCATCAGTAAGAGTTTTCTGATTGGCCGCATAGTCCTTGATCAGAGTGTAGAACTCGTCGTTATGCTTTCTCATGTCCTCAGCGTACTGGTCATAGACCGGCCAGAATGCCGTTGCTTCCGACTCAGTCAGGGGCACGTTCATCGCGATGATCTTCTTTTTCTCCGTCCGCAGATCACGCCGGATCAATAGAAGGTCTTTTTCAACTTCAACACCTTTATCCGTTTCCCTCTGCGCCCAAGCGGTGCTGTTCGCCGCTAGCAGCGTAAGAATCAATACCACACCTGAAAGGATCGTCTTCTTCATCAACCTTCTCCTTTGGTATTTATGAAAGAACTCTTACTTGAAAACTCCTGACAACAAGCCGGCGACGTTCTCGCCGCCTTTCACCTTCACGAACTGAGTCATGATCGGCAGGAACTTTGTCGCCATCTGCGGTGACATTCCCAGCTGTTTGAACGAACCGGCTACCGATGCCATTGCGCCCGCTTTACCCGGCAACATTGATCCCATCGAGCTGATTGCATCCGATGATCCCTCTTCCGGTTTTGGCGCGGCCTTTAACAGGCCATCCATTCCGGGCACTGCCTGCGAAAGTTTTAGAAAATCGTCGGGCTTTAGTTTGGTCTTAGCCAAACCAAACAACGCACCGCTGCCACCGACAGCCTGTTCCGGAGTGATTGAAAGCTGCTTAGTGAGTTGGCCGACAAGTTCCGGGTTGGGAGTCTGGTTCAGGGGAGTCTTGGTTGGCACGCCAGGCAATTGGGCGTTGGCCACCGCCGCGCATGCTAAACAGCACGCCGCGATAAGCATCGTCATCGTTTTATGCGACATCATTCCCATCCTTTCGTTAACTCACTCGTTGTCGAAGACCGTTTACAATCAGGCCATTTAAGCTCGCACCTGAACGTCAACCTTCGCGGGTTGTCACGGTCTGAATCATGCTAAAGTCGCAGGCAGGCCAAGCGCACTGTCAGAATTGACAGGTTTTCCGTATCGCGAGTGATCCGGCGGAGGGCGAACGACTCGGAAAAATAGATACGCGGCTCACAGGAGCGAATGAAAGCGGAAGAAGGAGGGTGAGATGGGCTCGATTCTTAACGATGATGACCGTGCCGAGATCACAAACAGAATGCGGTCGCTCTCGGCATCGTCCACGCGGCAATGGGGAAGCATGGACGTAGTAACAATGCTGCAGCACCTCCGTCTGTCCGCGCGTATGACTCTGGGAGAGCTGCCGGTGGCTTCCGCGAACAAGCGAATCTTCCAGATGTTTCCAATGAAGCATCTCATCCTCTACGTGCTGCCATTCCCGAAGGGAGCGCCGACTGCGGCCGAGTTGAAACCTTCCGATGCTGCATCATTCGAAGAGGAGCGTGCGGCGCTATTGGAGTTGTTAGAGAGAATCGGGACGGGTCCGCAGGACGGTTCAGGACCGGCTCATCCGCTGTTTGGGCCACTGACCTGGCGCGAGTGGGGCGTGGTCAATTACAAACACGCCGATCATCACCTCAGGCAATTCGGAGCGTAAAGTCCCCGTGCTGGTGCCCTCGTCGCGACGCGACTTGGCCCGGATACGTACGCTTGACACTGCGCGCCAGCGGGCATTATCTTCCAACTTCTTTCGTAAATTTAGCCACTTCAGCTAAGCAGCAAACATATCCGCGGCTGGAAGTGTGCACATCGCAAACGACTTAGGGAGGACAGCGCATGTCTGTGAAGGTTGGCATCAACGGGTTTGGCCGCATCGGCCGGAATATTTTTCGCACCGCACTCGGCGACAAAGACATCGAGTTCGTCGCCGTCAACGACATCACGGACACTAAGACGCTGGCGCATCTGCTGAAATACGATTCAGTGCTCGGCAACCTTCATCACGAAATCAAAACCTCAGGCAATGGTATTAGCGTTGAAGGAAAAGAGTTTCACGTTTTTTCTGAGCGCGATCCGGCATCGATTCCCTGGGGTTTAGTCGGAGCCGAAATCGTCATCGAGTCAACGGGCCGATTTACCACAGCCGAAGATGCGAAGAAGCATCTTCATGACGGAGTGAAGAAGGTAATCATCTCGGCGCCGGCCAAGAATGAAGACATCACGATCGTGCTGGGCGTTAACGAAGGCCAATACGATCCGGCCGCGCATAACATTATTTCGAACGCATCGTGCACGACCAACTGTTTGGCGCCGGTGGCGAAGGTCATTCACGAAAAGTTTGGCATCCGCAACGCGCAGATGACGACAATTCACTCGTACACAAACGATCAGCAGCTGCTTGATTTGCCCCACAAGGATCTGCGCCGCGCCCGAGCGGCCGCCCTGAACATGATTCCAACTTCGACCGGCGCGGCCAAGGCGGTGGCGCTGGTGCTGCCTGAATTAAAAGGCAAATTCGACGGCATCAGCGTGCGCGTGCCAACGCCGAACGTTTCGTTGGTTGACGTTGTGATCGAAGTCGATCGAGACACTACAACCGAAGAAGTCAACAAGGCTCTGAAAGACGCCGCCAATGAAGAGTTGGAAGGCATTCTGGCATTTTCGGAAGAGCCGCTGGTCTCGTCTGACTTCAAGCAGAACTCTAATTCTTCGATCGTCGATGCCGAATACACCAAAGTGATCGGCGGTAACATGATCAAGATTCTTTCCTGGTACGACAACGAGTGGGGCTACTCCTGCCGCGTTCGCGACCTGGTGAAGTACATCGCAGGAAAAGGGCTTTAACAAGTGATGAGTGATGAGTAATGAGTGATGAGTTCGGGACGGTCTGACACATCGCTTCACGCTCATCACTCATAACTCATCACTCATGACTAAATTGTCTATCCGCGATCTCGATCTCACCGGCAAGCGCGTCTTTATCCGAGTCGATTTCAACGTTCCCATCAAAGACGGCAGTGTCGCCGACGACACGCGTATTCGCGCGGCGCTCCCGACGATTAGCTATGCGACTGATCATGGAGCGCGCGTGATTCTGGCGTCGCACCTGGGAAGGCCGAAAGGGCAGCGGGTGGAGAAGTACAGTCTCGCGCCTGTGGTTGAAAAGTTGCGAGAGGTATTGAACGAAACAGCCGCCGACCTGCTGTCAAGGGACGTGGAGTTGCGGCCCAGAGAAGAGTACGTCCCGGTCTTCTTTGCTGAAGACTGTATCGGCACGAAAGTACAAGGTCTCGCCGATACTCTGGAGTCCGGCGAAATACTCTTGCTTGAGAACCTTCGCTTCCACGCTGAAGAAGAAAAGAACGACGAACCATTCGCGAAAGAGCTCGCATCTCTGTGCGATGTTTATGTGAATGATGCTTTCGGCGCTGCGCATCGCGCGCACGCATCGACTGCCGGCATTACTAAGTTCGTGAAGCAGTCGGCTGCCGGCTTGTTGATGGAAAAGGAATTGGAATACCTCGGCCGCGTGATCTCAAATCCCGATCATCCGTTCGTGGCAATTCTCGGCGGCGCAAAAGTCTCGGACAAGATCCCCGTCATCAACGCATTGATCGATCGCAAAGTCGATCGGCTGCTAATTGGCGGCGCGATGGCTTATACATTTCTCAAGGCAGAAGGTTTCACGGTCGGAAAGTCTCTCGTGGAAAATGATCAGCTGAAGACAGCCGCTCAGATCAAGCAGCGTTGCGAGGAATCAAACGTGGCCTTGTTGCTGCCGACCGATCATCAAGTTGTGGATAGCTATGAGCCGGTGAAGGGAAGCGAGATTGTGACCAAGACAATTCCGATTGAGTTCACGAATGCCGGACATGCGGGCATGGACATTGGCGTTGAGAGTGTTGCGCACTTCGCGAACGCTTTGAAAGACGCGCAGACCATCATCTGGAATGGCCCAATGGGCGTTTTTGAAGAGCCGCCTTTTGATCAAGGCACAATTGGTGTCGCGCACGCCGTGGCTGAAGCTGCCGATCGCGGCGCGACTGTAATCGTCGGCGGTGGAGATTCCGTCGCCGCCGTGACAAAAGCCGGCGTCGCCGATCGCATCACACACATCTCAACCGGCGGCGGCGCGACGTTGGAATTTCTAGCTGGTGAAGAATTGCCGGGTGTGGCGGCGTTGAGCGAGAAATAGCACTCGTCCTTAAGGCAGTAGAGTCCGACTCGAAAGGCTTAGGAATTCGAGAATCACACGAAAGAACGGGGCGACTAGGCCAGAACTGCGGCGGCTATTCCTCGCTATGTCAACCACTCATCGAATCACCTTGCGGTGAAGAAGTCGCGCACGTTGACCGAAGTGGCATTGAGGCTATTCGACGTTGAAAGCTGGTCCATTCGGTTCCCCGCGGCAAGCGTTCCCGGATCAGTTCTGAAGTTGTTATGACGGATGTCGTTCTCGATGACCGTCAACTGAGCCGGCATGAAGTGGGCCCGCAACAACTTCATCTTGTCCAGGTGGTTTGCGTAACCGATGATGGCCGTCAAGTCGTTGGAGGCAGCGTTTACGATATTCTGAAGTTGCGTGTAGAACTCAATATTCAGCAAGTCTGAATTGGCAAACGTGTCGCGCAACTCTGTCATGGTATCGCCGTCCAGCAACAAACCTGCCGGCTGCCACGGCATTCCCGCATGTTCACCCGCGCCCGCCTCGAGCAGCAGGTCGGTGCCCAATGGATCGCTGTCGTTCATGATGTAAACAAGCGATTGTTTCAGCAGTGTCCTCAGCAGGCGGCGCGTACCGATCAGCAGCTCCGGTTCCATTTGGAAGAAGCGAACGTTTTCGGCGAGGTAATCGCGATACTGCTGCCCCAGCGAGCTAAACACCATAATGGCGTTAGAGGTAATCATGCACCCCTGACTGTGTCCAGAAAGCATCAGCGGAATATCCTGATGCATTCCATGATGCAGCAGCGCGATGATCGCGACCTGCGTGGGATTCGTCACTTCGCGGAGCGGAGTGCCACCACGAATCGCCGCTTCGTTAAGAATCGTCGAGAGGTAATCGCCCGGAATCGCTTCCAGAAGGTCGCCCAGGCTGTGAAGATCGCCAAAGTCGGGACTCGTGTAATTATGAATCAGTTTGATATTGAATTTAGGTTCCGCAGTGCCGCTTAACGCACGGTTCAGCACCTTCTGCAACTTAATCGTGGAGCGGATGCCCGACGAAGGCGTCGTGGTGAGGCCGTTACAAAAGAAAAAGTTGTTGAAGCCGGTCTCAGTCGTAATACGGAACCGCCAAGGCACCAGGTTTATCCATCGATCGATAGGAACGGCCGCCATAAGTTCGGGACGCCGAAACATCGCTGGAATGTAGTTCTCCGAGATGTTCAGCGCTGACAAGAGCGTCCGAGCGAAGACTTTTTCGTTTAGATAGACTTCTGATTCGTACTGCGAGTCGCCGCCGTCGTCTTCACGGACTTTGGTCCACACTGAGTAGTTCTGGGCGACGATCTCGCTGAGGTCTTCATTACCACCGATGGCTCCGTCCATTTCTCCCGCGACCACGGTGAACGGCACACCATCCCAGGTTTTGTAGCCGTATCCCCTGTCCGAGTCCAGATTCCAATTGCAGAACACCACGTCGTGCAGTTTGTCGTCATCTCTGTTCTCAAGAATGAACTTCGTGAGATCGACTGCGTTGCCAAAGTGTTTCTTGTTCTTTTTCTGGAGTTTTCTCGTCTCTTCAGGTGTGTTCGCACGACCGTACGCGGTGAGCAATTTGACGTCCAAAGGCTCGACGTCGATGAACGCATCAGGTGTCGCATCCGATGCATAATGCGAGGCTATCGTCGCGGGCTGTTCGCCCTCGCCATACGTGAAGATCGTATTCTGGCGGTCCTCCATGAACGATGTATAGCTGCGGGTGTCCAAGTGCGGCTGACCGGGCGTCCTGAGAATGGGATACTCCTTGTAGTTGACGTAACGCGGCGTAATCAACGCTTCAGCCCCTGGGTTCGTGAGCGCGACATCCTCGGGTTCCGGATAGGCTAGCCCGGCCAGCGCCAGCACTTGGTGCACCGCGCGGTAGAGATCGTACAACTTGCGGGCCAGGCCATAGGCCAAAGCTTGGACTAACTTCAGGGCCTCATCGATCGGATTTGCGAGAAAAGCGCGGAGGGCGTCGCCGACGGCATTCATCATCGCACTGGCCGCATCGGACGCCCAGTCGAGATATGCCTGGACGGCTTGCAACCACACGTCCAGGGTTTCAAAGAACTCGTTCACACTTTGCGGCAAGGCGGTTTGTGGAAACGAAGGCGCCGCCGGAATACCAAGCGTTCCCGAACTCATCAAGTCGGCGAGATAGTTGTCTGCGCCGGCGAACGGCTCCACCGGCTGGGGCCTGTTTTTCTGTCCCCCCATGAACCCCAACATCTTATGTAGGAAGACGTACGCGGTTTGAATGTCGGCGGGATTCAGGAATCCGTCGCGAAGCGGGTTAACGCCAACGGCTTCCGCCAGGTTGCGCGAGTTGACATAGCGCAACGGATGAACCGCGTCCGCGTTCTCGTACCCATACACCTCCTTCATCGTGTCGGCGATCAGTCTGGCGATGCTTAGTGGAAGCTCGCGGACATTCACGAAACCGAGCTCTGACAGCAACGAATTGCGGATGTTCTTTCCTTCGAATTCATCGATCCACTTCCACTGGTCCATGAAGCTTTCAATGACGACATGCCGCTGAACGTTCATACGGAAGGGCGACCCGGAAATCGTGTTAACCAATGGATGTCCCACCAGGTCGGCGGCGTAATGCGTCACCCAAGCGTACGCATATGCCATTTGTTCCTCGTTGCCGGAGTCCTCTGCTTTGCGAATGAGCGCTTTCGCGAAATCCCCCGTTTTCCGATAGTGGAGCATTTCGAACCAGTACCAATCCATTTCCTCGCGCCCGGACTGGCAGCAACTCTGGAATAATCCCTGAAACAGACTGCGTGCCAGCGTAGTCTTCTCAAACCCGGCTGCGGAGTCGAGGCCGAGAATCCTGACGAACAAGGCCTGTCCTATCTCTTCCTTGAACGCATCGATTTGGCGGGTGAACAGTTGCTCGATGGCCTCGATCGCTTCCTCGTATTCCTCGATAGTTTCGAGCGCGCCGCGGATGTTCCTAATCGTGTCGCCGACGGGCGGCGGTAACTGCTCCATTTCGTCCAGCACGTCCTCAATGCCGTCTTCAATCTTCTTTTCGATCGCCTCAATTGGGGCCATCAGCGCGTCGTAAGCCCGCATGATCTCGTCGTAGGCCTCTACGGGACCGCGCAAATTCTCGACGACCGCGTAGTCGGGCGTCCAGAACATCAGATCGGGCCCAATGCATCCGAGGTTTGCGGCGAATTGGTTCTCTCTGAGAATTCGCGCTAACACTTGGCTTCCGGCGGCTTCGTCAGCCTCCAGCTTTTCCTGCAGTTTCTTCAGGACGATGTAATGAATTCCGAATTTAGGCATGGCGTGCTCGCTTGACCTGGCGGTGTTTCAACGCGCAATACGCATTGCCGAAGTACGCGTCGTTATCGTCGCCTTCTCGCCGCTTGGCGATCAGACGCACGGTTATGGTCGTCAACGCCGGGTGGGCGTCGATCTGATCTGTCTGCTTGACCTGTGGGTAGTCGATCCATGTATCCGGTGAGGAAAGGGACGGCTCGGACAATACCAGCGGCGATTCGATGCCGTTTTGCAGACGCGACTGGCGCAGCCAGAACCCACCGCGATCGCGCGGCGTCTGTTCGAAAGTGTACAAGAGGCACGAGCTCTGAATAGTCACGTTGCCCTTCCCGATTTCGCTCAAAAAGAACGGATTATCAATGTCAATTCGGTACCGCAATTCCGAAAGATCATTCACATGAGGGAACAACACATGAGTGACGCTCGGGTTCGGTGGAAGTCCGGAGGTTGGCAATTCCGAAACAGCGTTCAATTCCCACGTTCGTTCAGCGTCGGGGACTGCCTCGGCCTCGGCGAAGCGAAATTGATCGTCGTTGAATTCGTATTGCTTCCAACCGGGCAGAGCGCTCGAAAGGCCTGGCAAGAGCAGATTCCGCTCTTGCAAATAGAGTTCGCGGACACGACCCACGGGGAATGGATCATTGATAGGGTCGAACGCGACGGCGTAATAACGACTCGCTTCGGAAATGCCTCCAACCTCCTTGATCACTGATACCTGTTTTCGTTCCAGGATTCCGAGCGTTGTTGAGCCGGTCGCGACAATCAAGGGCACGTCTTCAGGGTCGCCGCTCACCGGTATCCTGTAGATGTTGATACGCACACGATGCGATGGCAGGTTGCCCGAATTGAACACCGTCACCGCAAATGCGGTATCGTCGAACTCCACGTCTTCGACCGCGATACGCGTGACGCATGGTGGTGTTTTAAAAGGTTTGCGATTGGGTTTGTCAACACCGCGTCGAATTGGCGCACCGGTTTTCCGGATTGTTGATCGCTTGTATAGCGTTCGTTTCAGCATCTCGTGCGTCCAGTCTTCATCGTTTACCGAACTCTGTTACCGTTATTGCGAACTTAAAAACCACTCGGCGGGATTTAATCCTGACATCGACCACACCTCGAGTTTAGGGGTTAAGATTTACTGAGCGGTTAAGGTCTTTGTTTCGCCGTCCCACGCGTAAGTCACAACTACCTTTGTTACAGAACGCGCGTCACTTCCTGTGGAGCTTCCTTCCGGGCCAGCGTTTGGACTCGCCTCGCCTGATCCGTTAACGTTGACGCCAATAAAGTAGTAGATGAGACTTTTCTTCCGATACCCAGTTTCATCCACAACTGTCATCGAGGGATTCGGATACTCAATTACCGTATCATTCGCACGGAAGAGATCCACTTGAAGATTTGGTGGAGATCCCTTCCTTCGCCACTCATAACGTCCCCACGTCCATGGCTGCCACCAGACCAACTCGATTTTGTATCTTTTTTCGCGCCATGCTTTCGCTCCCCATTCAATAAAGGCTCCGAGGTTTGTGCTAATGGTGGAAACCTTAACCCGCACTTTGCCGTCGTCGGCCGTATGTTCTCTGGATGACATAGCTTCTCCGTTCGTGTTTGGTCATTGGCGACCGTCAAACGGACCCGTTCTCTTTGATTTGATCTAACAGCGATTCCAAACGCCTCCGTTTGCCTCTTCAACCTAACCACGGAAAAGGCTTGATGAATCACCTCTTTCGAATAAAATCGGCGCGCATTCGCCGACGCCAGCGACGTCTAAGCCTTGCGTAAGTTGTGTTCGAGCCAGGAAAGCCGCTGCCTTCGGGCGCAAATTTTCGCTTTACGCATCGCCAGCACATCGCTACAATGCGCGCCAATTCGCTTCCGTCCCCTCGCCGTGATAACGGTTGCGCACAATACATCCCGACCGGCCTAGGAGTCCTTTAGTCAATCTTGGTTTTTTCTTTGGGCTCTTAAGACGACTCACAAGGCAGCTTTATGAACTCCTCACCAACCAGTTTTTACGAATTCGGTCCCTTCCTCCTCGACGCTTCACTCCCTTTACTGTTTCGTGATGGAGAGCCCGTTCCGCTTCCGCTTAAGGCGCTCGAGACGCTCGTCGCGCTCGTCGAACACAGCGGCCAGGTAGTCAAACGCGAACAGTTGATCGAGATTGTTTGGCCCGATACGGTTGTTGAAGAAAACAATCTTTCGGTCAATGTCTCAGCATTGCGTAAGGCTTTGGGCCAGGGCCAAGACGGGAAGAAGTACATCGAGACCGTGCCGCGTCGCGGCTACCGGTTCGTTGCTCCTGTGCGTGCGGTCCCGGTTGAG
>Ga0134126_10010441_pt1 | contig 11708 bp, 10 predicted proteins | sample KB31752_FD_96881 | JGI IMG/M metagenome (GOLD analysis project Ga0134126, IMG submission 96881) | Terrestrial soil microbial communities with excess Nitrogen fertilizer from Kellogg Biological Station, Michigan, USA - KB3-175-2 | ecosystem: Environmental > Terrestrial > Soil > Unclassified ...
GATGAACGACACCCGATCGAGCGTGCGCCTGGTGCTCGACGCCGGGATGCTGACGCTCGCGCCGCTGAACTTCCACCCGCTGCGCAACGACCGCACCACGGCGATCGCGCCGGAAGACCTGCTCGTCTTCGCGCGCGCCTGCGGGCACGAACCGATGGTCGTGGGAATCCCGGAGAAGGCATAGGCGCCCTCTTCCGTCGAAGCGGGAGAGGGCGCCGATATCTCAGTGCAGATGCGCGCTCAGCTCGAAGCCGAAGACGCGCGGATCGCCGACGAAGCCGGTCAGGTTGTTGAAGTCGATGCCGCCCTGGAGGTTCGCCTTGTCGGTGATGTTGCGGGCATAGAGCGCGATCTCCCAGTCCTTGCTCGGCGGGATGTAACCGAGGCGCAGGCCGCCCTCATAGTTGCCGTTCGTCTTGAACTCGGCCGAACGGTAGAGGAAGAAGTTGGTGTAGCCCTGCATGTACCAGTCGGTGAACAGGTACAGCTCCGCGCCGCTGGCCAGCGGATAGGAATAGCGGGCCGTCAGGTCGCCGAAGAACTCCGGCGCGTTGGGGAACGGACTGCCGTTCACGCCGACCGTGCCCGTCGCCTGGGTATAGGGCGTGAGCGGCGTGCAGAGCAGCGAGCCCACGGGTGCGCCGGGGAATGCGCCGCACGGATTGACCGTCAGGCCCGGCGCGTGGATCTCGGTGTGGTTCCACGACAGGCCGGCGGTGAAGGCGAGCGTGTCGGTCGGATCGTATTCGGCGTCCGCCTCGAGGCCGTAGGCGAGACCGCCATGGGCGTTGAGCAGGACGGTCGAATTGCCGAGGCCGCCGATGGCGGTGAGCTGCATGTGCGCGAGGTAGTAGTAGAAGCCGTCGACGTTGAGGCGCAGCTTGTTGTCGTCCAGCAGCGTCTTCACGCCGGCCTCATAGGACGTGATCGTCTCCGACCGCGCGGTCGAGAAGCCCGAGCCGAAGGCGAGATTGCGGCCCTGGATCGAGGGTGCGCGGAAGCCGGTGGCGACGCGGGCGTAGAGGTTGGTCGTGTCGGTCAACTTGTAGAGGCCGCTCACATCCCAGCTCACATTGCTGCCGCCGAGCTGTACCGGCGTCACGATCGGCGCCATCAGCGGGCCGTTGCCGGTCAGGCCCTTGGAGTCCGAGGTCCAGCGCACGCCGCCGGTGAGGCGGAAGTCGTCGGTGATGTCATAGCTCGCCTGGCCGAACAGCGCCCAGGAGGTGTTGGACTGGCGCACGAAGGTCGGCGGTACGAAGAAGGGATTGGTCTGGTCCTCGTACTTGGTCGAGAAATAGAAGGCGCCGACCTGCCAGAAAAACGGACCGGTGTCGGTCGTCGCCAGGTGCAGTTCCTGGGTGAACTGGTGCAGGTAGTCGAGGCCGTCCTGCGTGTCGGAGGGGAACGGGATGAAGCCCGGACCCGTCACCATGTTGCCGCCGTCGATGTCGCCGCGGCTGAAGCCGTGCGTCGACTCATAGGCCGACGTGGACGTCAGCTTCATGCCCGAGAAGTCGTATTCCATGTCGACGCTGGCGCCGATCCCGTCATATTTCTGCGGATTCTCGTTGTTGGGCGTGACGAAACCGCCGTCGAAGAACACCTTGTCGGAGATGTAATTGCCGTTCAGGTGGTCGCTGCCCTTGGTCAGGATATTGGCGCGGAACACCGCGGCCGTTCCGTCCAGCGAGCGACCGTGCAAGTTGACCAGGACGGTGAAATTGCTGGTCGGCTTCCACAGCGCCTGAACGCGGCCGGCGCGCTCGTCATAGCCGCCGAGCGCGTCGTTCACGCCGAGGAAGGCGTTGCTGATGTAATCGTCGCGATGCTGCCACAGCCCGCTGGCACGCACCGACAGCGTGTCGGTCAGTCCGCCGCCGACCGCCGCCTCGACATTGGCGGTGCCGTACTCACCGTAGGAAGCCGTGGCGTCGGCGTCGAACTCGTCCGTCGGCTTCTTGGTGGTGAATTTGACGATACCGGCCGTCGTGTTGCGGCCGAACAGCGTGCCCTGCGGGCCGCGATCGACTTCGACGCTGTCGATGTCGTAGAGCGGCGCGGATTTCAGCACCACGTTCTCCTCGACGACATTGTCCTCGATGATCGAGACCGGCTGCGAGGCGGCGAGGTCGAAATCGGTGTTGCCGAGACCGCGGATGTAGAAGCGCGGCGCGACGCGGCCGTTGGAGGATTCCGAATACAGGCTCGGCACGCGCGAGGCGATGGCGCGGATGTCCTCGCCCGAGGAGAACAGGGCACGAAGCTGGTCGGCGGGGATGGTCGCGACCGACTCGGGCACGTCCTGCAGGTTCTCGGCATGGCGCTCGACCGTCACCACGACGGTCTCGATCTGTTGCGCCTGGGCCGGCACGGCGGCCGACGCGGCAAAGATGATCGCTCCGAGCGCAGTGGACGCGCGGCACACAGCTTTCAGGCGGTTCGACAGCATGGACATCCCCTTCAACGACCGATTTTCCGGGCGAAAATATTTGCAATCCGACCGGCAGATCAGTTCGACAGTAGCGTAATCGACGCCAATGTGACGGCGATGCGAAAATGTTGTCAACAAGTTCCGGCCCCGCCTGGCCCGATTGGCAGCGGCTGTGGTGCGGGTGTCACGCCGACCGCCGCGACAGACGCAGAGCCGACATTCCGGAGCGGCGCTGGCGCATTCGACCGGGCACCGCGAGCATGGCCCGAGGCTCAACCGCAAGAACAAGGCCGTGAAAACACCCGCACCGCTGGGCGGCAATTCGCTGCATGGACGCTTCGTCGCGCTCGAGCCGCTGGCGGAGCGCCATCATGCCGGGCTGATCGAAGCCGCGCGCGCGCCGGGCATCTTCACCTACATGCCGTTCGACACCAGCGACGGCTTCGCGGCGCGCCTGCCCGGGTTCGTGGCCGAGAATGCGCGCGGCACGATGGTCACCTATGCGGTGCGCCGGCTTGCCGACACGGCGATCGTCGGTTCGACATCCTATCTCGCCATCGCGCCGGAGCATGGGCGCGTCGAGATCGGCTCGACCTGGTATGCACCGCAGGCGCAGGCGACGGCGGTCAATCCGGAAGCGAAATATCTGCTGCTCGCCAATGCCTTCGCCAAGGGATGGAACCGGGTCGAATTCAAGACCGATTCCAGGAACGCCCGCTCGCGCGCGGCGCTCCGGAAGCTCGGCGCGCGGGAAGAAGGCACGATGCTCGGCCATATGTGGATGCCGCAGGGTTATTGGCGCGATTCCGTCTACTTCGCGATCCTCGCAAGCGACTGGCCGGACGTGAAGGCGGGGCTGGAGAAGCGGCTGGCGGCGTTCACGGCGTGACCTCTCCCGTTTACGGGATGGGGTAAACGGACATCGCACAAACTTGACGGGTTTCGACCATCTGAATTGTCTTCGGCCGAATTTCAAGAGCCTACTTCAATGTCGCCGCGACGACCTTGCAGTCATAGGGCAGTCCGGGCTCCGAACAGAAGTCCGGCCAATGACCGGTCGAACGCCAGTAATCGACGAGTCCCAGCCGCTGGGCCAGTTGCATGAACCGCGGATCGCGACGCATTTCGATCGTTTGGGCACCGAAGAGCACAAAAGTGCTCCCGACACCAAGGTCACTTCCAAATAGTCGATGGATCGTCTCCGAAGTTAGAGTTCGATCTGCCGCGCGGAACGCGCCATCCACGTCGCCAAGCGATGAAATCAGCGGGATACCGACAAAGGGATTTAGCGTTCCATCGTCCACCGATTTTCCGACGCGTTGAGCTTCAGTCCGCTTGGCACCGGTAAAGCCTACCCGAGCCTGAATTGCGCTACGCACGACGTCGATTGCACCCGGCCTGCCAAAAGGCGGCCGCTCATACAGGTTTCGAAAGGCAAGGTCGTCCAGCAAAGCAAGCGCTCGCGCAAAGGGCGGCTTCTGGCTTTCGACTGTGAACTCAACGTACGTAAAATATACATCAGCATTATCTGGCCACTTGCGCTTCATCTCGGTAAGGGCGTTGCGCGCTTCGTCGATCCGACCCGCGTTTGCAAGTGTCAGCGGAAGCGTCCAAGCGACCCACTCGGTGAAAGGAACGAGTTGCGATGCTGATCGGGCCTGCGCGATTGCGTCCTCGTTGCGACCGGTAGCGGCGAGGATCTGAACTGTGTAATTCCAGTTGGCGCTTGCGCTCGAGGGTTCTACCGAGAGCCCCTTTAGGAGCAGATCCTCCCTTTGCTTGAAGGACAGGGCCGGCAGATTGGACGAAAGCAGTGCGTAGGCCTGTCCGTCGCCGCCGTCGAGTGCGATTGCGAGCTTTGCTTCTCGATTGGCTTCTGCACGTTCCTCCGGAGTAATAACTTCCAGGCCGTTTTCCTGTCCCACCGCCGAAGCCAATAGGGTATGCGCGGCGGCAAAACGAGGGGCCCGTGAGACGAGGTCACGGGCGATGACGAGCGCTCGGCCTCCACCGCCGTTGATATCTTCGTCTTCGCCTTCGAGATACGCTGCTACGAGCGACGGGTCCGACCGAACCTCTTTCAATCTTGGTGAAACTGCCCAGCGCGTGACGTCTGTCGCATGAAGGGCGATCTCTGTCTGAAGCGGTTCCGGTGAATCGGCCGTGCCTCGGAACTCCTTCGACCAAAGTGTCTGGTGCTGCCCCACATCGTCCAGATGCAGCCGTACCGTAATGGTCTTGCCGTCATTCTGCACCGAACCTTCCAGCGTCAGGCCAACGTGAAGGTCGGCGAGCGCCGCGGCTGCTTTTCCGCCACGAAGCGAGAGGCTGTCCGCGCGCGTGACGGTATCCACCTGGTTCGCCGAGAGCGCTTCGACCACCTTGTCCAGCAGCGTGTCCGCGAAAGCACGGGTTGCGTCTGTCTCCGTACCCACGACGTCAAACGGAATAATCGCAACGCGCAACGTGTCCGTTGCGCCAGAGTCCGCTCTTGGAGGCGCCGAACTCAACGACGCCTTGGCTCTCTTCGGCATAGTGGGCGTGCCTGCTCCACTCCAAGACCAATAGCCGAGCTGTGCCAGCGAGAGCAGCACCACGCCGCCCAGAAGGCCAAGCAGCATGAGCTCGCCTGGCATGAGGTCTCCACGCCTTGGAACGGCCTCCGGATGTGGATGCGGTATAGAAAACCAGGCCACAAAGAGCGCCACGGGAAATCCGAGAAGCGTGATTGCAATGACGGTTCTGAGCGCCCACGCCGGCGTCCCGAACGCGGGAAGGACAATTGAGACCGCCTGTACCAGTAGCCACCCCGCCACAGCATAGGCGGCGGCAACACGATCGAGCTTCTTGGCTCTCGCTGCGCTCAGAAAGCCTTGCACTGTTTCTCCCCAACGAGCGACTGGACCTACCCTCGGTCGGCCTGGGCAGCGACTTTACCGGGTTTCGCGGGCGACAATATAACGGACTGTCATGTCGCGCAGGCGACCCCAACCTGAACAATGGCTGGCTGACCGGACCTGCCGGTGCCGATCAAGGCCAGCGTGGAACAGGCAGCGCCCCGTTTGCCCCCTCCGGTTTACGGGTCCGCTCACGCCTTCAACCATGCCGGCCGGCGCAATCCGAAATGCCGCTGCAGCATCGTCTCGGCGCGTTCGAGCGCGCCTTCGACCCAGCCTTGCGCCAGCGAATAGGCTTCGCCGCAGACATAGAGTTCGCGTCCAGGGAGCGGCTTCAGCATGGCGGCGGAATCGGCGACACCGTCATGGCCGAGCGCGTAGTAGTGCCAGCCGCCGCCGAACGGATCGACGCTCCAGTCCTGGAAGCGCGCAGCGATGGGTTTGAGATCGGTGCTGCCGAGGACCATGGTCGCCTCGCGATGCACTTCCTTCGCCAGGGGTGCGTCGCCGGCGAGTTCGGTGAAGCCGGAGGAATCGCCGTTGCCCACAAGATGCTTCCAGGTCGCGACCGACTTCATGTCGCAATAGGCCATCAGCACGCCATAGCCGTTGGTGTCCTCGCCCGGCAGGCGCGTCGTCTCCGAGCCCAGGCAGTAGAACTGGCGCGCCGGCATGTCGGTGATGGAGCGGCCCTCGACGATGCCGTGATCGCGCCACCACGGGCGCCGGTAGAGCAGCAAGCTCTTGCAGGCGGGCATCGGATTGACGGACGAAATCAGGGTAGCGAAGCGGCGATCGCTTTTCGCTTCCGCGAAGTCGTCGATGCGTTCGATACCGCGCCGCGGCAGGGCGAGGATCGCGCGCGCGGCGGTCAGCATGGTCTGCCGTCCGGACGCTTCGCGCACGGTCAGGCGGTACTGGGCGCCGTCGGGCGCGAGGCTGGCGAGGCGCGTGCCTGTCGCGACACCGGCACCCACCTTCTGCGCCTGCGCCGCCAGCGTCAGCGGCAAGCGCTGATAGCCGCCGGCGATGGTGAAATAGGCCGCCTTCGGATCCTCGGGCGCGAAGACGTAGTCCATCTCGTCGAGGCCGGTCTCGCCATCGATCCAGTCGTCATAGCCGGACGCATCCTCGGTGAGCGCCAGCTCCTCGGCGCTCATGCCCTGAAGCAGCAAATCGCGGTTGGTCCAGTCGCGCAGCAGGCGGTTCCTGTAGCGATAGGTCGCCCGGATGCGCGCCCAGTCCGCCGGCTTCATATGCGCCACGTCCGGCAGAACCTGGGCGATGGCGCGGTTGAAGAAGGTGGCCTGCGGCGTCTGGTCGGCATCGGGCACGCGGTAGGGAAAGCGCGCGCGGCCTGCATTCACCTGCGCCAGCGGAACGTTCTTCCCGCGCAGCATCATGCGGTTGGCCGGCTCGTCGATCGGGTAGCCGCGCACCGGAAGACCGAGCGACTTTATCAGGCCGAACACATGGCGATGCGCTTCGAGGAAGCGCATGCCGCCGATCTCGGCGACGAGATGGGGCGCCTGCGGAAACGCGACCGAGTGCAGGCGGCCGCCGATACGCTCGCTTGCCTCGAACAGGCGAACCGAAAGATGAGGCTGTTCCTGCCGCAACCGCCAGGCGGCATAGACGCCGGAGACGCCGCCGCCGACGATGGCGACGTCGATATCGGCGCGCGGCGCGGCGCGGACAGCGAGCGGCGCGGCTGCCAGAGCGGCGGCGCCGCCGAGAACATGGCGTCGCGTGAGCGTCATACGGGCGACTTCACCAGCACCGCGAGGCGGTCGCGGTAGAATTTTGTGAGGCACGGCGCCGCCCCCGCGCACACCGCGTTTCGTTTGGCGAGCCAGTCGCGCTGCTCCTGGCGCAGTTTCGCCTGGGCGGTCGGCTCATAGGCGTTGCGCATCGCCGCCTGGTACGCCTCGGCGGTTTGCCGGTCGAGGCGGGCCAGCGCCGCATCGGCGCAGATCGCGTGCTCGACCGCGGTTGCGGCCCTGGCGCAGTCGAACGACGCGGCCGGCGCGCGCCAGTCGGGCCGGATGACGTCTTTCAACTTCGCGAGCGGGATCGAGACCTCCTGCGGACCCGCCGCATAGCTCGCGACCTGATAGGGCGGGAAGTAGATGTGCAGTTTGCCGGGCTCCCAGACGAAATCCTTGAAATTGTCGGCGATCGGGCCGGTGCCCATCGCGATGGTGCCTTTGTCGCTGAGCGAGTCCGCACCCGTACCGATGGTGCGCACGAGTTCGGCCCGGGCGAGATCGGCGAGGCGTCCGATGCCGCGCTGGCCGTCGAGGATTTCGCCGAGATAGACCTGCGCGCCGTCGGGCAGCAGGAAATTGAAGGTCGCATAGTCGGTATTGGGATGCGCGCCGCCGGTATCCTCGTAGACCGCGAAGAGCACCGCGAACATCTTTCCGTCGTTGCGCTGGATCGTGTACCCGGTGTCGAGCTGGTACTGCCGATCCTGCTCGTCCATGTCGGTCTCGAAGGTCTTGAAGTCCGCCACCGCCTTGCGCGCGTAGTCCGCGAGCACCGCGTCGATCGCCTTATTGCCGGTCTGCGGATATTTGACGGAGATGTCGATCTTCCTGTCCTTGAAGACCATCGTCTTCGCGGCAACCGGAAGGCCCGCGGCGGCGGCGGGACCGATCGCGAGGGCGGCGAGGGCCAGACAGAGCGCTGCAAATCGAATCGGCATCGGGAACCCTCAATTACCGGCGGATCGTGGAACCGGAACAGGCCGGCCGCAAGGCGGCCCTTCCCTTTCCGCAGCCGAACGCCCATCTTGGAGAGGTGAGATTTCGAAAGTCGTACCATGGCATTGATCGGACCGGGCGGGAGGCCCGTGACGGCGGCGAAACCGGCGGCGGCCGGGCCCGCCAGCCCCCACATAAAGGACAGCGGCCTGGCAACCTTCGCGGCCGACGTCCTTGAGGCCAGCCGCGAAGTTCCGGTGATCGTCGATTTCTGGGCGCCGTGGTGCGGCCCCTGCAAGCAGCTCGGCCCGGTGCTGGAGCGCATCGTCGCCGCCGCGAACGGCGCGGTGAAGCTCGTCAAGGTCAATATCGACGAGAACCAGGAAATCGCGCGCCAGCTTCGCATCCAGTCGATCCCCGCGGTGATCGCGTTCAAGAACGGCCAGCCGGTGGACGGCTTCATGGGCGCGATTCCCGAAAGCCAGGTGCGCGACTTCGTGACCGCGCTTGCCGGCGAGGGCCATGGCGGCCACGACCACGCGGAGGAAATGCTCGCCGTCGCCGACGAAGCGTTCGCCGCCGGCGACGTCGGACAGGCGGCCCAGGCCTATGCCCACGTACTGCAGGACGAGCCCGGCCATCCCAAGGCGGTGGCGGGACTGGCGCGCTGCTACCTCAAGAGCGGCGATCTCGAACGCGCCAAGCAGACCTTGCAGCTGGTGCGCCCGGACGGCGCCGGCGACGAGGCGGTGCGCGCGGTCGAGGCGGAACTCAAATTGCGCGAGCAGTCGGCCGGCCAGGCCGACAAGATGTCCGAGCTGCTCGCCATTTTGCAGGCCGAGCCGAACAACCACCAGGCGCGCTTCGATCTCGCGCTGGCGCTCGACGCCAAGGGCGACCGCGAGGCGGCGATGGACACGCTGCTCGATATCGTGCGCCGCGACCGCAAATGGAACGAGGACGCGGCGCGCAAGCATCTCGTGACCCTGTTCGAGGCGATGGGACCGACAGATCCGCGCACTATCGAGGCGCGGCGCAAGCTGTCCTCCATCCTGTTTTCGTGAGGTTGCCATGGCCGGGCGCTATCATTCGACCGACGACCTGCCCCGCACGCTGGGCGTGTTTCCGCTGACCGGCGTGCTGCTCCTGCCGCGCGGGCATCTGCCGCTCAATGTCTTCGAGCCGCGCTATCTGGCGCTGGTCGAGTCGGCGCTGTCGGGCAGCCGGCTGATCGGAATGATCCAGCCGACCGAGCACGAGGACAAGGCGCTCAAGCCGGCGCTGACCGCGATCGGCTGCGCCGGGCGCATCACCGCCTATCGCGAGACCGAGGACGGGCGCTATCTCATCACGCTGACCGGCATCTGCCGCTTCCGCGTCGCCGAGGAGCTGGATACGGCGGCATCGTTCCGTGCCGTGCGGCCGGACTTCGCACCCTTCGCGGGCGATCTCGCCGAGCGCGACGAATCCGATTTTCCGCGCGAGCGGCTGCTCGCGGCGCTCAACGAATATCTCGCGCGCCGGGAGCTCAAGGCCGACTGGAAGAGCGTGATGAATGCGCCGGCGGAGACGCTGGTCAACGCGCTCGCCATGCTCTGCCCGTTCGAACCGAACGAGAAGCAGGCCCTGCTCGAGGCGCCCGAATGGCACGACCGCGTGCTCACGCTTCTGGCGCTGCTCGAAATGGCCGGCACCAGTTCCGGCTCGAACACGGTCAATTGAGGCGATGGACACCGATCCCAAGCTGCTGGAGATCCTGGTCTGCCCCGTGACGAAGGGGCCGCTCAGCTACGATCGCGGCAAGCAGGAGCTGGTGAGCAGGCAGGCCGGGCTCGCCTATCCGATCCGCGGCGGGGTGCCGATCATGCTGGCGTCGGAAGCGCGCGAACTCTCCGATGCGGAGCGCGACGCGCGATGACCGCGGCGGCGACGAAACCCTGGCCGGTGGAGCTCAGGCTCAATCCGGCGAAGAATCAGCTCACGGTGGAATATGACAGCGGCGAGCGCTTCGTGCTGCCGGCGGAATATCTGCGCGTCGAGTCGCCTTCGGCCGAGGTGCAGGGCCATGGCAGCCGCGGCAAGCAGATCGTCACCGGCAAGGCGGATGTCGCGATCCTGGCGCTCGAGCCGGTCGGCAATTATGCCGTGCGCATCCGCTTCGACGACGGACACGACACCGGACTCTATTCGTGGGACTACCTGCACGAGCTGGGGCGCGAGCAGCGGGCGAAATGGGTGGCCTATCTCAAGGCCAGCGGGAAGGCGTGAGCGGAAGCGGCGACAAATCGAAGGCACCCCTTCGCACCGAGGGGCCGGTTCGGATGACGGCCGGCCGGCGGCTCGCCGTCGTCAAAGGTCAGGACGGTTCGCGCTGGACCGATTTCTACCATGTCGTGCTGACCGCGCCGTGGTGGCTGTTCTTCGCCGGTCTCGTCACGTTCTTTGTCGTCATCAATTTCGTCTTCGCACTGCTTTACATGTCCGACCCCAATTCGCTGGCGCATGCGCGGCATGGCAATTTATGGGACGCCTATCTGTTCAGCGTCGAGACAATCGGCTCGATCAACTACACCGTGTTCGTGCCGCAGACGCTCTACGCCAACATCATCGTCTCGATCGAGGCGTTCTTCGGCATCCTGACCATCGCGCTGTTCACCGGCATCATCTTCGCGCGCTTCTCGCGGCCCTATGCCCGCGTGGTGTTCTCGCGGAAGGCGGTGATCATCCCGTTCGACGGCATGCCGACGCTGATGTTCCGTGCCGCCAACCAGCGCGGCAATTCCGTGCTGGATGCCGAGATCAAGCTTTCGCTGGCGCGCCAGCAGACGACGCGCGAGGGCCTCGTGATGCGGCGCTTCGAGGAGCTCAAGCCGGCGCGCGAACGCAGCTCGCTGTTCGCGCTGTCGTGGACGATCATGCACCGCATCGACCGTTCGAGCCCGCTCTACGGCATGACGGTCGAAAAGCTTCGCGAGCAGCAGGCCGAGATCGTCGCCATGCTGTCGGGCGTCGACGAAACGCTGGCGGACCGCATCTATGCCCGCTTTTCCTACGTGCCCGACGACATTGTGTGGGGCGAGCGCTTCGTCGACGTCCTGTCGTTGACTCCGAACGGCCGCCGCGTGGTCGATTTGACGCGCTTCCACGACACCGAGCCGTTCCTGCCTTGAGCGCCCGGGCGGCCGCCGGTAAGGTCGCCCCGCGATGGAAAAATTCAACAAGCTCCAAGGCGTCGCGGCGCCGCTGCCGATGATCAATGTCGATACCGACATGATCATTCCCAAGCAATTCCTGAAGACGATCAAGCGCACCGGCCTGGGCGCGGCGCTGTTCCACGAGATGCGCACGCGCCCCGACGGCAGCGACAATCCGGACTTCGTGCTGAACAAGCCGGCCTACAGGCAGGCCAAGATCCTGGTGACCGGCGAGAATTTCGGCTGCGGCTCGAGCCGGGAGCACGCACCCTGGGCGCTGCTCGATTTCGGAATACGCTGCGTGCTGGCGCCGAGCTTCGCGGACATCTTCTACAACAACTGTTTCAAGAACGGAATTTTGCCCATCGCGCTGCCGCAGGAAGAGATCGACAAGCTGATGGACGACGCCGAGCGCGGCGCCAACGCTGTGATCTCGATCGACCTGGAGAAGCAGGAGATCCGCGGGCCCGACGGCGGC
>Ga0134126_10010442_pt1 | contig 11706 bp, 7 predicted proteins | sample KB31752_FD_96881 | JGI IMG/M metagenome (GOLD analysis project Ga0134126, IMG submission 96881) | Terrestrial soil microbial communities with excess Nitrogen fertilizer from Kellogg Biological Station, Michigan, USA - KB3-175-2 | ecosystem: Environmental > Terrestrial > Soil > Unclassified ...
CCGCGCATGAACGAGGAGCTCGCGTCGTACGGGAGTCCGATGAGAGTGGGTCGCGATCGCATGGTTGTCCGGCGCATTTCTTGCCCGATAGCGGTGATGGACATGGACCTCAAATGGTAGTCACGAAGAGAGTATACGAACCGGCGGCGAAATCAGACGGCTATCGAGTGCTGATCGACCGGCTCTGGCCGCGCGGTGTGTCCAAGGAGAAGGCGCAGCTGGACGCGTGGGAGAAGGACGTTGCGCCGTCGGCCGAATTGCGCAAGTGGTATCAGCACGAGCCATCGAAGTGGGCTGAGTTCCGGAAGCGCTACGAGCAGGAGTTGAAGGCGGCACCGGCGCAGGCGGTGCTCGACGATCTCGTCAGGCGCGCGAAGCGCGGACGCGTGACGCTCGTGTACGGATCGAAAGCGGCCGAGATCAGCGATGTGGCGGTGCTCGAGAAGTTGATGCGTGAGCGATTGAAGCGGTAGCGCTGGAGAATGGATTTTCTCGCGGTCTCCGGCAGCCTGCGCGCCTAGTGCTACCGGCCCGGACTCCCTGCCCCCAGAGACGCCTGACGGCGCGCTTGCAAGGCCTCGATCATGCCGACGAAGAGGTGCTCGGAATCGCGCGTGAGCAGACCAGTGGGGAGGATGATGATTCCCTGCTGATCGATGAGGAATGCCGCGCCATCACCGCTCGGCCAGCTCTTGCCGAAGCTGTACTGCGTGAAGTTGGGGAGCTCCTTCTTCGCGACCAGCCTGCGGTCGGGAGCCGGCAGCCGGAAGAACCCAGTCGTGCCGACGACCGTCGTGCCCGGCGCGTCGTGCGCCTCGAGAGCCTTGTTGATGTACGCGGCCTCCTCCTCGGGCGTCGGCGGCGGAGTGTACATGAAGTAGCCGCGCGTGCGATCGACGATCGTGATCTCCAGCGCCGGAAAGCGTGCCGCGAACCGGCGAAGCGATGACGTGATCGGACGACAGAAGCTCGGGTCGTTAAGCTCTTCGTCGGCCTTGATCACCACATCCGTGCACTCCCCATCGATGAAGACGACGAGATTGATCTTCCCTGGAACGGGACGCGGACCACCGTCCTCCGCGTGCCCGGACACGGTACCGATGAGTTGCGGAGCCTTCCTGCCCACCGGGAAGCCCGATGCCTCAGGTCGCTCACCCGTCGCGTCCACCCACAACTTCGCCTGAAGCGCGACGTACGCCGCCGTGCTCGCACGCAGGCTGTCGAGCAAGACCCCGATCCCCGCCTTGGCGATTTGCGCGGAGTACGCGAAGAGATCGTAGCCCGTGTTCTCACCCATCTGCTCGCGCACTATCGAACGCTCGGCGGGAGCGAGCGAATCCAGTAGCGCAATCGTGCGCGTGGCGAACTTCCGCATGCCAATCGTGTCATCGAGCGTCTGATCCTTGAGCGCCAGGGCCAGGTACATCCCCATCACCTCTCTCGCCGGCTTGGCGGTCATCGGTCGTGGAATCGATCTATCGAATGCGGTTGTGAGTGATTCGGCCGCCGGCAAACGCGAAGGCTTCGCCTGCATGTACGCCTGAAAGGCCGAATCGAGCACTGCGATGCGCTCGCCATCGATGCTCGCAACCGATGTCGCGCCCGATTTCGACGCGCCGCTACGCGATGCGATGGCGGCGAGCCGACGGCTCAATAGCGTCGCAACATCCGCATCGCGGTTGGCGATGAGATAAAGAGGAAGGAGCAGCGAAAAACCAGAGAGCGGCACGGTTGCCGCCTTGTATCGCGCGCTGCACCGCTGGGCCGTCGTGATGAGCGGCTCCGGAAGCGGCGTCGACAGTTCCTTCACGTTCCACGACAGCGTGTCTTTCCACACGCCCACTCGTTCGTGGCGAGTCAGCTGCTCGCTCACGCGGTAGGTCGCCGCGACACACTCCTCCAACGTCGTGTACTTTCCGACGTCGGGCGCCGTATCGGGAGGCGCCAGGAGCGTCTGCGCAGTCGCGGCGTGCACCTGCAGCGCCACGCTCAGGCCAACGAGCGACAGCGTGCGAATTGTGCGCGAACCGCGGCGTTTCGACGCGTGCTTCGACACACGTGCATGCAATGGCATCAGACGGCATCCACGAGAGAGGTGAAGCTGAAATCGCGAGCCATGATCGCCGGAACGATCGCGGGCGTGAGCTGTCCTGCGGGTCCGGTGGGGCGAAAGACGCGCGTGGGCGGGCCGAGCTGCTCGATGTTGTTTAGCACGAACAGCGGCGATTCGGTGAAGCGGAAATTCTTCACGGGCTTCGTGATCTTGCCATTCTCGATCAGCCACAACCCGTCACGGGTGAGGCCGGTGCAAAGAACGCTGTTCTGATCGAGTATGCCCACATTCGAAAAGCGCGTGACGAGAAGTCCGCGCTTCGTGCTCCGAATCATCTCGTCCGGCGTCGCAGTGCCTCCACTCATTCGGTAGCCAGTCGGATCCCGAACGCCGTAGTTGTCGCCCAACTGCCTGAGCGCGTACGTGCGACCGTAGAACATCGCCGTGAGCACACCGTGATCGATCCAGCTGATCGGCCCCGTCCCCATCCCCACTCGGGGGACGATGCCCAACGCTGGATCTGCATAGTCGTGGCTCAGTGTGATTCGCTCATCCACTACCTTGAGCCCCAACTTCGTGCGAACCAGGCCGAGTGCGTCGTCGCCGGCGAGGACGAACGGGCCGTCCCCCTGTTCGGTGCGAATCCGGTCGAGTTTCCAGATCAACGGTTCCGTCAGGTCGGCAACCGCTTGCGGTTCGAGAATGACGGTGTAGCGCCCCGGCTCCAGCGACACCGGGTTTCGCGAGCGAATGCACTTGTCGAGCGCGCGCTCGGCCAGCGCCGAGCTGTCGATCTTCGCCCAGTCGTAAGAGGACAGCCCCGCCCACCCGGAGCCCGTCCCCTTCGGGTCGCGAACGGTCATGGAGCACTGCGCGTGCGTCCACGCGGCGTACGGAGTCTCGAACCTCGCCGGCTTTCCGGCGCGGATCTCGGAGCTCAATTCGGCGTACGAGGCGGCGCGAACTTCCGTGTATCCAGCCGACAGCATTCCTTTCTGTTCGGCTGAGTCCACGAGGCTGCGCGCGATCTCGCCACGGGCTTCCGCGGTCAGGTTGTACGTCGCATCGCTCCAGATGGAGCTTTGGGGGAGCTCGAGTTTCGGAAGTTGGGGAAGAAATTCCGCCTTCGGCGGTTGATCCTGACGCGCCAGTGCCCGTTCGGCAGCTCGCACGGCTGCTTCCACCGACACGTCGTCGAACTGGTTCGTAGATGCCGCACCATCCGCTCCGAATGGCTGGCCGCGGATCACGGAGAGGGAGACATCGCGGCGATCGCTCGCGAGGCTCACGCGATTGCGGCCCCACCGAAGCTCTCCCTGCCACCAGCTTTCCACGCGGACTCGCGTCTCTCCACCGCCCTGGGCAAGTCTAAAGACGCGTTCGGCGATGGCTTCAACTTGCTGCCGCGATAGAATCCGCTCGCCATCATCCAGGCGAACCAGCCGGTCACGATTCCTGCTCATGCCTTCCTTTGCGGATCAATGAGTGTGAGTTGCTTGAACACGGCTGGCACGGCGGTCACGCTGTGACAGGTAGCCTGGGCGGGCTCTCCCTTGCGGCTATAGCTTCCGAATCGGCGCGAGCTTGTCGCTCCGCCAAGCGCGTGCAACCCCTTCCACAGCTCGGGAGCGCGAAAGAGCACGCCGCCTCCGCCAATCATGGAAACGATCTTTCCCTTCTTCACCTCGTAGACGCGCCCGCTGGCGAGACCATTGAGATTCTGGAAGTCCAGCGTCGCCGACAAATCCGTGATCGCGATGCCGTCGCCCATTCCCGCGACGAGCCCGTTGAAGTCGAGGGGCTCGCGTCCCGGACGCATGACGAGGTTCGGGGAGTGCTGCAGTGGCGCGTCGATCGCCGAGTCGGCGTTCGCGCAGCCGTGCGAGCGCACGGCAAGATTGCGGCGCGAATAGTACGGCTCGAGCCAGCCCGCACTCTCGCGGGTGGTCTGAAAATCGGAGAGCACGCCGTCCTTCACGATCGTGAACTCGTCTGGCGCGACTCCTTCGTCATCCCACTTCACGGTTGCGGCGCCGCCACTCGACGAGCGTTCGCCCATCAGAGTCAAATTCGGCGATCCCGCCTGATAGCTGCCGATCATGTCGAAGGGCGCGTTGATGTAGCTCGTGCCACTCGCGTTCGCCTCATAGCCCAGCGCGCGATCGAGCTCGGTGGCACGGCCGAGCGTCGTGTCGAGCAGCTCGGCGACTCCTTCGGCGTCGATCAGGGTGTCGAAGCGCCCAACATCCACCGGCTTGACGGGGAGCTTCATGTCGGCCTCCATCCTGTCGATCAACTGCCGAATCGCCTCGCGTATCGGCTGCCCTTTGAACAGCTCCCATCCGAGCCCGGCGACCGTCAGCAGGTCGACGTCCATCCGATCTTGGCGCCCATGCTTTTCGAATTCGAGCTTTACCGTTCCACTCGAGCTGTAGAGCCGCTGCGCGCAGAAGCTTCCCTCGGTCGACGCGAAGGCCTTTTCCTGCTTGACGAACGAGGCGGTGATTTGCGCCGTCGCGCCCTGCTTGACGTTGACGGTATAGATGCTCAGTGCTCGCAGATAGTCGACCATCTCGAGCGGCGAGATCTCGAACGGATCGATCTCGACCGGCATCACCCAGCTTCCATTTGGCACTGGCGGCGCCGGCGCAAGATTCACCGTCCGCGTTTTCCCGAGCGCGTTGGTCTTCGCTTGGTGCACGGCCTCGCGCCCAAGTCTCGCCATCTCGTCGGGGCTCCACACGGGACCGCTGGCGAACCCCCAATAGCCCTGCACCAGCGCGCGCACTCCCACTTCCATGGACTCGGCATCGCCGAAGTTTCTGGGGAAGACTTCTCGCAGCCAGTTGTGGGTGAGGCGCACGTCGGCGTAGCTGGCGCCGCTGCTCTTTGCCGCATCGAGCGCGCGCAGCGCGAGATCGTGCCGATCAGGATCGGCCACCGTGATCAAGCGGGGCCGTGTGGGGGCGGTGGCTGCGCGAAGCCCACGCGGGAGCGCAGCGATCGACGCCGCTGCCGCGCCGACCTTCACGAAGTCGCGTCGCGAGATGCTCATCGCGGGCCACCCGCGACCTTGCGAAACGCAACTCGTGAGGCGCTCACCGGTGGTGGCTCGACCACGATCGTTCCCGTCGGACTATTCGGTCCGCCATCGACGCGATACGTGTATGTGCCCGCAACCGGGAAGCTGCGCCCTCGCCAGTCGTTCGCGATGTCGAGCGTATCGTTGCCGAAGGCATCGACGTCTCCCGATCCGCAGAAACAGACCAGCCGATCCTCGCCGACGATCGAAGGATCGGTGAACGAGATGTGGACCTGATACCGGTTCCAATCGATGAAGAGAATCGTGCCCCCGGCGGCGATCGTGGCCGGGGACGGATCGGCGATGATGTTCGGCCCAATCGTGCCCCCGGGAGGGGCGATCGATACCGCCATGAACGCAGGCATGGTGATCGTGAATGGGATCGTGTCCGCCTTGGCCACATTGTAGGCGAGCGTCGAGGAGATGATCGTTATCTGTCCCGGACGCTTTCCGGACAGCTCGCCGGTGTTTCGATCGATCGTTGCGATGGTCGTGTCGGATGAATGGAAGTAGATGGAGAACCCGGAGAGCGGATTGCCTTGTGCGTCGTGCGCGACCACGAACCTCGTGCCGACGAACGTATAATTTTCGAGCTCGTTCGCGCCCCAGACGGAACTGTCGGGCGCCACCGGATGGATTGAAAAGGATTGCAGTACGGGCGGAGCCGAGTCGCTGACCACGCTGACGAAGACGGTGTCTGAATGCGTCAGATTGCCGACGCTCATCGTCGCGACGACCGCGACGCCGCTCACGGGAGCGATCGCGAGCAGCTGCCCGTCTGCGGTCACCTGCACGTGCTCCAGATCGGTCGACACGTATTGCACGGCCGGCGCGTCCGGATACTCATTCCCATCGGAAGTGCGCGGCGTCGCGATGATTCGCGCGGTGTCGTACGGCGGTACCGTGGAGAGATTGACCGCGTGCTGATCGAGCGTGAGTGACCAGAACAGCTTGGATCCATCCGGCGACGGGCTGGTCACCGCCTGTTCCTTGCCGCAACTGATCATCGTTGCCAGGAGCGCCACGATGCCTATCACGCACACGCGTGCGTGGAAACGAAAGCGCGCGGGCGAAAGAGAGCGACCGTCCATTGAGTTCGGCATGAGGAGTGTGGTCAAGCGCCGCGGTTGATGCAGCCGGTGAACTTCGAATTGGCGGCTCTTTCGGCGGAGGGAATCGGGAGCGTGACGTCGTTCCCGTAGTTCCCGTGCTCGCCGCGATATGCTCCAGCAGGGAACACCGACGTCTCGGCCCGTCCGTACTGCCGAACGAGGCGGCGCAGATCGCCCTGGCGGTGCCCGGTCAGGTAGAGCCAGAATGCACGCTCGCGGAAGGTGAGGTCGACGCGGGCGTCCGGCGTGCCGGGATCGGTGAGGTCGGGAAGCGCCGGATCGATCGCCGATTCGCGGAGGTGATTGAGCTTGCCGAGCCATGTCCCGAGATCCCCGGCCTCGAGTGCGGCCTCGGCCTCGATCAGACGCGCCTCCTCCCAATCGGCGAGCACGATCGGAGTGCTCCCGTCCGTGCTGTACTTGTCGGGATGGTAGATCGTCACCCCGTATGCGTTCGAGCCGACAGCGGACGATGTCGTGCGCGGGTCACCACTCGACCGGAAGTCGATGCCGTTTACTCCCTCCTGGTCCGCGGCACTGAACGGCCACTGTCCGATGACAGGATTGATCGCTGCGAAGTTCTGGGACGCGGATTGCGTTTCGCCGCCGATGTGGCCGATGCCCGGTCCGGGATAGTTCTCCAGATACGTGAATCCATCGGGGATGGCTGCCACTGCGCTCGCCGCTCCCGCAAAGTCGCCAGTGGCGAGTAGCGCGCGCCCCTTCCCTATGCTCGCGAGATTCATGAAGCGCACGCTGTCGCCGGACAGTGCGAGCGCGCTGTCGTAGAGGGCGATCGCGTGCCGATAGACATCCAGCGTCGAGGAGCCTGGCTGCAGGGTGAAGTCGCCATTGTAGTCGACGGTGCTGAGCGGAATGCCCGAACAGAACATGTCCGCGAGCAGGGTTTCGGCTTCCCCCTGGATCGCGTACAGATGGCCGATCAGCACGCGGTCGCTCGCCGGCCCGAAGTTCGACATCAGCCCACGCGCTTCGTTCGCCTGGCCGCGCACGGCCTGCAGCTCTCCGTACAACGCCCCGTAGATTTCCGCGCCTGAGCCGCTCGTCTCGAGCTGCGGGCTCGCGAATTCAGGGAGGCTGCGGCTGTCGATGGCCATCTCGTCGTCCGAGATTCCCGTGGGTCCACCGAATGTTTCAGCCAATAGCTCGTCGCTCATCATTCCGGAAACCCCGACTGCGTTGATGTCTCCACCACTCGCCAGGCCGCCGAACGCGACGTTGAACAGCGTCAGCGTCCCGTAGTAGGATGCGAGCGCGCCCCCAGGCGTCTGAGTCGAGGCGGGGTCGGGGACGTTGGGGGGGAGCGGCGAATTCGCGACCAGCGACTCCGGCGAACAGGTGGCGCTCACCGCAATCAGCGATGCGCAGGTAATCGCGATCAGTGTCCGACGATCAGCCATGTACACGTTCAGCTCCCGGATGCGGAATTCAGTAGGTCGCGCTCACTCGAACCTGCCAGTTTCGCGGCAGCGGCAGCTGGCCCGTATCGGCAACTGCATTCCCCGTCGCGTAGGCGTTCACATTTGGATCCTTGCCGCGATAGTTGGTGAACAACCCGAGATTCGACCCCTGCAGCGCGACGGACATCGCTTGCGCGCGAAAGAGTCGTGCGGCCGAATTGGGAACGGCGTAGGCGATGGAGAGGCTGTTGAAGCGGAACGTCGAGACGGTTTGATACTCGCCGTAGGTGGTGCGGTCCATCGCCGCCACCGCAGCCTGTTCGCCGAGCGCGGCGTGCGGATCGTTGAGTGCCTGGGAGAAGACTCGATCGGTGAGCACCGATTGATTGAGCTGGGTCAGGCCGCCCTGGTATTGAAAATCGGCATCCACGGTCACGTGTGATCTGAACAGGCTCAGGTGAGTGGAGAAATTCGCCACGAAGTCCGGATCGGACTGCCCCATGTACACGAGCGAGTCGCCCACCTGCACTTCGCTGGACTCGATGATCCCATTCTTGTTCAGATCCTGATAACCGAGAATCGGGCGGGCCCACCGTCCGTAGAGTGGGTAGCCGGCCACGACGCGCGCGGTGCCCGTCGCGTCGAAAAACGGTGTGACGCCTTGAGCAAGGGAGAGCACCTTGTTGGTGTTCCTGCTCAGGGTCGCGGTCAGTCCCCACGTGACGAGGTCGGTGCGCACCGGCGTTACGCCGGCAGAGATCTCGATACCGGTGTTGCGAATGACGCCGACGTTCTCGAGGACCGAATTGATCAGGTAGCCGTAGACCGATGGCGGCACTGGAACAGGAATCAGCGCATCGAATCGAGTATTCTGATATCCGGAAAAGCCCACGGTCAGGTTGTCGTCGAACATGTCGGCGTCGAAGCCGCCTTCGAACTCCTTCGAGCGCTCCGGTCTGAGGTGGGTATTACCGAGTGTGTTGAGCGTCGTCGTCGTGACGAACCCGGAGTCGTACCAGGTCTGCTGTTCATGAAAGAGCCGCAGTTTGTCGCCGATCCCGGGTTGCACTCCTGCCTGACCGTAGGCGGCGCGCAATCGCAGCGTGTTGAACAATTTCTTGAACGGAAAGAACTTCTCGTCGGAGATCAGATAGGACAGACTGATTTTTGGAAAGGCCGGGAGACTCGCGTGTGAGCCGAACGTGCTACCGCCATCGAGTCGGAGCCCAGTGGAAAGCCAGAGGTTCCTGCGACTGAACGTCGGCTCGATGTACCAGCCGAATGTCGCGAGATCGCTCTGGTTCTCGGTCGGCTCGACGATCTGACCGGCGCCGTTCAACGACGTGGTGCCCACGGCGAGATTACTCCCCGCGATCTGGAAGTCCTCCAGCGACGTGCCCGTGTAATTGGCGCCGAGCGATGTCTGCATCTTGAAGCCGAGGGGCAGAGATGTGACCGCGGTGGCGCGAAGGTTCACATTCTTCATGAGCGAATTGCCCAGCCCGATGCTCACGTTGCCAACGGTGTCCGGTCCGTACGGCGCCAGGTCTCTCGGCAGCGCGATGCGATCATCGCGATTGATCGAGTTCATCCCTGCATCACCCGTCAACGTGAGCCAGGGTAGCGCCTGCCAGTTCAGGTTCACGCCGTTGTTGAAGGTCGTCGCCTGTGCAGTCACTTTTTGAAAGAAATCGCGGAGCAAGCCAAACTGCTCCTGTATCGTGTTGCCGATCGCTCCGTAGAATTTTCCGTTCGTGGAGTCCACGTACATGGCCATCAGCGATGGCAGCTCCGCTTCGAGCGTGGAACGATCCTGATTACTGCGAGAGAGTGACGACTGCAACGAGACATTCGCGGTGGAGCTGAGCTTCATCGTCAGTCCAGTGGAAGCGCTCCAATCCTTATAGTGCTGCGGATGCATCATCCAGCTGGGCGGCGCTATCCCCTTCTCCGCCTGAAACTGCGTCACTTCGTATGGCGGAAGCTCGAGAAGCCCGACCTCGTCGCTGAAACTCCCCGTGACGTTATAGGTGATCGCGTTCGTACCTCCGGAGACGCCGAGCGTGTTTCCGGTGCGGCTGCCATGTCCGAGAGGGCTGTACAGCGGAACGTTCAGCAGCTGAAAGCGAACGACGCTGTCGAGCACACACGTCTGATCCCGCAGCGCGCAGCTGACGGTCTGGTTGTTCCCGAGTCGATGTCCCCAGCGGTAGTAGCCTTGGGGGTAGGTGCCGGGCTGGTAGGTGATCCCGTAGTCGGTGTGCGCACTCCATCGCGCCGGGCCGGTGCTTCCGTGCTTGGTGGTAATGACAATGACGCCGTTTGCGGCGTCGGAGCCATAGAGCGTCGCGGCCGATGGCCCTTTCAACACCTCGATCGTTTCGATCGAGTTTGGATCGATCTGATCGATCGATGCCGGCGCTGGCGGATTGTACCCATTCGACGTCCGGTACGCGGCCAGGTTCCCCGATCGTGCGGCAGATTGATCCGAGTACATGCGCACGCCGTCCACGATCAGGATGGGATCGTTGTCCTCGAGCGCGCTGTGAATCCCGCGCAGCCGCAATCGTGAAGGATCTCCCGGAGCGCCGGTCGTGCGAATGACCGTGAGCCCGGGGACGCGCGTCGCCAGCAGGTCCGTCACGCTTTGAATCGGCTGCGTCGCGGCAATCGAGTCGACGTTGAGGATCGTGATGTCGTTTCCGAGCTCGATGCGCCGCCGCGGCCCCGTCGCCGTCGTGACGACCTCCTCGAGCCGGCTCATCTCCATCCCGAGCTTGAAATCCTCGCGGTTCTGCTGTCCCGATATCACCGCCATCTCGCGCGTGATCGGGTGAAAGCCGACCATGCGCGTCACGATCGTCGCCAGCCCGGACGGGACTGGATTCAGCCAGTAGTAGCCGCTGTCATTCGACGTCGCCGTGAGCTTCGTGCCGATCACGCTCACGATCGCACCCTCCAGCGGCTTCGACGTCACCGAGTCGGTCACGCGTCCCCACACCTCACCCGGCACGGTGTCGGGAATCACGTCGATTGCCGTGTGCCGCTCCTGCCGCACCAGCGTGATGCGCCCCTTGTCCGTCACGCGCATCACGATCCCCGTTCCCGCCAGAACTTTCGACAGCGCATCCCCTGCCGGCATGTTCGTCACCGCGATCGAGATGTGCCTGTCGAGATGCGGCAGGCGATCGGTGTAGCTCAACCGGAGATTGGCCTGCTGGTCGATCGCCTGAATGGCGCTGACCACGGTGACATCGTGCATCGCCAGCGTCACCGGGCGACGGAGGGGAGCGACGCTGGTGTTCGATGAGTCCTTCGTGCTCGTGCTCAGCACCTGCGCGCGCACCGGCGCAAAGGTTCCTCCCACGAGTACTGCCAACACAAACCAACGAGCTACGTGCATGGTTGGCTCCGCGCCTGTACGAAGTTTCTGAATCGTTACGATGACTTAGGACCGACATGAGCCGAGAAACCCCTCGCTCACCTGTCGAATCGATCAGCGCCTGCCGAGCGTGACGACGCGGCCGTGCCGTGCCGAGGACACATCGAGCAGTGTCGCGAGTTGGGACACGGCATCGTCGACAGTCGCACTGTCGAAGGTGATCGTGACGCGCACGTTCGCGAGCGCGGGATTCGCCAGTGCGAAGTCCACGTCGTACCAGCGTCCGAGATCCTTCAACAGTGCATCGAGCGGGACGAGCTGATAGCTGAGCTGCCCGTGCGTCCATCCGGTCTCGCGCTCGACATCCGCGCCGCTCACCACGCGCACGTACCCACTCGTGTCCACCGTCCCGCGTTGCCCGCGCTCCACCAGAGCCCCGCCACCAACGTCGTGCGCCGCTCGCGAACGCAGCGCCACTTTGCCGCGCGCCGTCGTCACCTGCACGACCGTATCGCTCGGATAGGCGCGGACGTCGAACGCAGTGCCGACCACCTGCACCGTTGCGTACTTCGCGAGCACGCGAAATGGATGCGCGGAATCCGCCGCGACCGTGAAGAACGCCTCGCCCTCGAGCTGCAGCGAGCGCTCCGGCTCTC